>Ga0073899_10000315_pt1 | contig 44119 bp, 42 predicted proteins | sample KloWWTmetaKNB5Ph_FD_88975 | JGI IMG/M metagenome (GOLD analysis project Ga0073899, IMG submission 88975) | Active sludge microbial communities from Klosterneuburg, Austria, studying microevolution and ecology of nitrifiers - Klosterneuburg... | ecosystem: Engineered > WWTP > Aerobic digester >... | reverse complement strand
GCGCCGGGTAGCGCCAGCGCGGCAGCGATTGCCGGGGCCACCAGCGCACGGCGCCACAGCAGCCAGGCCTGCCACACCGTGTCGGCGTCGAAGCCCAGTGCCGTGGGCTCGACGATCGCACCGCCGCCGGCCAGTCGCTGCAAGGCCTGTTCGCACACGGCCAGCACACCGTCGTCCATCGCCAGGTGCCCGCCCAGGTCGCCCAGCCAGCCGATGCGAAGCCCGCGCGCGCTGGCGTCGGCCGGCGGCACGAAGGCCGGTCGGCCATCGTTGATCGACAGCGGCACCCGTGGGTCGTGGCCGGCCTGGGTCTGCAGCAGCAGCGCCAGGTCCTGCACGCTGCGCGCCATCGGCCCGTCGGTGGCCAACTGGCTGACGAAGACCTCGGGCTTGGGCCAGGCCGGCACGCGGCCCTGGCTGGGGCGCAGACCGAACACGTGGTTCCAGCCCGCCGGGTTGCGCAGGCTGCCCATGAAGTCAGACCCGTCGGCCAGCGGCAGCAGCCGCAGCGCCAGTGCCACCGCGGCACCGCCGCTGCTGCCACCGGCGCTGACCGAGTGGTCCCAGGCGTTGGGCGTGGCGCCGAACAGCGGGTTGTAGGTGTTCGAGCCGAGACCGAACTCGGGCATGTTGGTCTTGCCGATGACGATGCAGCCGGCAGCCTTCATGCGTGCGACGTACAGGCTGTCTGCGGCGGGCATCGCGTTCTTCAGCAGCGGCGAGCCGAAGCTGGTGGCAAAACCCATGGCGTGGCCGGTGTCCTTGATAGCCAGCGGCACGCCGTGCAGCCAGCCCATGGTCTGACCTCGCGCCAGCATCGCATCACGCTCGTCGGCCTGCTTCAGCAGGGCATCGTCATCAGCCAGGTTGACAATCGCGTTGGCCTTCGGGTTCAGCGCATGAATGCGCGCCAGACAGGCCTGCATTACTTCGCGGCAGGACAACTGTCGCGCATGGATGGCCTGGCTCAGGGCCTGGGCGTCGAGGTCGGTGGGGTTCATGGTCGGCGGGGGCTGGCCCTCATTTTGCGGTGACCGGCTTGCCGCAGTTGCAGGTTTCGTAACCGTTGTCGAGCACGATCCGCCAGGCGCCCGAAGGTTCGCGCCGCCAGGTGCTGAAATAACGGGCCACCGGCGTACCGTCGGGGGCACTGACCGGCCCTTCGGAATAGGCCAGCTGGCCGCTGTCCAGCACCTCGACGATCTCGGGCTTCCAGCTGAACGGTGCCGCCGGTGCGCGGAAAAATCGTTGCCAATGCGCCAACACGGCGACCTTGCCACGCAGCGGTTTGCCGCTGTTGATGAACGTGGCGTCGTCGGCCACCCAGCCGGAGAACGCCGGGAAGTCGCGCGCGGCCATGCTGGCGGCAAAGGCGATCTCGCTGGCGCGCACCTGTTCGGCCAGGCTGATCAGGTCGGGCGGCGGCGTGGCGCAGCCGGACAGGGCCAGCGCCAGCAGTGCCAGCAGACCACGACGCGGGTTCATGGCCGCTCCCCGGCCAGTGGCACGGGCCCGTGAACAGCTTCCCACTGTGCCGCCAGCTGCAGCAGCAGCAGGTCCTGGCCGTGCAGGGCCGACAGCATGGCGCCGATCGGCAGGCCGCTGGCCGACCGCCCCACCGGCAACGAGATCGCCGGCGCCCCGGTGGCGTTGGCCAGCGGGCAGAACGGCGTGTAGCGCCACAGCCCGGTCGGGCCCAGCCGGTAGTCGATGAAGTCGGGCCGGTCCATCGTGAAGCGGCCCAGCACGGCCGGTGGTTCGGCCAGCGTGGGCGTCAGCAGCAGGTCGAAGCGTTCATGGAACACGGCCATGCGCCGGCCCAGGCGGTGAAAGGTGTTGATCGCGGCCAGATAGTCGGTGGCCTTGACCGAGCGCGCGTGCTGATAGGCGCTCCAGACCACCGGTTCGACCTCGCCAGGGTCGATCGCCCGCCCGCGTGATGCCGCCAGCTGGTCGAGAAACAGTGCGGTGCCGGTGGCCACGCCCTGCATCACCGGGAACACCACCTCGTGCGTCGTGAAGTCGATCGAAGCTTCTTCCACTGCATGGCCAAGGCGCCGCAACTGCAGCGCAAACTCTTGCAGCACCGCGGCCACCTCGGGGTGCACGGCATCACCTTCGTAGAACTGCTTGATCAGGCCGATGCGCAGGCGCCGCGGGGGATCGGCCAATGCGGCGACGCAGCTTGCGGGCAGCGGTGGTGCGGCATAGGGCGCACCGGCGTCGGCGCCGGCTGTGACGTCCAGCGCGGCGGCGCAGTCGCGCACACTGCGCGTGAGCACGTGGTCGATGGCCAGCCCACCCCAGCCTTCGCCGACCAGGGGGCCGGTGGGCATCAGCCCGCGCGAGGGCTTCAAGCCAATCAGGCCGCAGGCCGAGGCCGGGATGCGGATCGATCCTGCCCCGTCGTTGGCATGCGCGATGGTGGTCATGCCGCTGGCGGTGGCCGCGGCCGCACCACCGCTGCTGCCGCCTGACGAATGCGCCCGATTCCAGGGATTGCGCGTCGGGCCGCCATAGGCCACGGCCTCGGTGGTGGCGCTCATGCCCATCTCGGGGCTGGTGCTGCGGCCGAAGGGCACGAAGCCGGCGGCCAGGTAACGCTGGGTCAGCGTGCCGTCGACCGGCCAGGGCGCACCCTGCGGGAACAGGCGTGAGCCGGCGCGCGATGGCAGGCCACGGTGCGCGGTGGCCGCGCCCACGTCCTTCAGCAGCAGCGGCACGCCGAAGAAGGGCCGCGCGCGCAGTCGTGCCGCGCGCTCGTCGTCGTTGCGGCAGGCGGCCAGTTCGGTGTCGAGTTCGCGCGCGCGGGCAAGTCCGATCTCGGGCGCGAGCAGGCACACGGCGTTGAGCGCCGGGTTGATCGCCGCCACATCGGCCAGCGTGCGCTGCAAGGCCTTTTCGGCGCTGCAGTCACCGCGCACGATGGCCTGCGCCAGGGCGCTGGCGTCGGCGTCGAACCAGGGGCGGGGCAGGGTGGCTTGGGTCATGGCTGCGGATCCTCTTTCATCGCCAGCGGTCGCGGACGCGGCACCGGGCAGGCCGACTCGAAGGCGCGCGCCGCGCGCAGCACCAGGGCGTCGCCGAACATCGGGCCCACCAGTTGCAGGCCCATCGGCAGGCCGTCGGTCGTCAAGCCGCAGGGCAGCGTGATCGCGGGTTGCTGGCTGAGGTTGAACGGGTAGGAATACGGTGTCCAGCCGAGCATGGTCTGCGGGTTCATCGGGCCATGGCCGGCCGGCAATGCGTCGAAGGCCGGCACCGACACCGACGGCGTCAGCAGCAGGTCGAAGCGCTGCATGAACTGCCGCAGCAGCGAGCCCAGCGCGCCGCGGCGCAGGTTCAACTGCTGCACCTGCAAGGCACTGAAAGCGCTGCCGAGCTCGGCCTGGGCGCGCAAGTCGGGGTCGGTCAGTGCCTGCTGCGCAGGCGTCAGCGTGTTCCACAGCGTCCACGTGCCCATGAACCACAGGCCGGTGCTGATCTCCAGCGGATCGTCGAAACCTGGGTCGACGGCTTCGACATGGGCGCCCAGGTCGGCCAGGGTCTGCGCGCCCCGTGCAACGGCCGCTGCGATCTCGGGGTGCAGGTTGTTCACATAACCCAGCGTCGGCGAATAGGCAATGCGCAGGCCACGCACGCCGTCGTTCAGCCCCACGGTGCAGTCGCCGGGGTCGGGCGGCAAGGCGGTCCAGTCGCGCGCGTCGGGTGCCTTCAGCACATTCATCATCAGCGCCGCATCGTTGACGCTCATCGTGTGCGGCCCCAGATGGGCCACGCTGCCGAAGGGCGATAGCGGGTAGGCCGGCACGCGACCGAAACTGGGCTTGAAGCCCACGTTGCCGCAGAAGGCAGCCGGGATGCGCACGCTGCCGGCACCGTCGGTGCCCACCGCCAGCGGCCCCAGGCCGGCGGCCACCGCAGCGGCGGCACCGCCCGAAGACCCGCCCGGTGTCTTGGCCGGGTTCCAGGGGTTGCGCGTGATGCCGTTCAGCGGTGAATTGGTCTCGCCCTTGCAACCGAACTCGGGCGTCGCGGTCTTGCCCAGCAGCACCGCGCCGGCTTCGCGCAGCCGCGCACTGACCGGGGCGTCGACGTCCCAGGGCTGGCTGGCGTCGACGGCGCGGCTGCCGCGCAGCGTGGGCCAGCCCCGGGTCAGGATCAGGTCCTTGATCGAGGTCGGCACACCGTCGATGGCCGACAGCGGCTGGCCGGCATGCCAGCGCGTTTCACTGGCCCGCGCGGCCGCCAGCGCCGATTCGGCGTCGACGAGAACGAAGGCCTTGAGCAGCGGGTTGAGCACCGCGATGCGGTCGAGCACCGCCTGCGTGGCCTGCACCGGCGAGGCCTGGCTGCTGCGGTACAGGCGCGTCAGCTCGGTGGCCGTGCAGTCCGCCAGTTGGGTGGGTGAGCTCATGACGGGTCCTTGCCGCTGGTCGTGTCTCAGGGCCGGCGCCGGATGCTGTCGGGCAGCTTGCGCCAGGGCAGGTCGGCGGGGTCAGCGGCCATCGGGCCGGCGGCCTTGGCCACCAGCACCTGGCTGGCGTGCGGCGTGAAGTCGGCGCGAAAGTGGTTGCTGCTCTTGACCACCACGATGCGCATCTGTTCGGCATGGATGCCCACCATGCGCAGCAGTTCGCGATCGAGCAGCTGCTTCTTGCCGCTGACCACGGCCACGCGCACACCGTCTATCTCGAGGCAGGCGCTGGGCCCCAGCCTGACCGACACGCCGGTCATCATCGGCCCGGTCAGCGTGCAGCGACCGTCGGCCAGCGCCAGCACCTTGAAGCGGCCCTGCACCGGTGCGTCGCTGGGCTGGCCGCTGAAGGTGGGCACGGCCTTGCCCAGCGACAGTTCGATCTCGGCGCCGACGCCGGCCTGGTGCGCAGCCGTTGCGGCGGCGGGGTCGAACATCAGCCCCAGTGCGACCTGGCCGGGGTAACGCCGGCCCGCACCCTGTTGCAGCAAGGCATGCAGCAAGCCGGTGGTGTTGCTGTCGCCGCCGGCGCCGGGGTTGTCCTGGGTGTCGGCGATGACCACCGGCTTGTCCGCCTGACCGGCCCGCGCCAGCGCCTGCGCCACGGCGTCGCGCGCTTCAAGGTAGTCGGGCTGCCATTGCCGTGGCTCGGCAGCGCGCGCGTACAGGCGCTGCACGGCGCGCACGGCGCCGTCGCCGTGGCCCCAGACCATCGGTGCGCATTCGGCGAAGTCGGATGCCGGAAACCCCATGCAGAAGCTCAGCACGCTGTCATGTTCGTGGTCCAGCGCCTGCAACTCGTCGTAGATGCCCTGCGCCGGTTGCATCCAGGTGCTTTGTGCATTCAGCGGGATCAGATAGGGCAGACGCTTGGCGCTGAGCCGGTCGCGGCGGCCGCTGCGCAGCCGGCGCGCCATCAAGGCCGCGGCGCGTTCGCCGGTGACCGCCATGTCCACGTGCGGATAGCTGCGATAGGCCACCAGCGCATCGGCCAGGCGCAGCATGCGTTCGGTGACGTTGGCGTGCAGGTCCAGGCTGGCGACGATCGGCAGCCCGGGCCCGACGACCTCCCGCAGGCGCATCAGCAATTCACCTTCGCTGTCGTCGGCGTGCTCGGCCACTGCAGCACCGTGCAGGTCGAGGTAGATGCCGTCCAGCCCGCCGATGCGGGCGGCCTGCACGTCGTCGACGATGGCCGCGGCGATGCGCTCGAAGGCGTCGCGCGTGACGTAGCTCGACGGAATCGCGCCGGCCCAGGCCGAGGGCAGCAGCGTCCAGCCTTGCTGCCGGGCGGCGTCGATGAAGCCGGCCACCGGGATGTTGATGCCGTTCAGCGCAGCCTGCATCTCGGCGCCGCGCACGTAGGCCGGAAACGAGTCGCCGCGCGTGAAGGCGTCCCAGTCGGCCAGGCTGGGCGCAAAGGTGTTGGTCTCGTGCTGGTAACCGGCAATCAGGATGCGGGGCATGGCACAAGGCACCGCAGGTCCGGCGCCGGAAAGGGGACGCGATCGACTATAGGGGCGGGCATGCACGGGCCGCATTCGGTCATGCCCTGTTCGACCGGGTTCTTTGTGATGTGGAATATCATTCCACGGCTTGCATGAACAACCGATCCACCATCGTCCTCGACGCCGTGTTGCGCGTCTTCAAGCCCGCGGCGCGTTTGCTGCTGCAGCACGGCGTCAGCTACGGCGCCCTGGCGGCGGCGCTCAAGCGGGTGTTTCTGGATGCCGCGCAGGACGAACTGAAAGCCCGCGGCATGGCGCGCACCGACAGCGCGATCACGCTGCTGTCGGGTGTGCACCGGCGCGACGTGCGCACCCTGCTGCGCAGCGCGCCGCCGGCCGAACCGTCGGCCACGCGCGCGCCGCTGTCGATGGCCAGCGAGGTGGTCGGGCGCTGGTTGACGCAGCGCCCCTGGCTGGGCGCCGACCAGCTGCCGCGGCGCTTGCCGCGCGGCGCCGGCGACGACGGCTTCGACGCACTGGTGGCCAGCGTGTCAAGCGACATCCGGCCGCGTGCGGTGCTCGACGAGCTCAAGCGCCTGGGTGTGGTGGCCGAGGACGACGACGGCGTGGCGCTGCTGGCCGATGGTTTTGCGCCGCGCCAGGGTTTCGAGGAGATGTCGTGGCTGTTCGCCGACAACCTGCACGACCATCTGGCAGCGGCCGCGGGCAACCTGCAGGGGCAGAGCAACCTGCTCGAGCAGTCGGTGCATGTCGATGAAATCAGCGCGGCCTCGGCGGCGCAGCTGCAGCAGGCCGCCAAGGCAGCGTGGAAGCAGGTGCACCGTGACTACCTGCGGCTGGCACAACAGCGTTTCGATGTTGACGGTAGCAGCGTGGCGCCGCCACAGCGCCGGCACCGCGCGCGCTTCGGCGTGTACTTTCTGATCGACCGCGACGAGGAAACGTGACCGTGAACATCCTGTCTTGCTCCCGAACGGCAGGTGCCGCACTGTCGCTGCTGGCGGCCTTGCTGGCCGGCTGCGGCCCGACCACCGGTGGCACCGGCACGGGCGACAGCCTGGTCGGCCTGACCAGCTTCGGTGCCACTGCGGTGGGCAGTTGCTCGGCCAGTTTTGCCGATGCGCTGGACTGCCAGACCGGCGCCGGCGGCATGCCGGCCAACCAGCTGGGCAGCGCCCCGGTGGTGTTCAGCGGCAGCGGCGCCGCCGAGCCCTACGTGCTGACGGTGCAGGGCAACCAGGCCGAGCTGGTGTCACGCTGCTCGAACGCCCGCTTCGATGGCCTGTCGGGTTTGCTGCCCGACGGTGTGAGTGGATTCTTCGGCAGCTTCAGCGAAGCCGCAGGCGGCGCTGCACAGCCAGCACAGCTGGACCTGAAGCGCGTGCAGGGCGTGGGCGACACCTTGCAGCTGGCGGTGCTGGGCGTCGACGGCCAGATCCTGCTCGGGCCGCTGCAGCTGCAGCGTGTGGCGGTGGCGCCGTCGGGGTCGGCGCGCTGCCCCTGAGCGTCGTCGCGCCGGGCAGGATCGGGCCTGGTGGGGCGGGCATACTCCGAGCACTTTGAGCGCACGTCCCTTTCCGCACACCCGGCTCTTGCTGGTCCTGCTGTTTCTGGGCTTGCTCGGACTGGGCGCGCTGTTGGAACGCCTGGACGACGAGCGTCACAGCCTGACTCAGCATGCCGAGGTGCAGAAGCACCTGGCCGAAGTCGGAAACCGGCTGAACAACCTGCTGGTCAGTGACCTGCAGCTGGTGCGCGGACTCGTCAGCGTGATCAACCTTGACCCGGCACTCGACCAGGCGCGTTTCGAGCAGGTGGTGCGGCCGCTGCTGGCGGGGCAGACCCATCTGCGCAATGTGGTGGCGGCGCCCGGCATGGTGATCCGCATGGCGGTGCCGCTGCAGGGCAACGAGGCCGCGATCGGCGTGGACTACCGGCGCACGCCCAGCCAGGCCGAAGCGGCACAACGCGCACGCGACAGTGGTCAGCTGGTGCTTGCGGGGCCATTGAAGCTGGTGCAGGGTGGCACGGGTTTGATCGCCCGTCTGCCGGTGTTCGTCGGCGGGGCCCAGGGCCAGCACTTCTGGGGCCTGGTCAGCGCGGTGATCGACCAAGATCGGCTGTTCCGCAGCGCCGGCGTGCAGAGCCCGGCGCAGCCGATCGAGGTGGCCATCCGCGGCACCGACGCGCGCGGTGCGGACGGCGCCGTCTTCCTCGGGCGTGCGGCCGTGTTCGAGCACAAGCCGGTGCTGTTCGAGCTGCCGCTGCCGCAGGGGTCGTGGCAGCTGGCGGCGGTGCCGCGCGGCGGCTGGACGACGCATTCGCCGAGCCAGTGGCAGCTGCGCGCCGGCTATGGGTTTGCCGCCTTGCTGCTGCTGGGTGTGTTCGTCGCGTTGGCGCGATCGCTGGCGGCGGCGTCCGTTGCCCGCGAGCGTGCCGAGACGGCGCAGCGCCAGGTGCTGGCGATCCTGGAAGGTGCGCCCGACGCCACGCTGCTGCTGGATGGCGACGGCCGCATCGAGCGCGCCAACACGCAGGCCGAACGCCTGTTCGGCCGGCGCCGCGAGCAGATCGAGGGTCAGCCGCTGGCCGAACTGGTGCCGGCGGCCGAGCGCGGCCGCTTGTCGACGCTGGGCCCGCAGGGCTTTGTCGCCATGGCCCGTGCCGAGCGCGACAACCACCTCGAGATGACGGGCGTGCGCGCCGACGGCAGCCTGTTTCCGCTGGAAATGAGCCTCAGCCTGCTGCAGCTGGACGGGGCCGACCGGGTTGCCGCTGCCATTCGCGACGTCAGCCTGCGCAAGGAGGTCGAGGCCGAACTGGCGCGCCACCGCGATCACCTGGAAAGCGAAGTCGAGCAGCGCACGGCGCAACTGGCTGCCGCCAAGGAGGCCGCCGAATCGGCCAGCGTGGCGAAGACGCAGTTCCTGGCCAACATGTCGCACGAGATCCGCACGCCGCTGAACGCGATCACCGGTATGGCCTACCTGATCCGGCACGACGGTGTCAGCGACGAGCAGGCGCGGCGGCTGGACACGCTGGAATCGGCGTCGCGCCACCTGCTGCAGGTGATCAACGCGGTACTCGATCTGTCCAAGATCGAATCGGGGCATTTCGAGCTGTCGCAGGCTGCGGTCGACCTGCACGAGCTGGTCGACGACGTGCAATCCATGCTGCGCGACGCGGTGCGCGCCAAGGGCCTGCAGCTGACGGCCGAGATCGACCGGCCGCCGGCGCCGCTGCAGGGCGACGGCACGCGGCTGCAACAGGCGCTGCTGAACCTGGCCGTCAACGCGGTGCGCTTTACTGACCGCGGCACGGTGGCGCTGCGCGTGCGCGTCGAGGCCGATGCCGGCAGCCGCTGCCGGCTGCGCTTCGAGGTGCAGGACACCGGCGTCGGCATCGATGCCCAGACGCTGGCGCGCTTGTTCAGTGCCTTCGAACAGGCCGACAACACGTCCACGCGCGAACACGGCGGCACCGGGCTGGGCCTGGTCATCACACGCAAGCTGGCGCAGCTGATGGGCGGTGACGCCGGCGCCGAAAGCACGCCCGGCGTCGGCAGCCGCTTCTGGTTCACGGCCTGGCTGGACAAGGGCCCGGTCAGCGCCGGCGCGCGGCTGCCGGCATCGGCGCCCTGCGAGGCCGGATCGGCCCGCGTGCTGCTGGTGGAGGACGAGCTGGTCAACCGCACGATTGCCAGCTTCATGCTCGAGGACCAGGGGCACAGCGTCGACATCGCCGAGGACGGCGAACAGGCGGTGCGCATGGCGCAGGCCGGGCCCTACGACCTGATCCTGATGGACATGCAGATGCCGCGCATGGACGGCCTGCAGGCCACGCGCCACATCCGCGCGCTGGCCGAACACGCAAAGACGCCGATCGTGGCCATCACTGCCAACGCCTTCGAGCAGGATCGCAAGGCCTGCATGGCGGCCGGCATGGACGACTTCGTCAGCAAGCCCATCGTTCCCGACGTGCTGCGCGACGTGCTGGCGCGCTGGCTGCGGCCCGCCTGACCAGCGTCAGACGCCGAACGCGAAGTCCTTGCCCGGCGCAGCGGCGAACAGCGCCCGCGTGTAAGCATGTTCAGGCGTCGAGAAAATGCGGTGCGCGGGGCCGTATTCGACGACGCGGCCCTGGCTCATCACGGCCAGCTGGTCACACACCTGCGAGGCCACGCGCAGGTCGTGCGTGATGAACAGCATGGCCAGGTTCAGCCGCGTCTTGATCTCGTCGAACAACTGCAGCACCTGGGCCTGCACCGAGACGTCGAGCGCCGACACGGCCTCGTCGGCAACCAGCAGTTCGGGGTCCATCATCAAGGCGCGCGCGATGCACAGGCGCTGGCGCTGGCCACCCGAAAACTGGTGCGGGTAACGGTCCATTGCACTGGTGTCCATGCGCACCAGGGCCAGCAGTTCGGTGGCCTTGGCCAGTGCGGCCGGGCGCGCCAGCCCGTAGTTCATCGGCCCTTCGATCATCGCGTCGCCGACCGTGCGCCGCGGGTTGAGCGAGCGGTACGGGTCCTGGAACACGATCTGCACGCGCTTGCGCAGCGGGCGCAGTGCGCGGTGTGGGGCGCGCGCGATCTCGTCGGACCCTAGGCGCAACTCACCGGCCGTGGGGTCGATCAGGCGCACGATGCAGCGTGCCACGGTGCTCTTGCCCGAGCCCGATTCACCGACGATGCCCAGCGTCTGCCCCTTGCGGATCTCGAAGCTGACGTCCTGCGCCGCATGCACCACGCGCGACTTGCCGAACCAGCGCTTGTCGCGGTAGGTCTTGTCGAGCCCGCGAGCGGACAGCACCACCGGCGCGCTGCTGTCCACCGGTCTCGCGTGCAGGCGCAACGTGGGCACGGCGCCGATCAGCATGCGCGTGTACGCGTGCTGCGGGCGCTGCAGCACATCGTGCTTGTCGCCCACCTCGACCAGGTCGCCCAGGCGCAGCACGGCCACACGCTGTGCCAGTTCAGCCACCACACCGAAGTCGTGCGTGATGAACAGCACCCCGGTGCCGTGCTTGCGCTGCAATTGCAGCATCAGTTCGAGCACCTGCTTCTGGGTGGTGACGTCGAGCGCGGTGGTCGGCTCGTCGGCGATCAGCAGCACCGGTTCGAGCACCAGCGCCATCGCGATCATGATGCGCTGGCGCTGCCCGCCCGACAGCTGGTGCGGGTAGCTGGCCATCATGCGTTCGGGGTCGGGCAGCAGCACCTCGTCGATGATGTCGCGCACCCTGGCGCGGCGCTCGGCCGGCGACAAGGGTGTGTGCTCGGCCAGCACCTCGTCGATCTGGTCGCCGCAGCTCATCACCGGGTTCAGCGCGGTCATCGGCTCCTGGAAGATCATCGACATGCGCGTGGCGCGCAGTTCGCGCAAGCGCGACAGCGGCGCCTGCGTGATGTCCTCGCCCTGCAGCAGGATGCGGCCGGCGGTGATCGGCAGCTGCTTGGGCAGCAGGCCCATCACACCCTGCGCGATGACCGACTTGCCCGAGCCCGATTCACCGACCAGGCAGACGATCTCGCCACGGCCGACCGTGAACGACACCTTGCGCACGGCGCTGGCGCGGTCGCTGCCCGCGGGCAGCGCGATCGACAGGTCTTCGACCTGAAGGATGGGGTTGTCCGCGTTCATACGCGTTTCGCCATCTTCGGATCGAGCGTGTCGCGCAGACCGTCACCCAGGATGTTGACCGCCAGCACCGTCACGGCCAGGAAGATGCCCGGAAAGAAGATGTTGTGCGGATATTCGTTGAACTGGGCGCGGCCTTCGGCCATCACGTTGCCCCAGGTCGGGATGTCGGGTGGCAGGCCCACGCCCAGGAACGACAGGATGGCCTCGACCAGGATGCCCGAAGCACAGATGAAGGTGCCCTGCACGATCAGCGGCGCCAGCGTGTTGGGCAGGATGTGGCGCCACATGATCATCGGCGTCGACGTGCCCAGCGAAATCGCAGCCTCGACATAGGGCTCTTCGCGGATGGTCAGCACCAGCGAGCGCACCAGCCGCGTCACGCGCGGGATCTCGGGGATCGCGATCGCCACCACCACGGTCAGCAGGCTGCCGCGCCACATCGCCACCAGCGCGATCGCGATCAGGATCGCGGGGATCGCCATCAGGCCGTCCATGACGCGCATCAGCGGGCCGTCCAGCCAGCGCAGGAATCCGCTCATCAGGCCGAGCGCGATGCCGAAGGCCAGCGCCACCAGCGCGGTGGCCACACCCACGATCAGCGACACGCGGGTGCCGAAGATCACGCGGCTGTAGATGTCGCGGCCGAAGCTGTCGCTGCCCATGATGAAGCGGTGTTGCAGCAACTCACCATCCAGCGTGGTGATTTCACCGGTCTTGCCCGGCAACAGGTCGCGGCTGACCGGATCGAACAGAGACGGGTCGACCGTGCCCAGCCAGGGTGCGGCCAGCGCCACCAGCACCAGCACCAGCATCACCACGCCGCCCAGCCGCACCGAGGTGTTGCGCCGAACGCGCGTCCACGCACTCTGCTGAGTGACGATGGTCGCCGATTCGACCGACAGCGCTTCGAGCTCTTTGGCGTCCATATCAGTAGCGGATGCGCGGATCGAAGAAGACGTAACTCAGATCGACCAGCAGGTTGATGCCCACGTAGACCACGCTGAACAGCAGGATCACACCCTGGATGGTGGGAAAGTCGCGCGCCAACACGGCGTCCACCGTCAGTCGCCCCAGCCCGGGGATCGCGTACACCGATTCGGTGACCACCACGCCGCCGATCAGCAGCGCGATGCCGATGCCGATCACGGTGATGATGGGCACGGCGGCGTTCGCCAGCGCATGGCGCAGCAGCACCTTGCGTTCGGGCAGGCCCTTGGCGCGCGCGGTGCGGATGTAGTCCTCGCCCAGCGTATCGAGCACCGACGCGCGCGTGACGCGGGCGATCAGTGCGATGTAGATCACCGACAGCGTGATTGCCGGCAGCAGCAAATGCGTCAACCAGGGCCCGAAGCCATTGCCCAGGCGTCGATAGCCCTGCACCGGCAGCCAGCCCAGTTTCAGGCTGACCAGCCAGATCAGCAGGTAGGCCAGCACGAACACCGGCACCGAGAAGCCGAGCACCGAAAAGCCTATCAGCGACTTGTCGAGCCAGCCGCCGAAACGCCAGGCGGCCAGCACGCCCAGCGGCACCGCAACCAGAACCGCGATCGTGATCGTGATCAGCGCCAGCGACACCGTGGGCTCGAGCCGCTGGCCGATCAGTGTGGTGACCTCGGTCTTGTAGTAGTAGCTCTGGCCCAGGTCGCCCGTGATCAGCTTGCCGAACCAGATGATGAACTGCTCGGGTACCGACTTGTCCAGGCCCAGGCCGCGTCGGATCTCGGCGATCTGTTCGGTGTTGGCCGCGTCACCGGCCAGCACCGCCGCCGGGTCGCCTGGCGTCAGCCGCAGCATCAGGAACACGATGACAGCGACGATCAGCAGCACCGGCACGGTGGACAGTAGCCGTCGGACGAGGAAGTTGAGCATCGGGATTCAGCGGCAGTGCATGTCAAAGGTCACGCCGTCTGGCCCGGCGCTGGCAGGCGCCGGGCGTTGATGCAGGCAACGAGCCGTGCGCAGGCACGGCCCGAGCGCTTGCATCAGTTCTTCTTCAAGTTCCAGTAGATGTTGCCGTTGGTGATGAAGAAGCCGCTGATGTTCTTGCGCGCGGCCATCGGCTGCATGTACTCGCCCAGCGGCGCATGCGTGCCCACCTCGAAGGCGCGTGCATGCAGCTGGTCGGCCAGCTTCTTCTTCACGCCCTCGTCGGTGGCGCGCATGAACTGGTTGCGGATCTCGATCATCTTGTCGTCACTGGCCCAGCCGAACCAGCCTGACTTCTCGCCGCGTGTGTCCATCGTCGGGTTGGCGATCGGGCTCCAGACGTCAAACACGTTCCAGGCCGTCAGGAATATGTTCCAGCCGCCCTTGTCGGGGGCGTCCTTCTTGGCGCGGCGACCGACCAGGGTCTGCCAGTCCATGGCCTGCAGGTCGACCTTGAAACCGGCCTGGCGCAGCAGCTGCGCGGCCACGTCGGGTAGCTTCTGGATGCTGGCCAGGTCGGTCGGCTTCATCACCACCACCGGCGTGCCGTCGTAGCCGCTGGCCTTCAGAAGCTCCTGCGCCTTGCGCATGCTGCTCTTGGCCTGCAGGTCACTGCCGGCCGTGCTGCCATAGGGTGTGTTGCAGACGAACATCGACGGACAAGTCTTGTACAGCTCCTTGACGCCGACCTGCGCACGCAGGAAGGGCTCTTGGTTGAAGGCCGCGATCGCCGCCTGGCGCACCTTGGCGTTGTCGAAGGGCTTGTGCAGGTGGTTGAAGCGTGCCATGTACTGCAGACCCAGGTTGGCGTACCGGGGCAGCTGGATGTCGGGGTCTTTCTTGGCCGATTCGTAGAAGTCGAAGCCCAGCGCTTCGATGATGTCGACCTCGCCCTTCTTCAGCGCATTGATCTGCGCCTGCGCATCGCGCAGCGCCAGGTTCCATTCGACACGGTCGACGTACACCTGCTTGCCACCGGCGGTGCCCGACGGTGGCTCGTTGCGCGGCACGTACCTGGGGTTCTTGACATAGACCGCGCGGTCGCCGGGCTTGAATTCGTCTTTCTTGAAGATGTAGGGGCCCGAGCCGATGTGTTCCTCGATCTGCTTGAAGGCATCGGTCTGCGCGATGCGCTTGGGCATGATGAAGGGCACGTTGGAACTGGGCTTGCCCAGTGCCTCGAGCACGAAACCGCAGGCCTCGCCCAGGAAGATGCGGAAGGTTTCCGGGTCGGGCGAATCCATGCGCTGCACGAACTGCATCAGCGCCGAACCCATCGCGTCGCGCTTGCCCCAGCGCTGCAGGCTGGCCACCACGTCTTCGGCGGTGACGGGTTTGCCGTCGTGGAACTCCAGGCCCTTGCGCAGCTTGAAGGTCCACAGCCGGTGATCGCCGCTTTCGGTCCAGCTCTCGACCATCTGCGGCCTGATCTTGGCGTTCTCGTCGGTGCCGAACAACGTGTCGTAGATCATGTAGCCGTGATTGCGGCTCATGTAGGCGGTGGTCCAGATCGGGTCGAGGATGGCCAGGTTGGAGTGCGGCACCACGCGCAGCACCTTGTCCTGTGCCGATGCACTGCCATGCACCAGGCCAAGCAGCGAAGAGGTCACCAGGGCGGCGACGGCGAAGAGCGATCTGCGTTGCAGTTTCATGCTGGGCCTTTCAGGCGTGCAGGGCAGGTACAGCAGGGGCCGTGCCGGCCGGGAACGGTCGATTGTGGAGTCCGACCAGGTCATGCCCGATTGGGGCAAATACCGGCAGGGTCGTCCCGCGGTGCCGGGGTGACTGCCTTCGGATCGGGATCGTGCGCACTGCCGGCGAACCAGAAAACCTCTAGGATTACGGGCTTGTCGCCTGCCGTTTCGGCCTTCGGCGACCCGTCCGGCCGGCCATGACTCCAGACATCGACATCGGCACCCTCACGATGACGCAGATCATCCGTCTGCAGAACCTGCTGACGCAGGAGCTGTCGCGCCGCTTTGAGACGTCGGCGGCGGTCTGTTTCACCGACATCGCTGGCTCCACCGCCTATTTCGCGCGCTTCGGCGACGCCGTCGGGCGCCAACTGCAGCAGTTGCACCTGGACCAGCTGGAACGTGCCCTGGCGGCGCATGGCGGGCGCCTGGTCGACACCGCCGGTGACGGCGCCGTCACCTTCTTCACCTCGGCCGCGACCTGCGCCGCGGCCATGTGCATGCTGCAGCAAGACCTGAGCGGCGAGAACCAGCACCGGGCGCGTGACCACCAGCTGGTGCTGCGCATCGGCATGCACTGGGGTCGTGTCTTGACCGATGGCGTGCAGGTCAGCGGCGACGTGATGAACCTGTGCGCGCGCATTGCCGCGTCAGCCGACCCTGGGCAGATTCGTCTGTCGCGGGACTGCTTTCGCGAGCTCAGGATTGAACAGCGCTTGCGCTGTCGGCCGCTGGGGGATGTCGAACTGAAGGGCGTGGGCCGTGCCATGACGCTGATGGCACTGGACTGGCTGGACCGTGAGCGCTTCCCGGTGGCAGTGCGTGTGCGCGAGACCGGCGAAACGATCGAGCTGCCGCTGCAGGACATCCTGTCCTTCGGCCGCATGGACATCATCGAGGGCATGAGCGCCAACGACGTGGTTCTGAGCCTGCCCGACGGGCTGGCCACGCGGCAGATCAGCCGCTGGCATTTCGAGCTGCGCCGTCAGGCTGAAGGTTATGTGCTGCGCTCGGTGAGCACGCATCCGACGGTGGTCGACGGTTGCGCACTGCAGCGCGGTGACGAGGTGGCCGTGAAGCCGGGTTCGGTGGTCAGCCTGTCGGGCGTGATGACGCTGGACTTCCTGGCCAACCAGCGCGCCGACGGCACGCGCAGCGACGAGACCGCGATCCTCGTCTGATTGCCCTGAGGGCGATCCCCTGCAAGCGCCTGCAGTCCGACTGCAAGGTCCGGCTGCAGCTGATGCCGAAACGCGGAGGCACAGCGTCGTCAGGCTGCAACCCTGGCCAAACCGGGCCCGATCGTCTAAAATCCGCGATTGCAGGCCCCATCTGACCGTCGTTCGGCGTATCTGTTCTGTGCCCACCGGCCTTCACGTGACAGGCGTGAAGCCGGCGCGACGCGGTTGATCTACCCCCGGTGTTCTCTTGCGTGACCTCGCACTGCGTGGCAAGTCGCCGCGCATGACTGAAGTGCGTGGCAAGTCGCTGCGCATGAACGACCCGGAAAGATCGAAATGGCAACACAAACTGGCATCGTCAAGTGGTTCAACGAGGGCAAGGGCTTCGGCTTCATCGCCCCCGACGACGGCGGCAAGGATCTCTTTGCCCACTACAGTGAAATCAAGACCAACGGATTCAAGACCCTGGCCGAGGCGCAACGCGTCGAGTTCGAGGTCACCGAAGGCAAGAAGGGCCTGCAGGCCTCCAACATCCGGCCCGTGGCCTGATGACCATGCCGACCGCAGCTGCGGTCGGTTTTCAGCTCGAAGCTCGGGTCTTGCCGGCTGCTCCGCGGTCCAAGACCCGTTTGCGTTCCAGACAAGGACCCCATGGCAAAGGAAGAACTCATCGAGATGCACGGCATCGTCAACGAGGTGCTGCCCGACTCGCGCTACCGCGTGACGCTGGACAACGGCCACCAGCTGGTGGCGTATTCGGGCGGCAAGCTCAAGAAGAACCACATCCGCATCCTGGCTGGCGACAACGTGTCGCTGGAGCTGTCGCCCTACGATCTGACCAAGGGGCGCATCACCTTCCGCCACTTGGCGCGACGCAACTGAGGCTTCTGGTCTCGGGCACGGTGGCGGCCCTATGGTTTGGGTGCAGCAGAGCGCCGGGCGATGCCACCGCACGCTGCTGCGCGGCCTGGCGACGGGCTTGCAGCGCGCCGATGTGAGTGAATCGACGCCATGACTCCACTGGCATTCGATTTCGCCCCCTGGCGACTCTCGGGCCAGGTGATCGGCGTGCTGTTCAACCATCGGCCGGCGCTCGCAGCGCTGGGCGATGCGGTGCATCAGGCGCCGTACAAGGCGCCGCCGAAGGCTCCGGTGCTGTACCTCAAGCCGCGCAACACCCAGGTCGGCGACGGCGCCACGGTGATCGCGCCCAGCGGCGCTGCTGCGGTCGAGGTGGGCGCCGCGCTGGGCCTGGTGATCGGCCGCCCCACCTGCCGCGTGCCAGCGGACCAGGCCCTGGCCTGCGTCGCCGGCCTGGTGATCGTGGCCGACCTCAGCCTGCCGCACGACAGCTTCTATCGGCCATCGGTGCGCCTGAAGGCGCGCGACGGCTTCTGCCCCATCGGCCCGCGCGTGTGGCCCATGCCGGCCGCCAAGGCGGTCGACGCGCTGGCCGTGACGGTGCAGATTGATGGTCGGCGGGTTCACGAGACCAGCACCGGCGACCGCTTCCGGTCGGCGGCGCAGCTGGTGGCCGATGTCAGCGCATTCATGACCCTGTCGCCGGGCGATGTGCTGATGCTGGGCGTGTCTGCCGGGGCGCCGCAGGTGGCGGCCGGCCATGAGGTCACCATCACGATCGAAGGCCTGGGGGAACTGCGCTTTCGCCTGCAGGCCGAGGTGATCGTTTGAAGACCGCGCGTGTCGCCTTCGCCGGCGCCATCCACAGCGCCACGCCGCATGCACAGGGTCTGCAACTGGCCGACGGTCGGGTGCTGACCGAAGACCAGGTCGTGTGGTTGCCGCCGCTGACCGAGCCGGGCACGATCATCGCGCTCGGGCTGAACTATGCCGACCATGCCAAGGAGCTGGCGAAAGAGCTGAGCAGCAAGGCCAGCGACGAGCCGCTGGTCTTCCTGAAGGGCCCCGGGTCGCTGATCGGCCACCGCGGGCTGACCCGTCGGCCGACCGACGCCACATTCATGCACTACGAATGCGAGCTGGCGGTGGTGATCGGCCGTCGCACGCGCCGCGTGCAGGCGGCCGATGCGCTGGCCCATGTGGCGGGCTACACCGTGTGCAACGACTACGCCGTGCGCGACTACCTGGAGAACTGGTACCGCCCCAACCTGCGCGTGAAGAACCGCGACGGCGGCACCGTGCTGGGCCCCTGGCTGGTGAGTGCCGACGAGGTGCCCGACCCGCAGGCCCTGAGCCTGCGCACCCTGGTCAACGGGCAGCGCGTGCAGCAAGGCCATACCTCGGACATGCTCCACGGTGTGGCGGCGCTGATCGAATACCTCAGCGACTTCATGACGCTGCAGCCGGGTGACGTCATCCTGACGGGCACGCCCGAAGGCACCGTCAACTGCCAGGCTGGCGATCAGATCGTCTGCGAGATCGACGGCATCGGGCAATTGCTCAACACCCTGTACTGAGTTTGTGAAGGCAGCATGCACATCCAGCACCTGATCAACGGCCGCGCGGTCGACAGCCGCGAGCGTTTCGAGTCGATCAACCCGGCCACCCAGGCCGTGCTGGCCGAGGTGGCCAGTGGCGGTGTCGACGAGGTCAACGCGGCGGTTGCGTCGGCCAAGGCAGCCTTTCCGGCCTGGGCCGCCACGCCCGCGCCTGACCGCGCCCGACTGATGCACCGGCTCGGCGAACTGATCACGCAGAACGTGCCGCAGATTGCGCGCACCGAGACGCAGGACACCGGCCAGGTCATTGCGCAGACGGGCCGCCAGCTGGTGCCGCGTGCGGCCGACAACTTCCACTACTTTGCCGAGATGTGCGTGCGCGTCGACGGTCATACCTACCCGACGCCGACGCACCTGAACTACACGCTGTTCCATCCGGTGGGTGTGTGCGCGCTGATCAGCCCCTGGAACGTGCCCTTCATGACCGCCACCTGGAAGGTCGCACCCTGCCTGGCCTTCGGCAACACCGCGGTGCTGAAGATGAGCGAGCTGTCGCCGCTGACGGCGGCGCGGCTGGGCGAATTGGCACAGGAGGCCGGCATCCCGCCGGGCGTGTTGAACATCGTGCATGGCTACGGCAAGACGGCGGGCGAAGCGCTGGTCTCGCACCGCGACGTGCGCGCCATCTCGTTCACCGGGTCCACCGTCACCGGCAACCGCATCGTGCAGGCGGCGGGCCTGAAGAAGTTCAGCATGGAACTCGGCGGCAAGAGCCCGTTCGTCATCTTCGACGACGCCGACCCGGCGCGCGCGCTGGACGCCGCCGTCTTTATGATCTTCAGCAACAACGGCGAGCGCTGCACGGCCGGCAGCCGCATCCTGGTGCAACGTTCGATCTATGCCGATTTCGTCACCCGATTCGTCGAGCGCGCCAAGAAGATCAGCGTCGGTGACCCGCTGGACGACAACACCATCGTCGGCCCGCTGATCAGCGCGCAGCACCTGGCCAAGGTGAGGCACTACATCGAGCTGGGCACCAAGGAGGGTGCCAGCTTGCTGTGCGGTGGTGTCGACGCCCCAGAGCTGCCGGCCGCACTGGCCAAGGGCAACTTTGTCAAGCCGACGGTGTTTGCCGACGTCGACAACCGCATGCAGATCGCGCAGGACGAGATCTTCGGCCCGGTGGCCTGCCTGATCCCGTTCGACGACGAAGCCGACGCGGTGCGCATCGCCAACGACATTGCCTATGGCCTGTCGAGCTATGTCTGGACCGAGAACCTGGGCCGCGCGCACCGCGTGGCGGCCGGCATCGAGGCCGGCATGTGCTTCGTCAACAGCCAGAACGTGCGCGACCTGCGCCAGCCCTTCGGTGGCAGCAAGGCCAGCGGCACCGGGCGTGAAGGCGGCACCTGGAGCTACGAGGTCTTTCTCGAACCGAAGAACGTGTGTGTGTCGCTCGGCTCGCACCACATCCCGCATTGGGGAACCTGACATGGGACATGTTGCGCTGGCTGCCAAAATCACCCATGTGCCGTCGATGTACTTGAGCGAGCTCGACGGCCCGCGCAAGGGATCGCGGCAGGACGCGATCGACGGCCACCTGGAGATCGCGCGCCGCTGCAAGGCCGAAGGCGTGGACACGCTGATCGTCTTCGACACGCACTGGCTGGTGAATGCCAACTACCACCTGAACTGTGCGCCGCATTTCAAGGGCAGCTACACCAGCAACGAGCTGCCGCACTTCATCAGCAACCTGGCCTATGACTTCCCGGGCAACCCGGCGCTGGGCCAGCTGCTGGCGCGAGTCTGCAGCGATGCCGGCGTGGAGACGCTGGCGCACCCCGCCACGACGCTGGCGCCCGAATACGGCACCCTGGTGCCGATGCGCTACATGAACGCCGACCGGCGTTTCAAGGCGATTTCGGTGTCGGCGCTGTGCATGGCGCATTACCTGAACGACAGCGCGCGCCTGGGCTGGGCCATGCGGCGCGCGGTGGAAGATCACTACGACGGCACGGTCGCCTTTCTGGCCAGCGGGTCGCTGTCGCACCGCTTCGCGCAGAACGGCCTCGCGCCCGAGTTTGCGTTCAAGGTTTGGAGCCCCTTGCTGGAAACGCTGGACCGGCAGGTGGTTCGCATGTGGCAGAACGCCGAATGGAAGGCCTTCTGCGAGATGCTGCCCGAGTACGCCAGCAAGGGCCATGGCGAGGGTTTCATGCACGACACCGCCATGTTGCTGGGCGTGCTGGGCTGGTCGGCCTACGACGCCCCGGCCGAGGTCATTACGCCCTACTTCGGCGCCAGCGGCACCGGGCAGATCAATGCCGTCTTCCCCGTCACGCCGCAGGACGGCCGTGCCATTCCGCGTGCCGTGGCGTCTGCGGCCGACGGCTACACGTCGATTGCCACGCGGCTCTGAAAGCGGATGCCGCCATGCCCCACCTCGTGATCCTCTACAGCGGCAACCTCGATGCCCAGACCGACATGCCGGCGCTGTGCCGCACGCTGGCCGATGCCATGTTGTCGATCAGCGACGAGACCGGTGCGCCGGTCTATCCGCCGGGCGGCACGCGCGTGCTGGCCTACCCGGCGGCGCACTGGGCGGTGTCCGACGGCGGTGCCGCCGGCCGCGCTGCCGGCGGCGACGGAGACTATGGCTTCATGTACCTGAATCTGCGCATGGCCAGTGGCCGCAGCGACGCCATCAAGCAGCAGGTCGGGCAGGCCGTGCTGGCGGCGCTGAAGTCCCATGTGGCACCGCTGCTCGAGCGGTTGCATGTCGGCTTCACTTTGCAGATCGACGAGGGGCACGAGGTGTTCGACGCCAAGCTCAGTTCCTTGCACCCGCTGTTCAACAGGGCCTGAACGCATGCTCGACGCCGGCACCATCGCCGCGCTGGCGCCAGTTGTACGAAGCGCGCAAGTCGCGCATCGCGCTGCGCCAGTTCAGCCGCCAGCACCCGGGCATGACGATCGCCGACGGCTACGCGATCCAGCGCGAATGGGTCAGGCTCGAGATCGCCGACGGCCGCAGCATCAAGGGCCGCAAGATCGGCCTCACGTCGCGCGCCATGCAGCTGTCCAGCCAGATCGACGAGCCCGACTACGCCCCGCTGATGGACGACATGTTCTTCGCGCAGGGCGGCGACATCCCGGCAGAGCGTTTCATTGCGCCGCGCGTCGAGGTCGAACTGGCGCTGGAAGCCGGACAGGTGGTGCTGGCCGGATCGTTCACGCGGCCGGTCAATGCTGCGGCCGGCGACAGCTTCCACATTGACTACGGGCCGCTGGGCGCGGTGGCCTTTCGATTCAGCTGACGCACCGTGTTCAGCGCCGTCGGCGCAACCCCAGCACCATCACCGTGCCCACCACGATCAGCGCGCCCAGCACTTGAACCGGTGCGATGTGCTGTCCCAGCAGCGCCCAGGCCATCACCATCGCCGCCACCGGCTCCACATTGAGGATGGGTGACGAGCCGACCACACCCAGGCGCGGCAGCAGCGTGAACATGACCGTGAACGCGGTGCCGTAGAGCAGGGTCAGCAGCACCAGGCCCCACCAGCCGGGCGGGCTGTGCGGCAACTTCAGTCCGCCCTGGGCCAGCGCGACGACGAGTGCCAGGACGCCCACCACCGCCATCGTCACCGCGCTGCGCAGCCGGCCGTCGATGCCGGCGATCTCGTGCTGCGTGACCACCATCACCAGGCCGAAACTGGCCGCCGCCAGCACGGCAAAGGCCACGCCGCTGCCGATGCGTGACCATTGTGCCTGTGCGCCCAGTCCCGACGCAGCGCCGAAGACGTCCAGCGCCAGTGCCAGTCCGAGCAGGATCACCGGCATCGCGATGATCGTGCGGCGGTCCGGGCGGTGCCGGTACAACAGCCGCGACCACAGCGCTGTCCACATCGGCCATGTATTGAAGGCCAGCAGCGCCAGCGCCACCGGCAACCGTGCCACCGCCGCGTACAGCGACAGGCTCTGCACGGCCACCAGCACCGACACCGCGGCCAGCACCCGGCGTTGCCAGCGGTCCATCGTCCACGCCACCCGCTGCTGCCACACCAGCAGCCCGACGACCAGCGCCGAGACGCCACTGCGCAGCGTGACCGCAGTGGCCACGTCCACGCCGTCGTTGAAGGCAAAGCGCGCCGCCACGTGGTTGCCGCCGAACATGCAGGCCAGCAGCAACAACGTCAGGAAGGCGCGCAGCGACAGCGTGGGGCTTGTCATGATGGGCGTCGATGCTACCCGGCGCGCATCGGTGGCCAAGCCGGGCGCCGCACGCCGTGCATCCGGGCGTCGCGCCGTCACATGAGACGATGCCGGTTCCTGCAATTCCACAGCGCCGAACGCGTGCACCCCTGCCATGGCCGCCAGCAGCCTGCTTGCCCTGATCGACGACATCGCCACCGTGCTCGACGATGTGGCACTCCTCACCAAGATCGCGGCCAAGAAGTCCAGCGGCGTGCTGGGCGACGACCTGGCGCTCAATGCGCAGCAGGTCAGCGGGGTGAAGGCCAGTCGCGAGATTCCGGTCGTGTGGGCGGTGTTCAAGGGCTCGCTGCGGAACAAGGCGATGCTGGTGCCCGCGGCGCTGCTGATCAGCGCCCTGGCGCCCGGGCTGGTGGTGCCGCTGTTGATGGTGGGCGGCGCCTTCCTGTGCTTCGAGGGCTTCGAAAAGCTGGCCCACCGTCTGCTGCACGGTGCGCATGAAGCCGAAGCGGGGCATGCCGCGTTGACGCAGGCATTGACCGACCATCAGGTCGATCTGGTGGCGCTCGAGAAGGACAAGATCAAGGGCGCCGTGCGCACCGACTTCATCCTGTCGGCCGAGATCATCGCGATCGCGCTGGGCACGGTGGCCAACGCGCCTTTCGGCACTCGCGTGCTGGTGCTGTCGGGGATTGCGCTGGTGATGACGATCGGCGTCTACGGTTTTGTCGCCGGCATCGTCAAGCTCGACGACGCCGGGCTGTGGCTTAGCCAGCGCCCCGCGGCCGTGGCGCGCGCGCTGGGCGACGCCATCCTGCAAGCCGCGCCCTGGCTGATGAAGGCGCTGTCGGTGGTGGGCACCGTGGCCATGTTCCTGGTCGGCGGCGGCATCCTGGTGCACGGCACGCCGCCGCTGCACCACCTGATCGGCGCGCTCACGAAGCCGCTTGGCGGCTTGGCGGCGGCGCTGCTGTCGGCACTGGCCGATGCGCTGGTGGGCATCGTCGCCGGTGCGCTGGTGCTGGCCGTGCTGACACTGGGCAAACGCGTACTGGCCCGGCGGGCCAAGGCCGCCTGACTACTTGCCGGCGATGCCCAGCAGTTCGACCTCGAACAACAGCGTCGCGTTGGGCGGGATCGGGCCACCCGGCGTGCCGCGTTCACCGTAGGCGATGGCCGCAGGGCAGGTCAGCTTGGCCTTGCCGCCGACCTTGATGCGCTGCACGCCCTCGGTCCAGCACTTGATCACGCGGTTGAGCGGAAATTCGGCCGGCTGACCCCGCTGGATCGAGCTGTCGAACTCCTTGCCGTTGGCAAAGGTGCCGCGGTAGTGCACCTTCACGGTATCGGTGGCTGCGGGCATGGCCCCGCTGCCTTCTTTCAGCGACCGGAACACCAGGCCCGTGGCGCTGACCTCGGCGCCCGGTTCGGCCGCCGCGGCTTTCAACACCGCGGCCTGCGCATGGGCCGACGAAGGCGTCAGCGACACGGCCAGGACTGTAGCCAGCACAGGCAGTGCGGCCACCAGGGCCGACAGGCGATTCAGACAAGGCAAGATGGTGACCTCCGGGGCGACGAAGGCGCGATCATCGCAGCATCGCTGCGGCCTCAGCGAATGGACGCCGTCGAGCGTGCGCCGAAGCGCTCTGCAAACCAGCGGTCGACCAGACGCAGCTCGTAGGCCAGCGGGCCGCTTTCACTGACGCGCAGGGGCGTCATCAGGTAGCTCATGTCGCTGATGCGTTCCTTGCGGCTTTCAAGCGTGCGGCCGCCGGCGCTCAGCGTCCAGCGCAGCGTCAACGTCGGCCAGTCGGCCGCGCCCTTGAGCACCCGCAGATCCTGGCCGTTGCGCGTCGGCTTGACCGTGCCGGCCATGTCGAGGTCGAGCAACTCGACCTTCAGCGTCTGGCCGTCGGGCAGGCGCTGACCCAGCGCCTCGAGGTGAGATTTCAGCAAGGCCAGGTTGCGCTCGCCGTCGAAGCGGCTGTTGCCGGCGTCGGCGAGCTGGCTGTAGGGGCGCATGCTGACCTCGACCTGTCCGGCCGCCAAGGCCGACCCGGCAACCAGCAGGCTCAACAGCAACAGGGATATGCGCATGACAGACTCCGCGTTCACTCGATATTGGGTGGATCCTGAAGCGCCGGGCTGGGTTCCGTCAAGGCAGGCCTGCGGCCGCGCCGAAACTCAGCTTTACCCGGCGGCCGTGGCGCTCAGCGCGGTCGTGAATCCCTCAGGCTGGTGATGCGGTTGAACACCGGCCGGCCAGGACGGTGGTCGACGCGGTCGGCGACGAAATAACCGTGACGTTCGAACTGCAGCCGCACATCGGGCGCCACCGTGGCCAAGGATGGCTCCAGCCACGCCTGCATCACGCGACGGCTGTGCGGGTTGAGGTTGTCGCGAAAGTCGCGGCCGCCTTCTTCGGGCTGGTCGGTGGCGAACAGGCGCTCGAACAGCCGCACCTCGGCCGCCAGCGCGTCGTGCGCCGCCACCCAGGTGATGGTGCCCTTGACCTTGACGCTGTCGGCCCCGGGCGTGCCGCTCCGGGTGTCGGGCAGCACCGTGGCCAGCACGGCAGTGACGGCACCGCCGGCGTCCTTCTCGCAGCCCTGGCACTCGATCACCACGCCGTACTTCAGGCGCACCTTGTTGCCCGGAAAGAGGCGGAAGAAACCCTTCGCAGGGACCTCGGCAAAGTCATCGCGTTCGATCCACAGGTCGGGCCCAAGCTCGAACCGGCGCTGCCCCAGCTCGGGGTGCTGCGGATGCGCCGGGGCCTGGCAGGGCTCGCGGTGCGCGGCCGCGCCGAACACCTCGGCCCAGTTGAGCAGCTTCAAAGGCAGCGGGTCGAGCACCGCCATCGCGCGCGCGGCCTTGGCCTCCTGGTCTTCGCGCAGCGCAATGTCGAGCACGCTGTAGTCGACCCAGATGTTGGTCTTGCTGGCGCCGGTGTCGGCGGCCATCTTGCGGATGCTCTCTGGCGTGTAGCCACGCCGGCGCATGCCGGCCAGCGTCGGCATGCGCGGGTCGTCCCAGCCTTGCACGATGCCTTCGTCGACCATGCTCTTCAGCTTGCGCTTGCTGGTCATCACGCTGGTCAGGTTCAGGCGGCCGAATTCGTACTGTCTGGGCAGCGGCTGGCTCAGCAGGCCCAGCGTGGTCAGGTTTTCCAGCAGCCAGTCGTAGAAGGGCCGCTGGTCCTCGAACTCCAGCGTGCAGAAACTGTGTGTGATGCGCTCCAGCGCGTCCTCGATCGGGTGCGCGTAGGTGTACATCGGGTAGATGCACCAGCGGTCACCGGTGTTGTGGTGCGTGGCGTGCTTGATGCGGTACAGCGCCGGGTCGCGCAGGTTGATGTTGGGGCTGGCCAGATCGATCTTCGCGCGCAGCACCATGGCGCCGTCGGCATGCAGGCCATCGCGCATCTCGCGAAAGCGCGCCAGGTTCTCGGCCGGCGTGCGGCCGCGAAAGGAGCTGGGCGTGCCCGGCGTGTTGAAGTCGCCGCGGCTGCTGCGCATCTGCTCGGCGCTCTGCTCGTCGACATAGGCCAGCCCGGCGCCAATCAGCGCCTCGGCGGCGCGGTACATGAAGTCGAAATAGTTGCTGGCGAAGTACAGGTGGCTGTGACCGTGGGCGGTCCAGTCGAAACCCAGCCAGTGCACCATCTCGATGATGGCGTCGACGTACTCCTGCTCTTCCTTCTCGGGGTTGGTGTCGTCGAAACGCAGGTGGCAGACACCGCCGTAGTCCTGCGCGAAACCGAAGTTCAGGCAGATGCTCTTGGCGTGGCCGACGTGCAGGTAGCCGTTGGGCTCGGGCGGAAAGCGCGTGCGGATGCGCGCCGGGTCGACTGCACCCGCGGCATGGTGCGCCGCATCGCCCGGGCTGCCGCCCCAGGGCCGACCCTGATGCACGCCGGCGGCCAGGTCGCGCTCGATGATCGTGCGCAGGAAGTTGCTCGGCTTGGGGTCTTCTTTCGCGGGGGGGGCCATCGATCGATTCTATCGACCGGGCCCACCGGCCCCAGAGGACGAACGCCGGCTTCGGCCCGGTCAGGCGCGGCCGAAGGCCAGCACGGTATTGGTGCCGCCGAAGGCGAAGCTGCTGCTGATGGCGGCCTGCAGCGCCGGCGCGGCGCTGTGCCCGGGCTGCACCAGGTTGAGCGCGCAGGCGGCGTCGACGCTGCCGCCATGCAGGTTGGGCGGCAGCTGGCGCTGCTGCAGCGCCAAGATTGTGATGGCCGCTTCCAGCGCGCCGGCCGCACCCAGCAGATGGCCGTGCAGCGCCTTGGTCGAGCTGACCTGCAGGCCGGGCAGTGCGTCGCCCCAGACTGTGGCCAGGGCGTCGGTTTCCACCACATCACCGATCTTGGTGGCCGTGCCGTGGGCGTTGCAGTAGCCCACGTCGGCCGGGTTCAGGCCGGCCTCGCGCAAGGCGGCGCGCAGCGCGCGTGCCTGGCCTGCGGCGTCGGGCTTGGTCAGGTGGCTGGCGTCGCTGCCCAGGCCGTAACCCAGCAGACGGGCCCACACGCGGGCGCCTCGGGCCCGCGCACGGGTTTCGGATTCCAGCACCAGAAAGGCCGCACCTTCGCCGAGCACGAAGCCGGCACGGTCGGCGGCGAACGGCCGGCAGGCGCGCCCGGCCTGCCCAGGGGCAAAGGCGGCCAGCGTCTGCATGGCCTGCCAGGCGGCGACGACGCCGGGGACGATCAGCGCCTCGCTGCCGCCTGCCAGGGCCAGGTCGACCTCGCCGCGCTGCACTGCGCGCATCGCTTCGCCGATGGCCACGGCCGACGACGCGCAGGCCACCGAGTAGGTCAGCACCGGCCCCTGGGCCTTCAGGCGCATCGCCACCTGCGCCGCCGGCGCATTGGGCATGAAGGCCGGGATGGTCAGCGGCGGCACGCGACCGCCGGCGGTGCCCACCCGGTAGGCGGTCTCGATCGCGGCCGCGCCGCCCATGCCGCAGCCCACGTAGACACCCAGGCGTTCGGGGTCGATGCCGGTGGGCGCGCCGGCATCGTGAAAAGCGCGGTCGGCGGCGGCCACCGCCAGCTGACTGACGCGGTCCACACCAGGCAGCTGCAGCTTGGTGAACCAGCGGCTTTCATCGAAGGCCACGGTGGCCGCCGCGGCCGGTTTTGGCAGTTGCCCGGCAAACACCTCGGCTACCGCCGAGTCGCCGCGCAGCAGTGCGGCCAGCATGGCGAGCGGATCTTCGCCGTGCGGCGATTGCAGACCCAGGCCGGTGACAACGACCATGCCGCGGTGCAGCTGCTTCAGGCGGTCTGCGCGGCGCGCAACTCGTCGATGGCTTTGGACAGCGTGGCCAGGGAGTTGATGTCGGGGTAGGACTCGAGCGAGACCTTGAACTTTTCCTCGACCTCGAACAGAAACTCCACCAGCGCCAGCGAATCGATGCCCTGCTCGAGCATCGAGGCATTCGCATCGAGCTTGTCGGGCTCGATGCCGTACTTCTTGTGGATCAGCTGCTGCAGTTCCTCGAGTGAACTCATGTCCGGGGCTCCATCACGACCTCACCGTGCGCAGCCGGTCGAGCCCGTGCCGTCGCTCCCCCCTGATCGTGTGTTTCGATGTCGATGGGCGATCAATCATAGCGGCTGGCCTGGGGCTGTCGGTCGTGCGGTCGGTCGTATGGCCAGCGGTGCTGCCGGTCGCGGTGCCGGGCCCCAGCACAAGGACGCCAGGCCGAAGACCATGCCCAGCGCGGCCCCGGCCAGCACGTCCAGCACCACGTGCTGGTGCACCGCCACCGTCGACCAGGCGATCAGCAAGAACCAGCCTGCGTTGACCCGCTGCAGCCAGGCCGGGCCGCGCACCGCGGCCAGCAGGCGATGAATCCACAGCGCACTGAAGGCGGCCGTCGCGACGTGCATGGAGGGGCAGGCGTTGCCGGCGGTGTCGACGTCGCGCATCAGCGCAAAACCCAGATGATGGGCCACCGACGGGTCGAGCTGATGCGCCTGCGACGGCACCACCGTCGGCCACAGGTAGAAGCACATCAGCCCCGCCAGACACAGGGCGAAGGCCCAGGCACCGTAGCCCAGCAGCGCGCGCAGCGACGGCTGGAAGGCAGGCGCCACACCGACGTAGAACCACAGCGAGGCATAGGGCCAGAAGGCTGCCGGCACGAAGCCGATCCAGCTGTCCAGCGGCGTCAGCGGCATCACCGTGACCGGATTCACCGGGTGGTGCAGCAGATGGAAGTAGGCGCTGAAGAACAGCGCGATGAAGGCGCAGATGCCCAGGGCCTTCAGCAACTGCAGGCGGCGCCAGTGCGAACCCAGCACCCGCGCCCAGTCTGCAGATGTCGGGGCACCGGCAGCAGGCGTGGTGGTGCGGATATCACTCAAGCGGCCCCTCGATGGGGCGTTGCCCTCTGGAGTGAGGTTAACACCGGCGGCCGGCACCGATAATGCTGGCCTGCCGGGGCCAATCCGGCCGCCAGCCCCAACAACCACCAGCGACCGATTGACCATGTCCGCCAACGCATCCGCTTCGCCGTATGCTGCCTCGACCTGCGATGTGCTGGTGATCGGCGGCGGGCCCGCGGGCAGCACCATGGCCGCGCTGCTGGCGCGCCAGGGCCGCCAGGTGGTGATGCTGGAGAAGCTGCATCACCCTCGCTTTCACATCGGCGAATCGCTGCTGCCCGCGAACGGCCCGCTGTTCGACCGCCTGGGCGTGCGCGCGGCGGTCGACCGCATCGGCATGCCCAAGTGGGGTGTCGAGTTCATCTCGCAGCAGCACGATGCACCGAGCTTTCTGGAATTCGCCGATGCCTGGGACCGATCGATGCCTTCTGCCTGGCAGGTGCGGCGCTCCGAGCTCGACGAAATCCTGTTCCGCCATGCCGCAGCCGAGGGTGCGACGACGATCGAAGGCTGCCAGGTCCAGAAGGTGGCGTTCGACGCCGACGGTGCCGATGTGCTGGCGCGTTTGGACGACGGGGTCGAACGCCGCTGGCGGGCGCTGTTCGTGGTCGACGCCTCGGGCCGCGACACGCTGCTGGCCAACCAGCTGGGCAGCAAGCAGCGTAACCCGCGCCACAACAGTGCCGCGCTGTTCGGGCACTTTCGCGGCGCGCGGCGTCTGCCGGGCAAACTCGAAGGCAACATCAGCATCTTCTGGTTCCAGCATGGCTGGTTCTGGTTCATCCCTCTGGCCGACGGCATCACCAGCGTCGGTGCCACCTGCTGGCCGCAGTACCTGAAAAGCCGTGACAAGCCGCTGAGTGAGTTCTTCGCCGACACCATCGCGATGAGTCCCGAGCTGGCCGAGCGGCTGCGGGGCGCCGAGCTGGTCGACGGCAAGGTGCATGCCACCGGCAATTACAGCTACTCCAGCAGCATCTGCCAGGGTGACCGTTGCCTGTTGCTGGGCGACGCCTATGCCTTCATCGATCCGGTGTTCTCGTCGGGCGTGCACATGGCGATGACCAGCGCCTTCGAAGGCGCCAAGGTGGTACAGGCCTTCTTCGAGCAGCCGCAGGCGCTGCCGGCGGCGCGGCGGCGCTTCCAGGCCGTGATGCGTCGTGGCCCGCGCGAGTTCTCGTGGTTCATCTTTCGCATGACCAACCCGGCGATGCGCGGTCTGTTCATGCAGCCCAGGAATCCACTGGGCGCGAAGAGCGCCGTGCTGTCGGTGCTGGCCGGCGACATCTACGGCCGCATGCCGTTCAAGCCGTCGCTGTGGCTGTTCAAGCTGATCTACTGGTGCAGCACACTGGCCCATGCGCCACGCAGCTGGAAAGCCTGGCGCATGCGGCGTCGCCTGGTGGTCGACGTCGGTGCGCTGCCGGGCGAAAACGTGCTGACGGGCCCGCGATGAGGCAGCGCGTGCGCTGCCGTTCTGCTCTTGCCCTGCCGCTGGCCCTGGCGTTGGTGGCAACCCCGCTGGTCGCGGCAGAACTGCCGTTGTGGGAGCTGGGGCTGGGTGTGGCCGGCTTGAGCCTGCCGCATTACCGCGGCGCCGAGAAGTCCACACGCTGGCTGCTGCCGGTGCCCTACGCCGTTTATCGAGGTGAGGTGCTGCGCGCCAATCGCGACGGCGTGAAGGCGCTGCTGTTCGACACCGACCGCGCCGACCTGGACCTCAGCCTGTCGGCCACCGCGCCGTCGCGCAGCGCCGACGAGCCGGTACGCCAGGGCATGCCCGATCTGAAGGGCACGCTCGAATTCGGCCCCAACCTCAACCTGCGGCTGGCCCGTGGCCCAGGCTGGAAGTTGGAGCTGCGATTGCCGGTGCGTGCCGCCTTCACGCTTGAATCCAGCCCGCGCGCCATCGGCTGGTCGGTCTCGCCCAACCTCAACGTCGACCATGCGCTGGGGGCGTGGAATCTGGGCGCTCAGGTCGGTCTGCTGTGGGCTGACCGCAAGCTCAACAGCTATTTCTACGACGTGGCGCCGGCCTATGTGACGGCCGCGCGGCCTGGCTTCAGCGCCGACGCCGGCCGTGCCGGCTGGCAGGGCACGCTGGGACTGTCGCGACGTGACAAGAATCGCTGGTTCGGTGCCTTCCTGCGCAGCGATTCGCTGGCCGGCAGCCGCCTGGCCGACAGCCCGTTGGTGCGGCGCACGCACAACATGAGTTTCGGGGTGGCCTTGTCGTGGGTGCTGTGGGAATCGGACCGACTGGTGCCCGACCGTGAAGCGCTCCGCTGACCGCGAGCCGCTGTCGGGCACGCCGCCAGGCTCCGCGATGCACGCGCCACGCTCTCGATCGCCGGCGCTGATCACGCGGCCGTGGTTGCGGCCACTGGCCTGGCTGCTGCTGCAGATCCTGCTGCTGGGCCTGGGCTTGATGTCGCTGACGTGGAACGCCGTGGCCTGGCTGCTGCTGCCGCTGCTCAGCCTCGATCGCGGGCGCCGCCTGGGCCGCGCCGCGATCGCGCGTGGCTACCGGGGGTTCTGGCATGCCTCGCGTTTCAGCGGCCTGCTGCAGATGGACGCCAGCGCGATCGCTGTGCTGGCCAACGAACCGGGCCTGATCATCGTGGCCAACCATCCGAGCATGCTTGATGCCGTGATGCTGGTGTCCGAGCTGCCGCGCTGCGCCTGCGTGATGAAGGCCAGCCTGGCACGCAACCCCTTTCTGGGTGCCGGCGCGAGTCTGGCGCGCTACATCCGCAATGACTCCAGCCTCGGGCTGGTGCGACTGGCGGTGGACGACCTCAAGGCCGGCGGCCAGCTGTTGCTGTTTCCCGAAGGCACCCGAACGACGCGCTGGCCGGTCAATCCCTTTCATTCGGCCGTCGGCGTGATCGCCAAACGTGCGAAGGCGCCGGTGCAAGCGGTCTTCATCGACACCGACTCTCCCTACCTGGGCAAGGGCTGGCCGTTGTGGCGGCTGCCGCCGTTGCCGATCGTGTTCAGCGTGCGACTGGGCCAGCGATTCAGCGTCGGTGACGATCCGCGGCGGTTTCAGGCCGAGCTCGAAGCCTACTTTGCCGCCGGAGTGACCGGCCCGCAGCAGCCCATGCCATGAGCGTTGCGTCGGCCACCCACCTGGTGCTGATTCCCAGCTACGACACCGGCGAGCGGGTCTACCGCACCGTGGCCGAGGCGCGCGCGCAGTGGAACCCGGTGTGGGTGGTCGTCGACGGCAGCACCGACGGCACCGCCGAAGGCCTGCGTCGCCTGGCCGATCAGGACAGCGGCCTGCAGGTCTTCGTGCTGGCGCACAACCAGGGCAAGGGTGCTGCCGTGCTGCACGGGCTCGACCATGCGCAGGCCGGCGGCTTCAGCCATGTGCTGACCATGGACGCCGACGGACAGCACCCGGCGGCGCTGATCCCGGCCTTCATGCAGGCGTCGATGGCGCGCCCCGAGGTGATGGTGCTGGGCCGGCCGGTGTTCGACGCCAGTGCGCCGCTGCTGCGCGTGCGCGGGCGCCGCGTGTCCAATGCCTGGACCAACCTCGAGACCCTGGGTGCCGGTGTCGCCGACTCGCTGTACGGCTTTCGCGTCTACCCGATCGACCCGCTGGCACGCCTGATGCGGGGCCAGCCCTGGATGCGGCGCTTCGATTTCGACACCAAAGCCGTGGTGCGCCTGGCCTGGGCCGGTATCAAGCCGGTCAACCGGGACGCCCCGGTGAAGTACCTGACGGCCGAAGAAGGCGGTGTCTCGCACTTCCGCTACGGCCGCGACAACCTGCTGCTGACCTGGATGCACACGCGGCTGATGATCAACTTCGTGCTGCGGCTGCCGCTGCTGCTGTGGCGGCGGTTGACGAAGCGGCCGCCATTCCAGGACTGAATCAGACGGGTGCGGCTTGTGCCGCCTCGAACAGCATCGGCTCGAAGGCCAAGGGCGCGGGCTGCCGCTCGTCCAGCAAGGCCTTCAGCATTTGAATGTCCAGCGCCGGATGCTCGTCCTGCGCACGCTGCAACAGCTGCCCCGCCAGCGCATGCAGCCTGGCCGTCGCGTCGCGCAGGCGCTGGCGAAAGGCCTCGTCGTCGAGCGTGTCGGCCAGGCTGCGGTTGAGCTCGACGAACCAGGGCATCGAGGCCTGGTCGAGCATCAGCGCCGGGTTGCGACGCTGGCTGACCTGACCCCAGCGTTGCAGCAGGTCTTGTACCGCCAGGTTCAGGCGCTGGCAAAGCGCCAGCTCGTCGCGCAGATGGGACAGCGATGGCAGGTCGGCCAAGCGGTTCTGAAAGTACAGCTGGGCCAGCACGCCCCAGTAGTAGGTGTAGTCCCACAGCACCTTGTGCGGTAGCACCTCGGGGTCGCCGAACAGGCCGTATTGGCCCTGGTACAGCGCCATCGTGCTGTCGTAGAACGACTTGAAGATCTGCTCGAAGATCTGCACGTGGGCGGCCAGCGGGCGCTTGGCGTGATCACGGAAGATCAGCTCGGTGATGTAGGTGTTGCCGATCGCGATGAAGTCGGTGCCCGGCGAATAGAAGGGATCGAGGAAACGCCCGGCCTCGCCGGCCAGTGCCCAGCGGTCGCTCGAGAACACCTGTTTGCAGTCGTACGAGAAGCGGCGGAAGAATGCGAAGTCCTGCAGGTGGTCGCGCTTGCCGTCCAGCTCGTCCCACAGCCGCGGCTGGTGCTGCTGCAGCCAGCCCATCGCCTTGTCGAAGCTGTCCATGCCGCTGCTGGGATGGAAGGCCGGGTCGGCCACGATGCCCACCGAGTGCGAGCCTGAGGCCAGCGGGATCAGCCACACCCAGTAGCCCGTCCCGACCAGGTGATTCGTCGACAGCCAGCGCGTGGGCGTCACGCAGCGTGCACGCCAGTCCGGGTCGTCGCTCCAGCCGTCGATGTCGATGTGGTCGCGCATGCGGAACCACACCGCGTGTGCCGGGTGGTCGTTGTCCAGCGCCAGCCCGAGCTGGCGCTTGAGCAGCCCGGCGCGGCCGCTGGCGTCGATCACCCAGCGGGCCGATACCGGCTGCAGGGGCCCGCCGGCGCGCTGCCAGGTCAGACGGTGCAGCGCGCCGGCGCTGCCGAGCTGCACCTGGCGCACCATGGCGCTGCCCTCGAAGCGCACGCCCTGGCGCTGCACCTCGTCGACGAGGAAGTTCTCGAACAGGCCGCGGTCGATCTGCCAGGCGGGCACCGGCAGCGGGCGGCTGGCGCCGAGTTCGGTCACGTTCTGAATGTCGCGCCGGCCGTCGCTGAAGAAGAAGCGAAAACCGAACTTCTTCAGCTGGCTGTGCAGCAGGTGGTGCTTCAGGCCCAGCACCTCACCCAGGTAATGGGCGCCGATCTCGACCGTCGATTCACCCACCTTGTGCGTGGCTGCGGGCACCGGATGCGTGCGGCGCTCGAGTACCAGCACGTCGATGCCGGGCAGGCGCTGCCGCAACTGCAGCGCCAGCGTCAGGCCGGCCAGGCCGCCGCCCATGATCACGACGTCGTGCACGGGGCCTTCGTGGGTCATGGGCTGGTCCATCGAGGTCCTTGGCTGCGGGCTGGGTGCCGATGATGCCCGATGCCCGGCCGGGCCCGTTGTCAGGCGCAGTTGAGGCTCAGCGCCAGCAGCGCGATGGGTGCGGACGGTGCAGGCGGGGCCGAGGCGTTCGCCCCCTCAGCCACCAACCGGCAACAGATGCCGCTCCAGGCACTGCAGCCACAGCGCGCGCCAGGCCGGCCAGTCGTGGCCACCGGCAGCGGTGATGACCTGCGTGGCCGGCAGCAGCGACGCCAGCAGGCGATGGGATTCGGCGAATCGGTCTTCCAGCCCGTAGCCCAGCGTCGGCAAGGGTGTGGCGCTGCCGCTGCCCAGCCAGGCCCAGACGTCGTGCTCCAGCTGGTCATCGGCTTGCGCCTTGCGGCCGCGGGCCCAGGCCGCTGGCCCACCGGCGGCGACGATCTCGGCATACAGCGTGCGTCGGCCCAGGTAGGGGGCCAGGGTGATCAGGCCGCTGATCTCGCCGGGGTGGCGCGCTGCATAGGCCAGCGCAAACAGCCCGCCCAGCGAGATGCCCAACAGCCACACCCAGCGCACGCCGCGAGCACGTGCCGGGGCGATCACCTGCTCGCGCAGGCGTTCCAGCACGCGCCCTTCGACGTAGTGCTCGATGCGGGCACCGGCAATCACCACGTCGACAGGCATCCGGCGCTGGCGCAGCGCCCGCACGAAACCCTCGTCGACAAATTCCTGCGGTGCGCTGTACGCCCCGGGCAGCATCACCAGCAGGGTCGGCGCGGCGTAGGGGCCGCTGTCGTCGAGATGCAGCAGTTCCATCGGTCCGGCCTGGGGCACGGCCCAGGCGCCGCAACCGGCCAGACCGGCCAGGCCGGTGCTCGACAGGGCCAGCCCACCCTGCCGCAAGACACGGCGGCGCGTGGCGTTCACCGGTCGCCGGGGGTGTGGGCGCTGGGCAGGATGGCCCGCGGCCTCGGCTTGGCCGGGCCGTGCTTGCGTGTCATGGTGGATGCTCCAGTGCGCGGTTTGACGGTCGCGACGCACCGCTTGCCGATCATCTTAGGGGCTGCGCAAGGCACTCGCTGCGCTGGGGACGAGCGGGATGCGCCGGTCACCGGCATCGGCTTCACAGCCCGCGCCCAGCGGCCGCCAGCCGAGGCGCAGCACGATGTGGCGCTCGTCCTGGCAGAGCTCGAGCCGTTGCACACCCGGCACCTGTTGCTGCACGAAGTCCTCGATCGACGCCGGCATGCTGACGCGAAACAGCGACAGGTCCAGGTCCTGTTCTGGATGATCGTCGTCGTGCAGCAAGGGCACCCAGTGCGCCAGCCAGATCCACAGCGGTGACTCCAGCTCGAAGCGGTGCGGCGCGTAGCCCTGAGCAAGCAGCCAGGCCTGTGCCTGCGCGCGCTGAATGTCGCGCCCCAGACCACCCCAGGCCGCAGCCAGCAGTTCGGCCACCCACTGGTTGCAGTTCTGGTAGCGCGTGCTGAAGGGGTAGGCGTTGGCGCTGTAGGTGTCGGCCAGCAGTTGCAGTGACAAGACCTTGTCCAGCGCCGCCGCCTGCAGCGTTGCCGCCTGGGCGGCCGGCAGCAACAGCACCCAGACATGCGCCGTGGGCGCCTCGTCGGCGGCCAGCACGAAGCCGGCCAGGCCCTGGTCGAAGATGCGCGGCCGCCCTTCGTCGCAGGCGTAATACAGCTGGCGCACCGACCAGGGCGTGTTCGGGCTGTTGCGCAGGCTGATGCCGGCATGCGAATAGCGTTGTGAAAAACGCGACAGATCGACCCCGGATCGCGCGATCAACACCGCCGGCGCGCCCGAGTCCTCGAGCTCCTGGCGCAGCACGGCGGCCAAGCGCAGCCGCCCATCCTGCTGCGCGGCCGTCAGCCGGCCAGATTGTTCGCACAGGCCGGGAGAGCCCAGGCTGCCGTGGTTGCTGCCGGCGTTTCCTGTACTGCCCGTACTGGCGGCCTGCGCCGCCGCGGCAGCCAGCAGCAGCAGCGCGGCCGCGGCTCGCTTCACAGCTGCACGGGCACGGTCTTCAATTCGCGGTACCAGTCGTCATCGAGCAGCAGCAAGAAGGCGCTGCGCGTGTCGGCGCGCGCGAACTCCACGCCATAGAGGCGCTGGCGTGCACTGACCACCTGCCCGATCACCAGGCCGCCCTGATCGGCGGCGTGGTCGCCGATGCGCAGCGTGAACTCGCCTTCAGCGCCGCTGCCCGCCACCGCCTGCAGCGTGACGTCGCGCTGACCGGGCTCGACCTGCGCCACCTGAACCACGCGGTAGTCACCCTGCATGACGACCGTGCGCGTCGAGCTGTTGCTGGATTTGCGCAGCGAGCGGCCGATCGACTCGACCGAGGTGCTGACGCTGTCCGACGCCGACGCCACGGCTGAACTGGCCGCCTGCGCCGAACCGCTGGCGATCAGTCCGTACAGTGCCAGGGCGGCGATCAGGCTAGGGACAGGGGTCATGGCTTGCTCCAGCTGCGGGTTGCGACGGTCAGATCATGCCGCCATTGATCGAGATCACCTGGCCCGTGATGTAGGCCGCGTCGGGCCCGGCCAGAAAGCCCACCAGCGCGGCCACCTCGTCGGGTCGGCCGGCGCGTTGCACCGGGACCAGGCGCTTGATGGTCTCGGCATCGAAGGCGGCGGCCATCGGCGAGTCGATGATGCCCGGCGCCACGGCGTTGACGGTGACGCCGCGACTGGCCAGTTCCAGCGACAGGGCCTTGGTCGCACTGTGCAGCGCGCCCTTGGCCGCCGCGTAGTTGACCTGACCGCGGTTGCCGGCCACCGCAGCCACCGAGCTGATGTTGACGATGCGGCCCCAGCGCGTGCGCAGCATCGGCAGCACCAGCGGCTGTGTGACGCGGAAGAAACCATGCAGCGAAACGTCGATCACGCGCTGCCATTGCTCGGCGCGCATGCCGGGAAACACCGCGTCGTCGTGAATGCCGGCGTTGTTGACCACGATCTGCACGGCGCCGCCGGCCAGCGCAGCGGCCATCGCCTGCGCCACGGCGGTGTCGTCGCCGATGTCAAACACCAGCACCTCGGCGCGCCCGCCGGCGGCGATCAGCGCATCGGCCTGCGCTTGCACCACCTCGGGTCTGGAATGCGCATGCAGCAGCACGCTGGCACCGTCGGCTGCCAGCCGTGCCGCGATGGCGCTGCCCAGCGCACCACTGGCACCGGTGATGAGGGCGCGCTTGCCGGCCAGGGGTTTCATGCCGCGCCGATCAGGGCGGTGTCGAGCACGACGGTGGCGCGCCCGTCGACCAGCGGTCGGCCTGCCTCGTCGTGCAGCTCGAAGCGGTACATCGCCTGCCGTTCGTCGCCCGCCAGGTGTTCGGCCCGCACCACCAGCGCACCGGCCACCGTGTCGAGCCGCGCCACGTGCAGGCGCACGCCGCGCGCGCTGGCCAGAAAGCCCGGCCGCCCGGTCACGCCAGGCCGGGCGTTCAGCGCGCCGTGCAGCGCCATCGCCTGCGCCGCGTATTCGATGCCGACCGCCGACAACAGGCCCAGCGGGCTGCGCAGCGGATGGTCAGCCGCATGATGGCTGTGTGCGCTGCAGCTGATGTGTGTGGGCGTGCACTGCAGCACTGCGTCGAGCAGGCACATGCGGCCCTGATGCGGGATCAGGCTGGCGATGTTCATGCCGCGTCCACCTGCACCGCCAGCGCCATGCCGGGCAGGCCCTCGAGCACCAGCGCCGCGGCCGCCGGGCCGGCCAGTGCCTGCAACAGCGGCAGGCCGCGTGCGGCCGGAATCTGGCCGCGCAGGGTTTCCAGCCCCGGATGGGCGCAGCGCGTGGCGATGGCGTCGCCGGCCAGCGCCAGATGCAGCCGGCGTCCACCCTGCGGCAGCAGCACCATGGCCAGCGCGAAGCTGTCGGCCAGCGGGCGCACGCCGTGCAGCGGTTCGAGGTAGGGCACGTCGCAGGCCACCAGCAGCACCGGCGCCAGCGTGTACGCACATTGCGCCGCCGCTTCCAGCAGGCCGGCGGCCAGGCTGGCGTCGAAGGCGGCCAGGCTGGTCGAGGTCTGCATCGACTGCGTGGCGATGTGCCAGTAGCCGGCCGCCACGTTGTGCACTGAATTCGTGAAGCGTGTGGGCGACACCAGGCGCCCCGCGCTCGCCAGCGCCTCGCACAGGGCGTGGCAGTTGGCCGGGTCACCGGTGGACGAGGTGAACACCGTGGCCAGCGAAGCCGGCGCCACGCCGGCGGCAGCGCAGGCGGCATCGGCCACCACCACCGAGGCCTTGACCACGATGCCGGCGCGCCGGCGCTCGGTGGCCGGCAGCAGGGCTGGTGCGGGCACGACGGTGGGCACACGTTGCCACAGCGCCGGGTCGCGCAGCAGGGGCAGGGCACTCGCCCAGTCCACCAGGCCCGGGCCCAGCAGGCCGATGCCGGCCACGCCGACGTCAAGCACGGCGCTTACGGCGCTCAAGGCGCTGCTCCGAACAGCAGACAGGCGTTGCTGCCGCCGAAGCCGAAGGAATTGCTGGCCACGCGTTCGAGTCGGCCCTGGCGCGCCTGCGTCAGGTAGTTCGACTGCAGCGTCGGGTCGATCTGCCTCACGTTCAGTCCGGCCGGCAGCAGGCCGTCCTGCAGTGCCAGCATCGACACCACCGCCTCCACGCCGCCGGCGGCACCCAGCGTGTGGCCGGTGTAACCCTTGGTGCTGCTGCAGGGCGTGTCGCGGCCGAACACGCTGACCACGCCGCGGTCTTCGGCGGCGTCGTTGCCGGGCGTGCCGGTGCCGTGCAGGTTGATGTAGCTCACGTCGGCCGGTGTGCAGCCGGCCTGCGCCAGCGCCTGGCGCATCGCCAGCGCGGCGCCGGCGCCTTCGGGGTGCGGGCTGCTCATGTGGTGGCCGTCGCTGCTTTCGCCGCAGCCCAGCAGCCAGGCCAGCGGTGCTGCGGCGTCGCGCTCGAGCAGCGCAAAGGCCGCGGCTTCGCCGATCGACAGGCCGCGGCGCTGGGCGTCCCAGGGCCGGCAGATCTCGGGCGACACCAGCTCCAGCGCCTGAAAGCCGTACAGCGTGGTCAGGCACAGGCTGTCGACGCCGCCCACCACGGCGGCATCGATCAGGCCCAGCTCGATCAGCCGCGCCGCCTGGCCGAACACCTTGGCGCTGGACGAGCAGGCGGTGCTGACCACACAGGCCGGGCCCCGCAGGTCCAGCGCCTGGCGCACATAACGCGCCACCGAGTAGGTGTTGTGCGTCTCGGCGTAGTGCAGATCGGCTGGCAAGGCGCCGCTGACCGCATCGCGCCGGCGGTAGGCCAGCTCGGTCTGCAGGATGCCGGAGGTGCTTGTGCCCAGAAAGACACCGATGCGCGCAGCGCCGAATCGCGCCGCGGCACGCCGCACGCTGCTGCTGAAGGCGTCGGCGCGCAGCCCCAGTTCGGCCAGGCGGTTGTTGCGGCAGTCGAAGTCGGCCAGGTCGGCGCGCCAGTCGAGGGCCTCGATGCCGTCGACCACACCCAGCCAGGCGCCGAGTGTGGCGGTCTCGAAATCGACCTGACGCAAGCCGCTGCGACCGGCGCGCAAGGCCTGCAGCGTCGGCGCGCGGCCATGGCCCAGCGCCGAGACCACCGTGTAGTCGCTGACGGCCAGCGGCGTCATGCCCTAGCCGCCCGCAGGTCGGCCACCAGCAGCACGTTGGCAAAAGGCGTGCCCTGGCTCATCGGTACCGCCTGCACGGCAAACCCCAGACCCTGCAGCAGGGCCTTCCAGCCCGACAGCGGACGGCCCCAGGTCGGCGGCAGGCGATGTCCACGCACGGTGGTGACGACGTGGTCGACCCATTGGCTGATGGCAAAGGCGCGGCGTTCGGCCATGTCGCCCACACGCAGCAGCAGCCGGCCCTGCGCGCCCAGCGCCTGTCGCACCCGCTGCAGCAGCGCCGCCTGCGCGTCGTGGTCGACGTAGTGCAGCACGTCGAGGATGACGACCAGGTCGCAGTCAGGCAGCGTGGCCTGGCACATGTCGGCACACACGAAGTCCGGCGCCAGCCGCAGCGCGCCGACCGCGGCCTGGGCGCGCTGAACGTCGCGCGGCATCAGCTCGATGCCGGTGTAGCGCGTGGCTTGCGGCGCGGCCGGCCAGGCCTGCGGCCAGTGGCCGGCGAGCACGGCGTCGCTGCAGGCCTGCAGCAGGCCGGCCAGCAGGCCCTGGCCGCAGCCGATGTCCACCACACGCTGGCGGCCGCCGAGGTCACCGCGCTCGAGCAGGCCACGAAACACCGGGTCGCGCGCCAGCTTGCCGCGCGCGAAGTGCCACGCGAATCGGCCTGACGCACGATAGGGCGCGCTGGCCTGCGCGTGCAGCTGCCGCCACAGTTTGGTCGGGTCGGCTGCGTGTGTGTGCTTCATGCCGCCGCGCCGTGCCGTGGCGGCAGTGCGTCGTTCAGCGTCACCGGCTTCAGGCCGGCGTCGCGGCATCGCTGCAGCAGCGCCGGCAATACGTCCAGCACCACCGGCCGGCCTGTGCGCCCGCGCCGTGCATGGCCGTCGTGCAGCAGCAGGATGTCGCCTGCCGCCAGGCCTTTCGTCAAACGTTGCAGCACGCGCACCGGATCGGCCTCGCGGGTGTCGAAGCCGCGCCGTGTCCAGCTCACCAGGTGCAGGCCCAGGCGGTGCAGCACGGGGTCGAGCATCGGGTTGCGCAGGCCCGCCGGGGCACGAAAACAGCTCGGCAGCTGTCCGCCCAGGTCAGCCAGCAGCTGCTGCGCCTGGCCGATCTCGCGCGCCAGACCCCGCGGGCCCAGCAGCGAGAAGTGGTGGCGGTGCACATGGCTGTGGTTCTGCACCGTGTGGCCGCGGCGCAGGATTTCGCGCAGCAGGGCGGGATGGGCCTGTGCGCGGCGCGCGATGCAGAAGAAGGTGGCGCGCGCGCCGGCAGCGTCGAGCTGGTCCAGCACCGCCGGCGTCACTTCGGGGTCGGGGCCGTCGTCGAGCGTGATCGCGATTTCGCAGCGTGCGGCGGCGGCGGCCGGCAGCCGCGTCACGTTGGGCCCCAGCCAGTCGCTGCGCGGCCACAGGCCGGCGCCGGTGAGCACGGCGTGATTGGCCAGCAGCGCACCGGCGGCCCAGGGCCAGCCGCCGGGCAGCAGCGCTGCCGTGGCGGCACCGACGTGCAGCAGCGCGCTGGCCTTGATCAGCGGGGGCCAGGGCCAGGGCGACGGTGGGGGAAGGGTCAGCAGCACGATGGGCAGGGCAGGGCGCGAAAATTCTGTCACAGCGGCAAAGCCGTTTTTGCACGCGGTGCAAAGGTGGCCGCCAGCACCAGCGCCAGCAGCGCGCCGGGTGCCACCACCACGCCGATCGCCGACAGCACCGGGATGCTGGAGAAGGCCAGCAGGCCGAACGAGGCCACCGTCGTCAGGTTGGCCAGCAGCAGGCTGGCCAGGGTGTCGTCGCTGCTGTCATCGCGGCGGCCCTCGTCGCCCAGGCCGGCTTCGCGCAGCATGTCGAAGAAGAGCGCGTAGTTCGACCCCACGGCCACCACCAGCAGCAGCCCCACCAGGTGCAGGATGCCCAGTTGCAGCCCCAGCGCGGCCAGTGCTCCCAGGCTCAGCAGCACCGCCAGCACCAGCGGCTGGCATACCGCCAGCAGCCGGCGGCCCGAACGCAGCCACAGCGCCATCAACAGCACCACGCCCGCGGCGCCCAGCAGCGCCTGCTGCTGCGCCTGGCCCAGGTAACGCTGGTACAGCGCGCCCAGCTCCTGGCCGATGCCCAGCAATTGCACCTCGGGCAGGCCCTGCAGCGCCTGCTGCACGGCGGCGCTGTCAATGTCCTTCCCGGGCAGGGGCTGCAGCGGCAGCAGCGCACTGGCGCTGCCGTCGGCGCGGCGCAGCAGCAGCGCGTCGATCAGCGGCGCCACCGCGCTGCCCTGCAGGTCGGCCGGGGTCAATGGCGCGGCCTGGCGGGCCTGCGCCACATCGGCCAGAAATGGGGCCAGCCGCTCGGCCGGCAGCGGGCCGCCCGCAGTGGCCTGCTGCAGGGCAGCCTTGAGCGTTACGGTATCGGGCAGGCTGGCGCGCCGGCGCTCTTGCGTGGCCAAGCTGGGCACGAAGCGTGTCACGCTGTCGAAGCCACCGATGCGGCCCTGCTCGATCAGCGCCTCGAGCCGTTCGGCCGCGGCCTCGGCGCGCTGCAGCGTGGTCTGCACGTCGGCGCCCTGCACCACCACCAGGGTGCCGCTGTCGCTGGACGTGAGATCGGCGCGCAGCGCCTCGTCGAGCGCGATCGCCGCGCGTGGCACCGGGCTCAGCGACGCCAGGTCGGCGCGCCACAGATCACCGCGCTGCCACAGCAGCACCGCGGCCACCAGCCCCAGCAGCAGCACCGGCAGGCGCAGGCGTGGCAAGCCACGCAGCGCAGCGCGTGCCAGCCGGCCCAGCGGCGCGCGCAGACCGCGGCCGCGCGCGCCGTCGGGCATCAGCGCCGGCAGCACGAAGCGGGTGGCCAGCGCGGCGCCGATCAAGCCGGCCACCGAGAACACGCCGAGCTGCGCCAGCCCGGGAAAGCCCGAGAACACCAGCGCGCCAAAGCCGCAGACCGAGGTCAGCAGCCCGAGCCGCACGGTGGGCCAGCTCTCAAGCAGCCAGTGGCGCCAGCCGCCGCGGCCCTGTTCGTCGCGGCGCGCCTGGATCAGGTAATAGATCGCGTAGTCGACCGACTCGCCGATCAACGCCGAGCCGAAGCCCAGCGTCATGCCGTGCACGCTGCCGAAGCCCAGAGCCACCGCCGCGATGCCCGTGACCACGCCGGTGACCACCGGCAACGCCGCCACCGCCAGCGCCGCCACCGACGCAAAGGCCAGCAGCAACAGCGTCGCCATCATCAGGCCGCCGACGATGGCCAGCCAGCGCACCTCGCTTTCGATGCGCGACCGGCTGTCGACCGAGAACACCGGCGCCCCGCTGATCTGCAGCGTCAGGCCGCGTGCGGCCAGCGGTGCGAAAGCCTGCCGCACGCCGGCGATGGCCGCCGCCTGCGCGTCGATGTCGGCACCGATGGCACGGATGGTGGCCATCAGCAAGGCACGTTCTGGCTGGCCTTCTTTCGGCCTTGAGGCCCATACGCCATCGACGCTGCGCGGCGATTGCGCCGGGATCATCGACTCGGCGATGCGCTGCATCTCGCCGCTGGGGTCGCGGTCGAG
>Ga0073899_10000314_pt1 | contig 44192 bp, 38 predicted proteins | sample KloWWTmetaKNB5Ph_FD_88975 | JGI IMG/M metagenome (GOLD analysis project Ga0073899, IMG submission 88975) | Active sludge microbial communities from Klosterneuburg, Austria, studying microevolution and ecology of nitrifiers - Klosterneuburg... | ecosystem: Engineered > WWTP > Aerobic digester >... | reverse complement strand
GCGATAGCGCAGGTACTGCTCGTCGACGATCTCGCGCAGCCCGACCGCGATGGCGTCGAGGTCGCGGCCGGCCAGGCCGCCATAGGTGGGAAACCCCTCGGTCAGGATGAGCCGGTTGCGTGCTGCCCCCGCGAGCACGTCGTCATTGAGGGCGAGCCAGCCGCCGATGTTGGCGAACGCGTCCTTCTTCGCGCTCATGGTCATGCCGTCGGCGGCTGCAAACACGTCACGCACGATGTCGGTGACTGGCCGTGACGCCTGGCCCGGCTCGCGGCACTTGATGAACCACGCGTTCTCGGCGAAGCGGCAGGCATCGATGAAGAGCGGCTTGCCATGGCGGTGCGCCACCTCGGCCACCGCGCGCACGTTTTCCAGGCTGACGGGCTGACCGCCGCCCGCATTGTTGGTGAGTGTCAGCATCACCAGTGGCACGCACCGCGCGGACCTGGTGAGCAGGTCGTCGAGCCGGGTGACGTCCATGTTGCCCTTGAACGGGTGTCGGTTGGACGGGTCATGGGCTTCGGCAATGACGAGGTCCACGGCCTCGGCGCCGGTCGCCTCGATGTTGCCGCGCGTCGTGTCGAAGTGCGTGTTCGATGGCACGACCCTGCCGGGACCACCGACGATCGAGAACAGGATCGCTTCCGCCGCGCGTCCCTGGTGTGTCGGGATGATGTGGCGATAGGGCATCAACTCACGCACCGCGGACTCGAAGCGATAGTAGGACGGTGAGCCCGCGTAGGATTCGTCCCCGCGCATGACCGCGGCCCACTGTTCCGCGCTCATGGCGCTGGTGCCTGAGTCGGTCAGCAGGTCGATGATCACGTCGTCGGAGTGCAGCGCGAACAGGTTCCAGTGCGCGCGGCGCAGCAATTCGATGCGCTCGTCCCTGGTCGTGAGCCGGATCGGCTCGACGGTCTTGATGCGAAAAGGCTCGATGATGGTCTTCATGGGTGTCCCGGCCGTCGGCCTAGCCTAGGGCGTTGGCCACCCGTGCGGCCACCGTGTAATCCGCACCGGACGCAACCACCAGACTCCCTTGACGTCTGCGCGCCACTGCGGCAGCAACGCGAGCAGCCAGAGCTCCTCGGCGCTCGCCAACAGGCTGGCCGTGGCGGCCAGCCACAGCAGCCAGTTCCAATGGCCGAACAGGAACAGCGCCCCGACGTAGAAGCTCAGCAGGACACCGGCAATCTTTGACAGCACGGTATGAAAGCTGGACAGCCGGCGATAGCGCCGCCAGGCGAGCACGTTCTCGAGCAGCCAGGCCGCGACCACTGCGCCGAACAACCAGCGATGAGCCGCGAGTACGTCGTATTGAAACGCGAACAGCCCGGCCAGGCCCGCCCACCAGAGGAGCGAATCCCCAAGCGAATCGAGTCGCGCCCCGAGGCGGGACTGCAGTCCGAAACTGCGGGCGATCCAGCCATCCGCGGCGTCGGTCAGCAGTGCCGGCACCAGCACCCACGTATAGATCGACTGCTCACCCACCGCCGCCATCAGCACGAGGACCGGCGCACAGACGATCCGGGCCAGGCTCAGGGCATTCGGCACGTGCCGCCAGACGGCAAGGGGCGCGGGATCCGGGGGGGCCATACGGCGAGTTTCGACCGGGAAACGCCGCGCGAAATCGGGGACAACCGCAAGCGGCCCCAGTAAGATCGCGCGCTTCCCACCCCGCCCCGAGGCACCGCTCATGCGACTGATTCCCACTTGCGCCACTCTTCTCCTCGCCTCCCTGCTCGCCACGCCGGTGCTGGCCGCCGAGCCTGCCATGGACGACGCGGCGCGCATGCAGTACGCGCTGGGGTATCAGCTCGGGCGCGACCTGGTCGCGATCGAGCCGCGCCCGCAGGACTTGCTGAAAGGCGTGGAGGACGGTCGCTCCGGCGGCAAGGCAAAGCTTTCGGCAGAAGAAATGAGCGCCGCACTCGCGGCCCTGCAGCAAAAGGTCGGGGCACAGCGCGAGAAAGACCAGGCAGTGGCCAGCGAGAAGGCGGCCGCCGCCGGCAAGGCCTACCTCGCCGCGAACGCCGTCAAGTCCGGCGTCATCACGACGGCCAGCGGCCTGCAGTACCAGATCATCACGGCGGGCACCGGCAAGACACCAGCCGTGGGCGACACCGTCACCGTGCATTACAAGGGCACGCTCGTCGACGGCACCGAGTTCGACAGCTCCTACAAGCGCGGCCAGCCGGCGACGTTCCCCGTTGCGGCCGTGATCCCGGGCTGGACCGAGGCACTGCAGCTGATGAAGGTCGGCACCAAGGCCCAGCTCGTCATCCCGCCGGAGCTGGCGTACGGATCGAACGGTCCGCTGGCGAACCAGGTACTGCTGTTCGACGTCGAGTTGCTCGGCGCGATAGCCACACCGGTCGAAGACAAGGGCAAGTAGCAAGCGGACCAGAATGCCGACCGCAGAAGGCAACGGGCTCCGGTTCGAATACGAGTCGTTCGGCGCGCCGGACGCGCCGGCGATCCTGCTGATCCAGGGCCTCGGCATGCCAGCCGCGATGTGGCCCGACGTTTTCGTCGAGACCCTGGTGGCCGAAGGCTACCGGGTCGTGACGTTCGACAACCGCGATTGTGGCGGCTCGTCGCGCATGGCAGATGCCGGCATACCGAACGTCGCACGGGCAATGACACGAGCACTGCTGCGCCGGCCCGTCACTGCACCTTACAACCTCGACGACATGGCGGAGGACACGCGGGCCGTCCTCGATGCGGCGGGCATCGAGCGTGCGCACGTCGTCGGCGTCTCGATGGGAGGCATGATCGCGCAGGTCTTCGCGGCCAGGTGCCCGCAGCGAGTCCGCACCTTGACGTCGATCATGTCCACGACGGGTAATCCGCGGCCGAGCATCGCGCTAGGCAAAGCCCGGGCGTTGCGCGCGCTGCTGAAGCGGCCACCGGGCAATCCGACCATCGAGCAGGCCGTCGACCACCTGATGTTCGTATTCGGTGTCATCGGCAGTCCAGGCTTTCAGCAACACGTGGCGCAGTTGCGACCGCACTTCGAGCGGGTCGCGCGTCGCGGCCTGTATCCGGCCGGCACGTCGCGCCAGCTCGCAGCGGTCCTCGCTTCGGGCGACCGGCGCGAAATGCTGCATGGAATCACGGCACCCACGCTGGTGATCCACGGCGCGGACGATCCGCTGGTGCGCATTGCCGGCGGACGCGACACGGCCGCGAATATTCACGGTGCGCGTTTCAAGATCATTCCCGGGATGGGTCACGACTTCCCACCGGCGCTCATGGCCGGCATCGCCGTGATGATCGCGGAGCACTGCCGCTCAGACCGCGGTTGACCCGCCCTGCCCCGTCGCTGCCAGCCTGTCGCGAAAGAATGCCGCGGGCTCTGGATAGAGCTGCGTCAGCACCTCGGCGAGCAGATCGAGGATGACCGATTCGAGGCGCGTGTTCGACGCGCCATCCATTCGCAGGCCTGGCCACAACGTCGCGCGCTCCGCGGCACCTCGTGCGAGCGCGGCGGAGACGACCGCCTGCCATCGCGGCGCAGGATCGCTCGCGGCAAAGTCGCCACGACCGCGACCAAAATGCGCGACCGCGAGGTAGCGGATGATCGCCGCACCGAGCCGCGCGTCCAGGAACTCGTCTGACCAGCGCACGGTACCGCCGGCCAACCCGCGTTCCTCGTTGTAGCGTTGCGTGAGCTTGCGCGCCCCGAGTGCGCCGGCAATACCGCCGATAATCGCTCCCGCCCCGAACGTCAGCCCGCCGGCCGCGACGTCCGCCGCCAGGCCGCCGAGCGCACCGGTGACGAGGCCACCCCACAGACCGACCTTGTCGGCATCCGGGGCACGCTGGGTTTCGAATCCCGTCGTGACCTGTCGCAGGATTTCCTCGCTGGCCGTGCCCGTGAGGCCGTGCAAAGTGACGAGTTCGGCGGTGCATGCGCGCACGGACTCATCAAGGCGGTCGAGCATGGCCTGGCGAGCGCGCGACTCCTTGGCATCGAGCGCGTCAGTCGCACCGCCTTGTAACGCGCGGCTCACTTTGTCCGCGAGCCTGGCGTCCGGCAGCTGCACCGTGTCCTGCGCCATGCCGTGCAGCTGTCGGGCGATGACGGCCGCACTCTGCCGGAGCACGTCGAGGTCACGGCCTCGCCATGCCTCGACGATCCGTTCGAACGCAGGCCGTTGCTGTTCCTGCAGGCAAGCGGCAATGGCATCGAGCAGGGCGTGCTCCTGCAGCCAGCAGCGTGCGAAGGCATCGAAGGTCATTACCCGGCGCTTGCCTGTCGCGTCGTGCCGTTGCAGCACCGCGCTCCACTCTGCAATCAGTTGCCGCTCGTGCGCAGCGTCGAGGCGGGTGCCGACCTGGTTCAACAGCACGAGCGCCGGCTTGCCGAGCCAGTCGAGAATGTGCAGTTCCGGCTCGATGTAGCCGGCAGTGGCCGGCTCCTCGGTCGCGTTGACGACGTACAGCACGACGTCCGCCGACTCGCGCGCCGCGCGCATCGCCTGCTGGCTGCACCAGAACGCGCGATCGGCAAAGCGGTCCCACACCTGCGACAGGAACCAGCCGACGGGCTGGCCACTCGCCGCCAGTCGCCGCTGCAGACGCACGCTGTCGCCGAAGCCGGGCGTGTCCCACAACACCAGTTCGTCGCCCACCGGACTGCGCATCAGGACTTGCGATTCGGCAACCTCGGTGACATGGGCACGGTCCATGACGGCGCCGATGTCCCGCCGCAGCAGCGTGCGTGCCAGCGTCGTCTTGCCGACGTTGGTGTGCGACAGCAATGCAAGGCTGATGGACGACGTGGAATCGCTCATGCGCTCGCACGCCGGCAACTGCGATGCACCTGGTCGACGATGGCCTGGGTTACGTCACCGCCGGCCGGGATCGACCCAAGATCGAGCGTGCATGCCTCGAACCCATGCGCGCGGACGAAGTCGCGCCACGCCGAGCGACGCTGCTCGATCCGCTCTGCGAGCGAGTCATCCCCACCGAGACGGGCGAGGTACGGAGCTTCGTCGATGAGGACGAGCCAGCGTGAGCCGGCCGCGGAGCGCAAACAATGCTCCCTCGCCTGTTGCAGGATCCGTCCGTGGTTCTCGACCTCGGGTGTGGCCGCGAGATTGAGCAGCAGGATTTCGAGATCGCTCGCGGCACCGGCGCTGGATGCGTCGAAGCGTTCTTCGTCACCGTAGGCGATTGCCGGCGCAAACTCGATGCGGGTATCCGGACCGAATGCCGCGCGCAGCAGGCGTTGCACTCCTTGCTCCGAAGCGGCGGCAGGCTGGTAGGCGAAATACGTCAACCGCGCCATCTGCGCGGGCAAGGCGGCATCACTGGCCCCGAGGGTGCGTCGCGCATAGGGCAGCAAGGACTCCGGCACGGCCAGCCGGTCACGGGCACGCGCCAGGCTCAGCGTTGCCGTCAGTGCCAGCAGCAAGCGCGGCACGACCACGTAAAGGATCGCCGTGGCGGCCATGAGATGAATCCACGGCGCCGCAGGGCCGCCGCCCTTGCCGTCGAGCCAGTGCAGCGAGTTCACCGTCGGGTCATCCGCGGGCAGTGCAATGCCGGTCAGGACCGAGGCCGGGCCGTAGATCAGCCCGAGCAATGCACGAATCTGCGCTGTCCCGAGGAACGTGCTCTCCCATCCGGCGCGGTACTCGAGCGCGATGCCGCGCAGGTAAAAGCCCGCGATCAGGCCGAGCGCCACGGCCGCCGAACCAAAGTGAAACAGGCGCTTGCCCTGCCAAACGAGCAGTGGCTGGGCAATGGGCCACCATTCGTCGGCGAAACGACGCAGCGCCGCCGACAGGGGCCGGTGATAGAAGGCAGACTGCTTGACCAGCTTTGCCGCGCGCTGCCGGACCCAACGCGCGGGCCACAGCGTCCAACCGGTCAGCGACGGCGTGGAACCCGCAGGCGAGTCGGGTCGGCGACGCAGTGACGACACGGCCAGCACTGCATAGACGGCCAGGTTCCACAGCACCACGCCTAGCAGGGGAAACGCCAGGATTTCGATCCGCACGCGACTGTCGAAGAGCGACAGCGCGAGGCCCAGCCCGAACGCGGCGAGCAGGATGAATCCACCCACGCTTGCCAGTTGCGCTTCGGGACCGACCGCACTGGTAACGACGGGGTGACGCTCCGCCAGTTTCGCCCGCAACGAGTCGGCCCTCATCGCCAATACGCGCCAGGCGTGAGCCAAAGGGTCGCTACTGCCCTGCGGATGCCGCCGCAACGCGTCGCGCGTCGCCGCGTCGCGCTCCGCGAGCGGCAGGACCGAGCCGTCCGGATCCTGCTCCTCGACGTTCTTGACCAGCAGGATCGAGCGCAGGGAGTTCGCGTCGTACATTCGGCTCAAACCACGGCGTTCTACGGACTTTTCCGCCAACGGCCAGTCTAGCAAGACCGCGCGACCGCGAGGGCCGTGGTATTTTGCGCGGCCGAGGAGTCCTGCCGTGTTCAGCAGCTTCGAACGCCTGGTCGCAACCTATCCCGACGCATCGCCGGCCACGCCGCCGCGCGCGTTCTTCGCCTTCCTGTGGCAATCCACCGCAGGCCTGCGGCCGTACATCCTGCTGATGACGCTCTGCACCGCGGTGATCGGTGCATTCGAGGCCATGCTGTTCGCGATGCTCGGCAAACTCGTCGACTGGCTGGCAAGGGTGGAACCCGCACAACTCTGGGTCACCGAGCGACAGAACTTCCTGCTGCTGATCACCGTGCTGGCCGTGAGCCCGCTGGTGGTCGGGCTGTTTGCCCTGCTCAAGTACCAGGTGCTGTTCGCCAATTTCCCGATGCGGCTGCGCTGGAACTTCCACCGGCTGATGCTCGGCCAGAGCATGAGCTTCTATCAGGACGAGTTCGCGGGTCGCGTCGCGACCAAGGTGATGCAGACGGCACTCGCGGTGCGCGATGCCTGGATGACTGCCACCGACATCCTCGCGTTCATCGTCATCTACTTCGTGACCATGCTGGCGATCGTCGGCTCCTTTGACCTGCGGATGCTTGCACCTTTTCTCGGCTGGCTCACCCTGTACGCCCTGAGCCTCGTGTATTTCGTACCACGCCTGGGGAAGGTTGCGGCAGCACAAGCCGACGCGCGTTCACTGATGACCGGGCGCGTGACCGACGCGTACACCAACATCGCGACGGTAAAGCTGTTTTCGCACGCCAGTCGCGAAGCAGGCTTCGCCCGCGCTTCGATGCAGGAATTCATGCACACGGCTTATGCGCAGGGACGGCTGGTCAGCGGGTTCGAGATCATCAACCACACGCTCAGCATGTTGTTGATCGCTGCCACCGCCGGCGTGGCACTGTGGCTGTGGACGCTGGGTGAGGTGGGCGTGGGCGCGGTCGCCGCCGCCAGCGCGATGGCACTGCGCCTGAACGGCATCGCGCACTGGATCATGTGGGAGGTCGCCTCGCTGTTCGAACATGTCGGCACGGTCGAAGACGGCATCCGCACATTATCGCGCGTACACACCGTGGTCGACGCGCCGGACGCCAGGCCGCTGCGGGTCACGCGCGGCGAGATCGCCTTCGAGCACGTCACCTTCGCCTACGGCGGCCAGCGCACCGTGGTGGACGACCTGCGCCTGCACATCCGGCCGGGCGAGAAGATCGGCTTGGTCGGCCGCTCCGGCGCAGGCAAGAGCACCATCGTCAACCTGCTGCTGCGCTTTTACGACGTCGAGCAGGGCGCGATCCTGATCGACGGCCAGGACATTGCGCAGGTGACACAGGACAGCCTGCGCGCGCAGATTGGAATGGTCACCCAGGACACGTCGCTGCTGCACCGATCGGTGCGCGACAACATCGTCTACGGACGGCCCGACGCCAGCGAGGACGCCATGATCGCAGCAGCCAAGCGCGCCGAGGCGGAAGAATTTATCGCGAGCTTGTCCGACGTCAGGGGCCGGCGTGGCTACGACGCGCACGTCGGTGAGCGCGGCGTGAAGCTGAGCGGTGGACAGCGGCAGCGCATCGCGATCGCGCGCGTGATGCTCAAGGACGCGCCGATCCTGCTGCTCGACGAGGCAACCAGTGCACTCGACAGCGAGGTCGAGAACGCGATCCAGCAGAGCCTCTACCGGCTCATGGAAGGCAAGACGGTGGTGGCGATCGCCCATCGGCTCTCCACGATCGCGGCGATGGACCGCCTCGTCGTCATGGACAGGGGTCGCATCGTCGAGGAGGGCGACCATCGCACGCTGCTCGAGCAGGGCGGACTGTACGCCCGCCTGTGGGCACACCAGAGCGGCGGCTTCCTCGGCGAAGACACAGATGACGACGAATCCATCGCCACGCCGCGCGCCGCCGCGGCGGGCTGACGCTCACCGGTCCCTGGAGGACACATGCACCCGATCCTGTTTGCGCTCATCGCGGGGTTACTCGTGACTTTTCAGCCTGTCCACGCCGCCAGCCCCGTCACCGGTACCGACAGCATCGCTGCAATCGTCAACGATTTCGACGCGTTCAGCCGCGCGCAGGATCCGATTCGTGCGGCCCAGCGTGGCGACAAGGCAGCCGCGCGCATCTGGCCGGACAATTCGCCATCCGCGGTTGCCGCGCGCAAGGCGGCGTACCTGGACTTCCAGCACCGGCTGCAAGCCCTGCCCGCCGCCGGCCTCGCCGACGAGGACGAACTCAACCGCGAACTGCTGGTCGACCGCGTTGGCCTTGCGCTCGATGGCCTCGCCTTCGATGAGGAGCGCGTGCCCTTCATCAGCGGTGATGGCTTCTACACGACCGCGGACTACGCCGCGCTCAATACACCGCTCGACGACGAAGCGGCGGCGGAAGCTTGGATCGCACGGCTCGAGGCACTGCCGGCGTACTACGCTCGCGAGATCGAGAACATGCGCCGCGGCATCCGCACGGGAATGACGCAACCGACGCGCACGGTCGAGCGCGCCATCGCCGACGTGCGCGGCCAGCTGGCGCAAACGGACGACAAGACGCCGCTGCTTGCGCCTTTCCGCAACGTGTCGCAGTCGTTTCCTGCGGACCGGCTCGCAGCGCTCGAGGCGCAGGCCCGCAACGTGCTGCATACCCAGGTGCGACCCGCCCAGCAGTCGCTGTTGCAGTTCCTGCAGCACGACTACCTGCCGGCGGCGCGCAAGGACATCGGCATCGGCAGCGTGCCGCAAGGCAAGGAGTACTACGCGTACCTCGCCCGCCGGCACACTTCGACGACCATGACGCCGGCCGAGATTCACGCGCTCGGCGAAAGCGAGGTGAAGCGCATCCGGGCACGCATGGACCAGGTCATCGCGCAAACGGGCTTCAAGGGCACGTTCCAGGAGTTTCTCGGGTCGGTACGCAAGGACCCCCGGTTCTACGTGGGTGCTGCCGCGTACGGCGAGAAAGCCAGTGAGGTCGCGAAGCGCGCCGATTTCGCCATGCCGAAGTACTTTGGCAAGCTGCCGCGCCTGTCCTACGGCGTGCTGCCGATGCCGGCCGGCCTCGAGAGCAGCGCCAACGGCTACCTGCCCGGCTCGCCGGAACAAGGGGTCGCCGGCATGGTGGTCTACAAGCCGTGGATGGCCGAGAAGATGCCAACCTTCGGCATTCCAGCCTGGGTGCTGCACGAAGGCGTGCCCGGTCACCATCATCAGATTTCACTGAGCCAGGAACTCACGGACCTGCCGGAGTTCCGTCGCGCCGACGACGTGACCGCCTACGTCGAAGGCTGGGGCCTGTATTCGGAGTACCTGGGCGAGGAGATGGGCATCTACCGCGACCCGTACGAGCAGTTCGGGCGGCTCTCGCTCGAGATCTGGCGCGCGTGCCGGCTCGTGGTCGACACCGGCATGCACGTGATGGGCTGGTCGCGCGAGCAAGCGATGGCCTGCCTGCAGGCGAACAGTGCGCTCGCCCCGGCGGAAATCGAGTTCGAAATCGATCGTTACATCGCATGGCCCGGCCAGGCACTCGCGTACAAGGTCGGCGAGCTCAAGATCATCGAGCTGCGCCGGCGGGCGGCGGAAAAGCTTGGTCCGAAGTTCGACCTGCGCGCGTTCCACGACCTGGTTCTCGGCGCCGGACCGATGCCGCTCGACCTGCATGAAGCCCGCGTCGAACGCTGGATCGCGGCGCGGACGGTTCGCTGAGCTCAGCCCGGCGCAAACACAGCAGCAGCGGCGTCAGCGCTCGAACTCGACCGTGACGTGCACGAGCTCCTCGTGCACCGCGAGTGCGGAGCGCACTTCGGCAGCATGCATTTCCTGCGCATGGGACAGGTGCACGATGCAGGCGTACTTGCCCCGCCCCACCCGCCACACGTGCAGGTCGCGCAATTGCGGTGCACCAGGCAATGCGGCGATGACCTCGCGCACTTCCTGCACCACCGGCGAATCCATTTCGGCATCGAGCAACACCCGACCTGTGTCGCGCAGCAATCCGATCGCCCAGCGCCCGACCAGCACGGTGCCGACGATCCCCATCACCGGGTCGAGCCAGGTCGCACCGAGGTATTTGCCGCCCGCGAGGGCGACGATCGCCAGCACGGACGTAGCGGCATCCGCCACGACGTGCAGGTACGCCGAGCGCAGGTTCAGGTCGTGATGGTGGGCGTGGCCATCGTGGCCGTGCGCGTGATGGTTGTGGCCGTGATGTGAATGACCCGCATCGTGCCCGGTCGACAGCAACCAGGCCGACAGCACGTTGACGGCCAGGCCCAGCACAGCGATCGCAATGGCTTCGTTGAAGCGGATCGGTGCCGGATTGAAGAGCCGCGACACCGACTCGATGCCCATGTATGCGGCGACGCCGACCAGGAATACGGCGCTGGTGTAGCCGCCCAGCACCTCGATCTTCCACGTGCCGAACGCGAAGCGCGGGTCGTGGGCGTGGCGTCGCGCCAGGTAGTACGCACCGGCCGAGACGCCGAGCGCCAGCGCGTGCGAACTCATGTGCCAGCCATCGGCCAGCAGCGCCATGGAACCCAGCACGGTGCCGGCCGCGATCTCGATGACCATCATCACCAGCGTCAGCCACATCACCTGGCGCGTGCGGCGCTCGGCAATGGGATTGCTGGTGTCGAAGACGTGGACGTGGGCGTCGTGGTGGCCGGTCGGTGACATGCGTGGACCCGTGCAGGCGCGCACCACCCACGGCGGCGCTGCGCAGCGCCGCATTATGCGACTTTCCGCCGGCTGGCCTCAGTCCGAAATGCTGCCCTTCAGCGCCCTGGCGATCGTCCACTTGGCCAGTTGCGACATGTGCACCTCGTCGGGGCCGTCGGCCAGTCGCACGTACCGGCCATAGGCGAATGCCGCCGGGATCGGGGTGTCCTGGCACAGGCCCATGCCGCCATGCGCCTGCATGGCGCGGTCACAGACGTTCTGGCACATCTGCGGCGCGACGATCTTGATCATCGAGATGAGGTCTGCCGCGCCGCGGTTGCCTTCGCGATCCATCCTGTCCGCCGCGGCGAGCGTGAGCAGGCGGGCCTGCTCGATCTCGCAGCGTGACCGTGCGATCGCTTCACGCAGGCTGCCCTGTTCGCTCAGCTTGCGCCCGAACGCCATGCGTGAATCCGCTCGCCGGCACATCAGTTCGAGCGCCCGCTGCGCGGCGCCAATAAGGCGCATGCAGTGATGGATGCGGCCGGGGCCCAGCCGGCCCTGTGCGATCTCGAAACCCCGGCCTTCGCCGAGCAGCAGATTGGAGGCCGGCACGCGCACGCCCTCGAGCGCGACTTCGCCGTGACCGCTCGGTGAGTGCACTTCTCCGAACACCTTGAGCGGACGCACGAGGCGCACGCCAGGCGCACGGCGCGGCACGAGAATCATGGATTGCTGCGCGTGCTTCGGCCCGTCGCAGCGGGTCTTGCCCATGACGATCAGGATCTCGCAGTCCGGGTGATAGATGTTGCTCGACCACCATTTGCGACCGGTGACGACGTAGTCGTCGCCGTCGCGGACGATCGAGCACTCGATGTTGGTCGCGTCGGAGGAAGCCACCGCGGGCTCGGTCATCAGGAAGGCCGAGCGGATGCACCCTTCCAGCAACGGGGTGAGCCACTGCGCCTGCTGGTCCACGTTGCCGTAACGCGCCAGCACCTCCATGTTGCCGGTGTCGGGGGCCCCGCAATTGAAGACAGTCGAGGCCCAGTCGACGCGTCCCATCAGTTCCGCAAGCGGTGCGTATTCGAGATTGGTCAGGCCCGGGCTCCAGGGCTGGTATTCGTGGGGCAGGAACAGGTTCCAGAGCCCGGCCTCGCGCGCCCTGGCCTTGAGCCCTTCGACGATGGGCGGGACGACCCAGCGCTGCGCCGGATCCTGCACGAACTCCTCGTATTCGACCTCGGCCGGGAAGACGTGCGCCTGCATGAAGTCGTCGACACGATGCATCAGTTCGCGCGTACGGGAGCTGTGTTCGAAATCCATGACGCGTGCTCCAGGGAGGGTCTGGTCGCCAGTGTAGGCCGGTCATGGCATTTCCATGGTGCAATGTTTTAATGAATAATCATTCATATCATGCATCTATCGCGGATCGACCTGAACCTGCTCGTAGTGTTCGACACTGTCTATACGGCAGGCAGCCTCACGGCCGCCAGCCGCAAGCTGAACCTGTCACAGCCGGCCGTGAGTCATGCACTCGCGCGCCTGCGCGACGCATTCGGCGAACCGCTGTTCGAGCGCCAGGGTCGCGGGATCGCTCCAACCCCATTCGCCCGCTCGATTGCGGGCCCGGTCCGGGAAGCGCTCAGCGCGATGGAGCGCACCTTCGGCCAGGCCGCAGGGTTCGAACCGACGACAGCCGAGCGGCACTTCCGCATCGGTCTGCGCGAAGCGCTGGAACCCAGCGTGCTGCCTGAACTGAGCCAGGCCGTCTGCGCCGCGGGACCGCGTCTCAGCCTCGCGTCGGCGAGGCACGACCGGCCTCGTCTCGAAGCGGACCTCGCCGCCGGCGAATTCGACGTGGCGCTCGACGTGCTGCTGCCGGTAGCGGATCGCGTGCCGCACGAACGCGTGCTGACCGACCGCCTGGTGGTGATTGCGCGCAAGGACCATCCACGGCTGCGACGCATGAAGCGCAGCGGCTGGAGCCTCGACGCCTACCTCGAGCTCGAGCACGTGCAGGTGTCGTCGCGCCGGCGCGGCCCCTCGCTGGAGGACGTTGCGCTGCAGTCGCTCGGCAGGACGCGGCGCATCCGGCTGCGCTGCCAGAGTCACTCGGCCGCTTGCCGTGTCGCCGCCAGCACCGACCTGGCCGCGACGCTACCGGAGCGGTATGCGCACCACGTTCTCGAGAGCGACAGGTACCGGGTCGTGGCGCTGCCGCTCGCCGACATCCGCCTCGAGACGTACATGTACTGGCCGGCCAATGCGGCCAGCGACGCGGCCAACCGCTGGCTGCGCGACCAGGTCCGCACCGCGCTGCGCGACCGTCACTAGAGATCGAGCGTCATCCGCACGAGTTCGGGTTCGTCGGTGTCTGAGCGCGTCGCGAAGCCGAGCGACCGCGAAAGATCGATCATGCGGGTGTTCTCACGCAGCGTGATCCCGGTCATCAGCTTGATGCGACGGTCGCGTGCGACGTCGATCAGGCGCTGGATCAGCCGGCGGGCCACGCCCTTGCCCTGCCACTCGTCACTCACGACGATCGCAAACTCGCACGACTCCTCGTCCGGCAACGTGATGTACCGGGCCACGCCGATCTGCTGCTCGGCACCGTCCGGCAGGCGCAGGACCACGATCAGCGCCAGCTCGCGGTCGTAATCGATCTGCGTGAACCGGGACAGCATTGCCGGCGAGAGATCCTGCAGGCCGAACATGAAGCGCAGGAACCGTGAGTGTTCCGACAGCCGGTGGACGAAGTCCCGCTCGAGTTCGGCGTCCTCCGGCCGGATCGCACGGATCCTGGCCTGTCGTCCGTCCGGCAATTCCAGCGGAAACTCCAGCGCGCTCGGATACGGGTGAATCGCCATGTGGCGATAAAGCAGCCGCGGCTGTGGCATGGGCATCACACCGATGCGCGCGTCGACGGCAACGGCGCCCCTGGCCGTCACGATCACCGGGTTGATGTCGATCGCACCGACGTCCGGCAATTCGCACACGATCTCGGACACGCGCAGCAGCATGTCCTCGATGGCTTCCGGCGCGGCGGCCGGCGCTCCGCGCAGCGGCTGCAAGGCCAGGCTCGCACGGGTGCGGCGGATCAGGTCCCGTGCCAGGTACGGATTGAGCGGCGGCAATGCCACCGCGCGATCGCGGATCACCTCGACCATCGTGCCGCCGAGCCCGAAGCTGATCGCCGGGCCGAACACCGGATCGCGCACCGCACCGATCATGAGTTCGCGCCCGTGCCGCTCGACGTACATCGGCTCGATCAGCGCGCCTTCGAGTCTCGCGTCCGGCCGGGCGATGGCGACGTCGCGCAGCATGTTTTCGTAGCCGTCCCGCACGCTGCGGGCGTCGGTGCGTCCCAGCCGCACGCCACCGACGTCGGTCTTGTGCGCGATGTCGGGCGAGAGAATCTTCATCGCCACCGGGTAGCCGATCGCCTCGGCCACCTGCACGGCCTCGTCCGCCGAGTACGCCGGGCGGCTGCGGACGATCGGGATGCCGAACGCCGCCAGCAGTTCCTTCGAATCCGCCGGGTTGAGCCACTCGTTGCCCGCCGCACGCGCCGCGTCGAGCAGGCCTTGCGCCGTGGCGCGGTCGGGTGTCGAGGCCGGTCCGAGCGGTGCGGGAACCTGCAGCAACTGCTCCTGGTTGGCGGAAAACAGTGCGAGCGCGGCAATGGCATCGACCGCAGCTTCGGGAGTCGGGAAGGTCGGAACCCGATTCTCGGCGAAGCGCTGGCGTGCCGCCGTCACCGCCCCGCCTCCCATCCAGCACGTGAAGACCGGCTTGCGCTGGGCAGCGGCCACCGCGATCAGTTCAGTTGCGAACCGGTCCGCATCCGTGAGCGCAAACGGCGTCAGGATTGCGAGCAACGCATCGACCTCGCCGTCCAGCAGGCACGCCTGCGCCGCCTGCGCGTAAACCTGCGCGGACGCGTCGCCGCGGACGTAGACGGGATTGCCCTCCGCCGTACTGGGCGGCAGCAGCGCGTGCAGCTGCGCGAGCGTCGCATCGTCCAGCCGGGCCACTGGCAGTCCCCGGTCACCGGCGCGGTCTGCTGCAAGCTGTCCAGGTCCGCCCGCATTTGTCACGATACCCAGCCTGCGCCCGCGCATCCGCACGCCGGCACCGAGCGTGCTTGCCGCGCTGTACAGCTGGCTGAAATCACGAATGCGCAGCACGCCGGCGCGACGCATCGCCGCGTCGAACACATCGTCGCCACCCACCAGCGAGCCCGTATGGAAGGCAAGGCTGCCACGCCCTTCGAGCGAACGCCCCGCTTTCATGACCACGACGGGCTTCACGCGCGCGGCAGCCCGCAGCGCGCTCATGAAGCGGCGCGCGTCACCGACGCCCTCGAGGTAAAGCATGATTCCATCGGTCGCCGCATCGCGCGCGAGGAAATCGAGCACGTCGCCGGAACCTATGTCATCGCCGAGTCCAGTGGAGATCACGGTCGAGAAGCCGACGTGCCGGGAGCGAGCCCAGTCGAGCGTTGCCGCGCACAGCGCGCTCGACTGTGACACCAGCGCGAGCCGGCCCGGCTGGGGGAGCGCCGCACCGCAGGAGGCGTTGAATCCGTCGTCGGTCCGGATCACGCCGAAGCTGTTCGGTCCGAGCAGGCGCAGGCCGTACCGGCGCGCGACCTGCAGCATCGTGCTTTCGCAGGTCGCGCCTTCCTCGCCGCCTTCGCGGAAGCCTGCTGAGACGATGATGGCGCCGCGCACGCCGCGCACACCGCAGTGCTCGAGTATGGCGGGCAGGGTGGGCGGAGGGGTGGCGATGATCGCGACGTCCACGGCCTGCGGCAGTGAGCGCACGTCCGGATAGGATGGCTCGCCGGCGATGGACTCGTGCCGCGGGTTGACATAAAACACGGGGCCGCGAAAGCCACCTTCGCGCAGGTTCCGGCACAGGACGTCGCCGATCGAACCGGGGGTGGCGCTCGCGCCGACCACGGCGACGGACGCGGGACGCAGCACGGCCTCGATGCGTTGCGCGGTCATGGCTCAAGTGTACTCTCGGAGGCAGGCGGGACTCGCAAATGCTAGCCTCCAGCGCTTGCAGGATCATTGCGGGTCACCGCAACCGGAGCCGCCCATGGCAGTCGCTTTCGTGACTCACGCCCATTGTCGCCTGCATCGCATGGGTGACCAACATCCCGAGCGACCGACGCGGCTCAATGCAATCGAGGACGAACTCCACGCGCGCGGTCTGCACGACCTGCTGCTGCACCACGAGGCGCCGCGCGCCAGCGTTGAGCAACTGGTCCGCGTGCATCCGCTCGCCTACGTCGAAGACCTCTCCAACCGTTCTCCCGCCGAAGGCCTCGCTCACATCGATCCCGACACCTGGATGTGCCCGGAGACGTTCGAGGCCGCGTTGCGCGCCGCCGGCGCCAACGTGCTGGCCACGGACCTGGTGCTGACCGGCGCGGCAGCGCGCGCCTTCTGCAACGTCCGGCCACCCGGTCACCATGCCACGAGGGCGACGGCGATGGGCTTCTGCTTCTTCAACAACGTCGCGGTCGCGGCGCGCCACGCGCTCGAACACCACGGCCTCGAGCGCGTGGCGATCCTCGATTTCGACGTGCACCTGGGCAACGGCACGGAAGACATCTTCAAGGACGACGCGCGGGTCCTGCTGTGCTCGTCGTACCAGTACCCGCTATGGCCGGACATGAATCCACCCACGCGACCTGGACGCATCATCAACTGTCCACTGCCCCCGGGCAGTGGCAGCGATGCGTTCCGCGCAGTCGTGCAGCAACAGTGGCTGCCGGCACTCGAGACCTTTGCGCCGCAGTTGCTGCTGATCTCCGCCGGCTTCGATGCTCATGGCGCCGACGACATGTCGCACCTGTGGTTCACGACGGCCGACTACGCATGGGTCACGCAAGCTGCCTGTGGCATCGCCGATCGACACGCACAGGGACGCATCGTTTCCACGCTCGAAGGCGGCTACGACCTGCGCTCCCTCGCGGCGAGTGCGGCTGCACACATCGAAAGGCTGGTGTTCGCCTGACTCACGTGCGTATTCAAATCTGGCGCAACACTGGACTCGCGAGGCGCCAGCAAGCAGAATGCGGGCGCGCGCGTTGGTTTCACTCTGCGCGTTAGCTCCGCCGCGCTGTTACCACCAAGTCACAATCTTGCGGGTTCAGTCCACCAGCGCGGCGGGGCGACCTTCCCTGCACCTGCCATCGTCGACCTGCCGCTTCAGCGCGCGAGTCCCGTCAGCCAGCTGGCGAATGCAAGCCACGCGGCGGTGCCCGAAAGCACAAGTCGCACTGGCAACGACACCATCAGCGCAAGCCCGCCCCAGCGGGTCACCGGGTGCAGCGCGCCGCGCGTGCGCGAATCCCAGATTGCGAGCGCGACGATGAAGAGATACGCCAAACCGAAGTACACGAACGGGTTCCCGATCTGCCACACGTATGGCCAGCGCGCGAACGCAGCTCCGAGCAGAGCGACCGTCGCAAGCACCATCCAGCGCTTATGACTCTGCGGATTGCTGCGGTTGGCGATACCCAGGCCGACGAACGCAATGAAAAACGCGATGTCGAACAGTGGCACGACCAGGAACTGCAGCGGTGGGACAGGTACACCGTTGAAGCCGGTTGGCCGGTTGGCGGCGACCAGCGCACCAGCTACCCCGAGGATCACCATGCCTGGCGCGATGATCACGCCGAGGACGCCGACTTTGCGATGTACGTCCGTGCGGCCGACGCCGACCAGCATGGCCTGAATCACAAGCAGCACGCACCACGCCGCGAAAAACGCGCCGTGTATGTAGAAGATCGGCTCGGACGGGGACGGCCACTCGGGAAACAAGGGCCGCAGAAAAAAAGACCGCGCGAAGCCGATGTAGGCGACGAGCAGCATTGCGATGGCCATGCCCGAGAAGAAACGTCGTTCAGAGACCCGGCGCGAGCGGGTCCCGCTGGCGGCGTTGTTTTCCATGCGCCTACCCCCCAGGTTGCGGAGCATCGCAGCCTAGCACGGAGCCGTGGATGACGGCGGGAGCCGGCGGCTGCCGGCATAGAGGTCGAACAACAGCAGCCGGCACGGGATGCTGCCATTCATCAGCTTGATCGTTCGCGAGGGCTTGAGCCCGATCGCCTTGTACGGCGACGCATTGGCCGCGAGCACGGCGGCGCGCCAGCCCGCGAACCTGTGCTTCAGCGTATCGCCAAATTCCTCGTACAGCTGACGCACCTCGGCTTCGCCGCCACCGATGCGATCCCCGTACGGCAGATTGGTCGCCAGCAGGCCGGTCGGCGCGGGCGGCGCCACATCCTGCACGCGCACCGCGTCGAACTGGATGTACTTCTCGACCCGCGCCTTGAGCGCGCTCCTGCGCGCCATCTCGATGTACTCCGCCCGGACGTCGGAGGCCGCCACGATGCATGGCGGCGCGTCCAGCTTTTCCGCACGGATGCTGTCCTGCGTTTCGCGCCAGAGCGCGCGGTCGAAGTCGGCGAGCCACTCGAAGCGGAATTCGCCCTTCTTGCGATGGATCTGCGGCGCCTTGCGCACGGCGATCATCGCCGCTTCGATGGCCAGCGTACCGCTACCGCACAGCGGATCGAGAAATGCGACGCTGCCATCGTACCCTGCAAACTGCAGGATCGCCGCCGCCAGCGTTTCCTTCAGCGGCGCGGGATGACCCTGCTCGCGATAGCCGCGCTTGTGCAGTGATTTGCCCGACGTATCGAAGCTGAGCATGCAGCGGCCGCGCGCGACATGCGCCACGATCACCACCTTCGGGTCCTCCGTGTCGACCGGAGGAACCTGCTCACCCAGTCGTGCAAAGGACCCCCGTACGCCCTCGCGCACTTGAGTAATGACCTGCTTCGGCGTCAGCCCAACGCTTTCGTCCCCTGTGCTTTCGACCATGAAGCCGTGGCGGGCGTCGAACCATTCGGGCCAGTGCAGGCGTCGCACCTGCGAATGCAGCATCGCCGGCGTGTGAGCCGGCACCTCGCGCAGAACCCGCAGGATGCGGCTCGCCGTGCGCACGCGCAGGTGCAAGGCGTAGAACTGGCGTGGCGTCGCACTGCACAGCACGGCCCGAAACGTCGGCGCCAGTTCCGTGACACCCAGCGCCTCGAGCTCGGCGACGAGGGCTGGCTTGGTCTCTTCGGGACAGGTCGCGATCAGCCGCATGAGCGGCCGCGCACGGCGAGTACGCCATCGCCTTCCAGCCGGGTCGTGAAGCCGGCGAAACGCAGTCGCCGCGCAACCTCATGCGGGACATCGCGCCCGCTGGTAAGCCGATTCGGCGTGCCGGTGTAGTGAAACAACCGGCCGCCAGGCCTCAGGACCCGCGCAAGTTCGTGGTAGAAGGCCTGCGAATACAGCTCGCCGGCCAGGCCAAAGCGCGGCGGATCGTGCAGGATGGCATCGAAAGAAGCGTCCGCGAGTCCGCGGATCGCCGCGCTGACGTCACCCGCAATTGCATTCAGACCCGGTCCGTTCACCGGCGACCACGGGTTGAGCGTGCGCAGCCAGAGGACATCCGGGTTGATTTCACAGGACGTCACTTGCCTGGCACCCCCCTCCAGGCACCAGGCCGCAAAGTAGCCGAGACCCGCGCAGGTATCCAGGACACGCTTGCCGGCAGGCTCGATCAAGGCAACTTTGCGCCGCGCATCCTCGTACGGCGAGACCTGCCGGGTCGGCAGCATCTTTACGCCGTCGATCTCGAACGTCGGCGGGCCCCAGTCCGTTGGCACGAGCTTCAGCAGCGAAGTGCCGAAGCGCGCGACCGGCTCGAACGCGGCGCCGGTCCAGTGATAGATCGTCCGCTCCCTGCAGCGTTCCAGGTACGGGTACGCACCTTCGCGCCAGCGCCATTCATTCGCGCCGAGTTCGACCTGCGTTTCGGAGCGTCCGAGATCTAGCGAACACGCAAGTACCTGCTCGCGGCGGCGGCGCGCGACGAGCAGGCGTTCGTGCACGCGGGCGGTGAGCAGCGGTCCTCTCACCGCGACGACGCCAGCCTGCGCGTGACGCCAATGACCCGGGATGCCAGCTGGCCGAGCGCCTGCACGTTGGCGGGCGGGTCGATCTGCGCCATGGTCACCTGGAAAACGGCCTCCTTGCCCGCAGCGAGCGCGGGACTGGCGACGACCGAGCGGCCGGCCACCAGGAACGTATCCAGGTCGCCGAACGCCAGCAGCAGCGGCGTGCGCGAGGGCCGGTAACCGCGCAGCGCACGGCCTGCAGCGGCGCGCCGAACGTTGGCGGCGGCGCATTCGCCCATCTCGAGCGCGTGGAATGCCTGCTTCGGAACGGCTACCGGCAATGCCGCCGCATCGCCGATCACGAACACGTTGGCGTAGCGGCGACTGCGCAGCGTGGCATCGACGGGTGCCCACTGCAGTGGCTTCGGCGCGAGCCGCGAGGCGTGCAACAGCGGCGGCGCGACACCGCCGCCCGTCCAGATCGTGAGATCGGAACGCAGCCGCCCGCCGCCTCGCAGACTCACGCCGGTCGGGCTGATCGCCGCGACCGCGGACCCCGTGTGGATCCGCACGTCGCAGGCTCGCACATGCCGGCGCACGGCAGCCTCGATTTTTGGTGACGCAGCCGGCATCAGAGCCGGCCCGGCCTCGACGATGTGCAGCGTCAGGTTGGCGCGTCGCCTGTAGCGCCGCAGGATCTCGCCGAGCGCCTCGACGCCGGCAAAGCCGCCACCCGCGATGACGATCGATCGCTGCTTGCGCCCCTTCATCAGCACTGCCAGCCGGCGACCGATCGCGTCGCATTGTTCGACGCTCCTGAATGGCATGGCGTGGCGTTCCACGCCGCGCACGCCAGAGGTCGCGTTGACGCCACCCGCGGCGACGATGCAGAAATCGAATGCGTGGACCGTGCCGCCTGCCGTCGCCAGGGTTCCGCGTCGCGCATCGATGACGGTGACGGCCTCGCGCACGAAACGATGACCCGCCGCGGCCACGAGCCGCTTGCGCGGCAGCCGCAGATCCGCGGGGCGCTTGGCCCGCGAGACGAGTTCGTGAATGTTCGGCAGCCATTCGAACCACGGCGACGGATCGAACACGGTCACGTCGAACTCGGGGCCGAGTTCCTGGGCCGCTCGCAGGCCACCGAAGTTTGCGCCGACGATAGCCACGCACGGCCGCGTGGTCTGCGATCTTCCGCGTCGGCGTGCGCTCATGGGCAGGCTTCGAGGTCAGCTACCGGGGATGGCAGTGTAGACTGGAACTTCACTGCCAGCGGAGTTCCCGCGAACCCGATCAAATCGTTCCTGCAGGCGACCCTGGTGGGCGGCCTGATGTTTCTCGTGCCCGTCGTGCTCGTCGCACTCGTGCTGCGGCACGCGCTGCAGTTTGCCGGAAAAGTTGCGCAACCGATTGCCGCGGTGCTGCCGGTCAGCCACGTGGGCGGGGTCGCCCTCGCGTCGATCATCGCGGTCATGGTCCTGCTCGGCGGCATGCCGCAATACCGCATGGTGAAGTCGCTCGATCTATCGATGCGCGACGCGATGCAGCTGGTCAAACGGCTCGGCATCGGTTCGGCGGCGAAGCTGCGCGACACGAACCTCGCCGCCAGCACACCGAGCTGATCAGGGCGACTGCTCGCCGAGCGCCTGTGCTGCCAGTACGCGAACCTGCGGGTCGGCCGGGTAGGCGGCCACGAGCCTGCGCGCCGTCACCTGCGCATCCTGGCGCTGCCCCGATTCGAGCTGGAACGACGTCAGCGCCATCAGCATGTCGCGATCGTAGGGCCAGCGCTTGACCGCCTGCTGCAGGCGGCGGATCGACTCGTCCGCCTGCCCCGTCGAATGCAGCGCCACCGCGTAGACGTAGCTGTAACGAGCGGTGGCCGGGTCGAGTTCCACGGCGCGCCGCAGCGATCCCAGCCCGAGCTCCGGCTGCTGCAGGCGAATGCGCGCCAGGCCCAGCGCGTGATGCAGCGTGGCGCTCGTCGGCACACGCTGCAGGCCCTGCAGCAACGTTGCCGCCGACTCCTGGTCGCGGCCTTGCGCGCGCAGCACGTCTGCGGCATTGACGTAGGCCGGCACGAAATCCGCATCGAGCTGGATTGCCGCAGTGAACTGGGCATGGGCTGCATCAGCCTGCCCCAGGGCCGCCCTGAAGCCGCCGAGCGCGACGCGGGATTCGGGCCGGTCTGCGTTGTACTGCAGTGTCGCAACGTACTCCTGCGACGCCGCCTCCCAGCGCGGCAGCAGTTCCTGCGGCAGCCGGTCCTGGCCGCCTGCGAGCGACCGCGCCGCCTCGATGCGGACGGCGCGCGTCGCATCACCGAGCAGCGGCCCGAGGACCGCCGCGCGTGTTTCGGCGGGCATGACGTCAGCCAGCTGCACCGTCGCCAACCGCACCAGTGGATTGGCGTCCTGGGACATGCGTTGCGCAAAATCGCGCGTGAACTGGCCGCTGCCGGCGAGGCGAGCAAGCGCGGACCCACGCACGACGGCGGGCTGTGCGGCGTCGCCGGCGATCCCCGCGAGTCGATCCAGCGCCGACGGTTCGCCGGATTCGGCGGCGTGAAAGTCCGCGGCGAAAGTCTGGTAGCCCGCGGCGTCGCGGCCGAGCCAGTCGTGCACCGCCTGCGCGGCCCACTTTGCAGCGCGGTCGGTGTGGCACGAGTTGCATGCATTCGGCACGCCGAGCGCCACGCTCTGGTCGGGCCGCGGCACGCGCATGCTGTGATCGCGCCGCCGATCGACGACCATGTACGTGTTCTGCGGCATGTGGCAATTGGCGCACTGCGCGCCAGCGGTGCCCGGCGGGTGGCGGTGGTGCGCAGCGACGTCATACCTCGGCGCATCGTGGCACTGCGCACAGACCGCGTTGCCCGGGGCCCGCAGTTGCTGCGTGTGCGGGTCGTGGCAGTCGCTGCAGGTGACTCCGGCCGCATGCATCCGGCTTTGCATCCACGAACCCCAGATGAACACCTCGTCCTGCTGCTGGCCATCGACGTGGTACAGCGTGGGTGTCAGCAGTGACGGCAGGTAGTGATCGAGGAAAGGCTGTCCCGGCCGATAGCCCTCGGCGATCTGCGCGCGACGCGAATGGCACTGTGCGCAGACTTCAATTTCGCGCTCCGTCTGGCGCAGCTTGCTGCGCACCGGCTTGCCTGCCGAGTCGCGGGCCCAGGACACGCCGCGCCGCTCGTCGAGTTGCACGGTCAGCCCCTTGCCAGGCTTGCTGTCCTTGTGCCGGGCCCACTGCACGTGCGCCGAACCGGGCCCGTGGCACGCTTCGCAACCGACCGCGATCTCGGCATAGGTCGTCCTGAACGAATCGTCCGCCGCGTCGTAACCCTTGCTCACCCGGGTCGAGTGGCAGTCGGCGCACATGAAATTCCAGTTCTGCGACCGGCGCGTCCAGTGCAGCTCGTCGGTGTGATCGAGCGGCTCGGTGGGGTACTGGCGGAACCAGCGTTGGCCACCCTCTTCGCGCGGACGCGCATCCCAGGTCAGCGCGACAGCCTGCAGGCGCCCGCCGGGTAACTGGACGAGGTATTGCTGCAGCGGCGCGATGCCGAACGTGAACCTGACCTCGAAGTCGGCCAGCGTGCCGTCGGGCCCGTCGGTCTGGATGTAGTACTTGCCCTCGCGCTGGAAGAAGCGGGACTCGACGCCCTGGAAGTCGTAGGACGCGTCGTTGAAATCACCCAGCACCGTGCTGGCAGTGGCGTGCTGCATGGCGACTGCGTGCTGCGAGGCCTGCCAGGCTTGCGATTCCGCCGCGTGACATTGCGCGCAGGACGGCGAACCGACGTAGGCAGCGACGACGTCTGCCCCGGCCCCTGCGACCGGCGGTTCGCCCGCGCCTGGCTCGCGCGCCGAGATTAAATACCAGGCGACGAGGCCGAGCAGCGCAATGCCAACCAGGGCGCCGATGCGCCATGCCGTCCCGTGACTGGCCGCGCCTTCAGCACCGCGCGATGCGGAGGTGCCATGCTGCCTGCCGGCCGGATGTTGCGACGAGTGAGCTCGCTTGCGGGACACGAATCACGACTCTCTGCGGACAAGCCGCATTGCGGCTCAGGGTGCTGGCGTGGCCGCGGCGACCGCCTTGGTCCCCGGCATGATTTCGAAATACTGATCGAAATCGGTGAGGCACGCCATCAGTTGCTGCAGCACCTGCGGATTGCCCTGCAGGCTCGCCCGTCCCGTCGCCGCCTGTGTCGCGAAGGTCGCCCTGCGCATCATGATCGGTTCGAGATCGGCCCGGTTGATCGTGATGGTGAGGTCGGCATCCTGCGCCTGGTGCCCCTGGATGCTGGTCAGCGTCGCGTGACTGAGTTCGAGCACGTACCGTTCGCCGTCGTCGGGTGTCACCAGATTGATCTTGAACGCCAACCCGTCGGCCTTGCGGCTGTCGAGCAGGATGCCCAGGTAGTCGAGCCACAGTTGCGTCGACATGGCACGCACGGTATTGGGTGACGCGGACAGCGGCACCAGACCGGTCGGAATGCCCGAACGCAGTTCGAGCGCGGCGGCGAGGAAGCTGTTGCGCAGGCTCGCGCTTTCCTTCTGGTATCCCATCTGCTCGAAGGCATCGGCCAGCAGATTCTTCGCCGCCCGGTTCATCGGTTGCGCGTACACCAGCTTGTTCAGCAGTTCGATGGCCAGCCGGAAATCCCCGTCGTCATAAAGTGCACGTGACCTGGCGAGGACCGCATCCGCGCCTCCCATCATCTCGACGTACAGCGGCGCAGAATCGCGCGGCGATACCGGCACCAGCGTAGCCGGGTTGCCGTCCCAGTAGCCGAGGTAGCGATTGATGACCCCGCGACTGTTGTGCTCTTCGGACCCGTGGTAGCTGCGTGCCGCCCACTCCTGCTGCAGGCCCGGCGGCAAGTGGTAGACGTTCTGGATCTCGTTGATCGTCACGCCCTGGTTCGCCAGGTGCAGCACGTCGTTGTTCAGGTTCGCATACACGTCGCGCTGGATGCGCATGACTTCCTGGATGCGCGCATTGCCCCAGCGTGGCCAGGTGTGAGCAGTGAACATGACGTCGGCCTGCGGGCCGAAGCGGTAGAGCGCCTCGTTGATGTACTTCGACCACTGCAGCGCATCGCGGATCAACGCACCGCGCAGGGTGTAGACATTGTGAATCGTCGCCGTGATGTTCTCGGCCGCCCAGAACGCCTTGAACTGCGGAAACCAGGTGTTCATTTCGGCCGGCGCCTCGGTGCCCGGCGTGTTCTGGAACACCATCGTCACGCCATCGACGACGATTTCCTCGATCTCGCCGACGACCAGCCGCGTCGGCGCAATCAATCCCGTGGCGCCGGTCGAGGCACGCTTGCCGATGGCCTGGTCGACGTGGCCGAACGGGCTGGACGGCAACAGCAGGCCGTACTGGTACATCGCGCGCCGGATCATCGCGTTGCCGGCGTAGACGTTCTCGGCGATGGCCGCCTGCATGAAGCCGGCGGGGGCGATGACCTGCACCTTGCCCGCCTTGACGTCGGCCTCGTCGATCACGCCGCGCACGCCGCCGAAATGATCGACGTGCGAGTGTGAGTAGACCACCGCCACCACCGGACGCGCGCCGAGCCTGTCGTTGGCAAAGGCGAGGGCGGCGGCGGCCGTTTCCTGCGAAACCAGCGGGTCGAACACGATCCAGCCGGTGTCGCCACGCACCAACGTGAGGTTGGAGATGTCGAAGCCGCGCAGCTGCCAGATGCGGCCGGGCACGACCTCAAACAGCCCGTACTGCGCATTGAGCACGGCCTGCCGCTGCAGCGACGGGTGGATGCTGTCGAAGTCCTGCCGGGTATCGAGGAAGGCGTAACCGCCGAACTGCCAGGCGGAGTCGCCCGCCGCCGTCCTGATTTCGGCGTAGCCGGGCGCCGCGATGAACCCGCGCTTCGATTCCTCGAAGTCCCGCGTGTCCTCGAACGGCAGCGACGACCGCACGACGTGCTGCAACGCTTTCGTCGCCGGCGCAGGCGGCTTCCCCTGCGGGTGGAAGTGGGCAATCGGCGCGGGACCGGCCACCGGTTGCGTCGCGCGCGCTGCGGCCTGCAGCGGCAGGCAGGCGCCACAGGCCGCAAGTGCCAGCAACGTCTTCAAAACAATTCTGAATCGAGCCATGCCACTCTCCGCTACATCAATTTCCGCGCGCGGATGCTGCGCATGGCGGGACCTCAGTGCGTCAGTAGATCCACTGCAGGCGCGTCAGCAAGGTCCTGGTGTTGCCGTCGATGCCGAAGCGGTCGAGATCGATGTTGCCGTAGCCGACACTCGCCTTGCAGCGGTTGTTGGCCCACCAGTTCACGCCGGCCCACCAGCCGTCCATGGTGCCGCCACGCACGGGACCGTCGTCGAGGTCGACGTGGCCGTAGCGCCCGATGAGTTCCACCGCGCCCCAGCGACCCTGCGGCAGGATGCGTCGCGCATAGCCGGCCCTGCGATCATAGGGCCGGTGCTCGCCCGTGAGCACCCAGCTGCCGGTGACGTACCAGCCGCCGAGCGTGGGATCGCGGTCGTCACGCGTGCTGAGATCCGCGCGGATGTATTCGGCCAGCAGCGAATAGCCACCGTGATTCAACAACGCCTCGACACCCGTGTGCCAGGCGTGGTCGCCCGGCACCTTGCCGGTGTCGACGAAGTCGTCGGCCACGTTGGACGCCGGCTTGCCCTTGTAGCGCAACTGGTCGTTCACCGCGCCGTAGTAGCGGGTGCTGGCAGCGAGGTGCAGGTAGCTGGCGCCGTCGCCGGACCAGAGCGGCAGGGCGGTGATGCGGCCCGCGAAGTCGTTGCCGGAGTCGGACCAGGACGTGCCCTGCGTCAACCAGTCGTTGTACCAGCCGACGATCCAGGTCGCGCGCTGGTCGAGCACGGCGTTGCCGAGCGTCACGCCGTCGTTGCGCGAGCGGAAGAAAGGACTCATCAGTCGCTCGTGGTGCGGCAGGTTGGCGGCATCACCCACCATTTCATACGAGAACGGTTCCTTGATCTTGCCGACCGTCACCGTGCCAAGCTTCGGCCCCAGCACGGTCGCGATGCGGAGATCAGTCGTGTTCCAGTCGCTCTCCGAGGTCTGGTCGAAGCCCTTGTACTCGTAGCTGATCATGTAGTTCCAGGTACGGAACAGCTCGAAATACCCGCGTGCCGACAGTCGCAGTGAGCGCGCCTCGAGTTCGTCCTGCTGGTTGCCGACCTGTTGCCTGCTGCGCGCGTCCTGGTCGAAGCTCGTGTAGTCCATCGGCATCACGACGAAGCCGAACTTCACCGAGAATCGATCGTGCTCGTCTTCGATCTTCGCCGCCTCGAGCGTCTGGTCCGGGACGATGCTCGACATCGCAAAATCGTGGTCCTGCCTGATGAGGTGCCCGGACTCCGGCGTCACGTCGGATTCGACCGACTGTGCGGACGCCGTCCCGATCCCGGCCAGGAAGAGTGCCGTCGCGACAAGTGCCAGCCTCATTGCAGGATCCTCGGAAACAATGTCCGCCGATACCCCGACCCGCAGAGAAGCCACGGCGCTCCGCCCGGGAATCCGCCTGCGGGGGTGGGAATGCAGGCGGCTCCCGCGCGGGCGCCGTGGAAGTCAAAGACGCAGCGGCGGGCGGCTTACTGCTTCGAGCTGGACATCACCGCCTCCATCACGCGGTCGAGGTTGAAGCTGCCCGGCTTCTGCCGCGGTGGAAACTCCCTGAAGCTCTGCAGCCACTGGCCGACGTACGCACCGGCCGGCGCGATGGCGAACATGCGCTCCATGTACCAGCGCTGGTACCCCATCGCGTTCTCTTCCTCGGCGCGCTCGAACGGGTCCATGCGCAGGTTGGTCAGCTTCGGCGCCCGCAGCACGGTGAACGGCTCCTGCCAGACCTTGAGGCCCTCGGCCTGCTGCTCGAGGAACGTGATCTTCAGGTTCTCGTAGCGCAGCGCCGCGACACTGCCGTCGTCGGTCCAGTAGATGAACTCCTTGCGCGGCCACTCCGCCTGGCCCCTGAGTGCCGGGCCGAGGTCATAGCCGTCGAGATGGGCCTTGTAGGTCGTGCCGCCGATCCTGCGGCCCTTGAGCAGGTCGGCCGTCGCGGTCGTGTCGCCGGCGGCGGCCACGAACGTCGTCAGCATGTCTTCGTGCGCGCCGATGTCGTTGATCACGGTACCGGGCTTGATCACGCCGGGCCACTTGATCATGGTCGGCACGCGGTAGCCGCCTTCCCACTGCGTGTTCTTCTCGCCACGGAACATGGTGGTGCCGCCGTCGGGCCAGGTGAAGGTCTCGGCGCCGTTGTCGGTCGAGTACATGACGATGGTGTTCTGCTCGAGGCCGAGATCGCGCAGCTTTGCCAGCACCTGCCCGACGTGGCCGTCGTGCTCGACCATGCCGTCGGCATAGATGCCGAGGCCGGTCTTGCCCTCGGCGTCCGCGTGCAGGTGGGTGAAGATGTGCATGCGGGTGGAGTTCCACCACAGGAAGAACGGCTTGCGTGCCTTCGCGGCGCGCTCCATGAAGTCGAGCGCCTTCTCCGTCACTTCGCGGTCGATCGTCTCCATGCGCTTTTTCGTCAGCGGACCGGTGTCGGTGATGCGGCCGTCGGCGAAGCTGTGGATGACGCCGCGCGGACCGAACTTCTTCTTGAACTCCGGGTTCTTCGGGTAGTCGACGTTTTCAGGTTCTTCCTCGGCATTGAGGTGATAGAGGTTGCCGAAGAACTCGTCGAAACCGTGCGCCGTCGGCAGCATCTCGTCGCGGTCGCCGAGGTGGTTCTTGCCGAACTGGCCGGTGACGTACCCCTGCGCCCTGAGCAGCGTGGCGATGGTCGGGTCGCCCGCCGTCATGCCTTCCGGTGCGCCCGGCAGGCCCACCTTGGTGAGACCCGTGCGGATCGGCGACTGGCCGGTGATGAATGCCGCGCGACCGGCGGTGCAGCTCTGCTGGCCGTACCAGTCAGTGAACAGCGCGCCTTCGGCAGCGATGCTGTCGATGTTGGGCGTCCGGTAACCCATCATGCCGCGGTTGTAGGCGCTGATGTTGAAGCCGCCGATGTCGTCACCCCAGATCACCAGGATGTTGGGCTTCTGCGTCTGGGCCTGGGCCGGTCCGCCCAGCACCCCCAGCATCGCGACCAGCGCGGCGCCGAAATAGTCAGCGAATTTCTTCTGCATGTCGTTCTCCCACCCTTGCTGAAATCCAATTTCTGTTCTTGCCGGATACGGCCGCCCGGGATCTGCGCCCGCGCTTGCCGGGTAACTTGACCCAACGTGGCTCATGTGTCCAATGCATGTTTCATATCAAAGGTATAATCTTCACGCATGGCGTTGGAACTTCAGCAATTGCGCCAGGTGGTGGCGCTGGCAGAGCACCGCAGTTTCGTGCGCGCAGCCGCTGCGCTGCACATCAGCCAGCCTGCCCTGTCCCGCAGCATCCAGAACCTCGAGCGCCGCTTCGGCAGCAGCCTGTTCCTGCGTTCCACGGTCGGGGTCGTGCCCACCGATCTCGGCCGGCTGTACATCGAGCGCGCCCGCGACCTGCTGCGGATGGCGGACGAGCTCGAAAGCGAGGCGGTTGGTCATGCTGCGTTTTGCACCGGGCGGGTGGACGTCGGCGGCGGCCCCTACCCGACGGATTCATTCCTGGGCCCTGCGGCAGCGCGTTTCGTCGAGCAGTACCCACGCGTCAGCGTACAGCTGCAGTCCAGCAACTGGGACGACCTCGTGCGCCAGCTGCGCAGCCGGACGCTCGATTTCTTCGTCGCGGAAACCAGCCTGCTCACGAGCGAGCCGGATCTCGACGTGGCGCCGACGCCCGTGCAGCACCCCATGTACTTTTTCGCGCGCGCTGGCCACCCGTTGACGCGCAACGATGCGCCAATCCGGGCAGCCGACGTGCTGGCCTGGCCTTTCGTCACCCCGGCCCGCGTTCCACCCCGCGTACTCGACCCGCTGCTGGCCGCGCACCGCGAGGGCTCCGCGCGATCGTCCACTGCGCGGCCGCTTCCCGCCATCGAATGCAACGGCCTGGCACCGGTGAAGCGCATCGTCGCGGTCTCGGATGCGGTGTCATCCTCGATCCTGCCGTGCATCGCCGAAGACCTCGACAGCGGCCGCTTCGTGTTGCTGGCCACGGCGCCGTGGATGTTCCTGCACTACGGCGTCGTCAGCCTGCGCGGCCGCCCGTGGACGCAGATGGCGGATACGTTGCGCGACTACGTGCTCGAGGCCGAACGCGACGTGACGCAGCTCGAGCGCAGGTTGATCGAGGACCATGCGCCGAAGAACCGTACCAGTCGCGCGCGTGCAAGGGGTACTGCCCGCCCCATGCACGAGCGCGCGGCCCGGATCAGGCGCAACTGACGCAGTACCTGGAGCATTCATGCATGACCCGAAGCCAGCTGCCCTTGGCCTGTTGAGCCTGGTGCTGTTGCTTGCCGGTTGCGGTTCGACGTCCGTCGTGCCGGCAACCGGTGCAGCAACGGCTGGCAGCAAGGTCACCGGATCCATTGCGTACCGCGAGCGCATTGCGCTGCCGCCGACGGCAACAATCATCGTGCAGCTGGTGGAGGTATCGCGGGCCGATGCACCGGCGGTGCTGATCACCGAGCAGATCATCACTGCGGCTGGGCGACAGGTTCCGTTCGAATTCTCGCTCGCGTACGACGCGTCGCGTATCCAGCCCTCCCATGCCTACGCCGTGCAGGTGCGCATCGAGGATGGCGGCAGACTGCTGTTCATCAGCGACACTGTGAACCGCGTCATCACGCGGGATGCTCCCACCCGTCTGGACATGGTCGTGCGACGGATCTGAGGCTGCGGCTTGCCCACACAGGCACAGGAATGCGCGACCGGCGCCGCGCGGGCACTCACCTGGATTCAGGGCCTCTCATTCACGAGATTCAACTGCAGGGCCTCGTCGACGGTGAGGTCACGAATCCGTTCGTGCGGAATGGCCTGCATGAGGCTGGCGATCTCGGTGCGTACGCCCATCTCGGCCAGGTATTCGACGACGTGCGTGCCGACGACATGCTGGAAAGCGTCTTCGTCGCCGACGGGCACGCGATTTTCGGCTCGGTGCAACCCGACTGCGGATCCATGCTCCAGCGAACGCCGGACACCGCCGGCGAGCAGGAAAGGACATGCGCTGTGGCACGTCCCCGCCGTTGCCCGGGTCGCGTCGGTCGTGCGTGTGCCGACACGTGTGTCGAATGCACGCTCGCGCAGCACGCGACCGAGTTGCATCGCGGTCACGAGACTGCCGCCGGGCGAGTTCAGGTAAACGACCGCGTGGGTGATGTGCTCGGTGAGGATCAGACTCACGAGGCGCGACGTCGCTCCAGGGTCGAGCGGACCGTCGAGGTAAACCAGCCAGCGCTTGTCGCCCGGCAGCCTGCCTGGATATTCCGGCGCGATTGCCACGACCTGCAAGGTCGCGGGCATGTCGGCCGCGACGGGAGCGGTGACCAGCCCGAGCAGAATCAGCAACGGCAGACGCAATATTGCCCTGCGCTGCCGTTGCGCAGCCTCAGCTGTGTTGTCAGCCGTGTTGTCGGGTCGCCGTGCGCAAGGCTTCAAGGTAGTACCCGAGGCGGGTCTCGCCGCTGAGACAGGCCCGCACCGCGCGGGAACCCGCCGACTCGAACAGTTCGATGAGCCGCCGATCCGCCAGCACCGGATTGACGTCGGAGCGCACGCCCTCGCTGAAGATCAGTGCCACCACGCGTCGGAACACCTGGTTGCGTTCGGCTTCGTCGTGATGTCCCGTCAGCCGGCAGACTTCGTCGGTCGCGCCGATTGCGAACCACAGCAGCCACATCCTGCCAGTGTCGGCGCGCTCCACCAGCAGCGGCTCCTCGACGGTCGCCAGCGTGCGCTCGGCATCGAGCAGCTCCGCCAGAGCCAGCATGGCGGGATCGTCCGCAACGTCCGTAAGCCGTTGTTCCGATCGGCCTGATGCTGGCCTGGATCGCCTTGATTTTGTCGTGTCGTCCATGGGTTGGCACTGTAGGCAGGGTCTGCCGCGGCCTCTGGTCGCCGGGCGGCAACGTCTGGTCCGTTGGCTGCAGATTCGTGACCTCCACGTGCCGGGCAATCCGGCAATTTGCATTTCCGGCAATTTATTCGTATTCATGGGCCGAGATGTGGAACAAACCAACAGCGCTGGCAATGACGCTGGCCCCGCTGAAGGACGTCCTGCCCCAGTACGGCATGGATTTCCAGTCGTTGGCGTGTCGCGCCGGGATCGATCCGGAGTTGCTGACGCGCCCCGGACAACGGCTGCCCTCGGCACGCATCCAGAAGCTGTGGAAGATTGCGGCGCAGGAGTCGAACGATCCACTCTTCGGCCTGCGTGCAGGTCAGTTGGCGCGGCCAGGCATTTTCCACGCACTCGGTCTTGGCATCGTCAGCAGCACCAGCGTGCTCGCCGCCCTGCGACGCATCGTGCGCTACAGCAGCGTCGTCAGCACCAATGGCCGTTTGGTGCTGATCCTCGAGGGACCACAGGCGAGCCTGGAAACGCGGCGGACCGAGCTGACGATCGTGCCGTGCGCGCAGTACTTCGACGCCGTCGTCGTCACGGTGTGCCGGATCCTTCGACTCTGCGCCGGTCCGTCCGCCATTCCCACGCTCGTCACCCTGCCCTACCAGAGCGATGTGCCGCCCGCAGCCTATCAGGAGGCCATCGGTTGCCCGGTGGAGTTCGGCGCGGATCGCTGCACCCTCAAGTTCGATGCGGAGCTCGCGGCACGACCGGTGCTGACCGGCAACCCGGAGCTGGCCGCCGAGGCCGATCGCATGGCAGCGCGCTACATTGAGGGCCTGGCGCCGGATACCGCGGCGACGCGAGTCCGCGCCCTGTTGCTCAAGGCGATGTCGTCGGGTGATCTCGATCAGGATGGCATCGCCCTGGCACTGAACCAGAGCGCCAGCACCTTGCAGCGCCGGCTGCGACGCGAAGGCACTACTTACCAGCGCGTGCTCGACACGACGCGGCGCGAACTCGCCCTCGAATACCTGACGGCAGGCGAGCATACGCTCGCGGACATCACCTTCCTGCTCGGCTTTGCCGACCAGAGCAATTTCACGCGTGCGTTCCGGCGCTGGACGGGCACGACGCCGCGCCAATTCCTGACCAGGCAGGACGACGGGTTACGCGAGTCTGCTTGACGTGCCGTCCCGCCCTGGAACCCCGCGACGCGTTCGAACACCCAGCAGCTGGAAGTGCAGCAGCGGCTCACTGCGACTTCGACGGACTTGCAATGACGCTTCAAGGCGCACGGACGGTTCGGCATGCAATCCCGGGGAGAGGTTTCAGCGGTAAGATTGGCGCCTGTCTCGAGCAAAGAGGAGATGCAGATGACCCGGACCTGCTGGCTTGCGGCTGCCCTTGCGGCTTGCCTCGTCATGTTCGGCGCTGTCGCCAGCGCAGAAGATGCACCGGACAACTGGGACGGCCTCGTCCAGATCAAGCCCAAGCGGATGGACCAGGTTTACGTCCTGCCGGGCGCGGATTTCCGGCCCTACACGAAAGTCATGCTGGACAGGACCGAAGTCGCCTTCCGCAAGGACTGGCAGAAGAACATGAACGACACCCGCTCGGTGTCGCGCAGGATCGACGACGACCAAGCGGCGAAAATCATGGCGGCCGCCTCCTCCAACTTCACCGACGTCTGGACGAAGGCGCTGACCAAGGCCGGTTACCAGGTGGTCGCAACGCCTGGCCCCGACGTGCTCCGACTGTCGACTGCGATCGCCAACCTCTACATCAACGCGCCGGACACGATGGAAGCGGGCCGCGTGCAGACGTACGCCGCCGAGGCCGGCGAAGCGACGCTGATCCTCGAGGTGCGCGATTCACGGACGAATGCCTTGCTCGGGCGCGTGGTCGATCGGCGTGAAACTCGTTCGCAGGTTGCCCTGCAGCAGGCAAATCGCGTCACCAACCAGGCGGATTTCCGCTCGCTGTTTTCGCAGTGGGCCGCGATCGCGGGCAAGGGTCTCGACGAACTCAAGGCACTCTCGCCCGTGCCGGAGAATCTGACCCCGGGACAGAAGCTCAAGTGAGCACGCGACCGTACAGCGCCTGCGGGTTGCTCACCACGTGACGGTCTTCGAGTTCCTGCTCGCCCTGTACGCGATCGTCGCGGGCCTGGGCGTGTCGCTGCTCGTGACCAGCGTGGGCCAGATGATCGAGGCGCGCGACCGCGTGCGCCTCTACTGGGTGCACGGTTGCTGGATCGCGCTGACATTCGTCGGCCACGTCGTCAGCTGGTTCACGATCTGGCGCTTCCATGAGCACGCGCCGTGGACCGTGCTGCAGGCGTTGCTGCTGCTCTCCGTGCCGATCCTGCTGTATTTGATCAGTCACCTGGCGGTGCCGGACCTCGAGGACGATCGCAGCCACGACATGCGCGACTATTACTTCCGCCATGCACGCTGGACACAGGGCCTGCTGCTCGGCGTCGTCGTCGCGGGCACGCTGTCGCACTTCGTCATCGATCACGACTACGACCTGACCGGCGCACGCGGCGTGCGCGCATCGATCGCCCTGATCCTGCTGCCCGGGATCGTGAGCCTCAATCCGCGCGTGCATGCGGCACAGGCCGTGCTGCTTTGCGTCGCGATCGCAATCGCCGCGTCGTACGTGTCGCGACCCATCGGCTGAACCGGCCACCACTCAGACGGGCTTCGCTCCCGAGCCCCGCCCGCCCCGCAGCTCGTATTCCTGCGTGCCGCGGTGATAGACATGATCCGTGTCGAGCGCCGCCGTCTTCGCGTACTGGAACGCAGGCGCGAGCGATTCGTAGATCGGCTCGAACCCGCGCTGCTCCGTCAGGTGGAACAGCTCACGGAACGACTCGATCACGAAGTAAGTGGCTTGCAGGTCGGAGATCGTGTAGTCAGTGCGCATGACGCGATCGACGTTGAGGTGGATGCGATTCGGTGACCGCCCCTCGATCGAGAACACCGTTTCCGTCGGACCCGAGAGAATGCCCGCGCCGTAGATCCGCAGCTGGTCGTCCTCGAGGATCAGGCCGAATTCCACCGTGTACCAGTAGAGCGCGCTCAGCGCCTTGAGCCTGTTGTACCTGAGCGCTTTCCAGCCGGCGCGTCCATACGCTTGCATGTAGCTCGCGAAAATCGGGTCGGTCAGCAGCGGGACGTGCCCGAACACGTCGTGGAAGACGTCGGGCTCCTGGATGTAATCGAACTGCGCGCGCGAGCGGATGAAATTACCGGCCGGAAAGCGCCGGTTGGCGAGATGGTAATAGAACACGTGGTCGGGGATCAGCATCGGCACCGGCACGACGCTCCAGCCGGTGAGACTGCGCAGCTCCTCGCTCATCTCGCCGAAGGCCGGCACACCGCCGCGGCCTAGATCGAGGCGTTCGAGTCCATGCATGAATTCGCGGCAGGCGTGACCGGGCATGAGCCCGATCTGGCGCTGGTAGAGCTCGTCCCAGATCCGGTGCTCTTCCGGGCTGTACCTGCGCTGTGCGGGCTCGAGCCAGTCGTCGCCCACCCCTGACGGCTTCTTGAGCGGTGCGACGAAGACGGACGCCGGCATGTCGGGGATGCGCGAATGGTCGAACGACGTGGGCACCGTGGATTTGTCCATGAGCGCATGGTCGCGCATGGGCTGCGATATTGCCATCGGGCGGCGCTGGCGATGCTATGGTCATGCCGACGCAGCGTCCCGCACCCGGATATGATCTCTTCGCGCACGAGTTCGGCTCGGGCGTTTACGACTTCAATGGCCGCACGCTGCAGGTGTACGGCCTGCCCTTCGGCTGGACCGCGGTCGAACCGGGCAGGGACCAGGTCGGACTGCGCCTGCGGTTTCCCGTCACGCTGGGTTTCCTCGATTTCCACGCCGCCGACGTGATCGAGACGGGTCTGCCGGACAGGGTCGATTCGGCCAGCTTCGTGCCTGGGATTGAATTCGAGTTCGTCGTCACCGAACGTTGGCGACTGTTGCCGTTCGTTCAAGGGGGCATGTCCACCGCCAGCGATTCGGAGGTCGAGGCGGACCTCGTCGGCGCCGGGGTCCGGGCCGAGCGGGCGTTCGCAGCCGGCGAATTCGATGGCCTGTACGCCGGGGCCGCGGCGTACTCGCGTGTCGCCTATCGCGGCGACTCGTTACCCGACGACGACTTCCTGCGGTTACGCAACAGCCTGGAGTTCAGACGCCACGCCGGCTTCTCGCTCGGCGATCACCCGATCGAGTTCGGGCTGTTTGCCACGATCGACGTTTTCGCGGATCCGCCGACGGGACCCACCACGGGCGTCGACGTCCCACGCACGCAATTCGAATCGGGCATCGTATTCGGAGCACGCCCCGAATGGAGGATCTGGAAGGTACCGCTGCCGCGCGTCGGGCTCAGCTATCGATTCGCCGGCAACGTCTCGGCGGTGCGCCTGGTCCTCGGGGCGCCGTTCTGACTAGAGTTGCGCATCCAGCGGCAACACTTTCGCCAGCCAGGCCTGGAATTTCTGCGCGCCCGAGGCCTCGGGCGAATCGTCGTAAGTGTGCCTGCCGTCGCTCCAGCGCAACCCGCCATTCTCGAGCGTGACGGCCCACGCACGCTCACCAGAAGATTCCTGGTCGAAAATTGTCTCGAGCTGGGTCGCGACCGTCGGTTCCTCGACGAACACGCCCTGCTCGCAATTGAGCGAGGTCGAGCGAGGATCGAGGTTGTAGCTGCCGACGAAGAGTCGCGAGGAGTCCGCGGCCAGGGCTTTCGTGTGCAGGCTTGCGCCGGATGAGCCGAACATGCTCCGCTGGGTCTGCACGCCTGGCAGGGGCTTGAGTTCCCAGATCCGCACGCCGCCCTTCAGCAACGTCGGTCGCGACTTCGAGTAGCCTCCATACACCATCGCCACGTCGTTGGCCGCGAGCGAATTGGTGAGGACTCGCACCTCGGTGCCGCCGCCGACCTGGCTGACGAGAAAGGCGCTGCCCTGCTTGCCGGGCACGAAGTACGGCGAAATGATCGAGACGCGCTGCTGCGCCTCCTTGACCATCGGCCCGATCATGGCCAGAACCTCCGACCCTGCCGCCCCGTCGCCATCGCCAAGTGCTTTGGCCGGGTCGTCGGCAATGAACAGGTAGCGCGAGGTCCAGTGCATCGGCCAGTCGCCCGCCACCAGGCGCTGAATCGCGTCGCTGTTGCGCAGTTCGACCGCAAAGGGGTGGTTCTGCGCCTCGGTCACGCGTGACGCGCCGGATTTTCGCAGCGCATCGAGGGCGGCGGCGGTGACGTCGTCGGGCGCCAGCAGCGCCATGGGATAAGAGGCCGGGGAATTCCAGTAGCGATCGAACGCCGCGGAAGCATCGCGCACGACGGGCCCCACCATGGCGAAGTCGAGATCGACGAAATTGACCTCCTTGCTCGCGCCAAAGTACTCGTTGCCCAGGTTGCGGCCGCCGACGATGGCGATGCGGTTGTCGGCGATCCAGGACTTGTTGTGCATGCGCCGGTTGATGCGACTGAAGCTGCCCAGGGCCTCGAAGACAAACTGCAGGGCCCCGGTGCGCGAGCCGAACGGGTTGAACATGCGCACGTCGATGTTCGGGTGGGCCGCGAGCGCCGCGAACTTGTAGTTCTTGCCGCGGGCATCCATGTCATCGACCAGCAACCGCACCTTCACGCCGCGATCGGCGGCCTCGAGCACGCGATAGGCGAGGTAACCGCCGGTTGCGTCGTCGTGCCAGATGTAGGTCTGCACGTCGAGGCTGCGGCCGGCCACCCGCGCCGTATGCGCGCGAATCGCGAACGCCTCGGGTCCCTCGCGCACGAGCCGGAAGCCGGACTGGCCGGGATGCGCAGCCTCGGCCTGATCAATCCGCTCGTCGAGGGTGGTGCCCTGCGCGAGCGTCACGGCATTCTGCGCCGGCAGCCCGGGTCGCGGCGGGAGCGACGAGCACCCGGCAATCAGCAGGGCGAGCAGGCCGACGACGGGACGCAGGGTCATGCGCATGGATAGTCGATGCCGTTGCGGGCAATGCGCTTGCGGGCTCCAGTATTCGCCATCGTGTCCGTTGCCCCGGGGTGTCGTTGTCCCGGCATTATCGTGCCAGACCCGCGCTCCCGCGCAACGGATTACTGCTGCGGTGTGTACACGGTCTTCCAGTCGCTCTTCATGCTGATCAGCGACCAGCCGCGCGCACCCGCCTCGTCCAGGCCACGTTCGAGCCTGCCGATGTGACTGCCGCGATCGTACGCGAACTCACGAACTGCGTCGTCGTGGTGGACGATCATCGCCAGCCTCGGGCCTGGCGCCGAGGTCGTCCATTCAAGCATCTGGAAGTCACCGTCCGAGTTGCCGAAGGCGGCGATCGGCCGCTTGCCGATCGCCTTGTGAATACCGAGCGGCTTGCCCTCCTTGTCATCCACGAATTCGATTTCGGGCAGCCGGACAATGACAGGCACGCCGTCACGCACTTCGTATTTCGTCTTGATGCTCGATCCGATCACGCGTTCGGAGGGGATGCCGTAGACCTCCGGTGCAAACGCGCGCATGAACTCGACGCCGCCACCGGAAACGATCCAGGTCGAGAAGCCGTTGGCTTCGAGGTAGTCCAGCAGTTCACGCATCGGCTGGTAGGTCAGTTCCGTGTAGCGTCGATGCAGCGTCGGGTGCCGGGCGGACGTCGTCCATTGACGAACGCGCCCGGCGAACTCGTCGCTGGTCGTGTTGGCGTGGGTGATCGCGATGACTTCGGCCAGCGCTTTCGTGTCGCCTTGCGCCGCCGCGGCGAGCGCCGGGTTTGCCGCCAGCGCCGGATCCCTGGCGGCCATCGCCCTGGCCGTGTCCAGGGCAAAGATGGCCTGGAAATACAGCGGCTGCTCGCTCCACAGCGTCCCGTCGTTGTCGAACACGGCGACCCGTGCCGCGGGTGCGACATAGTCCTTGCCGGCCGGATCGGTCACCGCCTGTACGAACGAGACGATGCGAGTCTTGACCGCGCCTTCGTTCCACGACGGCAGGGGATCGGTCGCCGCATGGACTCGGGCGGCCGTCAGCGCGAACAGGCAGACGGCGACAGCCATGGCGGACGAGCGCCTGGCCGAAAATGAGTTCTGCACCTGAGACTCCCTCGTCGTTGGCGGCGCGGTCGCGCCGGTCGGCCGCAGCTAGCCACAGCTCGCCTGGCGATACAAATCGAACCTCGGCATCGCTACCATGCACTGGACGCATGGATGCACGAGCTGGAACGCTGCGAATTGCAGGAATGGCAGCAGACGTCCATCGTTGCCGAAGCTGGACTCGCCGGCGGCTGGCCGCGGCTCCGTGACTCAACTCAGGAACCCTCCCCGATGATGACGACTGGCACCCCGTTGCTGTGGACCCTGTTCGTGGCCTTCGTGCTGGTCGCGCTGGTCGTCGACTTCTTCGCGATGGAAAAACAAGGCGCCCACAGGGTCACGATGAAGGAAGCGGTCGTCTGGTCGCTGATCTGGGTTGCGGTCTCGTTCGTTTTCGTCACCTGGCTCTGGTGGCACCTCGGCGGACTCGACGGCAATCCGGTCGCCGATGCCAAGGCGCTCGAGTTCGTGACCGGCTACCTGATCGAGAAGGCGCTCGCGGTCGACAACATCTTCGTGTTCCTGCTCGTGTTCACGTACTTCGCGGTCCCGGCGGAACACCAGAAGCGCGTGCTGATGTTCGGCATCATGGGCGCACTGGTGCTGCGCGCCATCATGATCCTGATCGGCGCCTGGCTGATCGCCCGGTTCCACTGGATCCTCTACATCTTCGGCGCTTTCCTCGTCTTCACCGGCATCAAGATGTGGGTCGCCACCGGGCACGAGCCCGACCTCGAGGCGAATCCGGCGCTGAGATGGATTCGCCGGCACATGCAGATCTCGCCGTCCTGCGACGGCGAAAAGTTCTTCACCGTGCAGAACGGCGTAAGGCTGGCCACGCCGCTGTTCGTGGTCATCCTGCTGATCGCCATCGTGGACATCGTCTTTGCCGTGGACTCGATCCCGGCCATTTTCGCCATCACGATGGACCCGTTCATCGTGCTGACCTCGAACGTCTTCGCAATCCTTGGCCTGCGCGCGATGTACTTCATGCTGGCGGAGATGCACGAGCGCTTCCACCTGCTCTCGTATGGCCTGGCGGTCGTGCTGGTCTTCATCGGCACGAAGATGCTGCTGCTGGACATCTACAAGATCCCGGTGTCCTGGTCGCTCGGATTCACCGTGGTCGTGCTGGCGCTGACGATGGTCCTGTCGCTGAAGATCCCGCCGAAGAAGGGCGCGGCGCAGAGCGCCTATCCGTTCGCGGCAAGGAAAGACGAGGAGCAGGAGCCGCGCAACTAGTCGCTGCCCTGCTCCACGACCTCGGTCGCCTCCGGGTTCAGCGCACGCGCCGCGTGCTTCGGCCGCGTCAGCGGCGCCGGCTCCGGCGTCGCCTGGTTGTTGCGCATCAGCGACCGGCCCGCGGTGATGCCACCGATCAACTGCAGTCCCAGGCGGTCATCGTCTCGCTGACGAACGTCCGCGAGGTTCTCCGCGATCTCGTCCGGCTCGTAGCCCAGGCCCTTGAGCACGTGCTCGCCGAACGTCATCGCCGACTCGAACGTCTCGCGCACCTGGTAGTCGACACCGGCCTGGATGAGGCGCAGCGTGTGGCCGCGATCGAAGGAGCGCACGTAGAGCCGCGCCTGCCGAAATTCGAGCTTCGCCAGTTCAACGATGCGATCGGCGAGTTCCGGCTTGTCGATGCAGATCAGGATCGCGTCGGCCTTGCCCGCTCCCGACGTGCGCAGCACGTCGAGCCGGGTGCCGTCACCGTAGTAGACCTTGAAGCCGAAGTTGCCGGCCGCGCGGATCATGTCGACGTCAGCATCGATGATCGAGATGTCGACGTCGCGGGCCGTGGCAGGAAGCGATCGAGCAGCAGTACGACGATCTGCGTCAGGGCCATCGACAGGATCACGATGACCGACATCATGGCTCCCGCACGCGCGTCGAACACGCCCGCTGCGAGCGCGGCGGCATAGATGCCCAGTGCCTTCGCGGCCATGAACCCTGCGACACCGGTCGCAACGATCTGCCAATCCGACGCGACGAGGCCGAGGTCCAGCGACATGCCGACCGACAGGAAGAACAATCCGAGCAGGATGCCGCGAAACGGCTCGATGTCAGCTTCGAGCTGATGCCGGAAGGTCGATTCGGACAGCAGCACGCCAGCGATGAATGCTCCCATCGCCATCGACAGGCCGCCAAGGGCGCCGAGCGCGATCAGCGCCGATAGCCAGGCAGGACGCGAAGATTCGACGCCGGATCCGCTCGCCAAAGCGAGAAACGCCACCAGCGCCAGCAGCGGGATGATCGCGAGGTCTTCGAGCAGCAGAATGGACACGGCGCGCTGGCCCGCGGGCGAAGCCGTCACGCCGCGCTCGTCCAGCATCTTCAGGATCACGGCGGTCGACGACAGCACAAAACCCATCGCGCCGATCACGGCGACCGCAGGCGACCAGCCGAACGCCAGTCCCACGCCCGTGAGCAGTGTGCCGCAAACCAGCACCTGCGCCAGCCCGAGACCGAAGATTTCCTTGCGCAACGCCCACAGCCTGGTCGGCCGCATCTCGAGCCCGATCAGGAACAGGAACAGCGGCACCGCGACCACGGCCGCCGCCAGCAGGACGACCGCGTGACCGAGACCGATGCCGGCAGATTCCGTGGTCAGGCTCCCTCCTGTACCGGCGTGCAGTCGGCCTGGCAGGAGCTCAGCTCAGTCGCGCAACGATTGACGGACGCCCGCCTACTGCCGAAACTGCCGCGCTGGGGCGGGACGATCAGGGCACTTCTGGAGCTTTCAATGGACATGGCAACGGTCGAAACTTTCCTGCGAACCACGGTAGCGGATCTCGCCGTCAAGGTGGCCGCGGCCATCGTCTTCTGGTTTGTCGGTCGCTGGCTGATCAACCGGGTCATACACCTGGTGCAGGCCGCGATGCACCGCAACCAGATCGACCCGACGCTCACGCGTTACCTCGGCTCGATCATCACCGTCGCGCTGAACATCGCCCTGGTCCTCGGGATCCTCGGGTACTTCGGCATCCAGACGACCTCCATCGCCGCAATGCTGGCCGGCGCCGGTGTGGCGATCGGTGCGGCCTGGAGCGGCATGCTCGGCAACTTTGCGGCTGGCGCGTTCATGCTGGTGCTGCGTCCGTTCAAGGTGGGTGACTTTGTCAGCATCGCCGGCGTCACGGGTACGGTGCGCGAGCTCGGCCTGTTCGGCACGACCATCGTGACCCCGGACAACGTTCATACCCTGATCGGCAACGGCAAGATCTTCAGCGACACCATCCAGAATTTCTCGTCGCTGCCGCACCGTCGCGTCGAACGCACGGCACAGCTGGCCGGCGGCGTCGACCACAATGACGCGATCGCGCGCTTCCAGGCGGCCGTCGCGCAGATACCAAACGTCCTGGCGCAACCCGCACCCGAAGTGAGCCTGCTCGACATCAACCTGCTGGGCACGGTGATCGCGGTGCGCCCGTACTGCCACACCGACCACTACTGGCAGGTCTACTTCGACACTAACCAGGCGATGATGCGCGTCGCCAGGGAAGCAGGCTGGCCCGCACCGACACCCGCGAATCTCACCCGGATGATCCAGGTGCAGGCGTAGTCGAGACTGAAAAAGGCGACGCGTCTGCTCGGGCACGTCGTCGCTCGCAGGCGGTTTCGAACCCCGTGAACTCCGGCGCCTCGAAGCGATGTTGATCGCCTACACGCGCGAGGTGAGCCCGGCGCTTGTCGATTGCGAGCTCTCGCACCTCGAGCGCGAGCCACTGGACGTGGCCGGCGCACGGGCCGAGCACGAGGCATACGAGTCGGTGCTCGAACGCCTCGGCGCGGGAGTGCGGCGGTTGCCGCCGACGCCGCTTCTGCCCGACGGCGTGTTCGTCGAAGACGCCGCTGTTGTGCTCGACGACGTGGCCGTCATCACCCGACCGGGAGCGCCTTCCAGACAGCCGGAGACCGCATCCGTCGCGGCGGTGCTCGCCACCCATCGACCCCTCGTTCACGTTCGCGCGCCCGCAACCCTCGACGGTGGTGACGTGCTGGTCGCCGGGCGCAGCATCTACGTCGGCCGGTCGAGGCGCACCACCCGCGATGCGATCCTGCAGCTGGCGGATCAGCTCGCGCCATATGGCTACGACGTGATCCCGGTGACGTTCACCGGCTGCCTACACCTGAAATCGGCGGTGACACGTATCGCCCACGACCTGATGCTGCTGAACCCGGCCTGGGTCGAAGCAGACGCCTTCCCTGGTTATCGGGCGCTGACAATCGATCCGACCGAGCCGCATGCCGCGAACGCGCTGGCGCTGGGTGGCGCGGTGATCCATCCGCTGCAGCATGTCCGCACGCGCGCGCGACTCGAGGCTGCAGGACTGACCGTCGTGACCGTGCCGCAGGTGGAACTGGCCAAGGCCGAAGCGGGCGTCACCTGCTGCAGCCTGCTGGTCGAAACGGGCTGATCCCCGTATCCCGGGGCATCCACTGCGGCTGTTGCAGTTGTCCACATGGCGGACTCTTGTTGCAGCGCCACGTGCACAAAACCTTCGCGGCGGACTATTCTTGCCCCATCGCGACCCCCCGGTCGCATTCACTGGGCGGGAGAAGCCAATGCCGACTTACCAGGCGGGTTGCATGTGCGGCGCGGTCCAGCTCGAGATCACGGGTGATCCGGCCGTGCAGGCCTACTGTCACTGCAGTTCGTGTCGCGGCTGGTTGAGCGCACCCATCCACGCAGCCGCGCTCTGGCCGGCGACCGGCGTCAAGATCACGAAGGGCGCCGACAACCTTGGCCTCTACAAGAAGACGGAGAACAGCCACCGCAAGTTCTGCAGGAGCTGCGGCGCCGCGGTCCTGGTCGATCACCCGGGCATGGGCATGGTCGATGTGCCGGCGGGCTCGGTGGCCGGGCTCAACTACAAGCCTGCGGTGCACGTGCACTACGGCGAGAAAGTCATGGCCGTGAAAGACGGCCTGCCGAAATTCAAGGACTTCCCGAAGGAATTCGGCGGCTCAGGCGACATGCTGCCCGAGTAGCGTCAGCACGGCGATAGGATCCAGGCGACAGCATGGCCGCTCCAGTCGACGGCCCGGGCCGGTAATGTGCCGATTCCGAATCCGGGCT
>Ga0073899_10000313_pt1 | contig 44288 bp, 45 predicted proteins | sample KloWWTmetaKNB5Ph_FD_88975 | JGI IMG/M metagenome (GOLD analysis project Ga0073899, IMG submission 88975) | Active sludge microbial communities from Klosterneuburg, Austria, studying microevolution and ecology of nitrifiers - Klosterneuburg... | ecosystem: Engineered > WWTP > Aerobic digester >... | reverse complement strand
CTGGTCGCGAAGGCGCATGCGCTCGGGCTCAAGCTGATGATCGACCAGGTGCTCAGCCACACCTCGGTGGAACATGCCTGGTTCAAGGAAAGCCGCGAGAACCGCACGAATGCGAAAGCCGACTGGTATGTGTGGGCAGATGCGAAGCCGGACGGTTCGCCGCCGAACAACTGGCTGTCGATCTTCGGTGGCGTCGCCTGGCAGTGGGAACCGCGGCGCGGCCAGTATTACCTGCACAATTTCCTGACCTCGCAGCCGGACCTGAACTTCCATCACCCGGACGTGCAACAGGCGGCGCTCGACAACCTGCGCTTCTGGCTCGATCGCGGCGTCGACGGCTTCCGTCTGGATGCAATCAACTTCTGCTTCCACGACCGTGCGCTGCGCGACAACCCGGCCAAGCCGCCGGAGCTGCGCGTCGGCCGCGGCTTCTCGCCGGACAATCCCTACGCGTTCCAGTACCACCACCACAACAACACCCAGCCCGAGAACCTGGCCTTCCTCGAGCGCATCCGCGCCCTGCTCGACAAGTATCCGGACGCGGCCGCGCTCGGCGAGATCTCGTCCGAGGATTCGCTGGCGACGATGGCCGAATACACCAGCGGCCGTCGCCTGCACATGGGCTACAGCTTCGAGCTGCTGACCGACGACTTCAGCGCGCGTTACCTGCGCGACACGGTGGCGCGGCTGGAAGCGTCGATGAGCGAAGGCTGGCCGTGCTGGGCAATCAGCAACCACGACGTGCAACGCGTCGCGACCCGCTGGGGCGGCGCCAACCCGCCGCCGCAACTGGCGCCGATGCTGTGTGCGCTGGTCGCCTCCCTGCGCGGCTCGGCCTGCGTCTACCAGGGCGAGGAACTGGGACTCACGGAAGCCGAGGTCCCGTTCGAACTGCTGCAGGACCCCTACGGCATCTCGTTCTGGCCCACCTTCAAAGGCCGCGACGGCTGCCGCACGCCGATGCCCTGGGACGGCGGCGTCAACGCCGGCTTCAGCACCGGCCACCCCTGGCTCCCGCTCGCCAACGACCACCACGCACGCTCGGTCGCAAAGCAGGAAGCCGACCCCGATTCCGCACTGAACCAGTACCGCCGCTTCCTCGCCTGGCGCGCCCAACAACCCGCCCTGCGCGCAGGCAACATCCACTTCCTCGACACCCCCGAACCCCTCCTCGCCTTCACCCGCAGCCACGGCGACCAAACCCTGCTCTGCGTGTTCAACCTTTCCGCCAATCCCCAAGTCTTCGCCTTGCCCGACGGCCAGACGCGGCAAGCCATCAACACCATCGGCAACGCGCGCCTCGACGCCTCCACCCTGCAACTCCCAGGCTACGGCGCCGCGTTCCTGCGCTAGCAACCAAAGCCATACCGGGCGATTCCCCACAGCGCCTTGTGGTCGAATGTGGTGTGCGCCACGATAGAGATCGCCACCCTTGCTTGGGCGCTGCTGAGTGCGAACGACGTTGCGTTCGTCAGCTCTCGTCAGGGGGAATCTCTTCGCCATGCGTTCTGCAGCCAAGTGAGAGGATCGCAATGAAGACCTTGCTCTGGAGCTTTGCCGTCATCCTGAGCGGCGTGGCCGGCTTCTACTTCGGCATCGGGCATGGCGCCAGGACGCTGGGGACAATCGCGGCTGACAACGAGGTGTCCGACGGGGTGAGTCGCTTGCGTGTCTCGCTCGACGCGCTTCAGGGAAATAGCCTGGAGCGCGCGAATCAGCTCCACGAACAGAATCTGAAGTCCGCGTTGGTGCAGATTGGTTCCTACTCCCCAAGTGTCGCCTACGCGCGCTGTACCGACGAAGATCGCAAGGTCATGCAGGCCACGCGCGACTATGTCGAAGCACACCGCGTTCAATTGAATGCCCCATTGGATCAGTTCCAATTGAAGGGGCTCGCGTGGTGCGAAGGCGACACCTGATGGAGCGATCCCGTCGCACCCCACCGACATGCAGATGCTCGCGTATAGCCCTCCCGTGCTGCCCAACCGCTGGCCACTCCTGGCCCGCTGGCGGTGCGCAATCGTGGGCCGGGAACTTCCTGGTTGTCTGTACTTCCTGAAGTGCGGGAATTGCAGATGCCCCGGCCAGGAAGTTGACTTACGCTCGACCAGATCGAGCATTCAATACACTGTTTATCAACGATGTTTGCGCGAGGTGTTGTAGATACTCAGTGAGCTCATTGCAGATCATGTGCGACACTGTCGGCATTCCGTCCGGGAGAGCAGACGTGCCAGCCTTCCATCACCACGACCTGACTCTCCTGAATCCGGCATTCGACTCCCCGCTGGTCGACGTGGTGACCGAGCTCGAGCACCTTCGTCGCTTGCGTCTGGTGGGCACCACCCCACCGCACGTCTTTTTCCAGCTCAAGCGGATCTTCCACATTCTGGAGAGCCTCGGCTCGGCACGCATCGAAGGCAACCACACCACATTGGCCGACTACGTGGAGAGCCACCTGGCGCCCCAACCCACGGGGCGATCCGACCCGATGCGCGAGGTGGACAACATCGAGGAAGCGATGCGCTTCATCGAGGAGCACTTCGAGCCCGGTCAAGATCTCACCGAACACTTTCTCCGTGAATTGCACGCGTTGACCGTGCGCGGCCTGGAGCGAGAAGGAGACCACACACCCGGCGCCTATCGGAGAAAGTCGGTCGGGATAGCGCAGTCCGAGCACCTGCCTCCCGAATGGGTGACCGTACCGGCGTACATGGCCGAGTTGGTCCAATTTATCAATCGCCCGGATCCGACGAAGTACGACCTGATGAAGGTAGCCCTGGCCCACCATCGCTTCACGTGGATACACCCTTTCGGAAACGGCAACGGCCGGGTCGTGCGCTTACTGACCTACACACTGCTCATCAAGTACGGTTTCAATGTCAAGGCCGGCGGCCGCGTACTCAACCCCACGGCCGTGTTCTGCATCGATCGGGACCGGTACTACCGAATGTTGGGAACAGCGGATACCGGCACGCCCGAGGGTCGCGAGATCTGGTGCGTGTACGTGCTCACCGGCATGCGCGACGAACTGAGCAAGGTGGGCCAACTGACCGACGCGAGCTATCTCAACGATCGCATTCTGCTACCAGCGCTGCACCATGCCCGAGAGCGCGGACTGATCACCCCGATGGAGGAGCGCATGCTGTCGATCACCACACGCCTGGGCAGCGCCAAGGCCGGCGATCTCAAGGACGCGATGCCAGACCTCGACGAACGTCAGCGCACCTACCAGATCCGCAAGCTGGTTGACCGGGACATGTTGACCCCCATCCGCGCCGGCGGCCGCCAGTACACGACCAGCTTTGCCAACAGTGAACTGATCCGCGGTGTGATTCGGGCACTTTCTCTCGAGGGTTTCGTCCCGGAATCATTGAACCGGCCGCGATGAACAAACCGCGCGGGTCGAGGTCCTATCGAAATTACCGGCGACGTCATTCGTGACACGCACCGCCACGCTCCCACCGTTCGCCCTGCGCTTGTCGACGGGCGAGTGCGAGCAGGCATCGGGGCCCATCAATCCCACGCCGCGCGTTCCTCGTCGATCATCGCTTCGATTTCCTGCGGTGAGCGCTGCAGGTGTGCCGGCAGCGAATGCGTGTGCAGGCAGGCCAGCAAGACGCGTCCGGTGCAGTCGCGCACGCGTTCGGCCGGAGCGCTCGGATCCAAACGGCCGGCCGGCTCGTCATGGTGGCCGATCACCACCGCCACCATCCGCCAAGCTCCAGCGCCACGGCGTCGAAGGGTTCGGCGCGCATGGCGTCCTGGTTGCCGTGGGTGGCGAGCAGGATCCAGTGTTCGCCTTCGCGGCGCAGGACTTCGACGGTCTTGGCGGCGGGGTCGACGAGCCAGGCGTGGCTGACGCCCAGTTCGCGATAGAGCGGCAGCTTGATCGCGCGGTCTTTCATCGCGGTGGATGGCGACAGGATTTCGCAGACCCAGTCGGGGACCACGGAGATCGGGCCGTCGGGAATTTCGGTGAGGCGCTCGCGGCGCCAGCCGGCGAGGTCCGGCACCATCACGTGCGGGCCCAGATGCAACTCGGGCTCGGCCAGGATGATCCACCCGCCCGGACCGCCGCCACCCAGATCGAACGGACCGAACAGGCCGCTGGCGATACTTGTTTCGATGCGCGCATGGCGCGAACTCGGCCGTGGTTGCGAGTGCAGTTGCCCGCGCAGGATCTCGCCAGTCACATGCTCGGGCAGACGCAGCAGGTCTTCATACTGGACAGGTCGGACGACGGCGCTCATGGACGCGAGCATACGCTCCGCTCGGCGTGGTCGTCATGCGGTCCGGGACCTTCACCCCACCGCGCCCGCATGCTCATCCGCCCGCGCGGCCTTGCGGAAGAGCGCGGCGGAGAGCAGCCAGAGCGCGACCAAGACGGCGGTGATGACGAAAATGTGGGTGCCGTCGACGAGCAGGGCGACCACCGCGGTGGCGGCTTGCGCGAGTGCGGTGGCCTGCATCACGTGGACCATGCGCCGCGGCTGGAATCGAACCGCCAACGCTCCCAGCAGGCTGAGGCCGAGCACGGCAAAGAACATCAGGTTCAGCGGATGGTGTTCGTTGCCGATGATGCCGACGGCGAGGTTGCTCCAGGTGATCAGGAATCCGGTCGCCACGGCGATGGCTGCACCGGCGCGGTAGGCGCGGTGGCCGGACAGGCGCGTGGCCAGGTGATACAGGCCCGCGGCACTGCCGAGCATCAGCGCCCAGACCACGAAGTCGAAGACGCTCCAGTCCATCTCGGGGGAGAACTGCGTCGCCACCAGCGGCAGTAGCCACAGGGCCACGGCCGACGTCCACACCGCGCGATCGCCGAGGGTCCTGCCTTTCTCTTGAGCCGCTGTCGCCACCATGTTCGCCTCCGGTCCTGATCGCGGCGGACGCTACCGGAAAGCGCGTGGCCTGCCGGAAATCAATCGTGTCCATTGGCTTGCAGTCCGCGAAATCGCCGGTTGCCGGGGGTCATCACGCCATGACGACGCGGGATCGTGAAAATGGCCGTATTCACATGCGTGAAGGCGCTCCATGAACGCACCAGACCCTGCCACCCCCCTCGCCGCCACACCCGCCCGCGCCCGGCTGGCATGCGCGAGCCGAGCGATCCTGCGCTGGTTCGACACCGCCAACGAAGCCGATGTCGGCGCCGATGGCGGGCGCATCGACTGGCTGCGCGTAATGCCGTTCATCGCCCTGCACCTGGTCGCGCTGGCTGGCGTCTGGTTCGTTGGGGTTTCCTGGTTCGCGCTCTGGACCGCGATCGCGCTGTACGCACTGCGCATGTTCGCGATCACCGGGTTCTATCACCGCTACTTCTCGCACAAGACCTTCAAGACCTCGCGCCCGCTGCAGTTCCTGTTCGCCTTGATCGGCGCGGCCAGCGTGCAGCGCGGGCCGCTGTGGTGGGCGGCGCACCATCGCAACCACCACCGCCACTCCGACACCGCGCTCGACGTGCATTCGCCGGTGACGCAGTCGTTCTTCATGAGCCACATGGGTTGGTTCCTGACTCGCGCCGGTTTCCGCACCGATCGCGCCGTGATCGCCGACCTGATGAAGTTCCCCGAGCTGCGCCTGCTCGACCGCTTCGACGTGTTCGTGCCGATTGCACTCGCGACCGCGCTGTTCCTGCTCGGCGGCTGGCTTGGCGAACATCGTCCCGATTACGGCACCAGCGCGGCACAACTGTTGGTGTGGGGCTTCTTCGTCTCGACCGTGGTCCTGTTCCACGCCACGGTCACGATCAACTCCTTCGCGCACCGCTTCGGCACCCGGCGCTACCCCACTCGCGATGACAGCCGCAACCACTGGCTGCTGGCGCTGATCACCTTCGGCGAGGGCTGGCACAACAATCACCACCACTTCCCGGGCGCAGCGCGCTGCGGTTTCTACTGGTGGGAATACGACTTCACCTGGTACGGGCTCAGGCTGATGAGCTGGTGCCGACTGGTCTGGGACCTGAAGCCAGTGCCGCTGCAATTGAGGAACGCGCGATGAAGATCGCGATTGTCGGTTCCGGCATCGGCGGCCTGGCCGCGGCGTGGCTGCTGTCGCGCGAACACGAAGTCACCGTGTTCGAAGCGAACGACCATGTCGGTGGCCACACCCACACCCACGCCATCGACCTGGACGGTGAGCGCTATCGCGTCGATACCGGCTTCATCGTCTGCAACCCCGCGCACTACCCGCACTTCTTCCGCATGCTCGGCGAACTCGGCGTCGAGACGCAGGAAACGACGATGAGCTTTGCCGTGCGCAACGAGCGCAGCGGGCTCGAGTACAACGCCAGCAACCTCGACCGCCTGTTCGTGCAGCGGCGCAACCTGCTGTCGCCGCGCTTCTGGTCGATGCTGCGCGACTTGCTGCGCTTCTACCGCGAAGCACCCGCCCTGCTCGAACGCGCCGACGATGGCCCCGACCTTGGCGACTACCTGCTCGAACACGGCTACGGCGAAGCCTTCCGCGACGAGCATCTGGTGCCGATGGCGAGCGCGCTGTGGTCCTCGCCGAGCGCGCAGATCCTGAAGTTCCCGGCCAAGTACCTGGTCGCATTCATGGCCAACCACCGGATGCTGGTGGCCGGCGCGCGCAAGCCCTGGCGTGTGCTGCGCGGCGGCTCCGCGAGCTACGTGCAGGCGCTGCTCGCGCAATCCGGCCTGAGCGTGCGCACGCGCACGCCGGTGCGCTCGATCGACCGCGTGGCGCAGTCGGTGCGCATCACCGTCGATGCTGGCGTCGAGGAGTTCGACCAGGTCGTGCTTGCCTGCCACAGCGACCAGGCCCTGGCCCTGCTTGCCGACGCGAGCGAGCGCGAACGCGAGATCCTCGGCGCGATTTCCTACCAGCCGAACGAAGTGGTGCTGCACACCGACATCCGCCTGTTGCCGCGTCGACGCAAGGCCTGGGCGGCATGGAACGCGCTGGTGCGCGACGACGGCGACGAGGCCTGCACCGTCACCTACGACATGAACCAGCTGCAGGGCATCGACGCGCCGCACAACTTCTGCGTGACGCTGAACGCGACCGAGCGCATCGACCCGGCACGCATCCTCCGGCGGCTGCGCTACCAGCACCCGCTGTACACGCGCGCCTCGGTTGCGGCGCAAGCGCGTCGGCACGAGATCAATGGCCAGCAGCGCACCTGGTACGCCGGCGCCTATTGGGGCTTCGGCTTCCACGAGGACGGCATGCGCAGCGGGGTGGAAGTGGCGCGTGCGCTCGGGGTGAACTGGCCATGAGCAACGCCTTCGCCAGTGCCATCTACCGCGGCCGCGTGCGCCACCGTCGCCACCAGCCACGCGCGCACGCCTTCGAATACACGGTCGCCTACCTGTACCTGGACCTGGAGGAAGCCGAGCGCGTGTTCGCACTCAGCCCCTGGTGGTCGCGCGACCGCCGCAACCTCGCCGAGTTCCGGCGCAGCGACTACCACGGCGACGCGGCCCGCCCGCTCGCCGACTGCGTGCGCGAGACCGTGCAGTCGCAGATCGGGCGCCGCCCGGCCGGACCGATCCGTCTGCTCACGCATCCGCGCTATTTCGGACACTGCTTCAATCCGGTCAGCTTCTACTACTGCTTCGAGGCCGATGGCACGACGCTGGACGTGATCGTCGCCGAGATCACCAACACGCCCTGGAAGGAACGCCACGCCTACGTGCTGCCGGTGGCGGCGGCCCAGGCGCATGGCAGCGCGTTGGCCTTCGACTTCGACAAGCGCTTCCACGTTTCACCGTTCCTGCCCATGCAGCGCCGCTACGAGTGGCGCTTCCAGCCCCCCGGCCCGCAACTGCGCGTGCACACGGACGTGAACCGCGACGAGCAGCGCGACTTCGACGCCACCTTGGTGCTCGAACGCGAGCCGATGTCGCGCGGCGCGCTGCATCGGCTGCTGTGGCGCCACCCGCTGATGACGCTGCGCGTCGTCGCCGCGATCCACTGGCAGGCGTTCCTGCTCTGGTGCAAGCGCACTCCCGTCCACGACCACCCCGAGAAAGCCAAGGCATCTTCATGAACAGTCCCTCCAGCGCACTTGTTCCGAACCTGGCCAGCGCAGGCCAGACCCATGGGCGTCTTGACCGTTTTCTTCGGCAGCGCCTGCTCGATACGCTGTCGGCACTGCGCGACTGCGAACTGGTGCTGGTCGATGGCAACGAACGCTTCGTGCTCGGCCAGCCGCTTGCCGACCGCGAACCGCTGCGTGCCGAACTGCTGGTGCACTCGCCCGAGCTCTACCGGCGACTGGCGCAAGGTGGCTCGGTCGGCGTCGGCGAAGCCTGGATGGACGGACTGTGGAGCTGCAGCGACGCGGTAACGCTGGTGCGCATCTTCGTGCGCAACCGCGACCTGCTCGATGCCATGGAAGGCGGCGCCGCGCGTGTCGGCGGCTGGCTGATGCGCGCTGCACATGCTCTGCGCCGCAACACCCGCGACGGCAGTCGCCGCAACATCGCCGAGCACTACGACCTCGGCAACGAGCTGTTCTCGCTGTTCCTCGACGACAAGCTGATGTACTCCTCGGCGCTGTTCGCGCACGAGCATGAATCGCTGCAGGTTGCGGCCACGCGCAAACTCGAACGAATCTGCCAGAAGCTCGAACTCAAGCCCGGCGACCATGTGGTCGAGATCGGCACTGGCTGGGGCGGCTTCGCCCTGCATGCCGCGAAGCACTACGGCTGCCGCGTGACCACGACGACGATCTCGCAAGAGCAGCACGCACTGGCGACGCGACGCATCGCCGAGGCCGGCCTGTCCGATCGCGTCACGTTGCTGCTCAAGGACTACCGCGACCTCGACGGCCACTACGACAAGCTGGTGTCGATCGAGATGATCGAGGCGATCGGCCACCAGTACCTCGACACCTATTTCGCCAAGTGCGCGTCGCTGCTCAAGCCCGACGGCATGGCGCTGGTGCAGGCGATCACCATCGAGGACCACCGTTACCTGCAGGCGCTGCACTCGGTCGACTTCATCAAGCGCCACATCTTCCCGGGCAGCTTCATCCCTTCGGTATCGGCCATGCTCGGTGCCGCCGGGCGCAGCGCCGACTTCAAGTGCACGCACCTGGAGGACTTCGGCCTGAGCTACGCCTGGACCCTGCGCGCATGGCATCAGCGTTTCGTCGCACAGTTGCCGGCGGTGCGCGCGCTCGGCTATTCGGAGCGCTTCGTGCGCATGTGGCGCTGGTACCTCGCCTACTGCGAGGGCGGATTCCTGGAACGTGCGATCGGCGTGGTGCAGCTGCAGTTCGCGAAGTCCGGCGCACGCCCGGAGCCCTTCCTGCCCGGTCTGAGGGAGGGCACATGAACCTGGTCCTGAATGCAGTGTTGTTCCAGTGCGTGTGGTTCGCCAGCGTGGCCGGCGCCGGTGCCGGCTACTGGTGGGCCGGCCTGCCGGTGCTGGCACTGCTCGCTGCGTGGCAGCTGCGCGTATCGCATTGGCCGCGCGCCGACGCCGCGCTGCTGGCCAGCGCCGTGTTGCTCGGCTTCCTGATCGACAGCGCGCTCGCGCTCGGCGGCTGGCTCAGCTATGCGACGCCTCTGCCATTCGCCGGCCTGGCGCCGGCATGGATCGTGGTGCTGTGGGCCGGCTTCGCATTGACCGTCAATCACTCGCTGGCATTCCTCAAGCGCAACTTCGCGCTCGCGGTCGTTTTCGGCGCTCTCGGCGGGCCGCTCGCCTATCTCGGCGCAGCGCGCGGCTTCGCGGCCGTGCAGTTCGAGGCGCCGCTGCTGGAGGCGCTGCTGGTGCTCGCCCTGGCGTGGGCGGTGGCGACGCCGTTGCTGCTGCGCTTGTCGACGCACTTCGTCGCGCGTGAAGGAGTACCGGCATGAATGCTTCGCTGCTGCAACCGCTACTCGCCCTTGGCGTGCTCTCACTGCTGGTCATGGTCGCGCTGTGGGCACTGCAGTGTCGCACCCGCAACGCCGGCCCGGTGGATGTCGCCTGGGCCTTGCTGCTCGGCGTCGCCGCACTCGGTTTCGGCTGGTTTGCGCAGGGCAATGTCGAGATCCGCATCACCGTCGCCGTGCTCGGCGGACTGTGGGGATTCCGTCTCGGCCTGCACTTGCTGCGACGCGTGCTGAGCGAGCCCGAGGATGGCCGCTACGCCTTCCTGCGCGCCCATTGGAATGGGCACCAGGGCAAGTTTTTCGGCTTCTTCGTGTTCCAGGCCGGACTGGTGGTGCTGTTCGCGACACCGATGCTGGCTGCGGCGCAGAACCCGGCCACACCGGGCGCGTTGCAACTGGCGGCGGCGGTGGCGATCTGGCTGCTCGCGCTTGGCGGCGAGGCGCTGGCCGATGCCCAGCTCGCGGCGTTTCGCGCTGAGCCGGCCAACCGCGGCCGCACCTGTCGCGACGGCTTGTGGCGCTATTCGCGGCACCCGAACTACTTCTTCGAGTGGCTGCACTGGTTTGCCTACGTCGTGCTCGCGCTCGGTTCGCCGCTGTTCGCGCTGAGCTGGCTCGGACCGCTGCTGATGTTCGTCTCGCTCAATTGGCTGACCGGCATTCCCTTCGTCGAGGCGCAATCGCTGCGTTCGCGCGGCGACGACTACCGCGACTACCAACGCAGCACCAACCGCTTCTTCCCATGGATCCCGCGCACATGAACGCCACCATCAGCGAACGCCTGCACGCCCTCTCCGGGCATGAACCCCTGTCCTCCGCGATCGGCCTGGCCGAGCGCGGACTGGTCCCCGATCCGCTGCTGCGCCTCGCGATCCGCCGGCTGTGCGGCGATCGCTTGCGCCAGGAGTACGCCGGCGACTGGTTCGCGCGCCTGCGCACGCGCATCCACGAACTGCGCCAGAGCCCGATCGCGATCGAGACTGAAGCCGCGAACACCCAGCACTACGAGCTGCCGCCGGCCTTCTTCGCCGCGACCCTCGGGACGCGCCTCAAGTATTCGAGCTGCTACTACCCGACCGGACGCGAGACCCTGGACGAGGCCGAACGCGCGATGCTCGAGCTGTACCTCGAACGCGGCGAGTTCCGCGATGGCCAGGACGTGCTCGAACTCGGCTGCGGCTGGGGCTCGCTCACGCTGACCCTGGCCGAGCGCTTCCCCAACTCGCGCATCGTCGGCGTCAGCAACTCGGCCTTCCAGCGCGGGTTCATCGAGGCACGCGCACGCGAACGCGGGCTTGGCAACGTGCGCATCCTGACCCGCGACGTGAACCGCCTGGAGCTCGACGCCAGCGCCTTCGACCGCTGCATCTTGATCGAGATGTTCGAGCACGTGCGCAACTACGAATCGCTGCTCGGCCGCATCGCGTCCTGGCTGCGACCGGGCGGCAAGCTGTTCGTGCACATCTTCTGCCACCGCGAGGTCTGCTACCCGTTCGAGCGCGACGGCGACCACGACTGGATGGCGCGCCACTTCTTCACCGGCGGGCTGATGCCGAGTGCCGACACCCTGCTCTGGTTCCAGCGCGACCTGAAGATCGAGGAGCAATGGCGCCTGCCGGGCACGCACTATGCACGCACCGCCAACCACTGGCTGGCGAACCAGCATGCGCGCCGCGACCAGGTGCGGGAGGTTCTCGCCGATGCCTACGGCGCGGACCGCGCCGAACTCTGGCACCAGCGCTGGCGCATGTTCTTCATGGCCTGCGCCGAGCTGTTTGGCTACCGCGACGGCAGCGAGTGGCTGGTCGGCCACTATCGCTTCGCGAAACCGTAGTGCGGCAACAACGAACCGGGTTGCGCTACACCAGCAAGCGCGGTGCGAACAGATGCGACTCGTGCAGGTTGCCGGCGAGGCGCAGCGCCTGCGCCAACGTGTGCGCCGCGGCGCTGCGGCCAACAAGGACGGTCGAGGCCAGGTAGAACACGCGCATGGCCGTGCGCATTTCGGCCAGGGCCAGGTGGTCCGGGATCGCGTCTTCGTGCAGGTCGCCGTCGATCCAGTCGATCAGCATCGACAACACGTCCTCGCCGGCGCCAACCTGTTCGGAGGCGGCGCGCAACGCCAGCGCGATGCGTGCCGGGCGGTGTCCGAAGCTGCGAAACAGCGCGGTGGCCAGATGCGCCATCACCATCAGGAACACCTTGTGCGCGGCCGGAACCGCTTCGCGTGCGGTGATCTGCGCCGCATTCGGTACCGCGTGCAGGCCGAAGTCGGCGAAGGCGCTGATTTCGGCAGGGATCGGCTGCGCGTCCTCGGCCGCCTCGTCCATGCCGACGAGATGTGCCGGATAGCGCGACAAGGTGTCGTAGGGCCGCGCCAGCGCGAAGTACATCGCCTTGGCCACGCGCTGGCGCTCGACTTCGTTGACCAGCTTGCGCTGCTCGGCATGCAGCAGGAAGCGATTCACCAGAAACTTCGGTTCGGTGGCACAGAACGCTTCGCAGAAACTGAAGATGTCGGCGACGCGACCGGCGTCGCTGAGCACGTCGGTCAACGCGGTAAACGTCGCCCGTCGCCGATGATTGACGCCGATTGCGGGCGGGCTGCCGCCACCAAGAAATGCCTGAGCCATGCGGCGATCATTGCCCCTTCGCGTCTGCTTCCGCAAGCGCGATCAGAAATGTGGCTTGTCCGGTGCCGCCTGGTAGTTCGCGACCGCAGCCAGGATCTCGGCACGCGCCGCGTCCGGGCCTTCCCAGCCCTCGACTTTCACCCACTTGCCCTTCTCCAGGTCCTTGTAGTGCTCGAAGAAGTGCTGGATGCGTTCGCGCGTCATCTCCGGCAACTCATCGACGGTCCGCACGTGGTCGTACGCCGGGAACACCTTGCTCACCGGCACTGCGATGATCTTGGTGTCGGCGCCGGCTTCGTCGGTCATCTTCAGCATGCCCACCGGACGGCAGCGGATCACGCAACCCGGAATCAGCGGCAACGGCATCACCACCAGCACGTCGGCCGGATCGCCATCCCCGGAAAGCGTGTGCGGGATGTAGCCGTAGTTGCACGGATAGCGCATCGGCGTGCTCAACACGCGGTCGACGAAAATCGCGCCACTGGCCTTGTCCACTTCGTACTTCACCGGCTCCGAGTTCATCGGAATCTCGATGATCACATTGATGTCGTCCGGCACCGCGCGACCGGACTCCACGAGATCGAGGCCCATGGGCATGCTCCTGATGTGGCCGCGGAGAAGGTAACGCGCGCGGGCGCGCTTCGACAAGCGCGGCGACGCGCTTCAACCGTTGCAGCCATTCACGCGTACCTCGCGTTTACCCTTTCGAGAGTGATCGCAAACGCAGGACCAGCCCTTGGATCTCGCTGCATCGACTGATAATCCTCGACCAATTGCGCAATGCCTTGGCAGCGAGTTCGCCCCTGCCGCCGCCCGGTGCGGAAGCATTGCCGAATTGCGCGAGAAACGGCTCCGCGTAGTGCTCCTTGAATTGCATGGACTCGCGCATCTCCCGCCAAGGATCGGTCCACTGCTGATCACTACCCGCGAGCAACCAGGCTTCCAATTCTGGGATCGCCGGACAACAGAGCAGCGTGATGCCTCGCTCTGCCAGCGAACGTTCAAGTTCGCTCATCGCAGCGGATTCAGCTCGATCACTGTCCGGAATGAACAACCAGATCTGCGCGAACTTGCCCCACCGCTGCGCGAGTTCGTCCGACTTGATGATGCGCAGCGCGGCATCAAATCCCGTCGGACGCGGATCGGACAAGATGGTCACATCACGTGCCGGGAAACTTGCTTCTTCGAGGATTCGCTGCACGAACGGGCGCAGGATGTAGCCGTTGTTCTGCGGGTCCTCAGGAATCACGAGCACCTTGCCGCTCACATCACACCCTCAAGCCAGCCCTCGGCGAACAAGCCGGCGATCGGTTGCTTCCGGAGCACTTCAGCGACATCGGGGTCCTGATCGAGGGGTGTGATGCGCGTGGCCCCGGACTCGTCCCGCTTGAACCACAGCACATTTCGGTACTCCTCGGGCTTCAACCAGGCCAGCACGATCGGCGAATGTGTCGTCGCGAACACCTGCACACCGGTTCGTGCGGTCTGTGTGCGCAACAACTCGATCAGCAGCCGCATTCGACTGGCATGAATCCCGTTCTCGATTTCCTCGATTGCCATGGTCGCGGGCATGTCTGGCTGCAGGAAAGCAGCCACCAGTGCCGCAAACCTCAGCGTTCCATCGGACAGGACAGTAGCCGGCATGATCCCCGCCTGTTCGACAATCGCGAACATGCGATCACCAACCGCGCCTTTGATTGTCGTCACGTCCTTGATTTCATCGGGCCGCAGCTCGCCAAGCCAACCGACCAGCGCGGACTTGTCGTCAGGTGACTTGCAGATCGTGTCGATCAGTGCGGCGAAGTCTTCTCCGCGCTCGCCGATTCTCTGTGCCTCGTTCGATGACGAATATTTCTTCAGCTCGTCAGCCCGAGGATCGAGCGTCTGCAAGCTCCCGAATCCACCACACAACGCCTTGGCCGCAGATTCGTCATCACCAATAGCGGCCGAGCGGCGCGCATATTGCGAAAGAATCGGCGTGCCCAACTCGAACTTCACGACGCGCGAACTAGCACTGCTGCCAATGTGAATGAAAACTTCGGGGGCGGAACCGTCATCCCTCGCCACATGCTCGAAGACAAGATGCCCGGCGACGTGAAGCGATTCGGAGACGACGAGGCCAAGTTCGGGCTCAACGGAAACGGCGTACTCGACAATTCGACTGTCGGCTATCACCGCCTTGACGGTTATCGCGATGATGGACTTGTGCCAATGCATCGTTACTCCATCGTCGAACCCGGCCTGTCCTTGCCATTGCTTCGCGTAACGCGCCCCGCCACGAATCCCCGCCCATGATTCTCCCATCGCTGACTTCGGTTTGCCGTTGAAAATCTCGTTAATCGTCAAGCCATATCCGATGCCTTGCAGCACCCTGAATACATCCAGAAAATTGGACTTGCCGCTGGCGTTTGGGCCGATCAGCAAATTGAATTGCCCGAGGCTGAGTCGATCCACATCGTGGAGACTCTTGAAGCCCTTGATCGAGATCTCGGTAATCATCGTGCCACCCAGCCATCACGCCAAAAAAAGAAGGCCCCGCATGGTAGCGGGGCCTTCGATTCCGACAACAGTCAGGACGATCGTCAGACCGAGAGCATCGGGATCAGCAACAGGGCGACGATGTTGATGATCTTGATCAGGGGATTGATCGCCGGGCCGGCGGTGTCCTTGTAGGGGTCACCGACGGTGTCGCCGGTCACCGCGGCCTTGTGGGCGTCCGAGCCCTTGCCGCCGTGGTGGCCTTCTTCGATGTATTTCTTGGCGTTGTCCCAGGCGCCGCCGCCGGTGCACATCGAGATCGCGACGAACAGGCCAGTGACGATGGTGCCCATGAGCAGGCCGCCGAGCGCGGCCGGGCCGAGAATCAGACCCACCAGCACCGGCAGGATTAGCGGCAGCAGCGACGGGATGATCATTTCCTTGATCGCGGACTTGGTCAGCAGATCGACGGCCTTGTCGTATTCCGGCTTGCCGGTGCCTTCCATGATGCCCTTGATCTCGCGGAACTGACGACGCACTTCCTCGACCACGGCACCGGCGGCGCGGCCCACGGCCTGCATCGCGAAGGCACCGAACAGGTAAGGGATCATGCCGCCGATGAGCAGGCCGATCACGACGTTCGGATTGTCGATCGAGAAGTTGACGGCACCGACACCGAGGTTTTCACTGAGCTTGGCCGAGTAGTCGGCGAACAGCACCAGCGCGGCGAGGCCGGCCGAACCGATCGCGTAGCCCTTGGTCACCGCCTTGGTGGTGTTGCCGACGGCGTCGAGCGCGTCGGTCACCTTGCGGATTTCCGGGCCGAGCTCGCTCATCTCGGCGATGCCGCCGGCGTTGTCGGTGATCGGGCCGTAGGCGTCGAGCGCGACGATCATGCCGGCCATCGACAGCATCGAGGTGGCGGCGATGGCAATGCCGTACAGGCCCTGGATCTCGTAGCAGCCCCAGATCGCCGCAGCCACGGCCAGCACCGGCAGCGCGGTCGACTTCATCGACACTGCCAGACCGGCGATGACATTGGTGCCATGGCCAGTGACCGAGGCAGCCGCGACCTGACGCACCGGGCCGTATTCGGTGGCGGTGTAGTACTCGGTGATGACGACCATCGCCGCGGTCAGCACCAGACCGATCATGGCGCACTCGAACAGCGGCATCACCAGTTCAGGGGCGAACATTTCGCGGGTCACGAAGAAGAATGCGACCGCGGAGATCGCACCGGATACACCGAGGCCGCGATACAGCGCGTTCATGATCTTGCCGCCCTCGCGCGCCTTGACGAAGTAGGTGCCGACGATCGAGGCGATGATCGATACCGCGCCGAGAATCAGCGGATAGATCACGCCGGCGTAGTCATAAGTTGCGAACGAGAGGCTGGCGATCAGCATCGCCGCAATGATGGTCACCGCGTAGGTTTCGAACAGGTCGGCGGCCATGCCGGCGCAGTCGCCAACGTTGTCACCGACGTTGTCGGCGATCACCGCCGGGTTGCGCGGATCATCTTCCGGGATACCGGCTTCGACCTTGCCGACCAGGTCGGCGCCGACGTCGGCGCCCTTGGTGAAGATGCCGCCGCCGAGACGCGCGAAGATCGAGATCAGCGACGAACCGAAGGCCAGGCCGATCATCGGATGCAGCGCATCTTTCAGTGCCGCGGCATCGAGTGCTGCGCCGCCGGCGATGATCATGAAGTAGCCAGCCACGCCGATGATGCCAAGGCCGACAACCAGCATGCCGGTGATGGCACCACCGCGGAACGACACCGCCAGCGCCGGATTCAGGCCCAGAGTGGCGGCCTGGGTGGTGCGCACATTGGCGCGCACCGAGACGAACATGCCGATGAACCCGGCCAGGCCCGAGAGGAAGGCGCCGATGGCGAAGCCGATCGCAGTCGGCCAACCGCTGTGCACGGTGCCATCCGCACCCTTGGTGCTGAGCCCGAAGCCGATGATCAGGAACAGAATCACGCCAACCACGGCGATCGTCTGATACTGACGGCGCAGGTACGCCCCGGCCCCTTCCTGGATCGCCGCTGCGATGGTCTGCATGCGCTCATTGCCCGCGCTCTGCGCGAGGATCCACTGCACCGAGATTGCGCCATAACCCACGGCGAGCAAGCCGCAGGCCATCGCGATCCAAAGACCGTATTGTTCCAACATTTCTGTCTCCCACAAGCGAAGTAACCCCGGCAGACCTGCCGGAAGCGAATTGAGCCGGCGGATTCTACGGGGAGCGCCCCGAGCCGGCAAACGACCGGGATGGCCGGGATCGGGCGCTGTTGCTACGCTCGCTGGCTCGTTACGCCCCCGCCATGACCCGAACCCCGGACGACATCAGCGCCCTGACCGGCCTGCGCGGCTTCGCCACGCTGTGGGTGGCCGCCTACCATTTCTGGGAGTTGGCCGGGTTTCCGGCACTGCGCATGGGGCGAATCGACCCCTCGCCGCTGCTTCAGAACGGCTATTTCAGCGTCGACATCTTTTTCGTGCTTTCGGCCTTTCTGGTCGCGCGGCCGTTCCTGCGCGCGGCACAGGGTCGGGCGCCAATGCCGTCGTACGGCGGCTACCTGTGGCGGCGAGTGCGGCGCGTGGTACCAGCCTACTGGGCCAACCTGGCCATCCTCTCGGCGCTGATCTGGTTTGGCACCGGCAAGTCGCCGCTGGATGCCATCGGCGTGCTCTCGCATCTCAGCTTCTTGTTCTGGTACACGCTGCCGCCGAGCAGCGTGCCATTCAACCCGGTGTGGTGGACGCTGCCGATCGAGTGGTGGGCCTACTTCCTGCTGCCACCTCTGGCCCTTGCCCTGCGTCGCGTACCGGCATGGCTGTGGCTGGGAGCGATCATGGCCTTCGTGCTGTGGACACGCGTCAGCTTCGTCGAGCACTTCTTTGCGGGTGATCAGTCGTTCTGGTGGCAGGCACAGGACTACCACAATTTGCGCGCCCGCTTCGACCAGTTCGCAATCGGCCTGCTCGCTGCCTGGTACTTCGAACGCGGCGTCACGCCCAACCAGGCCCGCATCGCCGGATGGGCCGGGCTGGCGCTGTTCGCGGCGACCTTCGTGTACGCCGGCTGGTTCGTACCGCGCTGGCTTCACGATGCGATCCGACCCTGGCTGTACCTGCACTACACCGTGCTGGCGACGGCGGTGGCGCTGATCGTGCTTGCCATTGCCTCCGGCTGGCGTCCGCTGGCACGCTGTTTCGAAAGCCGCGCGCTGATGCTCGCCGGCAACATGAGCTACTCGCTGTATCTGTGGCACTTCCCGATCTTCGTCTGGGCGTTCAAGCATGCCCCGTTCGCCACCGCCTGGCCCCTGGCCGCACGCGGTGCCGTCGCGCTGGTGCTGACCGCACTCGCAACATGGATCGCGTATCGCCTGTTCGAGCGCCCGTTCCTGTCGACGCGCGCACGCGGTGACAAAGCCGATCCTGCGGCGGGACAATCGCAGCATGCATAGCCATCATCACGGCCCACACGGGCACGAGCACGAGCACGAACATCCGGCGCACGATCACGGCGCGGACGATCCGCACGACCGTCATGCCGTCTCGCAGGCCGGGGCCGGTAGTCGCTATGTGATCGGCGTGGTGCTGAACATCGCGCTGGTCGTGGTCCAGGTCGTGGTCGGCTTCTCGATCGGTTCGATGGCCTTGCTCGGCGATGCCGGGCACAACGCCGGCGACGTGCTCGGTCTGGTGCTGGCGCTGTGGGCGATGCGGCTGGCACGGCGCAAGCCGGACGCGCGCCACACCTACGGCTACGCCCGCTCGACGATCTTTGCCGCCAATACCAATGCGGCGCTGTTGCTGATCACCTGCGGCGCGCTCGCGGTCGAGAGCGTGCGCCGCTTCAGCGATCCGGCGCCTGTGCCGGGCTTCTGGGTGATGGTCGCGGCCGGCGCCGGACTGATCGTGAACTCGGCTTCGGCACTGGTGTTCTGGCGCGGCGGCCGCAGCGACGCCAACCTGCGCGCTGCCTTCCTGCACCTGGCCGCCGATGCCGCAGTCTCGCTCGGCGTGCTCGTCGTCGGTGTGGTGCTGATGTTCAAACCCTGGTATTGGCTCGACCCGCTCGCCGGCCTGCTGGTGTCGGTGGCGATCTTCGTCAGCGCCATCGGTCTGATGCGTGAATCGCTCGACCTCGCCCTCGACGCTGTGCCCAAGGGCCTCGACATCGCCACCATCGAGGCTGCGATCCAGCAGGTCGCGGGCGTGCGCCACGTCCACGACCTGCACGTGTGGCCGCTCTCGACCACGGTCACTGCGCTCACCGCGCACATCGAGCACGACGGCGAACGCGATGGCGACGACCTGCTGCGCGATACCGAGGCGGTGATCCAGCAGCGTTTCGGCATCAGCCACACCACGATCCAGCTCGAGAATGTCGGCTGCGATCGGCACTGCGGCTGAGCGAGGCCGCTACACTTCCCGGCAGATTTTCGAAAATCGAGGGAGGGCGACCATGGCCACGCGTCCCCGCACCACCACGGCAATTGCCCGCACCGCACTGCTGCTCGCTCTCGCCGGTGCCAGCCACGCCGCGGAGCTACCGCGATTCTCGAGCAACGCCGTCTGGCAGCAGCCCGTGGACAGCGCGCCGCTGCATCCGCAGTCGGCGAGCATGATCGCCGCGTGGACCGCGCTTGGCGGCTTCGGTTATGGCCGCATGCAGATCGACTTCAGCATGGTCGTCAATCGCGCCGCCGTCGGGGTGCCGACACGCACGATCAGCGGCTATCCCTACGACATCTACTACAGCCCCGACTGCGACCCGATCGGCAGCAGCCTGCCGGTGCCGGCGGGCGCGCGCATCGAGGGCAGTGCCGGGCTCGCCTGCGACAACGAGAACGACGATTGCCATCTGCTGGTGGTACAGGGCAATACGCTGTACGAGGCCTATCACGTCGATGCCGATTCGCCGACGACGCTGGAATCGCAATGCCTGGTGCGCTGGGAACTCGACGCGCAGTACTCCGAGCGCCTGCGCGGCGAGCACTGCACCAGCGCCGACGCCGCCGGCTTCCCAATCGCACCGCTGCTGCTCAACAGCGACGAGGTGGCAGCCGCCGCGGCAATACCCGGCGGCACCGTCGGGCACGCGCTGCGCTTCATCCTGCCAAACGCGCGCATGGCCAACGACCCCGCACTCGGCGGCGTCAGCGGTCGCCTGTACGTGCGTCCGGCGACGCACGCCGGCAGTCCTTCCGGACCCGTCGGAACGGTGCCCTACGGCGTACGCCTGCGCCTGCGTTCCAACTTCCCGATGGCCGGCTACAACGCCGCGGCACAGGCGATCCTGCGCAGCATGCAGCGCTACGGCATCGTGCTCGCCGACGGCGGCAACATCGCGCTCACCGCCGAAAGCGACGTGTTCAACACCCACACCTGGGCCTCGCTCGGCATCGGCTCGCGCGTGTTCGACACCACCCCGGGCGCGCTGACCGTGAGCGCCGGCGACTTCGAGGTGATCGACACCGGCCCGCGCATCGCCGAGACCTACGACTGCGTCCGCGAAGAGCCGCTGCCGGCAGCGCTGTTTGCGGATGGATTCGAGTGACCGGGCGTACCTAAGCCGCGCGCGAACGACCACGTCGCGTCGGACTTGCCCCCTTCCCGACCGGCCCACCGGACTCGCGCTTAGCACCGGCGCGCTTGCGGCTTGCGGCACGCAGCACTTGCTCGGCCCACTTGTTCAGGCTGACACCGCTGCCGGCCGCCGCCTTCAGCGCCGCGGCATGCACCTGCGGCGCGACGCGCAGCATCAGCTTGCCGCTCGCCGGCTTTTCTGCGGGCGCGCCCAACTGCTCGCAGGCTGCAATGTAGTCATCGACGACGCTGTGGAAGCTGGCTTCGAAATCGGCTACCGACTCCCCGTGGAAGACGATCACGTCATCAATGTCGAGGACGCGCCCGACCAGCACCCGATCATCGGGATCGAAACTCATGCTGGCGGTGTACCCGCGGTAGCTCATCAGGTTGTTCATGGACCCACCCCCAGTTTCTCCAGGAACTCCCGCGCCGCCTTCACCCGGTAGCGCAGCGCCTCTTTTCCGGGATGCGGGCGATGGAACGTGGCGCGGCGCCCATCCCGTTCGAAGGTCACGGAGGAACCCGCTCCTTCGACCACCCGACACCCGAGCGCGACGAACAACGACTCGATGCGACTCCAACGCAGGTTGCCGTCGACCGGTTCGGCGTAGAGGTCCGCGAGTGTCTTGCGCTGTTTGCCGTTCACTGCCGGATGATAGCTTCACGCACATCCGTTGCAATCACCGGGTGGGCCCGACCCGGTTCGGTCCCACGCCCCTCACACCCGACACACCCGATTGCGACCTTCGTGCTTGGCGCAGTAGAGGGCGGCGTCGGCGGCACGGAACAGGTCGTCGGGGCCCTCCTCGGCGCGCGGCACGCGACTCAGCACGCCGGCGCTGAGCGTGAGCGTGGCAATGTCGTTGCCGAGCGTGCGTGGCGGCAGCGCCTCGACCAGGGCGCGCATGCGCTCGGCGACGGCAACCACGGTGTCGAGGTCGGCATCGGGCAGCACGCAGGCGAACTCCTCTCCGCCGTAGCGCGCCACCAGGTCGTGCGGGCGGGTGGCGCTGACCAGCGCCTCGGCGATCGCGCGCAGGGCGGTGTCGCCGGTCAGGTGGCCGAAGCGGTCGTTGTAGTCCTTGAAGTGATCGATGTCGATGATGATCAGGCCGACCGGCAATTGCCGCTCGACCGCGCGCGGCCACAAGATCTGCAGCGCCTGCACCAGGCGCCTGCGGTTGGCGATGCCGGTCAGCGCATCGGTGTGCGACAGTTCGGTCAGGCGCTGGTTGGCGGCATCGAGTTCGGCGGTGCGCGCCGCCACTTGCTGCTCCAGATCACGTGCCCGCTGCCGCGCGGCGCGCAGATACAGGTGCACCGCGAGCGCAACCGTGCCGAGCGCCGCGAGCACGGCGGCGAAGCGCACCAGCGCGCGCTCCCACCAGTACGCGGCAACATCGAAGGTCTGCACCCGCGGCGCGCTCGCGCGCCCGGCCCAGTCTTGCGCTTCGACGCGGAACACGTAGCGACCGGGCGGCAGCCGCGGAAAGCTGCGCCCAGGTTCGGCGCGCCACTCGCCGGGCGCGGCGTCGTAGCCGAGCAACTGGCTGCGATAGCGCGACTCGCGTTCGCGCTGCCCGCTGAGCAACACGTAGTCGACGCGCAACTCATCGGCACCGGCCGGTACCCGCGGCGTCGCGCCGGGTCCATGCAACAGGTCCGCGCCATCTGCCCGCAAGGCAGTGATGCGCAACTCCGACGCCGCCGCACCCGGCGCCGGTGGCTGGTCCAGCGCCGGGTCGTACATGCTCAGGCCGGCCAGGGTGCCGACCCAGTAGCGATCATGCGCATCGATCATCTGCGCGCCGGTGTTGCACTCGTCATGCACCAGGCCATCGCGGCGACGGAACACGCGCGAGCGGAAGCCTCCGTCACCCGCCGGCGTCAATTGCTGCACACCGTTGTTGGTGCAGACGTAGGTCCTGCCGCCGCGGTCGCGCAGCACGCTGTAGACGAACGGGTCGGGCGGCGGCGGCAATTCTTCGCGCACCGCCACCGGGGCCATCGGTGCCGTCACGTCGAGCCGCACCACGCCATTGCGGTTGCTGCCGGTCCAGAGCACGTCGCGCCCACCATCCCGCAGCACGGTGACGCCGCGGAAGCCATCTTCGGGCAACCCCGAGATGCCGGACAATCGCTCGAAGCGGCGACCATCGAAGCGCACCAGCCCCTGCGCACTCGCTGCCCACAACCACGAGCGCCCATTGCCATCGACCTGCTCAGCCAGGGCCGAGACCGACCACGGCAAGGTCATGCCTTCCGCAACGAACCGCTCGAAGCCGCCTGCGCGCCAGCGATAGATGCCGGAGCGCAGGGTCGCGATCCAGATCTCGCGCCGCGGCCCGTCGCTGCGCGAGAGAAAGGCCGTGGCCATGTCGCCGTCGACCAGGCTCCAAGGCACCGCGATGCGCTCGAGGCGCAGGTCGTCGTGGATGCGCCAAAGGCTGCCATCGATCAGGCTGAGCAGCCGCCACGGGCGCCCGCCCGGGCCGTCGACACGCGCGATGTGGCGGATGCCCTCGGCGGGCAGCGTGCCGTCGGCCTGGCGAAACCGGCGCCAGCGTCCGTCGCTGAACAGGTCGAGCCCTTCCTTGGCCGAGCCCACCCACAGCCGCTCGCCGCCGCGATCGTCCGGCTCCACCAGCACGCCGAAGATGCCGTTCTCGCTCGCACCCAGGTGGCTAACTGTCTGCCACGGCTGGCGCCCGAGCACGGCACGCGCGATGCCGCCTTCGGTGGCGAGCCAGAGCAGATCTTCGCCGTCACGCCCGCGCTGCAGCGCCAGGCGGCGCACGGCGTCCGAAGGCAGCCCGTGGCGGCGGTCGAATACCGTCACCTGGTCGCCGCGGATGCGCAGCAAGCCGGCGCGACTGGCCAGCCAGGCGACGCGCTCGCCAGCGCTGCTGTTGGTCGTCACGCCGGTGTAGATCGCTTCGCTCGGCAGTTCCCCGTTGCGCGCGCGCCACCAGCGCACGCCGTCCGGGCGATAGCGCGCGACGCCCTGGCCATAGGCGGTCACCCACAGCTCTTCGACGCCACGGTCGTTGGCACGAAAGAGATCGGTGGCCAGCAGCGCGTGCAACGCCGGGTCTTCCGGCCGTTGCCAGCCGCCCTCGACGCGATCGCCGCGCAGCGGCCGGAACCAGAGGCCATGGTTGGTCGCCAGCCATTGCCGCGGCCCGCCGAACAGCGTCTCGGTGCGCACCAGGCCGAGCGGCTTCTCGAGCGCGGCGCCGGCATTGCCGGCGTCTTCTGGCCAACCGCCATCGCGGTATTGCCGCAAACCGCCCTCCTGCCCGAGCCAGACCTCGCTGCGGCCATCGCTGGCATCGGTGACAAAGAGGTTCTCCAGTACGCCAGCGCCCATCGCCACCGGCAACCACTCGTCGCCATCGAGGCGAAACAGCCCCTGCCCCTGGAATGTCGCCCACAGCGAACCGCCTGCAGATTCCAGATCGGTCACCAGACTCCTCGTCTGCGGCGACGGCCACAACTGCCAGCGATAGCCATCGAAGCGCGCCAACTGCGAAGCCGACCCGGCCCACACGAACCCGTTCGGCGCCACCCCGAGCGCGTTCCACACCTCATCCGACAACCCGTCCTCGACGCCATACGCACTGAACACCGGCGCTGCCTGGTCACTCACATCGATCGGGCGGATCGGCAGTGCGGCGGCCGTCGCCGCGGTCAACGCCGCGGCGGTACCCCACAACCACTGCCCGATCCGCCGCATCATCCGCCGCCCCGTGCCCCTTGCCCCGAACCGAGCATAGACGATCGCCCCGGCGCGGCCGAATCCGGAATCAGATCTTTGCGTACTCGCCCTTCAGCGCGCCGCCGATCATGATGTTGCCGGCGTGGCATTCGATGGTGTGGGCATCGCGGACCTCGTTCTTCTTGTAGTAGCTGGCGAGATCGACGACGGCGTTGGCGCCGCGCTGCTTGGCCGACTGCTGGAACGCGATCAGCGCCGACAGCATCACGTACTTGCAGCCGTACTGGTCGTCCTTGCCGACGCCGTTGGTTTTCTTGTTGGCGACGCCGCTGCCGAGATTGCTCAGCACCTTCGGTGTCGCCTGCCCGGCGAGGTAGAACTTGACCGAGCCATCGAGCTTGGCCTGCGCTTCCGGCATCGCCAGCACGTCGGCGAGGGTGACCTTGACCACGGTGTCGCGGGCCTGCGCGGTGCCGATGCCGGCGAGGACGACCAGGGCTGCGGACAACAGACGTTTCATCGGAATCTCCTTGGGTTGCTTGCGAAAGATCAGTGCGGCCAGCGGCGGAAGATCAGCGAGGTGTTCAAGCCGCCGAAGGCGAAGTTGTTGCTCATCACCACATCGGTGTCGATGCAGCGGCCCTCGCCGCGAACGTAGTCGAGCGCGCCGCAGCGCGGATCGACGCTGTCGAGGTTGATGGTCGGCGCGAACCAGCCGCTGCGCATCATCTCGATGCTCATCCATGCTTCCAGCGCACCGCAGGCGCCGAGCGTGTGGCCCATGTAGCTCTTCAGCGACGAGATCGCGACGCGCTCGCCGAACACCGCATGCGTGGCCTGGGACTCGGCGATGTCGCCCTGTTCGGTCGCGGTGCCGTGGGCATTGACGTAGGCAATCGCTTCCGGCGGCAGCTGCGCGTCGGCGAGCGCGAGCCGCATCGCCACCGCCATGGTTTCGGGATTGGCGTGGGTGACGTGACAGCCGTCGCTGTTGGTGCCGAATCCGATCACCTCAGCGTGGATCTTGGCGCCGCGCGCGCGCGCATGCTCGTACTCCTCCAGCACCAGGGTGCAGGCGCCCTCGCCGAGTACCAGACCGTCGCGCTCGGCATCGAACGGGCGCGGCGTGAACTCGGGCGAAGCGTTGTGCTTGACGCTGGTCGCGAACAGGGTGTCGAACACCGCCGCCTCGGTGGCATCGAGTTCCTCGGCGCCACCGGCGAGCATCGCCACCTGGCGTCCACTCTGGATCATTTCGTAGGCATAGCCGATGCCCTGGCTGCCCGAGGTGCAGGCGCTGGAAGTGGTGACCACGCGCCCGGTGATGCCGAAGAACACGCCGATGTTGACCGCCGCGGTGTGCGCCATCATGCGGATATACGTCGTCGCGGTGATGCCCTCGGTGGTCTTCTCGGTGATCATGCGGCCGAAGTCGCCCATGTTCGCGGGCGTACCGGACGAGGAACCGTAGGCGATGCCGATGCGTCCGCTCTTGAGCAGGGGATCGTCGAGCAGGCCGGCATCGGCGAGCGCGATCTCGCTGGCGCGCGTTGCCATCACCGCCACCCGGCCCATGCTGCGCGTGCTCTTGCGGTTGTAATGCGCCGGCAGCTCGAACGCTGCCGCCGGCGCGCCGACGCGCGTATTCAAGCCTTCGTACACGGCCCAGTCGTGCATCGTCTGCACCGCGTTGCGGCGCGAGCGCAGCCGCGCCTCGACGGTAGGCCAGTCATGGCCGAGCGGGCTCAATGCCCCGATTCCGGTAACCACCACGCGTTTCATCCGAACATGCCTCCGTTCACCGAAATCACCTGCCGCGTGATGTACGCGGCGTCTTCGCCCATCAGGAATGCCACCGCCGCCGCCACTTCGTCGGGGCGCCCGGCGCGGCGCGCCGGGATGATCTTCAACGCCTCTTCGAGCAGCTCGCTCGACACCATGTCGGTCTCGATCAGGCCCGGGGCGACGCAGTTGACCGTGATCTGGCGACTGGCGAGTTCCACCGCCAACGCCTTGGTCGCGCCGATGATGCCGGCCTTGGCGGCACTGTAGTTGACCTGGCCGCGGTTGCCGGCAAGCCCCGACACCGAGGACAGCGTGACGATGCGCGCCGGCTTGCGCCTGCGCACGAGCGGCATCGTCAGCGGATGCAGCACGTTGTAGAAGGCATCGAGATTGGTGTGGATCACCGCGTCCCAGTCCTCGCCCGGCATCGCCGGAAACGCATTGTCGCGGGCGATGCCGGCATTGCAGACGACGCCGTAGTAGCAACCGTGCGCTGCGATGTCGGCGAGCAGCGCCGTTGCGCTGGCTTCGCGGTCGGCGACGTCGAACCGCAGCACGCGCGCCTGGCGCCCGAGTGCAGTGATCGCGTCTGCGACCGCCTGTGCTTCGTCGATGCGGCTGCGGCAATGCACGACCACATCGAAACCGTCGCGTGCGAGACGCAAGGCGATGGCGCGGCCGATGCCGCGGCTCGATCCGGTGACCAGGACGGTGTGTTCAGCCATGCGTGCGCGCTCCCAGAAAACTGTCTGCATCCGCTGGCTCGAACACAGTCAGTGCCGCCTCGGCCACACGCTCGCCATCGATCGCGATCGAACACTCGAAATGACCCAGGCCGTTCTCCGCCTGGAACTCGCGTCGCGCCTCGACCAGGAGCACCTCGCCGACGCGAAAGCGCGCGCGCGCACTGTCGAAGCGGCGACTGCCGAGCAGCAACCCGATCTTCGGCGCCGCACCGGCCAGGCGCGCACGCCAGCCGGCCCAGGCCGCGACCGCCTGCGCCATGTATTCGATGCCGACCCAGGCGCCGACCGCGCCGTCCTCGTGAAACAGGCTGTCGGCGCGGATCTCGACGCGCGCCAGCAGGCTCTCCTCATCGCCCTCGATCGCCGCATCGAGCAGGCGCATGCGCCCGGCGTGCGGCACCAGCTCGGCCATCGGCAGCGCAATCGGCGTGCGCATCAGCAGCGTTCCAGAATCAGCGTGGCATTGCTGCCGCCGAACGCGAACGAATTGCTGAGCACATTGCGCAGCGGCCGACCCAGACGTTGGCCCGGTACCACGACCTGCAACGGCGGCAGCCGCGGATCGATCTCGCCGCTCAGCCAGTGCGGCGGCAGCAAGCCCTCGGGATTGTCGGTCAGCGCCAGGTAGGCGAGCGCGGCCTCGAGCGCGCCGGCGGCACCGAGCGTATGTCCGGTCAAGCGCTTGGTCGAACTCACCGGCACGCGCGCGCCGAACAGCGCATGCACGGCAAGACTCTCCATCGCGTCGTTCTGTTCGGTGGCGGTGCCGTGCAGGTTGATGTAGTCGATCGCATCCGCATCCAGCCCGGCCTCGGCGAGCGCCATCTGCATCGCCGCGAGCGCGCCGGAACCATCGGCCAGCGGCGCCGAGATGTGGTGCGCGTCGGAGGACTCGCCGTGGCCAGCGACGCGCACCGGTCCGGGCTCACGGCTGACAAGGAACAGCGCTGCAGCCTCGCCGATGTGGATGCCGTCGCGTCCGGCCGCGAGCGGATTGGAACCACCGGCGCTGACCGATTCCAGCGAGGCGAAGCCGGCGACGGTGAAGCTGCACAGCGAATCGGCACCGCCGGCAACGACGACATCGGCCAGGCCGGCGCGCAGCAGCCGCGCCGCGCTGGCGATCGCCTTCGCGCTCGACGAGCACGCGGTCGACACGACATAGGCCGGGCCGCTGCTGCCGATCGCGGCGCGCAGGGCCAGCGCCGGCGAACCCATTTCCTGCTGGCGCATGTCGAACCAGGCCGGCACGCCGCCGTCGCGCAGGTGTTCGCCAACGGCGCGCTCGGTCTCGCCGATGCCAGACGTGCTGGTGCCGAGCACGATCGCCACGCGCGCCGCGCCGTGGCGCGCGATCGCGGTATCGACTTCGGACCGGATCTGCGCCAGTGCCGAAAGCAGCAGCGCGTTGTTGCGGCTATGCAGCCAGGCCGGCAATGCATCCTGCAGGTCGAGCGCCGCGGTGACCGGCGCGAGTGGCACCGACTTGCCGCGCAGCACATCGCTGCTTCGCGCCGGAACCGGCGCCTGCGCCGAGAACAGCCCGGCGCGCACTGCGGCGGCATCGGCGCCGAGCGCGCAGATCACGCCCAGTGCATTGAGGTGGATCGCTTCCCGCATCAGTCGGTTTCCCCGTCGGCACGCGCCGATTCGATCTCCAGACGGTACCCCTCGATGCGGTTGTCGAGCGTCACCGTGCCCTGCCAGCGCGGCATCGTCGCATACCCGATGACGATTGCCGACCTCCCGCGCCACAGCAGCTCGCGCCGATCGCCGCCATCGCGCAGCTGCCAGCCGGCCGGCAGCGCAGCCTGCAACGCCGCCGTGGGCGCGAAGGTGAACTGCAGGTCGCGCAGGAACTGCGCCGCGCCGACGGTTTCGGGCAAGTGCGGCGCGCGCTGCTCGTCGAGGCGCACACCGTCCCAGTCCAGCCACAGCACACGCCGACCGAGCGCGAACGCGGCCAAGCGCAAGCCCGCGGCATCGACTTCGAGCTGGGCCTCAAGCACTTCGGCCTGGCCATCGCCGCGGGTGAACTGCAGGCGTTGCACCAGGCTCGCCTGCATCGCCATCGCGGCGGGCGCGAGCCGCGGCTGCGGCAACTGCACGCGCTGCCGCGGCAGGATGGCGCAGGCGCCCAGCGCCAGCAGCAGCGACGACACGAGCAGCCTCGCGGCGCTCATGGCGTCACCGACGTCGGCACGGCGTCCTCGGGACGGAAGCATGGGGTCAACAGCCACACCAGCACCTCGCCGATCAGCATGGTCAGGCCGAACGCGCGCAGCGCCGGCGTCGCCGACAGCGCCAGGAGGCCGAACGCAAGCAGCGTGCTGACGCCGGCCAATGCGACCGCGAGCCAGGCCGCGCCATCGCCCGGATGCTCGAGCAGGAAGATGCCGTAGTCCACGCCCATGCCAAGCAGCAACAACAAGGCCAGCACGCCGAACAGCTGCAGCGGCCAGCCAGCCAAGCCGAACACCGCCAAAGTCAGCAGCGTGCCGGCGAGCGTCGGCAGCAGCGCCCGCCAGGCGCTGCGGCCATGGCGCAGGCTGAGCAGCAGGAACACACCGAGATATCCGGCAGCGAGCCAGGCGCCCATGCCCACCCGATAGCGCCCGAGCAGTTCCGAGATGCCGGCGGTGCGATCGACGAAGCGCACGCCCGCGATGGTTCCGCCGCTCGCCGCAAGCGCCGGCATTGCGCCAGCCCGCACGCCGTGGAGCAAGACGATGCTGCCGCTACGACCATCGACCGAACCGAGCCAGGTGCGCGCGAGCCGTTCGCCCTGCGCCAGCGCGCGCAGGTCGGCCAGACGCAGCGGCTCGCTGGCGAAGTCCGCGCGTTGCAGCGCATCGCCGGTGGCGGCAGCAACGCTGGCGATCACCGTAGTCTCGACCGCGGCACTGAGGCGCGCGTTGTCAGCCTGGCGCGCGGCCGAGGGCAACCACTGCGACAGCGCCTGGTAGCCGGCGAGATCGCCGAGCGCGCGGTGTGCATCGAGCGCGGCGACGAGCGCCTCCTCACGCTGCAACACCTGCTCGACATCATCGCCCTCGACCAGAAAGAACTGCGCCGGGCTCGGCAACCCGAGCAGTTGACCGATGCGTTCCTGCATCGCCACCAGATCGGGTGGCGCCGCGTGCAACTGGCGCAGGTCGTCGTTGGTCTGCAGCCGCCAGCATCCGGCAATGACGAACAGCAAACCCAGCGCGGCGATGCTCCAGCCGGTCCGGTTCGCCCGCCACCGCGGCCAATGCGCCAGGCTCGCGGCGCAGGCGTCGGCAAAGCGGGTGCGCGTCGGCGCGCGCCTGTCGAGCAATGGAAACAGGCAGACCACGGTCAGGAACGCCGCCGTCAATCCGGTGGCCGAGAACACTGCCATCTGCCGCAAGCCCGGAAACGGCGCGAGGCCGAGTGCGAGGTAGGCAACGGCACTGGTCGCAAGCGCGAGCGCGAGCCCGGGCAGCAACTGCCGCGACAGCGCCTGGCGCGGCAACTGCGGCTGGCCCTGGCGTGCAGCGAACCAATGAAAGCCGTAGTCCTCGGCGACGCCGACCAGGCTGGCACCGAACACCAGCGTCAACAGGTGCACCTGGCCGAAGCACCACGCCGTCACGCTCAGCGCCGCGGCGCAACCGACCAGCAGCGAGACCGCGACCAGCGCGATCGGCCGCAGCGAACGAAAGGTCAGCCACACCAGCAGCAACACCGCGGCGAGCGAGCCCCAGCCGATGGTGTTGACCTCGAAGCTGGCCTGCGCCGCTGCCGCCTCGGCATGCAGCGGCACGCCGGCTGCGAGCAGTTCGGCATCGGCGACCTGGGTCTGCGCCGCAGTCCGTGCTGCGGCCACGACATCGCTGACCGGCATCGCGCCGCTGACCGCGAAAGCCGAGCGCGTCGACTCGAATTCAAGCAACACCCACTGCCGCCCCTCGCCGGCCAGCGCCAGCACGCCATCGCGCGGCCGTGCTTGCGCCGCGCCGGCGCGCTCTGCCCACCACTGCGGCCACAAGGACAAGGCATCGCGGGCAAAGGGCAGCAGGCGCGGCGCGGCAAAGGGTTGATACAGATCGGCCAACACCCGCGCCGACCAGTCCTCGATCCCGGCGCCGGCCAGCTGCGAACGCTGCGCCGAAGTCAGCAGCCGATCCCGCCAGGGTGCGAGCGCCGACACCAGCGCAGCACTGGCGCCGACAGCGTCATCAACACGGCGCAGCAGCGTCGCATCGCGCCCGAGCACGGCCGCTGCTGCCTCCGCTGCGACACGCGCCTTGGCGAAATCAACCGCGCCGACCAGCACCACGACGCGACCTTCGCCAAGCGCGGCGAGGCGCGCGTTCGCCGCCTGCAGCAGCGGTTCCTGCTCGGCCTGCGGCAGCAACGCCAGCACGTTCGCATCCAGCCGCGACTGCTGCCAGAAGCGCCACTGGTGCACGCCGATGGCGACGATGGCGAGCAGCCACAGCAGCGCGGCGATGCGTTGCAAGCGCGACTCACTGCGCAAGACGGGTCGCCTCGTCCGCACTCAGCTCCGGGCCGGCGCCGAGCTCGCGGAACGCGATCACGGTGCCATCGCCATTGGCCTCGAACAACTGCACGCGCTCGACCTGGCGCGCGCCTTCCAGCTCGATGCGCGTGAACGCCTGCGCGAACAGGCCCGGCTTCGGCTGCAGCCGCAGGCGCCAGCGCTCGTCGTCGAGCCATTCGGCCGCGATCGTGAAGTTCGCCTGCAGCTTGGCGATGTCGCCGCCGAGCAGGTCGAACAGCACCGCGTGGATCGCCGCCAGCGCCGGCTCGGCGGCGGCATCGATGGTGCGCGTGCTGCCGCCCGACGCCACGCTCAGGCGCGCTCCGGTCAACGTCAGCTGCGACGCGAACGGTCGCTCGGTGAACCAGAGCACGCCTTGCCCGCGCACCAGCACGAAGCGGCCGCTGGAATGCAGCGGCTTGCGAAAACCGGCGACCTGCTTGTCCTGCTCGAATCGGCCGCGCAACAGTTGCGGCTGTTCGATGCGCGCAGCGACGGCATCGAGTTCGCTCGCCGCCAACCATGGCGCGACGCCGAGGAACAACAGCAGCAGCATGGCTGCGAGCACGCGTTTCATGGCTGTACCCCGAGTCGCTGCCACAGCACCGGCGGGCACAGGTACAGCATCTCGCGGGTGACGGCATCGACCGCCACCTGGATGGTGTGCGCGCGCGTCAACCGCTGACCGCTGGCGGCGTCGTGGATTTCGTAGTCGATGCGCAAGCGGTTTTCCCATTCGACGATGCGCGCGCTCACCCGCAGCTGCTGCGCATACGCGGCCGGGCGCACGTACTTCAGGCGCAAGTCGACAATTGGCCAGAAGTAGCCGGAGGCGTGCATCGCCGGATAGTCGTAGTCGTACTTCTGCAGCAGCGCGCAACGCGCCAGCTCCAGGTACTTCACGTAGTGGCCATGCCAGACGATGTTCATCGGATCGAGGTCGTGGAACGCGGGCGCGAGCTCGATCGTGATCGACAGGTCGGGCGACGGCGCGCGTTCAGCGCTGCGGGTCGGCATGGGCTTGGTCCCAGAACGGAAAGAAATTGAACCAGTCGAACGGTGAACGCACCAGCAACCGCGTCAGCGCATCGGCGTAGACCTGCGCCTGCGCCTGCAAGGCTTCGACACGGCGCCCGCGCGGCAGCACCACGCGTTCCGCCAGGCATTGCAGCGACACGCAGTAGCTCGCACCCTCATGGATGCAGCCGAGCAGCAGCAGCGGGCACTTGAGCAGGCTCGCGAGCACGTAGGGCCCGACCGGAAAGTCCGCGGCATGGCCGAGGAAATCGACACGCACCGTCTGGCTGGCGCGCACCGGCACGCGGTCACCGGCGATCACCACGTGCTCGCCGGCATCAACCTTGTCCGCGAGCAGCACCGCGGTCGCGGCGTTCACCTCGCTGACTTCGATCAGGTTCACGTCCGACTCCGGCGCCAGCCGCTTCAGCATTCGGTTGAACTGCGCCGCATGCCGCGTATGCACCAGGATGTTGAGCCGGGTCGAACTGTAGTGGCCGGCAAGCACCCGGCACAGTTCCAGGCAACCCAGATGTGCGGTGACGATCACCGCGCCGCGCCCCGGCGAAAGCGTCGCCAGCGCCTGTTCGCGGCCTTCCACCCGCACGCGCGCGAACGGATAGCGACCGGCCACCGCCAACAGCTTGTCGAGCAGGGTCTCGGCGAACAGCGCGACGTGACGCAAGCTGTCGCGGCGGCGCGGCGGGTGCCCGAGCGCGCCGGTCGCGGCCTCGATGCGCTCCAGGTACTGCATCGACGCCTGCCGCACCACCGCACGCGAGGCCCAGTGCAGCAGCACCACCGGATACAGGCAGACGCGGAACGGCCAACGCCCGAACCAGCGATGCACGCCATAGAGCAACCAGATGCCGAACACGAAAGTGCTCTCGCCCATCCCCGCCCAATGCGGCCGCACCTGCGCAGCGCTCATCGCGCCACCTTGCGCCACAGCAGCAACGGCAGGCGCAGCAACATGCCGAAGAACAGCTTGGCGTGCATGCGCGAGATCATCAGGTTGTCGCGCAGCACGCGGAAATGCGAAACGCCGTCGACCGGGTAGCGCACGCGCGTCGGCTGGTTGACGACCTCGACACCGCGCCAGTACAGGCGCACCAGGATCTCGACATCGAAGTCCATGCGCCGTCCGATCGCGACCGCATCGATCAGCGCCAGCGTCGGTGCAAGCGGATAGACGCGAAAGCCGCACATCGAGTCCTGGATCGCGAACGACAGCGTGTTGATCCAGACCCAGACGTGGGTGGCGTAGCGGCCATACAAGCGGCCCTTCGGCACCGACGCGTCGTACACCGGGGTGCCGCAAATCACTGCCTGCGGGTGCTGCGCCGCGAGCGCGGCGAAGCGCGGCAGGTCGTCGCCATCGTGCTGGCCGTCGGCATCGATCTGCAGGGCGTGGCTGTAGCCGAGCCGGCCCGCTTCGCGGAAGCCGGCGATCATCGCGCCGCCCTTGCCCTGGTTCTGGTCGAGGCGCAGCGCAAGCACCTGTTTGGGATTCGCGGCGGCGAGTTCGCGGATGCGCTGCGCGCAGCCTGGCTCGCTGCCGTCATCGACCATCAGGCAAGGCAGGCCGTGACGCAGAACCGAGTCGACCACACCGCCGATGGCGTCGCCGTGGTTGTAGACCGGGATGACCACGCACAGTTTCATGGTGTCGCCAGCGCAAAGCGGATACGGCCGCTGGCGTGCGCGCGCTCGCCCGAAGCGATGTGGAAGCGGATGGCGTCGTTGCCGACGCGCGCGAGCGTCAGCGTGATCTCGGCAGAGGCGCCGATCCAGTCGTGGAACTTGAGGTTCTCGATGCGCGCGAACTCGGCCGGCAGCGGAAACAACTCGCGCGCGAAGCGGATCGCCCAATCGACCTGGGCCACCCCGGGCAGGATCGGCGCGCCGGCGAAGTGCCCGTCGAAGAACGGCGAGGACGCAGCCACTTCGATGCGCAAGGTGGCGGCATCGGCGCCGTGTTCGAGCAGGCGCGCGTGCGGCCGGCGCGGATCAAACAGGCGCTGCAGCGCGGCGTCGCTGGTCTTGCCGGCGGCATTCGTCGGCAGCGCCCACGGGAAGCGCCAGTGCCGCGGCAGCACCACCGCTTCGAGGGTGCCGACAAGCAGCTTGCGCAAGGCGTCGGCGAGCGCGCGCCGACCTTCGCGATCGTGCAGTTGCCAACCTGCTTCGCTCGGCACGACGACGACGCCGATGCGCTCGCGCTCGCCGCCGAGCACCAGGGCGCGCACTTCGCCGACCAGGGCGCTGGCGGCAAGGGTTTGCTCGATGCCCTGCAGCGACACCCGCTTCTCCTCGATCTTGACGATGCGATCGCCGCGCCCGAGCAGATCAAAGCCGCTCTCGCGTGCGACGACGCGGTCGGCGCTCTCCAGCCACTCGTCCCCCGCGATCCAGGGCGCGCGCAGCGCCAGTCGCTCGGCGTCGACGCGCCATGCAACGCCAGGCAGCGCTTGCCAGGGAACGTCGGCCGGCAGCGGACGCTCGCGCCAGGCCACGGCGCCGGTTTCCGAGCTGCCGTAGATCTCGATCGGCACGCGCCCGAGCACGCGCGCACATAGCGGCAGTGCGGCATCGGGCAAGGGTCCGCCGCTGCTGAACACGGCACGCAGTTGTTGGCGCGCGCGCGTCCAGTCGAGCGATTCTGGAAGCCGCTTCAGCTGCGCCGGGCTCGCGATCAGCACCGCATCCGGAGTGACCGCGAGCATCGCCGCCAGATCCTCGGGGAACTGCAGGCGCGCGCCGGAAAAGGGCCGCCCTGCGGCCAGCGGCCACAGGAGTCGGAAACTGAGCCCGTACAGGTGCTGGTGGGTGACGCCGGCCAGCACGCAACCGCCACCGACACGCGCCGCGAACGCGGCCTCGAACGCGCGGACTTCGGCGCACAGTTGCGCGACGGTCTTGGCGATCAACGTCGGCGTGCCGGTCGAGCCCGAGGTGAACACGTGCACGGCGATGGCATCGGCCGCGAGCGGCGACCATGCCGCAAGAGTGTCCGCCACGTCGCCGGCGTGTACGCGCTGCAGCGCCGCGTCGGCGGGGAAATCGCCGGCCACTGCCGCCGCCAGCGCGCGAAGCCGGTCCAGGGTGTCGGGCAAGACGTCGGCGGGCAACACCGCCTGCTTTCCGGCGTGCCAGGCGCCGAACAATGCCGCCGCAAACTCGGCGCTGTCCTCGAAGAAGATCGCGACGCGCGAGCCCGCGACCTGTGCAAACGCATCGCGCCAGCGGGCTGCGCGGTTCGCGAACCAGGCGAAGTCGAGATCGCTGCCGCCACGCCGGGCGAAGCGCGCGTCGGCGGCACGACCGCGCGCGAGCAGCCAGTCGAGGTCGATGAACTCAGCCATGCGCAAGCACCCCGCGCACGCGCCGACGCACCAGCCATTCGCCGGCGAACAGCACGCCCATCAGCAGGTAGGCGATCAGTCCGTTGTACAGCGCCCAGTGCGCGGCGCTCGCGTACAACGCGGTGTACGCCGCGATCGAACCATTGAGCACGAAGAAGCCACACCACACCTGGGTGACGCGGCGCGTGTAGGCCACCGCGGCCGCCGGCAGATCCGGCTGCTGCAAGCGCGCCAGGCGTTCGATCAGGCTCGGCGGATGCAGCAGGCTGGCTGCGAACAACACCAGCAAGCTGGCGTTGACCAGCACCGGGTACAGCTTCAACGCGGTCGCATCGTTGGCTGCCGCGGCGATCAGCGCCAGCACGATGCCGCCGGCTGCGGCCACCAGCCAGACGCGCTCGCGCGTGGCCAGTGCACGCAGCAGCGCCACCGCCGCCAACAGCAGCGCCAGCACGCGCGGTTCAAAGCGCGCCAACCCGAAGTACACCAACCCCGGATAGGCGAGCATCAGCAGCGAAACCAGCACGACGCGCATCGCGCGCTCAACCCGCGGCGGGCTCGTCCAGCAGGCCCTGCAACGCGTTGACGACGTCGTCCAGCGTGCGCACCGCCTTGAACGCGTCCGGGTGCAGGCGCTTGCCGACCAGCGGCTTGAGTTTCACGATCAGGTCCACGGCGTCGATGCTGTCGATGTCCAGATCCTCGAACAGGCGCGATTCGGGCTTGATCCGTTCGGGCGCGATGTCGAAGGTCTGCTGCAGGATCGTGCTGAGCTGGTCGAACAGTTCTTGTCGGGTCATGACGGGATTCCGTGGATCACTTGCTGCGGCCGGCGGCGACGAAATCGGCGAGCGCGCGCACGCTGGCGAAATGGCGGCGGGTCTCGGCGGAGTCGGCCGACAGGGCAAGACCGTAGCGACGCTGCAGCGCCAGGCCGAGTTCGAGCGCGTCGATCGAGTCGAGCCCGAGTCCCTCGCCGAACAGCGGCGCTTCGGTGTCGATGTCGGCGGGGGTGATGTCCTCGAGGTTCAGCGCCTCGATGATCAGGGATTTGATTTCGTCTTCAAGCGCCGGCATGGGCGGGTTTCTCCGTCTCGAAAAAGGTTTGCAGGTGGTCGGTCAGGCGTCGCGCCGCGAGCGCGGCCTCGCCCCCGGCCGCGGCCAGGAATGGTTGCACGGGAATGGGATCGCGCACGTCGATGGCAAACTTCATCCGGCTTCGCGGCACCCGCCACCAGGGCAGCCCCTTGGTCAGGCTGCGCGGGCTGCAATCGATCAGCACCGGCGTGATGTCGATGCCGCCGCGCACCGCCACATTCGCGGCGCCGCGCTGCAGTTGCGTGCGGCCATCCAGCGGCGTGCGCGTGCCCTCCGGGAAGATCACCAGGTTGCTGCCGCCGCGGATCGAGCGGATGCAGTCCTCAATCAGGCCAGCGCCGGAGTCGTTGCAGATGTAGTTGGTCGCGCGCACCGGGCCGCGCGTGAACGGATTGCGCGCCAGCCGCGCCTTGACCACGCAGTCCGCGTTCGGCACCAGCGAAATCAGGAACACGACGTCGATCAGGGTCGGATGGTTGGCCAGAATCAGCAGCCCCTCGCGGCGCAGCTTCTCGGCACCGCGGATGGTGTAGCGCAGGATGCCGAGCACGCGCATCAGCTCGATGTGCCCAGCGAAGCTGCGTTGCACCATTGCCCGCGCCAGCCGCGCCTTGCGCGCACGGTCACGGACCACAAGTTCGAGCAGCGGGAAATAGACGAGCCGCAGCAGCAGGCCGCCGATACCGAAGCTCGAGAAGGCGATGCCGGTGGCGATCACGCGCCAACCACGATCGAGCAGCGCGATCATGCGCGCCTCCATAACCACTGGCGACCCTCGACCACGCGTCGGTGTGATGGCGCATCGCCGGTGAGGAAGCGCAGCAATTGCAGATCGGCGGGGATCGCGTCTCTGGGATCGTCAGCAGCGGCCGCTGCCTGCAGCGTGTAGCCAATGCCGGACTCCGTAGCCGGCCCGATGCGGCAGGCCCAGGCGCGCAGAAATTCGCCCTCCGGCGAGAACCCCTGCAGCGGCTCCGGCAGTGGTTCGTCGTAATAGACCACCAGCACCTCGGGCGCGCCCTCGGCGAGCAGGCCGATGGCCTCGACCAGTGCGCATTCCGCGGTCTCGGCACCAGCCGCGACCGCGCTGTAGTTGGAGCGGTCGCCACGCGCGATCGAGAACAGCGCCGCGAAGGCGTTGTGCACCGACATGCTGAAGGCGGTGGGCGACACCGCGCCGTCGTTCGCCAGTTGCCGCATCAGATCGACCGAGCGCTGCATGTCGCCATAGCGCGAGGCGAACACGGCCGGACAAGCCGGCGCACCCTGCAGCGCCCGATACGCGACCTGCAACGCCGCACGCCCCAACCGCTCGACCCGACGCCGCATCATCGCCGGCATTTCGCTGAGCGCAGGCACCTCGTCCCCAACCACCGCACGCGGCGCCGCGAACCAGTCCTGCCATGCGACAGGATCAGCCAGGCCCGGTGCCCAGGCAGCCCAATGGTGGAGGGTGAAGCGAGGATCCATGACGTTCGCGCAGGCTGGAAAAATGGCATGCCCGGCACTCGCGGCGACCTCATGTCACCCCGAACACCTCGCTGCAGGCTGCCCCCGGAAGGGCCGGCATGCTAGCAGAACCCACGCGAACCGGCCGTGGCGGCATGCGGCCGGGGCCCCGGCAAGCGGACGCTACCGCGCGGCCGCCCCCACACTGGCCCCAGCAGCATCGACCGCCGGCCCGACCAGCCGATCCATGATCAGGCACGTCGGCGCGAGACATAGCCATTCCAGAAGTGATAGCGCTGCGCATAGGGATCGACAATCTTGGGCGCGCAGACCTGCAGCACCTTGCCCGCCACGGCCGGATCGGCCAGCAACGCCCGGTACAACCCCGCCCAATCCGAACGCCGCCCGCGCGCGATCAAGTCATCGATCGCGGCGAGGGTGAAATCCTGATGGTTGAGATGGCGATGGATCATGGTCCGGCCCGGGAAGCGGGCTGCGGCGCAGCCTGCAGCGAAAGATAGCACCGGTCCCAGAAGCCACCGGAAGGCCCGTCGCCGACCACCGCCGCAGTTCAACGCGGCGGTGGTCGGAGGCGTCCTTCGGCCAGCCGCCGGAGCGCAGGCTCAGCCATCAATCCCGAAGTCGAAGTAGCTGTCGCGGCCGGAGACAAACCAGCCGGCGACCTTGACTTCGCTGTTGTAGAGCACGACTGCGTATTCGCCCGGAGCGAGTTCCGCCGCTGGTGCGATCTCGTGCAGTTCGTAGCCCTTGGGCGCGCGCGACTGGTCGTCGAGGGTGCGGTCGCTCATCGCCACCACGCGATCCTTGTTGATACCGGTGGAATAGCTCAGGTAGCCGCCGCCGACCATGACCTCGCGCGTGCCGTTGCGGCGCACCGCCAGATTCACCAGCGTGACGTAGCTCTGTGCCTGGGCGTTCTTCGGCACCGCCACCACGAAGCGCGGCTGGTTCGACGCCAGGCGCATCGCTGCGGTCGTTCCGTTCAACGCTGCGTATTGCGCGACGCCGCCGTAACCGAACGCCCGCGCGGCCGAGCGCATGTTCGGCGTCAGATAGCGCATCTGCCGCACGCTCTCGCCATCATCGACGCTGATTTCCTCCGGCGAGATTCCCTCGTCCTGCGCTGCCTGCGCCGTACCGCCTCCCGATGCTGCCTTGATCATCGCCTCGACGATGGCCGTCGGCACCTTGCGCTTGGAGAGTTCGATCAGGCCCGCGGCGCTGGTATCGAAATCAGGTTTCGCTCCCGCCACCGCCAGCACGATCGTCGATTCCGGCAGTTTCGCCTCCACCATCGACAGCACATCGGCGTTGGTCATCGGCTTGGCCTCCTCCGCCACGACCGCCGCCGCCCACATCGCCCACGCCAACAGCGCGCACTTCATCCAGTTCCTGCTCGACAACATCGCTACCCCCAATTGGAAACCCATTCCAGAATTACGCCGGTCTCCCAGCCAGGCGCCCCCGCACCCGACCTGACGACGGACCGGCCCGTCGTCTGCTGACTTGTTTGCGCTCACTTCCAACTGACCGGGGCCGCTCGTTCAAGATTGACCCGCCCCGGAAGGCTACCTCACGGCGCCCTTGCAGTTGAACGCTCGGTTTCGATTTCTGTTCGGTGATGTCCTCGCCTGCGTGGTCGGGACGCCCCGAGGGACCCGCATCGCCGCTGGCGAACACTCGGTGGGGTACGCTGGTCGCGCCGCAGCTTGACCTCCACGCAAGCGTCCTCAGACTGAAGCCATGTCGACTCCCGATCCCTCCTACCCCCTGCTTCCCCGCCACCGTCGGATTTTGGCCCTCGTAACCGCTGCGGTCCTTGGCGCTTTGGCTGCCGTCTTCTGGATCAGCGATTCCGTGGGCGCGAGAACGGCCGCAGCTCCCGATTCGGGGACGCCACCGCCAGACCGGTTGGCGACTGCGCTTGCCGATTCGAGGCAGGGCCTCGGCCAGCGCGAACAGAACCGGAAGGCTGAAGTCGGCGCGGCCTGGCCCGAGGAATCCCGGATGCCGGTACCGGCGAGCCGATCCGCCGCCGTCGCTGCCGCATCCACGCTTCCACCACGTTCGACGCCGCTCGAAGGCATGTTCGAGGAACTCGGCAAGCGCGCCGACCACGGCGACGTCGATGCCGCCTGCCGACTGGCGTGGGACCTCGCCTTGTGCCAGTTCGCATCGACGCTGCCGGAAACGCAGCAATGGTTGATCGACCAGGCTTCGGGCCAGCCCGCCGGCAGCCGCAGCGAGACCGCGATCATCGCCTCGTCGCAACGCGTCGACGCTTGGGCCGAGCGCAGCGCCGCCGTCTGCAGCGGACTATCGGCGAATCACATGAACCAGGCCGCAGCGCGCATGGCCCAGGCGGCCCAACTCGGCCATGCCCTTTCCATGGCGCGCTTCGCCAGGATGCCGCCCTTCGGCGAGACGCTCAATCTGTCCCAGGCCGATCTCATCGTCTTTCATCGCGAAAACGCCTTGGCCTTGCTGGAGCGCGCTGCCGCGACCGGCGAGCCGACAGCGCTGTTTGAGCTCTATCACGCCTACTCGCGTGGCCATATCGCGACCCGGTATGGCGAACTGCCGGTGAAGCGAAACCCCGTGCGTGCCACAGCCGCGGGCCTCGCCTTGCGCCGATTCGCCGACGCGGCCACGAATGAAGGCATCGATCAACGCATTGCCGAGTTCGCGCCCGAAATCAGCGTCGACGACCACGCCAGGCTGCGCGCGCAAACCGAGGCATTCGAGCGCGCGTTCGCCCACCAGGGACCACGCGACTTCGCCAGCGGAGTATTTGGCCCCGACATCGGCGAAACCTGCGCCGCCAGCAAGTAGGCTGTTGTGATCGCAGCGCCGCCGATCACTTGTCCGCGATCACATACTCCGCGAGCTTGCGCTTGACGAACTTGCGCGGCACGCGCAGGTAGGTCGGGATGCCGTTGGCGTAGGGCGGGCAGGCTTCGCCGGCGATCAGCGGTTCGAGGTAGTTGCGGCAGGCCTTGGTGATGCCGTAGCCGTCGGCGCGGATGAAGTTCTTCGGCATCATCTTTTCGTGGTTGGCGATCTTCGCCAGCGGGGCCGATTCGATCTTCCAGCGATACGGCGACTGCGCGACGCGGCGGATGACCGGCATCACCGCGTTCATGCCGGCGGCGGCGTACTGCACCGCCGCGACACCGACGGCGTAGGCCTGTTCGTCGTCAGTCTTCGAGGCGATGTGGCGCGCCGATCGCTGCAGGTAGTCGGGCACCGCGAAGTGGTACTTGTAGCCGTGACGGTCGCGTACGAGCTTGGCGATCAGCTCGCCGGCGCCGCCGAGCTGGGCATGGCCGAATGCATCGCGCGTGCCGGCCTCGGCGAGCAGGCGACCGTCGGCGTAGCGCACGCCTTCGGACACCGCGATCGAGCAGTAGCCGTTGCGCTCAACGCTGCGCTTCACCGCGTCTTGGAACCGCGCTTCGTCGAACGGCACTTCCGGAAACAGAATGATCTGCGGCGGCTCGTCCGCGCTCTTGCCGGCGAGCCCGGCGGCAGCGGCGAGCCAGCCGGCATGGCGACCCATCACCTCGAGCACGAACACCTTGGTCGAGGAATCAAACATCGCCTCGACGTCGATGCTGGCCTCGAGCATCGAGATCGCGGTGTATTTCGCCGCCGAGCCGAAACCGGGGCAGTTGTCGGTGAGGACCAGGTCATTGTCGACCGTCTTCGGCACGCCGATGCCGTGCAGCCCGTATCCGAGTTGCGATGCGATCTGCGCGATCTTGTTCGCGGTGTCGGCCGAGTCGTTGCCGCCGTTGTAGAGGAAGTAGCGGATGTCGTGCGCGCGGCAGACCTCGATCAGGCGTTCGTAATGGGCGCGGCTTTCGTCGACGCCCTTGAGCTTGAAGCGGCAGGAGCCGAAGGCGCTGCCCGGCGTAGTGCGCAGTTGTCGCGTGCGCGCGGCGTCGAACGCGGACAGGTCGTAGAGCTGCTCGCGCAACGCGCCGAGGATGCCGTTGCGCGCGGCGAACACCTTGCCGATCGCCTTGCGCTGCTTGCGCGCGGCGTCGAGCACACCGGCGGCGGTGGCGTTGATCACTGCAGTCGGGCCACCCGACTGCGCGTACAGAAGGTTCCCTGCGGCCATGTGCTACTCCTGGTGTGCGTGTTGCGGTCGGCGCGCAGGTTTCAGGCGCGCGTAAAACTGAGCAGGCTGTGGCTGAGCCCGATGTCGTCGCGGATATCGGCCAGGCGCAGCCCGGCAGCCGTCGCCAGCTCGATGTACTCCTGCGCCCGGTACATCTTGCTGACGCCGTTGGCGATCGCGGTGAAGTACGGCGAGGTGTTGATGATGCAGTACGCGGCGATGTCGAAGCGCTGCCGATCCCAGAAGGTGTCGAGCACGAACACGCGCCCGTCCGGATTCAGGCTGGCGGCGGCGCGATGCAGGATCGTGGCCATGGTCGCGGTGCTGAAGCAGCTCAGGAACTGGCTCATCCAGATCGCGTCCTGGCCGCCCGGGAACGGATTGGCGGCATCGAGCACATCGACCTCGCAGTAGTCGACGCGCGCCGCATGGTCCTGCAGGTTGGCGCGCGCGACGCCGATCTGCTCCGGCAGATCGACCAGGGTCAGGTGCACCGATGCGTCGTACTCCAGGCAATGCCGCGCCCACTTGCCGGTGTTGGCGCCGATGTCCATCAGTCGCGCCGGGCGCTTGGCGAACACATGCGGCAAGGCCATGGCGAAGGCCGAATCGGAATAGTGGTGGTCGAAGTCGAACCAGGCGCGCTTGGCCGCTGCGGGCAGATCACGCAGACCCGGATACACCGTCGGCCACGGACCCAGATGGTGCAATCCAGCCGGGCGCGCCTCGACCAGCGCGGTCTCGAGATCGGCCATGCCGGCGTAGCAGACCTCCTGCACGAACTCGAGATTGACCCGTGTCAGTTCATCGTGGAGCAACAACCGCCCGGTCTTCTCGATGCGATAACGGTCGTCGCTCACGCTGACCACGCCGGCACTCAGACAGGTTTCGAGCAGCACGCTCAGGGCGTACTCACTGCGCTGCAACGTCGGTGCCAATTCGGCGATGCTGCAGCCTGCGGGCGCCTGGTCGAGCTGCGTGAGCACGCCCCACTGCCGCGCGATGCGTACGCACTGGAACACCACCGGACCGAACGCGATCTTCTGGGCCTCGAAGCGGGCCTCCATGGCGGAAAGCGGCTTCACGAACGTTTTGGTGGTCATCGGCTTCGGGCACAGTGGCGGTGGAAGCGGCGCATGATCGCATACCTGCATCGCCCCGCAGCGGCGCCCGCGCAGGCGCATTTTCAGGCACTCGCAGCGCCCCGGCGCGTTCATTGACGCCAGTCAGGCCAGCCGCTACGGTGCCGTCATCCCCTCCCCACGACCCGCGTCCAGCCTTGTTGTTGCGACCGGTTCGACCGTTCTGGACTACTCATGCGCATGGTGTTTTTCGGCGCGCCCGGCTCCGGCAAGGGCACGCAGGCGACTCTCCTCAAGAGCAAATTCGGCATCCCGCACATCTCCACCGGAGACCTGCTGCGCGGCCATGTCGCGCGCGACACCGAGCTCGGGCGCAAAGCCCGGGCGGTGATGGAAGCAGGGCAACTGGTTTCCGACGAACTCGTGCTCGGCATGCTCGAAGACCGCCTCGCCGAAGCCGACGCTGCGCCCGGTTTCATCCTCGACGGCTATCCGCGCAACCTGGCCCAGGCCGACGCGCTCGGCACTCTGCTTGATCGCATCGGCAAGCCGCTCGACGTGGTGATCAAGCTCAACGTGCCCAACGCGGCGATCCTCGAACGCTGCGCCATCCGCTTCGCCGCCGAGGGTCGCAAGGACGACAATCCCGAGGTGGTTCGCGGTCGTCTCGCGGTCTATGCCGAGCAGACCGCGCCAGTCGCCGCGTACTACGCGCGCGCCGGCAAGCTGGTCGAGATCGATGGCGTCGGCGAACTGGCCGAGATCACCGCGCGCATTCT
>Ga0073899_10000309_pt1 | contig 44786 bp, 48 predicted proteins | sample KloWWTmetaKNB5Ph_FD_88975 | JGI IMG/M metagenome (GOLD analysis project Ga0073899, IMG submission 88975) | Active sludge microbial communities from Klosterneuburg, Austria, studying microevolution and ecology of nitrifiers - Klosterneuburg... | ecosystem: Engineered > WWTP > Aerobic digester >... | reverse complement strand
GTCAACTATTTAGTGACTACATTGTGTAACCACGCAATCGAGCCAATCTCACCTCAAACACTAGAAAAATAGGGATCTGCTGATTACTCAACCAGCAAAATCGCGGGGAACTTCAGGCTAGACCCGGCCGCCGTGCAGCCGGACCAGCAGCGCGACCTCGCTGTCCGTCAGGCCAAAGCGCGCGACGAGATCGTTGCGCGTCGCCCCGCCACGCAGGTTCTCGATCGCCTGCTCGAAGGGCCGCCCTTCGCCGCGCAGCTCCAGCCGCCCCTGTCGTTCCGCCATCTGTCTGATTCGCCCCTCGATCGCATGCTGCTGGTTCCCGATGCGCAACGCCTGCGCCGAGACCTGCGCAAGCTCGTCGCGGACACGGGCCAGTTCCGTTCGCACCAGTGCCTGCAGGCTGCGCGTGCGACGGGCGAGAACCGCAACCCACGACAGGAGTGCGCCCACGGTCAGCAGCGCCAGGGCGCCGCCCGCAATGACCACGATGTCGGTTGACTGCATGCCGGCCTCCGCTCAACGCTGCCCGTCGCCCGCAGCGGGCAACCCAGCCGCGGTTTGCCGCGGCGCACTTTCGGTCACTGCCGCCACCGGTGGCGACGCGCCTGCGACCGCTTGCAGACCTGGTGCAGCCGGTCCTGCAGCGCCGGTAACCTGTGTCGTGCCTGGCTCGCGCAGCGAAGGATCGAGAATGATGATCAGCACCCGGCGGTTCTGGTCGCGACCCGCGGCAGTCGTGTTCTCGGCACGAGGCCTATACTCGCCGAAACCGCTGATCTCCATGCGTTGCGGCTCGACGCCGAGGTTCATGAACAGGTGAACGACGCTGGCGGCCCGCGCCGCCGACAGCTCCCAGTTGGACGGGTATGCCGCGGTTCGTATGGGCACGTTGTCCGTATGACCCTCGACGCGCAGCGGGTTGGCCAGCCCACGCATGATGGTGGCGACCCGCGTCAGGATCGGGAGCGCCTTGGGTGCGACATGTGCATCGCCGCTGGCGAAGAGAATGTCGGTGCGGATCTCGACCTCGACCCATTGCCGCTGGCGCCGCACGGTCACGAGATCCTTCGCCACGAGTTCTGCCAGCGCTTCCTCGACCTGATGGGCGATCCGGTTCAGCTCGAGGTCGCCGCCGCCGGCTGGCTGCTTCGTGGCCTCGTCGTGCCGCGGTTCTTCGGCACCGCGGTTTTGCAGGAGCGACCGGGGCATGACCGCGGGTGTGCGCGCCGGGCCGCCGCGCCCCGACGGTTTGTTGCCGATCGGCACCGGGTCAGGCGTGCGCGGCGGGCCGCGAAACGCAGCTGTGAGCGCGTCCGACAGCACACGGTATTTGCCTTCGTTCAGGGAAGATACGGCGTACATCACCACGAAGAACGCCAGCAGCAGCGTGACGAGGTCGCCATAGGGAATCGCCCATGCCTCGTGGTTCTGATGCTCCTCGTGCCGCTTGTGCCTGCGTCCCATGCGCGCCCCCGGATCACTCGGTAAAGCCACGCAACCGGGCTTCGATGTTGCGCGGGTTCTCGCCCTGGGCGATTGCTATGAACCCTTCGAGCAACATCGTCCGCAGCGTCGCCTGCGCCTTGATGACTCCCTTGAGCTTGGCCGCCAGCGGCAGGAGAAACAGGTTGGCGAGGCCGATGCCGTAGATCGTGGCGGTGAAGGCAGCCGCGATGCCGTGGCCGAGCTTGCTCGGGTCGGCGAGATTCTTCATGACGGCGATCAGGCCGAGCACCGCACCGATGATGCCGAGAGTGGGCGCGTAGATGCCCATGCCCTCGAAGACCTTCGCGGCCGCCGTCTCGCGCTCGTCGCGTGCCTCCATCTCCATCTCGAGGGTCTCTCGCAGGGACTCCGGTTCGACGCCATCGACCAGGAACTGCAAGCCGCGCTTGGTGAATTCGTCCGACTCGCCCTGGATCGCGGGCTCCAGTCCCAGCAGTCCCTGCTTGCGCGCGATGTTGCTCCACTCCGTGATCTTCTCGATCGTGCCGTTGAAATCGATGACCGGCGGCTTGAACGCCCACGGCAGGATCTTCATTGCGCGCATGAAGACCTTGAGTTGCGTCTGCAGCAGGATCGAGGCGATGGTGCCGACGACGACGATGAGGAAGGCCGCCGGATTGAGCAGCGAGGACACGCCGGCGCCCTTCAGGATGCTGCCGCCGATCAGGGCGACCAGCGCCAGGAACACGCCCACCAGGCTAAGGATGTCCATGCGTCACCTGGATTGGTTGCAGCACTCAGTTCTCCAGCCACGCGCTCATGCGGGCGCGCAACCTCACCAGCGCCTGCCCGTGAATCTGGCAGATCCGCGACTCGGTGACTTCGAGCACGTCACCGATCTCGCGCAAGTTCAGTTCCTGCTCGTAGTAGAGCGACAGCACGAGCTTCTCCCGCTCGGGCAGCCCCGCGATTTCCCTGGCCAGGGCTTCCTGGAAGCGCTCGCGCTCGAACTCTGCCGGCGGCGAAGCCACGTCGCTGGCTTCGTCGGGCAGCTCGCCGCGTTCGCCCCGCAGCTCCTCCAGGCTGAACATCCTTCCAGTGAAGAGTTCTCCCAGCAGCTCGCCGTACTGCTCGACGCTCAGCCCGAGCTCGACGGCGACCTGCTCCGGGCGCGCTTCCCTGCCGTCGCGGGCCTCGATCTTGTGCACGGCGCGCGCCACGTCGCGGGTCCGGCGATGAACCGAGCGCGGCAGCCAGTCGTTGCAGCGCAGTTCGTCGAGCATGGCGCCGCGGATGCGGATGCCGGCATAGGTCTCGAAACTGGCGCCGCGGGCCGCCGAATACTTGCGCGCCGCGTCGAGCAGGCCCAGCATGCCGGCCTGGATCAGGTCGTCGAGCTCGACGCTCGGCGGCAGTCGCGCGACCAGGTGGCAGGCGATGCGCTTGACGAGCGGCGCATGTTGCACCACGAGTTCCTCGGCATCCTGGTCCGCCGCTTTTGCGTATTCGCGGATGTTCACTGCAGCTTGCCGCCGGCCCTGCTCGCCCCGAGCAGTCGCTCCATGAAGAACTCGATGTGGCCGCGCGGATGCTCCGGCGGGTTCCACGCGGCCACGTGCTCGGCGAGGCGCGCGAAGGCCAGTGAGGCGGTGCACTTCGGGAAGACAGTGGTGACGGCCGTCTGGCGGCGCACGGCCTCGCGCAGCCGCTCGTCGAATGGAATCGCCCCGGCGTAGTTGAGCTGCACGTCGAGGAAGCGATCGGCGACCCTGACCAGCTTCTGATGCAGTCGCGCACCCTCGCCCGTCGAGCGCGTCATGTTCGCCAGCAGGTCGAAACTGCGGACACCGAACTCACGGCTCAGCACCTTTACCAGCGCATAGGCATCCGTGATTGCAGGAGGCTCGTCGCAGACCACGACGATGACGCGCTGCGCGGCCTGGCAGAACCCCAGGACTGAATCGCCGAGACCAGCGGCCGTGTCGATGAGCAGCACGTCCACGTCCCGCACCAGCTCGCTGAAGGCATTGACGAGCCCCGCGTGCTGCCGCGGCCCCATCGTCAACAGCCTGCGCAGGCCAGAGGCCCCGGGCAGGATGGCGACTTGCGCTGGCCCCGTGACGACGATTTCATCCAGGGTTCGCGTGCCGTCGATGACGTGCGAGAGGTTCTCGCTCGCGCGCAGACCCAGCAGCACGTCCAGGTTGGCCAGACCGAGGTCAGCGTCCAGCAGCAGCACCCGCTGACCGCGCCGGGCCAGGGCAATTCCCAGGTTGGCGCAGACATTGGTCTTGCCGACGCCACCTTTGCCGCCGGTCACGGCAATCACCTTCACCGGCCGGCGCGCCAGCGACCGCCGGAGTCCCGCTGCCTGGTCGCGGGCGTCGCTGGTTTCATGCATGGGCCCGGGCCTCCGCGTGGCGCATCGCCAGCACCCTCTCGTCCTGCGCCGAGGGCCGCTGTGCGGCCAGTTTCGCCGCAGTCGTCACCAGCCACAGGCGCTTGTTATGGGCTGCGTGAATGTCCTCCGGCACCCGCTGGCCGTTGCTGCACCACGCCAGCGGCAGGCGATGGCGGATGAGGACCGAGATCGCGGCTCCCAGGCTTGCCGCCTCGTCGAGCTTGGTCAGCACGCAGGCCGCAGGCTGGACATCGGCATACGTCGTGATGAGTTCGTCGAGCGTCTGCAGGTCGCTGGCCGCCGACAGCGCCAGGAGTATGCGGGTGCGTGCGCCCTGCGAACGCAGCAGCGCGAACTGCTCTGCGAGGCGCTCGTCGCGCTGCGACATGCCCGCGGTGTCGATCAGGACGAATTTGCGCCAGGCCTGGGCGCCGAGTATCGCCGCGAGCTCGTCGCGATCCCGGGCCACGAACAAGGGCACACCGAGAATCCGTGCGTAGCTGAGCAGCTGCTCGCGCGCGCCGATGCGATAGGTGTCGGTGCTGAGCAGGCAGACGTCGTTCGGGCCGTGCCGCATGACATAGCGCGCGGCGAGTTTTGCCACCGACGTGGTCTTGCCGACGCCGGTCGCACCGACGACCGCGACGATACCGCCCTGCTCGAGCAAGTCATCCTTGTGGACGGGCAGCCTCTTGACCAGGGCCAGCAGCGACTGCCGATCCGCCTCGTCGAGTGTCGTAAGGCGCGGCAGGCTCTCCGCGACCTCCCGCGCAAGCGCCGGCGCAATGCCCATCGCGTTCAGCTTCTGCAGCACCGTGACCTGCAGCGGATTGCTGCGGCTCAACTCGTTCCAGGCCAGGCTCGCGAGCTGGCACTCGAGGAGTTCCCGCAGGCCCTGGACCTCGCGCCGCATGCCTTCCATCGGCCCGACGGCAGCAAGACTCCCCGCTCGCGCAACTGACTGCGCACTGTCGTCCGCTGCGGCGAGCTCGGCATCGTAGAAGCTCCGCGCGCCTGCGCCGGAGTCCGCCAGCGGTCGCTCGTCGACCTCGCCGGCTGCGGCAAACGATTCAACGTCGTAATCGACCGCCGCCACCACTGCCGTCCCGCCGTCCGAGCTGCGATTGGACAGTATCACCGCATCGGGGCCCAGCTCCTCGCGCACGAGTCGCAGGGCCTGGCGGATGTCGCGGCCAACAAAGCGCTTTATCTTCATCGTGCGTACTCCATCGACCCGTCAGCGTCCCACGCGCATGACCATGCGGACCTTCTGATCGTCAGGAACTTCCTCGTAGGAGAGGACCGCAAGACGCGGGGCGCTCTGTCGAACCAGTCGCGCGAGCCACGGTCGCAGCGTCGGCGACGTCAGCAGCACGGCAGGTTGCCCTGATCCCTCGGCCCGCGCCGTGCCATCGACCAGCGCTTGATGCACGCGCTCCGCGAGGCCGGGCTCGACCGCGGTCGGCGCCGGGCCCCCGCTCTGGATTGCCTGGCTCAACAGCCGCTCGAGATCCGGATCGAGCGTCATCGCCGGCAGTTCGCCGGCGTAGCCCGCGATGCCGTGGACCAGGGCGCGGCCGAGAGCAACGCGCACCGCCGCCACCAGCGCCGCCGGCTCCTGCGTCTTGGCGCCGCGCTCGGTCAACGTCTCGGCAATGCTGCGCAGGTTCCTGAGCGGCACGCGCTCGCGCAGCAGCTCCTGCATTACGCGCACCACGACCGCCATGGACAGTGTCTTGGGCGTCAGCTCCTCGACCAGGCGCGGCGCGGTCTTCTTCAGGTGCTCCAGCAGCTGCTGGACATCCTGGTGACCGAGCAGGTCGTGCGAGTGTTCGCGGATGATCTGGCTCAGGTGCGTGGCGATGACCGTGCCGACATCCACCACCGTGTAGCCGAGCGCCTGCGCGTGCTCCCTGCGGCCAGGCTCGATCCATACCGCCTCGAGCCCGAAGGCCGGGTCGCGCGCCTGCAGCCCCTCGATGTGCGTGGCGACCTGCCCGGGATTGATCGCGAGTTCCCGGTCCGGCAGCACCTCGCCCTGTCCAACCGGAATACCCTGCACGCTCAACCGATAGCTGCCGGGCGGCAGGCTGAGGTCGTCGCGGATGTGCACGCTCGGCACCAGGAAGCCGAGTTCTTCGGTGAGCTTCTTGCGAACGCCCCTGATGCGCCCCATCAGTTCGCCGCCTTGCTTGCGGTCGACCAGCGGAATAAGCCGATAGCCGACTTCGAGCGTCAGCGGCTCGATTGCCTGTACGTCGTTCCAGCCGAGTTCGCTCGTCTCGGACGGCAGGGGTGGTGCCGGAGCGGGCGGCGCTGCAGCCAGCAAGTCACGCTGCGAAATGCGCCGGGCGGCTGCGCCGAGCAGGCCGGCGAGCGCAAGAAACACCACGTTCGGCATGCCGGGAATCAAGCCGAGCACACCGAGGATTCCCGCGGTCACCGCCAGAGTCCTGGGGTCGGCTGCCAGCTGACGGGCAACCTGCTTGGCCACGTCCTGCGGGCGCGACGCGCGCGTGACGAGCACGGCAGCCGCCACCGACAGCAGCAGCCCGGGGATCTGTGCTGCCAGGCCGTCGCCGATCGTGAGCAGCGTATAGGTCTGCAGCGCCGTCGAGAAATCGAGACCGTGCTGGACCACGCCGATCAGGATGCCGCCGATGATGTTGATGAACACGATCAGCAAGCCGGCCACGGCATCGCCGCGCACGAACTTGCTGGCGCCGTCCATTGCGCCGTAGAAGTCCGCTTCCTCGCGCACTTCCTGGCGCCGCGCCAGCGCCTGCTCCTGCGTGATCAGGCCTGCGTTCAGGTCGGCATCGATGGCCATCTGCTTGCCGGGCATGGCGTCGAGGGTGAACCGGGCGCTCACCTCCGAGATACGGCCGGCCCCCTTGGTGACCACGACGAAGTTGATGATCACGAGGATCGCGAACACGACCATGCCGACGGCGTAGTTGCCGCCGACGACGAAGCTGCCGAAGGCCTCGATGACATTGCCGGCGGCGGTGGGTCCGTTGTGACCGTGCAGCAGCACGACGCGCGTCGAGGCGATGTTGAGCCCGAGCCGCAGCAGCGTCGCCCCGAGCAGCACCGTCGGAAACGAGTCGAGATCGAGCGGCCGCATGGCGCGGACCGCGGCGAGCAGCACGAGCACCGACAGCATGATGTTGAACGTGAACAGCACGTCGAGCAGGACCGGCGGCAACGGCACGATCATCAGGGCGAGCATCAAGGCGATGACGACCGGGGCACCCAGCCCGAGGCTCATGGTCCAGCGCAGCGGCGCCATGACGGTCGCGTTCATGCGTCAGACCTCAAGTGGAATCTCCTCCGGCGCGAGCGGCGGTGCCGGCGGGCTGGCCGCGCCCTCGCTGGCGGCCGCACGCGCGCGGTAGACCCAGGCGAGTACCTTGGCGACGGCACTGTAGAGCCCGGCCGGGATCTCGTCGCCGAGCTCCGTGGTGAAGTAGAGCGAACGCGCCAGCGGCGGCGACTCGTAGATCGGCACAGCGTTTGCCTGCGCGATTTCCCTGATGCGCGCAGCAACCAGTTCCTTGCCCTTCGCGACGACGCGCGGCGCGCGCATGCTGCCGCCGGAATAGCGGAGCGCCACGGCGAAGTGCGTCGGATTCACGATCACCACGTCGGCCCGCGGTACTTCCTGCATCATCCGGCGCCGGGCCCGCTCCTGCGCCAGCTGCCGGATCCGGTGGCGAACCTCGGGACGGCCTTCCGCGTCCCTGAGTTCCTCGCGCACTTCCTCGCGCGTCATGCGCAGGTTGCGGCCGTGGTCCCAGATCTGGAATGGCACGTCGATCGCCGCGATCAGCAGCAGCGAAGCCGCCAGCACCAGCAGGCAGAGCAGCATCAGCCAGGTCCCGTGCGACATGCCGCGGACCACGTCCTGCGCCCCGAGCTGCACGATCTGCGGCGTCATCCGCGCCAGCAGGACGAGGGCCACTGTGCCGACCGCCGCAAACTTGGCCAGCGCCTTCGCCACCTCGACCAGACCGCGCAGGGCAAAGACGCGCTGCAGGCCGGCAATCGGGTTGAGCCGGGAGAAATCCAGCGCCAGGGCCTTGCCGGAGAACACGAGACCTCCGACCATCATCGGCGCAAGCACCGCAGCGATCATGATCGGCAGGCTCAGGGCGACCACGAGCACGAGGCCGGCGAAAGCGTCGCGGCGCAGTACCGCCCCGATGATCCGCTCGTCGCTGACCTGCTCCGCACCGATGGCGAGTGATTGCTGCAGCAGCCCGGTTGCCGATCCGACGATCGCCGGCGCCGCCAGCAGCAGCGTGAGTGACGCCGTCAGCAGCACTGCCGTCGTCTCCAGCTCGCGGGATCGGGCGACCTGACCGCGCTCACGGGACTCCCGTACGCGGCGTTCGGTCGGTTGTTCGGTACGCTCACCTGTTGCCTGGTCTGCCATCAGCCGGCTCCCTGGGCGAGGGCGCCGGCAATGTCCAGCGCCTCGTCCAGAATTGCACCGAAGGTCGGGGCCAGTGACTCCAACGACATCCAGAGCGTCATGAAGCCGAGAATGATGGTGATCGGAAAGCCGACCCCGAACAGGTTCAGTTGCGGCGCCGCCCGGCTCATCACGCCGAATGCGACGTTGACCACTGTCATGGCGACGACCGCGGGCAGCGCGACCTGCAGCCCGCCGGAAAAGACGCGCCCGCCCCAGGCGATCAGCGTGGCGAGGTTGCGCTCGTCCAGCATGGCCGAGCCGACCGGCATGGCCTTGAAGCTGCCCGCCAGCAGCTCGATGAAGGCGATGTGCCCGTTGATGGTGACGAAGATCAGCAGCGCAAGCAGCAGGTACAGCTGACCGATGACGGGCACCGTCACTCCGTGCTGCGGGTCGATCAGGTTGGCGAAGCCCAGGCCCATGCTCAACCCGATGACCTGGCCCGCCATCACCAGCACGTCGAACGCCGTCTGGACGACGAAGCCGATGGCCGCGCCCAGCATCACTTCCTTGAAGAGCTGCAGCGGCCCCAGCGGCTCGACTGGCGCGGTCGCCGCCGGCAGCGCCGTCATGACCAGCACGGTCACCAGCGCGGCGGCAACGAGACGGATGCGCATCGCCACCAGGCCGGCACCGAAGATCGGCGCGACCATCATCGCGGCGCCGACGCGCGCGAAGGCGCCGACGAAGCGCAACAGCCATTCCTGCAGCTCGATGGCGCTGATCAGCATGTGCGTCGCGGGCTCATTCCAGGATCATTGCCGGGATGCCTGCGTACAGCTCGCGCGTGAAGTCGACGAGCATCCCCAGCATCCATGGCCCCGCGACGAACAGCGCCGCTGACAGGACCAGCAGCTTCGGGATGAACGACAGCGTCATCTCGTGGATCTGGGTTGCCGCCTGCAGCATGCCGATGACGACCCCGGTGACCAGCGCCGACAGCAGCAGCGGCGCGGAGATCAGGATCGTGAGTTCCAGTGCGCGCTGGCCGAGGCTCATGACGGCTTCTGGTGTCACGGCAGTGCCTCAGGTTGCCAGGAAGCTGGCCGCCAGCGTGCCGACCAGCAGTGACCAGCCGTCCACCAGCACGAACAGCATCAGCTTGAATGGCAGGGACACCAGCATCGGCGAGAGCATCACCATGCCCATCGACATCAGTACGCTGGCAACGACCAGGTCGATGATGACGAACGGGATAAAGATGACGAAGCCGATCTGGAACGCCGTCTTGAGCTCGCTGATCATGAATGCCGGCACGATCGTGGTCAGCGGTATCGCGTCGGCGCTGTCGTGACTGCGATCGCCGGCGATCTCGTTGAAGCGCTCCAGGTCGGACTCACGCACCTGGCCGAGCATGAACTGACGCAAGGGCACAATGCCGTTGGCCAGCCCCTGCTCGAGCGTGATCTGCTTGTCGGAGTACGGCTTGACGCCCTCGGTGTAGATGCGATCGAGCACCGGCGACATCACGAAGAAGCTCAGGAACAGCGCCAGCCCGATCAGGACCTGGTTCGGCGGTGTCTGCGGCATGCCGAGCGCCTGCCGCAGGATCGCGAGCACGATGACGATGCGCGGAAACGCGGTCATCGACAGCACGATGGCCGGCAGTACCGTCAGCAGGGTCATCAGGACCAGGACCTGCAGCGACAGGCTCCAGGTCTGCGGTCCCGCCGGCGACTCGATCGTCAGGAGAGGCACCTCGGCGGCGTACGCCGCCGGGACTGCCGCAACCGCCACGATCGCGAGAGCAATGCGCCCGATGATCCTCATGCCGTTTCCGCGCCCCCATGCATTGCATCCCGGACCCGCTGCGCGAAGCTGGCCGCCGGTGCGGTGACGCCGGTCTCGACCTGCAGCGGCCGCGACAGCACCAGCAGCGTGCGCAGACCGCCGGGACTGACGCCCACCAGCAGCTGCTCCTCGCCCACCTGGACGACGACGATGCGTTCGCGCGCACCGAGCGCCAGCTGCGCAAGGACCTGGAGCGAATGCCGGCTGCCGGCACGCAACGGGCGCAGGCGACCGCGCAGCAGCCAGCCGAGCAGGAGGATGAGCCCGATCACGCACAGCAGGCTCAGCAGTCCTTGCGCTACAGCGACGCTGTTCATGTCCGCCTATCTCAGGTTGCGCACACGATCGCTGGCACTGACGACCTCGGTCAGCCGCAGGCCGAAGCGGTCGTTCACGACGACGACCTCGCCGCGCGCCACGAGGACGCCGTTGACGTACAGGTCGAGTGGCTCGCCCGCCTGCCTGTCGAGTTCAACGACGGAACCGGGCGTGAGCGACAACAGCTCGCGCACGCTGATCCTGGTGCGACCCACTTCGAGCGTCAGCATCAGCTTGACGTCGAGTATCGAGTCAATGTTGATCTCGGCATCGCCCCCTGCGGCCGCAGGCTGGCTCTGCAGGTGGGCGAATTCCGCTCGCGTGGAACCCCGGTCGGCTGCCGATTCGGTCATGCGGTCTTCCTTTCAGGATTGGTTCGTGCCTGCGGCTGCCGCACGGCCGGCCCCAGCACCTGCACGGCATTGCGACCGGAAGAGATGCCATAGCGCGCGCTGAAGACGGGTTGTCCGTCCGCAAGCACGAGGACGTTGTCGGGGCGCTCGATCTCGATCACGTCTCCCGGCCGCAGGTTGACCAGAGTTCCCAGGGTGATTTCGATGCGCGAGAAGACGGTCTCGAGCTGCAGCACGCTGTCCTTGAGGGCGGCCTCAAGGTCCGGCCGGCACTGGCGACCGGGCTTGCCCGGCGTGGCCGACTGCAGCTGCTCGCGCACTGCGTCGAGTCCGGCCAGCGGCAGCAGCAGCGTGAGCTCGCCAGTTGCCTCGAGACTGATGCGAAACCGTCGCACCAGCATCGGTGCGCTGGCCGGCACGATTGCAGCGAACTGCGGGTTGCTCTCGAGCCGCACCAGTTCGACCTCCAGCGGCACCACGCTGGACCAGGCGGTGCGCAACTCGGCCACGCACAGCTCGAAGCACTTCGTCGCCAGCCGCCATTCGCCGGGCGTCAACTCGGCGCCTGCCGCGTGGCGTACGTCCCGACCGGTGCCACCGAAGAATGCGTCGGTCAGAGCCCCCACCAGCGCAGCGTCCAGTACCAGCAGTCCCTGGCAGGCCAGCGGCTTGTAGTTCACGACATAGAGCGCGCTCGGAACCTTGACGGCGCCGATCGCGTCGGCGAAGCGCTGGTGCTGCGCACCCTGGTCGGCGACCTCGACCGGACGGTGGACCAGGCGCTCGAGGTTCGTGCGCAAGCCGCGCGCGAAGCGTTCGTTGATCAGGTCCAGCGTCACGAGGCGGCCGCGCACGATGTGCTCGCCAGCGGCAAAATCGTATGGCCGCACCGGCCCCTCGGCAGCGTGCCCGGCGTCGGTGGCGACGGCGCCGGACTTGACGCTGTCGAGCAGCGCCGCGACCTCGTCAGGGGAGATTACCTCGGCGGGATGGCGCTGCGCGTCGCCCCGCACAGGCGCCTGCTGCGGATCCTCAGACATCGGCCGGAATTCCTTTGTGCATGAATCTCTGCAACGCGCGATACCGCGCTGTCACTGCATGACGAAGCTGGAAAAATAGACGTCCTCAATCTCGCTCTCAGGACTCACCTTCTGCAGGACCGCGCGAACCTCGGCCAGCGCAAGCGCGCGCAGCTGCTCCTTGCCCTCGCGCGTCAGGAGCTGCTTCAAGTCCCTGCTGCCGATCAGGAGCAGGAGGTTGTTGCGCAGGAACGGCGTGTTTGCCTGCACGGCGGCAATGGCCTTGGGATCGTGCGCCATGACCTCCACCGTGAGCTGCAGGAAACGCAGCTCGCCGGACTCCTCGAAGTTCACGACCAGCGGTTCGAATGCGTGATAGACGGGCGGCCCGTCCGGCGCTTTCTTCTTGACCTCCGCCTGCACCGGCTTCTTGCCGGCGTCCGCAGCGTCGTGCACGGCCGGCACGCGCTCGGCGTGCCCGAGCAGCCCGTAGAGAAACTGGCCAGCGAGCGTCCCCGCGGCCACGACCAGCGTGAGGCCGAGCCCCTGGAGCAGTACCGACAGGACGCCGCTCGCGCGACCACCGCGCTGCACGGCCGTCGTCGTCGCCGCCACCACTTCTTCGATCTTTGCTTCGGGAACCGCCATTCGAGAGCTCCGCCGAGATGTCCTCGAGGTATCTATGAGCAAACAACGTGCCAGCCCTGTCGGCACGTTGAATGACCCATGTATTCAATGAGTTGGGCCGGGGGATCGGCGGTTGCGCACGGCGCAGGCCGCGGGCGCGTTGGAAGTCCGACGCCGAGGCGTCGGTTTCTCGTCGTCGGCACCGGCCGCCATGACGCGAGCTGGACTGCCAGCCAACGTCAGGCGTACTCGTCGACCAGCCTGACGGTCTGTCTGGTTGACCCAGTGCGCACGGGCTCCATGGACTGCGCAGCGCCGGCGTGAGCGGGCGTGCTCCAGGCCGCGTCCGGCGCGGTTGCGGTCTGGCTGCCACGGTCGTGCTGGTGCTGCGCAACCGACGCGTCGGCCATCGTCAGGCCACCCTGGGCGAACATTTCGCGCAGGCGTGGCAGGGACTGCTCGAGGGCATCGCGCGTTTCGACATGCTGGGCACCGAACCACAGGCCCACCTGTGAATCGTGCAGCGTGATTCGCACTTCGAGCGGCCCGAGGTGTTCCGGATGCAACTGCAGCCGCACTTCGCGGACACCTTGCCCGGCGAGGGTGACCAGCCGTTGGCCGAGTTCGTGCTGCCAGCGTGGCGTCCCGAGCTGCTCTCTGATGCCGTCCCGCGCGGGTTCCGGCGCCGTGGCGGGTGCCTCGTGCAACAGCGTCCTCTCCGGTCGCAGCGCCGCCTGCCCCGCCAGCGTGCCCGGGTCTGACGCCTGCCGTTCCAGGCCGGGTTGCGGGTCAGCCTCCTTGCGCTCCGCGGTCGCGGACGCGGCAACGGCATCGGTTGCAGGTCGCGCGACACTCGCCTCCGGCGCTGGACGGCTGCCCGGCGCCACGCTGACTTCGCGTCGCTGGCCGACCGCATCCGCGGCGGTGCCACCCTTGGCAGCAACCGCGGCGGCGGCGGCCGGCGGTGCCTCGACCGCCGCCACGCTGGTCGCAACGACTGCTGCGACGGTGGGCGGCGGGGGCGGTTCCGTGTCGGCAACCGGAGTCGGCCCAAGCGCTGGCAGCGGCCGTGGAGCTGCCGGGTTCGGCGCCGGTTGGCCGACGGTCGGCGCCTGCGCATCCGGGGCTGGCAGCTGCAACGCGCTCGCGAATTGCTCCTGCGAGGCAGCGGCGGGAATTGTCGGTGCCGCCAGCACGGGCGCGGTCAGCGTACCCTGCCTCGCAAGCAGGTCGGTGCTGACGACGGCACGCGGACCGTCGGGCGGCAAGATCTGGCCGGGTGCCGGCAAGGAGACGCCGCTCAACGGCAGCGGCTGAGGAACCGCGAACGGCAAGCCGGTCGCGAGTGACCCGGCCAGCAGCGCATCAAAATCCACTGCCACGGGCCGGCGCGACAGCAGCGGTCCTTGCGCCTTGCCTGACGACGGTTCCGGGCTTGCGGGCGGAAGAGCGAGTGCGGCTGTGGAATCCAAGTCTCTGCACCGTCGGGGAATCGCGTGGGCGACCTGCCCGGTCGAGACACAGCAAGTGGCGTGCCAATCGCGTCACTCGACCGGGCCACGCCCCGCGGTGCGCGTCCCGACCGAGTCGTCGACGTGCCGCTGTTCCACTCGCTCGGCCTGCCGGCGTTCGTCGCTGACAAACCGATCCACCAATTGCTCCATCGCGCGGGCTTCCTTGCGCAGCTTCGACCAGGCATCGAGCGTGCGCTCGAGGTCCTCGCGTACAGAGCTGACGCGGGCCTCCTGTTGTCTGACCGCCTCGTCGAGCTGGGCCAGGAACGCACGGGAGTTCGCCACGCTGAAGAACCTGGTCGATTGCGCCGTGGCAGCGCTGTGCTCGTACTGCTGTCGATAGTTCATGAGCTCGGCGAGGCGGGCTTCCTGCCGGGCGAGCACTTCGCGTGCGGCCGCGACAGCCCTTGCGGACTCCTCGATCCGCTCGTTGGCATTCGCCACCAGTGGCAGCAGACGGTTCGATCGCGTCATGGATCAATCACGCTCATTGGCACGAACGGCAATTGTGCTGTGCCTCGCATCACGCAAAGGCGGTCTCGGGCACAGCGGCCAGCAGCTGCGCCAGGTCCGCCAGGCCCTGCTCGAGGCTGACCTTGGCCTGCATGTTCTGCTCCAGGTAGCGCAGGACACCGGGCCAGGCATCGATGGCCGTGTCGATACGCGAGTCCGTCCCTTTCTTGTACGCGCCGACGGCGATCAGGTCACGGTTGCGCTGGTACTGCGAGTAGAGCTGACGCAGCCGCTGCGCGAGGCGCAGGTGCTCCGCAGTCGTGATCTGCTGCATCACGCGGCTGATGGAGGCCTCGACGTCGATCGCGGGATAGATCCCTGCTTCCGCCAGGGCACGCGACAGCACGATGTGGCCGTCGAGGATTGCCCGGCTCGCGTCGGCGATCGGGTCGGCCTGATCGTCACCCTCCACCAGCACCGTATAGAACGCGGTGATCGAGCCGCGCGCCGTCGTGCCATTGCCCGCGCGCTCAACCAGATGCGGCAGGCGGGCGAACACCGACGGCGGGTAGCCCTTGGTGACCGGCGGCTCGTCGACCGCCAGCGCGATCTCGCGCTGGGCCTGCGCGAAGCGCGTCAGCGAATCCATGAGCAGCAGCACCTCGCAGCCCTGGTCACGAAAATGCTCCGCTACCGCTGTCGCGAGCCATGCCGCGTGCAGCCGCATCAGGGGAGGATGGTCCGCGGGCGCAGCCACGACCACCGCACGGCGCAGCCCATCGGACCCGAGGATCTCCGTCACGAACTCACCGACTTCGCGGCCGCGCTCGCCGATCAGGCCGACGACGACGACATCCGCGGTCGTGAATCGCGTCATCATGCCGAGCAGGACACTCTTGCCGACGCCGCTGCCGGCGAACAGGCCGATGCGCTGCCCGCGGCCCACGGTGAAAAGTCCGTTGATCGAGCGCACACCGACGTCGAGCGGCGCGCGGATCAGGCGGCGCGCGAGCGGATTGATCGGCGTCCCGCCGAGCGGCACGCGTGTTTCGTACTCGACGCGACCGAGACCGTCCAGCGGCCGGCCGGCGCCGTCGACGACACGGCCGAGCATGCCGCGGCCAACCGCAACCTCGAGTCCGTGCCGAGCCGGCACGACGCGCGCTCCGGGCCGCAGGCCGCGAGTCTCACCGGTCGGCATGAGGAACAACCTGTCGCCGGCGAAACCGACCACCTCGGCCTCGGCCCGTCGACCATCGGCCGTCTCAACCAGGAACAGCGTTCCCACCGGCGCCTCGACACCGGTCGCTTCCATGGCGAGGCCCACCATGCGCGACAGCACGCCCTCGACCACGAAGCCACGCTGCGCGCCGATGCGCTCGCGCGCCACGCGCAGGTGTTCCGCCCAGCGCGACGCGCGGCCGGTAGCGAGTTCGACGGCTGTCACGGCGACTCCTGCTCCGCCCGGTCGCCCTCGCGATCGCTGCCGAGCAGCTCGACGACCAGCGCGCCGAGCCGGCTTTCCAGCCGCGCGTCGACCTGCGAGCTTGCCGTTGCCACGCGCGCACCGCCGCGCGTCAGCATCGGATCCTCGACGATGGTCCAGGCGCGATCCTGGTCGACGGCCGGCAGGTGTTGACGCACCAGCTTGGCGTCTTCGGGATTGAGATGGACCTTGATGTCCCGGGCGGCCACCGGCAGCGACTGCAGCGCGTCGCGCACGATGCCGACGACCTGGCCAGGGTCCGCTTTCAGTTCGCGCCGCACGAGCTGGCGCGCGAGCGCAAACGCGAGCGCGACCAGTTCCTGCTCGACTGCCGCGTCCAGGACCGTGAATGGCCGGCTCAGCGAGTCCAGCACCAGGGTGAGTCGTCCGGCCGCCTCCTGCGCCTCCTGTCGTCCGGCTGCGAGGCCCTCGAGTCGACCGGCGGCGTAGCCATCGGCCTGGGCCTTGCGGCGGATCACCGCCGTTTCCCCTGCCGTCAGGGCCGCCGTCCCGGAGACGCCCGGCTCCATCGTCGGCGGCACCCACGCGGTGCAATCCGGCGGCTCACTGCCATTGACGATGCGCGCGGTCACCACGCGGCCCGCATCAGACGAACTGCTCGCCGCCGCGGCTCAGCATGACCTTGCCCTCCTCCGCCAGCCGCTGCACCGTGGTGAGGATTTCCTTCTGCGCACTCTCCACCTCGCTCAACCGCACCGGGCCGCGCGCCTCGATGTCGTCCTTGAGGATCTCGGCCGCGCGCTGCGACATGTTGCGCATCAGCTTGTCTCGCACATCGGCATCCGCGCCCTTCAGCGCAACCACCAGCACATCGGTCGAGATTTCACGCATCAACGCCTGAACGCTGCGGTCGTCGAGCTGCAGCAGATTCTCGAACACGAACATGAGCTCGCGGATCCTGGTCCCGAGTTCCTGGTCCTGCGCGCTCAACTGCTCGAGGATCTCGGTGTCCCGCCCCGCGCCCATCTGGTTGAGCATCTCGGCGGCTTTCTTCAGGCCGCTCAAGCGCGCCGGCCTGCTCTCGGGTCTGTCGGTCGAGCGCTTCTCCACGAGCTCATCGAGTTCTGCCAGCGCCGACTGTTGCAGGTCCGACAGGCTGGCGACGCGGCGGACGACTTCCGCGTGCGTCGCCGGCGGCAGCAGGCCCAGAATCTCACCACCTTGCCTGCTGTCGAGGTGTGCCAGCACCACTGCGATGAGCTGGGGATGCTCGTTGCGCACGATGTCGGCGACGGCGCGCGACGACATGAAGCGCAGCGTCTCGATGCCCCGGCTGCCATTGGAGGTGAAGATCTGCTCCGACAGCGTGGTGGCGCGTTCCGCCCCAAGCGCGTTGGTCAGCACCCGGCGCACGTAGTCGTCGTTCTCGATGCCAAGCGCCGTATCGTCGTTCACGCTGCCCAGGAATGCCCCCATGGCTTCCTCCACCTGGCGCCGTGACACGTTCTTCAGCTCGGCCATCGCGGAGCCGAGCCGCTGGATTTCACCGGGCCCGAGATGACGCAGGACCGCCGCCGCGCCCTGCTCACCGAGCGACATCAGGAAGACCGCCGCGCGTTCCACTCCGCCGAGTTGCCGTGCCTCAGCCATCGTGATCCAGCCAGCGCTTCATCGTCTGCGCCACCCGGCGTGGGTCCTGGCCCACCAGGTTGCGTGCCGCCGCAAGCTGCTGCTCGTGGTTCATGCCTTGCAGCATCGGTGCACCGCCGCCCGGGAGACCGGCCATGCCCGGTCGCCCCAACAGGTCGGCAACCGCCGGACCCGCGGCGAAAGCTCCTGGCTCGGACAGACGTCGCGCCACCGGTCGCAGCACCGTGAAGACCACCAGGGCCACGAGCAGCACACCGAATGCCTGCTTCAACAGCGTCAGCAGCACCGGGCTGCGCCAGACCGGCATGCCCGCCGTGTCGTCGCCCTGCTCTTCGGCCCGGAACGCCGCGCTGATCACGCTGACAGTGTCGCCGCGCTGCTCGTCGAAGCCGACCGCCTGCTTGACCAGTCCAGTCATGCGCTCGATGTCGGCCGCGGTGGGCGCAGCCGCGGCACCCGCGCTGCCGGCATCCGCCGGCGAGGTCGCCGGGCCGGCGTCAACCAGCACCGCCACCGACAGCCTGCGCAGGTTGCCGGGCGCAGGCCGCTTGCGGCTCAACATGCGATCGATCTCGTAGTTGCGCGTTGCCCGCCGCGAAGTGCTGATCGGCTCCGCCGCGGCCGGCGACTGGTCGCTCGCGGCTGCAGCCGGTGCTGCCGGACGAGTCCGCGCGTCCGCTGGCGTCTGCGGGACATCCTCGGGCGGCTGGTTGGTCAGCGCCCCCGGGATTCCCTGCGCTTCCATGCCGCCCCGCTTGATGTCCTCGGCCGTCTGTTCGCTGCGCAGCGCGGCCCGTTCCGTGCCAAAGGACTCGCTGACCTGCTCGGCTTCCGTGAAATCCACCGCCGCGTTGACCTCGGCCCGGACCTTGCCCGGCCCCACCAGCGGCTCGAGCAGGCCGACGATGCGGCGCGCGTACGTTTCTTCCATGCGGTTGACGTACTCGAACTGGGCGCCGCTGCGACCGAGTTCGTCGCTGTCGCTCGGGGAGCTCAGCAGCCGGCCGGTCTGGTCGATGACCGTGACGCGCGCCGCCTCGAGGTCCGGCACACTCGACGCGACCAGGTGCGTGATCGCGGCCACCTGCTGCGACTCGAGGCGCCGGCCGGGAAACAGGTTGACCAGCACCGATGCGCTCGCGGTGCCGCGGTTGCGCAGCAGCGCGGACTGGCGGGACATCGCGAGGTGGACACGAGCGTTCTGCACCGACTGCACGGTTGCGATGGTGCGCGCCAGCTCGACCTCGAGCGCGTGGTGGTAGCGTGCCGTCTCCATGAACTGGCTGCTGCCGAACCCCTTCTGGTCCTCGATGATCTCGATTCCCGCGGCGGTGCCCTGCGGCAGCCCCTGCGCGGCGAGCTTGAGCCTCGCCTCGTGGATCTTGTCCGCCGGCACGAGCACCGTGCCGCCGGAGATCCGGTAGGGAATCCCGGCGCCCTCGAGCCCCTGCACCACCGATCCGGCGTCGCGATCGGTGAGATTGCCGTAGAGCAGCTGGTAATCCGGCTTCTGCATCCACAGGATGACGCCGACGCCGACCGCCACGCTGGCCGCGACCCCGGCGAGCAGCGCCAGGCCGCGCAGCCCCGGCACGCGCCGCGGGTCGAAGCGCGGCCGAGCCGCTGCCACCACCTGTCCCTCTGCCATTTGTGCTTCCCGCCTCGCGTTGCTGTGTCAGGCCTCAGACAGGCATGTTCATGATGTCCTGGTAGGCATTGACCAGGCGATTGCGCACCTCGGTCATGGCCTTGAAGGCCAGGCTCGCCTTCTGCACCTCGATCATCACCTGCGCGATGTCCACGCCCGGCGTGCCGGCTTCGAGCGCGGCGGCAAGCTGGCGCGCCTCGCCCTGCTGCGTGTTGACCGACTCGATGGCGTGCTCGAGCAACGTGCCGAAACCGGACGGCGCCGGCTCGCTGCCCGCCGCGCGCGCCGGCGCATCGATTTCCGCAGCGAGCGTGCGCATCTGCGTGAGAATCTGCTGAATGGCCATTTCACTCATTGCAATCGCTGCTCCGGCGGGCTCGACCTGGCTCAGTCTTCGGGGATGGCGATGCCGGCGGCGCGCATCTGGGAGAGCTTGTGACGCAACGTGCGCGGGCTGATTCCGAGGGTTTCCGCGGCGCTCTTGCGGCTGCCGCGACCCTTCGCCAGCGCCTGCAGGATCAGGCGCGACTCGCGCGAGCGCAGCGCCTCGCCGAGGCGCGACTCGTCCGCGGCCGCAGGTGCAATGGCCGGCGTTGCATTGCTGCCGGTCTCGAAATGCAGCTGCTCGGGCCCGATCACGTCACCGTGCAGCAACACGAGGGCGCGCTGGGCGAGGTTATCCAGCTCGCGCACGTTGCCGGGCCAGCGATGCGCGCACAGCGCAACCCGTGCGGCGTCGGTGACGGCAGGCAGCGCCCTGGAGCCCGCGCAGTGCCGGCGCAGCGAGTGCTCGAACAACGGCCAGATGTCGCCGGTCCGGTCGCGCAGCGGCGGAATCTCCAGCGGGAAGACGCTCAACCGGTAGTAGAGATCCTCGCGAAACCGCCCTTCGCCGACGAGCGTCCTGAGTGTGCGATTGGTCGCGGCGACCACCCGGACGTCCAGCGCGATCGTGCGCGTGGAACCCAGCCGCTCGACTTCGCGCTCCTGCAGCACCCGCAGCAGCTTCGACTGCAGGTTCTGCGGCAGCTCCGAAATTTCATCGAGCAGCAGTGTCCCGCCCTGCGCCTGCTCGAACTTGCCCGCATGCGCGACCTGGGCGCCGGTGAAGGCGCCCTTCTCGAACCCGAACAGCAGCGCCTCGAGCATCGTCTCCGGAATCGCGGCGCAGTTGATCGGCACGAAGGGCCCGGAGGCGCGGCGCGACTGCTGGTGCAGGAAGCGCGCATACACTTCCTTGCCGGTTCCGCTCTCCCCTGTCAGCAGCACGCTGGTCTCGGTCTGCGCAAGACGCTGCGCAAGCTGCTTCAGCTCGCGGCTGCGCGGGTCCACCGCGAGCAGCGAGTCCCCGGCACTGCTGCAATGCGAGTAACGCTCGATCAGCTCGACCAGGGCGCGAGCTTCGAACGGCTTGACCAGGTACTCGGTGGCGCCAGCACGCATCACGTCGACCGCCTGCCGGATGCTGCCATAGGCAGTCATCAGGATCACCGGCAGGTTCGGCTGGCGAGCACGGATCAGGCCGAGCAGCGCGTGGCCGTCCATCGGCTGCATCTGCACGTCGCTGACCACGAGGTCGACGGCCTCGCGCTCGAGGACGTTGAGCGCCGTCGCGCCGTCCGCGGCGGGCCGGACCTCGTAGCCCGCAACCATGAGCGTGTCGCACAGCGCCTCGCGCAACGCACAGTCGTCCTCGACCACCAGCACCGCATGCTCAGGCATCGACCCTCCCTGATGGCTTCCCGGTTGTGCCGCGGACCGACAGCGGCAACCGGATCGAAAAACAGGCCCCGCCGAGTGGCGAATCCACTGCGGCGATCGTGCCGTGGTGCGCATCGACGACGGACTTCACGATGGCGAGGCCGAGGCCGGTACCGCCCTGTCGCGTGGTGAAGAAAGGCTCGAACAGCCGCTCGCGATGCTGCGGGGAAATGCCAGGGCCGCTGTCGCTGACGCGGATATCCACCCAGCCGTCGCCGGCCGGCTGGGCCTCGAGCAACACGACACCCTGACCGTTCATTGCCTGCCTGGCGTTGGTGACCAGATTCGCGAGCGCCCCGGCCAGCGCCGTCCGGCTGCCGGTGAGTTCGGCGGCATCTGCGTCGCAGACCACCTGCAGGACCATGCCTCCGGCGGCGAGGTCCGGCTCGAGAACCTGCAGCACTTCCGCAAGCACGGAGCCGACCCGCACATGCTCGGCCGGTTGCGGCCCGCCGCGCGCGAAGGTCAGCATTTCCTGGACCGTCCGGTCGAGGTCCTTGAGGCGGGCGACCGCACGTTCCGCGAACCTCTGCCGCTCGGTGGCAGAGATGACCGGGGCCGCCAGTTGCGATGCATAGAGCAGCGCCGCGGACAGCGGGGTACGAATCTGGTGCGCGAGTTTCGCGGCCATTTCTCCCATCGCCGACAGGCGCCGGTGGCGATCGAGCAACTCGCGTATCGCACGGGCGTCGGTATCGTCGGTGAGCAGCACGATGCGGCCGGAGCGATCGGGCAGGTCGCGCTCCGATTGCGTCAGTCGCCAACCATCGCGCAGCACCACGTCGACGCCGTCCTGGTGCGCGAATGCTCGCGTCGCCACCACGTCCCAGGGCAGCCCCACGACAACTTCGCCGATCAGCGTCGCGGCGACCCCATTGGCCTGGACGACCGTGCCGCCCGCATCGATGACCAGCACGCCCCCAGGCAGCGCTTCGAGCAGCAGTGTCAACCGCTCGCAGAGCCGCGCGTTCTCAGCCGCCTGTTGTGCCTGCTGGTCGTTGGCCGCGGCAAGCTCCGCCGTCAGGCGCGCGATGCGGTCCTCGAGCGAGCGGTAGGTCTGCTCGAGCGAGTGCGACGCCCGGGTGAAACTCGAGAATGCCTCCTCGAGCACCAGCGTCTGCTGCGATTCGATCCCGGAATTGCGTCTGGCCGGATGCATGCGGGCAATGACCAAGCAAATAGCGTGCCGGGCCTGTCTGCCGCGGGATTCGGCCAGCACTCGCGGCCATTGCCGCGGCAAACGTCGGTCGCGTTGCGCACGGGGCCATGCTTCCGTCAAATTTCCGACACGGTCGGCCCGACGACATCACACGATGCAAGGTCGGTGGCAATCTGGTACTTGCGCAATTTCTCGACGAGCGTGGTGCGTTGCAGCCGCAACAAGCGGGCGGCCTTGGCAATCGTGCCGTTCGCTTCGTCCATTGCGCTGCGAATGATCCTGACCTCGATACCGGCGAGATGGTCCTTGAGATCGAGCCCTTCTGACGGGAACTCGACGCGCGCATGGCCAGTCACAGGGACCGATGAGTATCTGGCGGGAAGGTCGCTGCGCTCGACGGGACGATCCGGGACGAGGATGGCCAGCCGCTCGATCAGGTTCGCGAGTTCCCTGACGTTGCCGGGCCAGGGGAGCGCGGCCAGCGCCTGCACTGTCGCAGGCGACAGCGTCACCTGGGTTCCACGCGCGCGCTCCACGTCGATGGCCAGCGCGTCGATCAGTTCGGGAATGTCTTCCGCGCGTTCCCGCAGCGGGGGCACCTCGATGGGGAAGACGTTGAGGCGATAGTAGAGATCCTCGCGAAACCGCCCCTGCTCGATCATCTGCTCGAGGTTGCGGTGCGTGGCCGCAACGATGCGCACGTTGCACTCGCGCGGCGCGTTGCTGCCGACGCGCTCGTAGGTCCGCTCCTGCAGCACCCGCAGCAGTTTCACCTGCATGGGCAGGCTCATGTCGCCGATCTCATCCAGGAACAGCGTGCCGCCCTCGGCATGCTCGAAGCGACCGATGCGAGCGGTGACCGCGCCGGTGAAGGCGCCCTTCTCGTGGCCGAACAGTTCACTTTCGAGCAGGTCCACCGGGATTGCCCCGCAGTTGACCGGCACGAACGGCTTGCGCATGCGCGTGGAAAGCTCATGCACGTGGCGCGCCACGCGCTCCTTGCCGGTGCCTGACTCCCCCAGCACCAGGACCGTGCTGTCAAACGGCGCCACCCGCTCGATCATGCGACGCACCCGGGCGATCGCGGGCGAGCGTCCGCCGGGGCCATAGGCAAGCGTCGGCGACAAGGCGATGCGCGACTGGGTCAGGTGCAGCTGAGCGCGCCGCAGCACGTCGGCGAGGCGCTTGTAACCAAGGGGGAAGTCGATCTGCCAGTGCGTGTGCCCTGCCTGCACCGCCGCGGCCACCGGCGGACTGAGGCAGCCGCTGATGTCCACGATCACCCACGGGAGGTCGCCACATTGCTGGCGCAGTTTGAGCAGGGAGGCAGCGAGCAGATCGCCTGCGCTGACCTGGCCCACGAGCACCGCGACCCACCCGTGTTGCGGTGGCGGCGTCCACCCTACACCCGCATCCGGCGGCAGAACCACCGGCTCATAGCCGAGGAACTCGAGCACGGCGTGCCAGTGACGCACGCGCTCCGCATCGCCCTCGACGATCAGAACCTTGAGTCCAGTCATCCACCCACCCCGGCCTTGCACGCATCCCGTCGCACCCGAAAGCGAACAGAGTCCGCCTTCGACCAACCCTTATTCTTATGGTCGAAGTAGACCACAAGTCGGGACAGTTATTATTATTTATTTAACTTAATACATTCTGGAAGTACAATCTATAGACGGGTTGTGAATTCTAGCCACTATATGTGGTGGCCCGCCTCGTCAAGGGGCCAGTTGCTGCCGGGCCTTGGCCACCGCGCGCCGGTGGTACAGGAATATGTGTTTTTCGATCGCATCGACGGTCAACGGGTCGAGCCCTTGGTAACGCAAGCACTGCCATGCGGGCTCCGCGGCACCCGCCGGGTTCAGCAGCAGCAACCCGGGCAGGCGCAGCGGTTCATTGATCAACGGCGACAGGTGCAGGTGCGCGACGGCGCGCACACCCGCCGGCCCGATCGCCGGTCCGGTCCATTCGAGCCGGTCGGCACCAAAACGCAGTTCGCGTTCGTCAGGCAGCGGTGTGCTGGCCGCGGTCAGGCGGCCGAGCAGGCGCAGGATGAGCCGCAGCTTGGCATCGAGCTTGCTGATTTCAGCGGCAAACGGCCCATGGTCCTCCCTGCCTTCGCGCGGCGCATCCTCGAACGCGGCCAGCGCGTGCAACAGGTCCAGGTTGTCGCTGTTCCATCGGTGCAGCAACTCGATCGAGGGCGGCTCGATGACCGCAACGACGAGCGGTAAGCGATCGGCCCGCACCAGGCGCGTCGTCTCCGATCCCGGGCGGGATGGTTGAGCGGTCATGGCTGCATGCTCACCCGCCGGGCATCGCCGGGTGGCGACTCAACGTCCGGGGGCGAAGGCAGTGTAGCCGTCGACCGCCCGGCGCCGCTGCGCCAGCTGCAGCAAGGCGGACAGTACCGCCCCGCGCGCCTGCTCCGCGTTCGTCAACAGGCGCGCGTTCGCTGTCTGCAGCTCCGCGAGCACCAGTTCCACCTGCGGCTCACGCTGGCCCGCAGTCGATAGCGCTGCCAGGCGCTGGCGCAACTCGTCCTGCAGCCGCAGCGCGAGCTCGAACTCGCAGTTCGTCACCGCCTCTTCGAGCACCCGCGTGATGGCGGGCAGCGTCTGCAGTTTGTCGTGGTCTGACATGCGGCGATCAGGGACGCGCCGCGTCCGGCGCGATCGCGGCCCAGGCCAGGCGCACTTCATTCAGCAGCGATGCAGCCTCCTCGAGCGGTTGCACGGAAGTGCGCAGGTTTGCCTGGGTGATCCGCAGCGACACGTAGTCGTACAGGTTCTCCAGGTTGTGCGCGATTTCGCCGCCCCGCTCGTGGTCGAGCGCCAGGCGCAACGCCTCGACGATTGCCAGCGCGCGGCTGAGTGACTCCGCCTTTGCGGCCACCTCGCCACGCTCGATCTGGCCCCTGGCCGCAGCCACGCGCATGAGTGCGCCATCGAGCATCATGAGGACCACTCCGTGCGGACTCGCGCCATGCGCCCCGCCCGCGCGAACGTCACGATACGCTGAGACTCCGGACTGTGGTCCCGTGTACATATGAACTTACTCCGCGATGCTGCGCTTCGTCATTGAACCTACCGCGCGGCGCCGGGCAGGTTGGCGAGCTGCTGGTTGAGGTAATCGCCGGTGCTGCGCAACTTGGCGACCAGGCTGTCGAGCGCGTTGAACTGTGTGCGCAGCCGGGCCTCGTAAGCGGTCAGGCGCGTCTGCAATGCCTCGCGCTCGTCGCCGATCCCGTCGATGCTCCGCTGCAGCCCCTTGATCCGCGTGTCGAGCGCGCCGCCGGCGGTGACATAGCGCTCGAGCAGCGTGTCCATGCGCGTGGCGACGCCATCGCCGGCATCGGAGAAGAACCGGCCAACACCGTCGAAGTCGGTGGTCAGCGCGGCCGCAAGCTTCGCCTCGTTCACTTCGAGAGTGCCGTCGAGCGTGCGGCTGATGCCGAGCTCCGCCAGCGTGGCGAACGACACGCCGAGCCCACCGGTCGCCGTCGACATCAGGCGGCGCACGGACTCCGAGAAGTCCCGATAGGTGGCGTCGCCGAGCAAGGGGCCGGCCACTTTCGTTTCCGGATCGTAGCTCGCCAGCGCGCGCAGGTTGTCGACCAGCGAATTGTAGGCGCCGACGAATTCGTCGATCCTGCTGCGGGCCCCGGTCGTGTCGTACGCGATCGTGAGAGTGGTCGGCTCGCCAACGGTCGACACGCCGGTCGCATCGATCGTCAAGCCGCTGATGGCCGACGTGAACGAGTTCGTCGCGCTCGTCACCGCGACGCCGTCGACGAGGATCGAAGCGTCGCGGGCGGCGCTGACCTCGGTCAGGTTCAGGATCGAGTTCGCCGGGTCGTACACCAGGCTGGCAAGACCCCCATCCCCGCCGCTCTGGGTGACGGTGATTGCGTTGCTTGCGCCGGTGCTGCGCGCGGTGAGGACCAGCTGCGCGCCTGCCGTGCCAGTCACGATCGACGCGGTCACGCCCGGGTTGTCGCTCGCAGCGTTCACCGCGTCGCGAATTCCCGCCAGCGTGCCGTGCGTCGAATCGATCACCAGCGTCATCGACTTGCCGCCGGTCGTGACGACCAGCGACCCCGTGCCGACCGCCGTGGTGTCCGCGGCGAATACCCCGGAACGCAGTTTCTGCGGCGTTGCGAGCTGCACAACTTCGATGGCAAAACTGCCCGGGGCGGCCGTGGCGCCCGCAGTCCCGGTGACGATGTCCTTGTTGCCGGAGGTGACGGTACGACCCTGGAACCGGCTCAGCGTCTTGAGCGGTTCGAGTGCGGAGCGCAATTCCTCCACGGCGCTGCGGAAGCTGCCGTAGGCCGAGAGGCGCGCCTGGAATCCCGCCTCGCGTCGCTCGAGACGGCTGGCATGCGCCTTGCCCTCCGCGGCAACGAGACTCTTGACCAGGCCCGAAATGTCCAGGTCGGAGCCAATGCCGGTGGCGGTGATGCTGGCCATGAGTTTGTTCGCTGCCTGCCGATGCGTGTCCTGCCGGTGCGGAAGTCGCCGCCGTGGCAACGTTAAGCAAGATCCGTGCCTCGATCAGGCGCGCTCCTGCAGCATGGCACCCTTGCCGCCCGCCTCCAGCGAGCGCGCCAGCGCCATCATTTCAGGTGAAGGAATCTGGCGCACGATTTCGCCCGTTTCCGGGTTGAGAACGGTGATGATCGTGCGCCCACTGGCCTCATCGACCTGGAACCTCAGTGCCCGCCGGCTTTCGGTCATGAGCGCATTCATGCGTTGCACGGTTGCCTGGAGATCGGCGACGGCCTGCTCCGCCACACGCGCGGCAGTTTCAGGCGGCGGCTGGCTTCCTGCCGCCGGCAAGCGCTTGCCGCCCGTCGCGGTGGAACCTGCCGCTGCGACTGGGGATGCTGGCCGCACCACATTGCCGACGCTGTCTGTCATGACCGTCAATCCGTTCGTCCGCTTGCCTCGTTCGCTGCCTTGATTCGTTAACCTTCGTTGCTGGCCCCACCGCTCACAAGAGACGGCGCAAGGCCGGGGAAACCGACGGTGGCCTGCGCCGCGCAAACGGGCCGCAGGCCACCGCGGAGCACGTTACCGCAGCAGTCCGAGCACGTTCTGCGGCAGGGCATTGGCCTGGGCGAGAATCGCCACGCCCGCCTGCTGCAGGATCTGCGCGCGCGTCAGCTCGGCCGTCTCCTGCGCGAAATCCGCGTCACGGATGCGGCTGCGGGACGCTTCGAGGTTCTCGTTGACCGCCGTCAGGTTGGCGATCGTCGATTCGAAGCGGTTCTGGATCGCGCCGAAGTTGCTGCGCAGGCCGTTGACCGACGACAGGGCCGCATCGACGCGTCCGATCGTGGTGTTGGCGTTCGCCACCGTCGTGACCGAGGTCGAGTTCAACGCCGAGTTGCCGAGCGAGTAGGCCGTGGCAACGAAGCCGATGCGCGCGGCTGTGCTGCCGATGCTGACGGACGCCGCCGAGCTCAACCGGATGCTGCCGACCAGGCCGGCCGTCGCCGTGCCGCCCGCCGCAGCGGCCAGCGTCGCCGATTGATTCTGCGTGTTGTTGGTGCCCTCGGCGGCGCCGAGACCCTGCGCGGCGCCATCGGTCGCGTTGGTGGTGCTGCCCTGGGTCACGCTGATGTTGCGACCATCCGAGGACGTCAGCGTCACGCGCGTGCTGCTCGAGTCGTACGAGGCGGTCACGCCGGTCGTGGCCGAGTTGGCGTTGATCGCCGCCACCAGCTGGTCCGAGGTCACGGCGCCGTTGGTGACACCGTTGTAGCTGGTGTAGATCGCCACGCTGTTGATGGTCAGGTCGTAGTCCGTCTCGGTGGCCGCCACGGCGGTCGTGCCGAGGTTGAACTGCGCGGTCGTGTCGGCGGTCGCCGTCACGCCCGAGATGCCCGACGCGTTGATGGCCGCGGCCTTGGCATAGGCACTTGACGTGGTCTGGCCGTTGCTGCTGCCGGCAACCGCCGCACCGACCGACACCGCCTGGCCGCTGCCGACCGTGATGGTGATGTCGCCGGCGCTCAGGGCCGTGCCGTCGACGCCGGCGCCCTGCTGGCCGATGGCCGCGGTGGTGGCGTAGGCGGCGCCGCCGACATAGTCCGCGGTCTTGCCGATCGCCGTCGTGCGCACGCTGGTCGCGAGGTTGAGCGAGATCGTCTCGCCGACGTTGGCGCCGACCTGGAAGGTCGCGGTGCCGAACGTGCCGTCGAGCACCTTCTGGCTGTTGAACGAAGTCTGGGTCGCGATGCGCTCGATTTCCGCCAGGCGCTGCTGCACTTCGGCGTCGAGGGCTGCGCGATCCGAGGCCGAGTTCGTGGCGTTGGCCGACTGCACGGCGAGTTCGCGGATGCGCTGCAGGTTGTTGGTGACTTCGCCGAGGGCCGCTTCGGCCGTCTGCGCGAGTGAAATGCCGTCGTTGGCATTGCGCACGGCCTGGTTCAGGCCGCGGATCTGCGTGGTGAAGCGCTCGGAGATGGCCAGGCCGGCCGCGTCGTCCTTGGCGCTGTTGATGCGCAGGCCCGAGGACAGGCGCTGCAGCGCCTGCGACAGCGCGCTCTGCGAGGTCGAGAGATTTCGCTGCGCGTTGAGCGAAGAAACGTTGGTGTTGATTACCTGACCCGTCATGCTGGCTCTCCTAGTGCTTTAGTCGATGACTGCTCGCCGCTGCGAACACTCTTGGTTTGCCGGGCCGCCCAGGTGACAAGTGATCCTGCACTCGGCTCCGTTCTGCTTCTGTATCGGACGGGGGCCGGGGAACTTTAGGTCGAGCCGTCGACGTGTGACGAACTCGACGAACCGCCGCAGCCGTGGCTGCCGCGGCCGCGCGCGTGGCGGATCAACGCAGGTAGTTGAAGAGCGACAGGCCCTGCAGGCGCGTGTAGGCCTGCTGCGAGGCATCGAGACCGGTCAGCAGGTTGGAGAGCGAGGACAGCGCTTCCGTCAGGTCCACGTCGCGCAGGCCGGAGATCTCGGCGGTCAGGCTGATGGACTGGTCTGCCAGTAGGTCCGCCGACTGGTCGATCGCCTGCAGGCGTCCGCCGACCTGGGCCCGGACCTCGCCGATGCGCTCGAGTGCGCGATCGAGGTCTTCCAGCGAGTCGCCGACGACGTTGCCGGTCGCGGCCTGGGCCGCCGACCCCGGCGTGGCGCTTTCCAGCGCCTGCGCCAGCCGATCGATGGTCTGGAACACGCTCTGCGTGCCGCTCGGCCCGGCACTGAGCGTGTCGCCGGCTGCCGGCACTCCACTCAGGGAAAGCGACAGGCCACGGAAGGTGATCGAGTCGCCTGCGGCGTAGGTACCGGCCTGCACCACCGCGTTCGCTGCATCGCGCACTTCGTAACTGTCCGGCGCCACGAACTGCACGGTGTAGCTGCCGCCGTCCCAGGCGACCGGGTCGACGACGGCCCTCGTGCCCAGCAGCAGCGTGCCGGTGTTGGTCGCGGAAGCCCGCGCGACGACGAGCCCGGAGCCCGTCGGAATGGCGTTGAAGACCTGCTCGCCGGAATCCCGATCCGCGATCAGCTGGTCCGCACCGACGCGCACGAAGCGCTGTGCATCGTCGCCCGCATAGACGGCACCGCCGCCGTTGCCGACGAACGCCTGCGTGGTCGCGCGCAGCCCCGCAAAAACATACTCGCCACGCGCGTCCTTGCTGTTCGCGATCGCCAGCAGCGACTGCAGGCTCTGCCGCATCTCGACCGCAATCGCCTGCCTGCCGTCGGCGCCCGTGGTGGCGTTGGCGGCCTGCACCGCCCGTTCCCGCACTCGCTGCAGCAGGTTGCCGGCCTGCGCCAGCAGCGAGTCCTCGCTGGCGAGCCTCTCCCGCACAACGCCGCCGTTCTCGGTGTACTGGCGCGCTGCTTCGCGTGCGCTGTCGAGTTCCACGACGCGAGCGGCGGCGGCAGGATCGTCGGAAGGCTGCAGGATGCGCCGGCCCGTGCCGATCTGCAGCTGCAGCCGGTCGATCGCGGCACGCTGGTCCATGACGGTGGCGAGCCACTGCATCTGGAACTGGAAGCTTGCAACACGCACGCCGTGCTCCTCAGCGTCGCAACGCGCTGATCAGGCTCTGGAACAGCGAATCGGCGACGCCGATCACCTGTGCCATGGCCTGGTAAGCCTGCTGGTAGCGCAGCAGGTTCGCCGCCTCTTCGTCGAGGTTGACACCGGAGACCGCAGCCATGGCCGCCTCGGCATCGGTCTTGATGGCGGCCTGGGCCTGCATGGCGAGTTCGGCCTGCTGCGCGGCGCTGCCGGCGCGGGCGATCAAGGTGGCGTTGACCGAGACCGCACTGGCGGCCCCGCCTTCGAGGATGCGCTCGCTCGCCACGCCCGCCAGCAGCAGCGCGTTGCGGTTGTCCCCGACCGCGCCCAGGGCCGCCGCGGCCGCCACGCGTCGTGGATCCGTCTCGACCACGGCCACGTCCCCGGCCGCCGCGCGGAACGGCTGGATCAGGAATCGGTCGCCGGCGGCAGCGCCGCCCGACACGACCACCTCGAGACCGTCGAAGACGAACGGGTCGGCTGCCGTGCCGCTGCCGGCCAGCGACACCGGCGCTCCGGTTGCGACGCTGCGCAAAGCATAGTTGCTGCCGTCGAACGACAACAGGTACTCGTCGGCGCGCAACTGCGCGCTGTCGGCGTACGTGACAGCAGCGGTCGCGGTGCCGGTATTGTCCGCGGCCGGTCGTGCCGCGGTCGCAGGCGCCGACAACAAGGCACCGCCCGGTACACCGTCGAGGTCCAGCCCCTGGGCATTGATCTCGTTGAGGCGCAGGCTGAGCGCCGCTGCCAGCCGGCCGATTTCGTTGCGTGCCGGCTCGATCAACTCGCCGCGCGCATCGAGCAGGCCGCCGAGCGTACCGCCCGAGAGTTGCGCCGTGACCGACGCGCCGCCGAGCTGCACGTCGGACTGCTGCGGGTCCAGCAGGCTGCGCGCCAGCGTGAGTTCGCGCGCGTCGAAGCCGATCACGAGCGCCTGGCCATTGCCCACGAACACGTCGACCGCGCCGTTGGTTTCCTGCGTGGTCGTGATACCCACCTGCTCGGACAGCTGGTTCAGCAGGCGCGCGCGCTCGTCCAGCAGGTCGTTCGGTGGATTGCCCGCGCTCGAGGCCACCGCGATCTGCGCGTTCAGGTCCGCGATCGATCGGGCCAGCGTGTTGATGGTCGTCGTGGAGCCGCGAACCCCGGCCTCGACCGCCTGGTCCATCGAGTCGAGGTGCGCGGAGAGCTGGTGGAACCGATTCACCAAGCCCTGCAACTCGTTGAGGAACACGTACCGGGCTGGCAGCGACGTCGGGTCGGTCGCGAGGTCTTCAGCCGCGCTCGTGACACGGTCGAGGCCCGCGCCCAGTCCCGAACTGCCGGACGCGACGCGATCACCGATGCTCTGCGCGATGGCGGCAAAGGCCTCCAGGCGCGCGAGCCCGGTGGCGGCCGAGTTCAGTTGCGTCGCCTTCAGCTCGTCGAAAATCCGCTCGATCGAGGCGATCTGCACGCCGCTGCCGACATACCCTGCACCGGTGAACTCGGCGGGTCGCGTTGCCAGCACCACGCGCTGTCGGCTGTAGCCGGGCGTGTTCGCGTTGGCGACGTTCTGGCCCGTCGTCGCGAGCGCGCGCTGATACGCCTGCAGCGCGGAAATGCCGATGCCGAATGTGTCAGCCATGAGTCGGTGCTTCTGGTGTGCCAGCGCGGTCAAGGGTCGCGCGCGCAGGATGCACGGCTGCCTTGTAACGGGTATCGGCCGTGACCGGCCGAGCTTTAGTCACTGCACGATCCCCTGCAGCAGCGGACTGTCCAGGACTGCGTGGAATTTTTCGGCATACCCCGGGTCGGTCGCATAGCCGGCGCGCGTCAGGGCCGTGGCATATGCGTAGGCATCGGACCCGGCCTGGAGCGCGGCCTGATAGCGCTCGCCACCCTTGACCAATTTGACATAATCGCGAACGCTTTCGGCGACCGAATCATAGGCGCGGAACAGTGCTTTGCCGCGCACCGCGATGCCGTCGACAAACTCCAGCGTCGACACGCTGGCCCGCGCACCGGTCCATTGGCTGCCGGCCTTGATGCCAAACAGGTTGAAACTCGGCTGACCATCGGCCTGTCGCGGCATACGACGACCCCAGGCCGACTCGAGCGCCGCCTGCGCCACGATGGCTGCCGGAGCGATGCCCAGCTGGCGTGCGGCCCACCGGGCGTGCGGCAACAGCTGGCGTACGAACTCCTCGGCGGATCGTGGCGCGAACTCCGGCGCAGTCCCGGCTTCTGCGTCAGTGCCCGAGGCCTCGGCAGTGGTCGAACGGGGCCGGGTTTCCGCCGCGGCTGCCCTGGACACGACGGTGATCGCAGGCCGCGTTACCGCTGCGGGCGCGACCGTGGGCGTTGCCGAATGAAGGACTGCGGCAGCGGCCGCTTGAGTGACCGCGGGAGCTGCAGCCGCTGCCTGGCCGGACAACTGCTTTTCCAGCAGCCGCGCGAGCCCGATGCCCCCGCCGCTTGCCAGCGAATCGGCAAGCTGGGCGTCGAACATTTCCTGATACGTCTCGAGCTGGTCCGACCCGAGCACGTCTTTTGCCAGCGCGCCGGCGCGCACGTTGCTCAGCACTTCGCGCAGGAACAGCGCCTCGAACTGGCGCGCCACCTGGTGCACTGCGCCGGGCTCGAGACGCCGCGCATCGCGACGCAGCGTCGACAGCGTGTCCGGGCTCATGGCCAGTTGACTCGGGCTTGCGGCGACGCTCAGGGGCATGGCGGCGCCTAGATCACGATCAGCTCGGCCTGCAGCGCGCCAGCCTGCTTGAGCGCCTCGAGGATGGCCACGAGGTCGGCAGGCGCTGCGCCAACTGCGTTGACGGCCTGCACGATGTCGTGCAGCGTCACCCCCCGACCCAGCAGGAACATGCGGCCCTCCGGCTGCTCGACGGTGATCGAGGAGTCCGGCACCACCACGGTCTGCGCGCCCGGTCCATCGGCAAATGGTGGCGGCTGGCTGACGAGCAGGTCCTCCGTGATCGTGACCACCATCGAACCGTGCGTGACCGCCGCCGGCATGACCCGGACATGGCTGCCTATCACGACCGTGCCGGTTCGCGAGTTGACGATGACACGTGCGGGCGCCTCGCCTGGAGCCACATCGAGGTTCTCGAGCGACGAGAGAAACGCCACGCGCTGCGTGGTGTCGGCCGGCGCGAGCACCTCGACCGACACGGCGTCCACGGTGCTCGCCAACTGGGCGCCGAACGATTCGTTGATGCGCGCAGTCACGCGACTCGCCGACGTGAAGTCCGGGGCATTGAGATTGAGCGTGAGCGTCGGCCGCTGCGCGAACGCATTGACGACCAGGCGCTCGACCAGCGCCCCGCTCGGTATCCGGCCGGTACTCGGCACGTTCACCACGATGCGCGATCCATCGCGCCCCGACGCGCCGAGTCCGGACACGACGAGATTGCCCTGCGCGATTGCGTAGACCTCGCCGTCCGCGCCCCGCAGTGGCGTCATCAGGAGCGCGCCGCCCCGCAGGCTGGTCGAATTGCCGATGGACGAGACTGTCACGTCGATCGCCTGGCCGGGCTTGGCAAACGGCGGCAACTCGGCCTGCACCGACACCGCGGCGACATTCTTCAACTGCGGGTTGACGTCCGGCGGGATTGTGACGCCGAGCTGTTGCAGCATGTTGCGCAACGTCTGCACGGTGAACGGCGCCTGCGAGGTCTGGTCCCCGCTGCCGTCCAGTCCGACGACCAGGCCGTAGCCGATCAGCGGATTGCTGCGCACGCCCGCGACGGATGCGATGTCCTTGATGCGTTCGGCGGAGGCGGCTGCCGGCACCGTCAGCGCCACGGTCAGCACCAGCTGGAGGACGGTGGCCGCACGCCTGCGGCCGCTGTGGGTGTGCCGGATATCCACTGCGTGTCTCAATAGGGTGCCCAGCCGGAATTGAAGAAGCGCGCCAGCCAGCCCATCTGGTTGGACGCCGCCACGAAGCCGCGCCCGTTGTAGGAAATGTTGGCGTCGGCCAGCTTGTAGGACGGCACGACGTTGCCGGTGCTGATGTCGGCCGGACGCACGATGCCCGAGATGCGGATCGTCTCGTCGCCCTGGTTGAGTGTCAGCCGCTTTTCGCCGTAGACGACCAGGTTGCCGTTCGGCAGGCGCTCGACCACCGTCACCGTGATGTTGCCGACCAGACGGTTGCTCTGGCTCGAGTCGCCCTCGCCGCTGAAATCGCGGCTGGCACTGAGGTTGGTCTCCAGGATCGGCGTGCCGTTCACGGTTACCGGCCGGCCGAAGACGATCGGCGGGTCGACCTCGGTCTGCTGGTTCTTGCTGGCGGAAGTCTTGGCGGTCTTCGACGCGCTCGTGCTCTCCTGCAGTTCGATCGTCAGCAGGTCCCCGGGGTGACGCGCCTTGTTGTCCTCGAACAGCACGAGACCGTGGCCTGCGCCATAGATGGCGCCTTCGGTGCGACCGGCCGCGATCTGTGGGACCGGCGCCACGTGGCTGCGCGGATCCTCCGCCTGCGGCGGCGTGCTGTTGCAGGAGGCGAGACTGGCCATGGCCATCACGCTGGCGGCACGGCGCAGCACTCGTTCCCGGCGCTGCAGGACATGCATCCATTCGCAGTTGTGCATAGTGATCACAGGCTGTTGGTCAGGTAGCTCAGCATCTCGTCGGCGGTCGAGATGGCCTTGGAGTTGATCTCGTAGGCGCGCTGCGTCTCGATCATGCCGACGAGTTCCTCGACTACGTTGACGTTCGAGGTCTCGAGCGACGACTGCACGAGGATGCCCAGGCCGTTGGTCCCCGGCGTCCCGGAGGTCGGTGCGCCGCTGGACGCGGTCTCGACCAGCAGGTTTTCGCCGCGCGGCTCCAGTCCGGTCGCGTTCACGAAATCGAAGAGCTGCAGGCTGCCGACCTGCACCGGCGCCGTCTGGCCCGGTTGCGTCACCGAGACCACGCCGTCGCGGCCGATCGTGACGCTGAGCGCGTCGCCCGGCAGCGTAATGCCAGGCTGCAGCTGGTAACCGCTCGAGTTCACGAGTTCGCCGTCCGCGTTCATCTGGAAACCGCCGTCCCGGGTGTAGGCGAGCGAGCCGTCCGGCAGCAGGATCTGGAAGAAGCCGCGGCCCGTGATCGCCACGTCGAGCGGGTTGCCGGTCTGTTCGAGGCTGCCCTGTGTGAACAGCTTCTCGGTTGCCACCACGCGCACACCGGTGCCGAGGTAGAGACCGGACGGCAGCTCCGTCTGCTGCGAACTCTGCGCGCCGGCCTGGCGCACGTTCTGGTAGAGCAGGTCCTCGAACGCCACGCGTCCGCGCTTGTAGCCGGTGGTGTTGATGTTGGCGATGTTGTTCGAGATGAGCGTGAGGCGCGTGTGCTGCGCATCGAGTCCCGTCTTCGCTGCCCAAAGTGCGGTGTCCATTCAGGTCTCCCCCTCGTTTCCCGTCGTCGGCACTGTCGCTCCTGCAGGCCCTGGCCGGTTCAGCCGGCCGGCGCCACGAGTCGCTGCGCAGCGCCCGCGTTTTCGTTCGCCACGTCCATCATGCGAACCTGCGTCTCGTAATGCCGGGCGACCAGGATCATGTCGATCATCGCCTCGGCGATGTTCACGTTGCTGGCCTCGATCGAACCGGTCGCCAGCTGCGCGTCGGCATCCGCGTCGGCCGCCTCACCGTCCGGGAGGCGGAGCAGGCCGTCCACTCCCTTCGTCAGCCGGTCGACATCCGGCCGCACGAGCTTGATGCGATCGATCGCGCTCACGGTCTCCGGACCCTGCCCCTGCGCCACGATCGAGATGGTCCCGTCGCCGCCGATCTGGATCCCGGTGTTGGCTGGAATCACGATCGGGCCCTGCTGTCCGAGGACCGGGTGACCACTGGCGGTGACCAGCCGCCCCTCGGCGTCGAGCTGCAGGTCGCCGGCGCGCGTGTAGGCTTCGGTGCCGTCGCGACCCTGCACCGCGATAAAGCCGGCGCCGCGAATGGCGACATCGAGATCGCGCCCCGTCGTCTGCAGTGCGCCGGTGCTGCGATCCCATTCGTTTCCCACCAGCAGCGGATTGACCCGCGTGGGAAAGCCCGCTCCCCAGATCGGCCGGCTGGCCATGGCATGCAGGTCGGTGCGGAAACCGGTCGTGGACGCATTCGCCACGTTGTGATTGATCACGGCCTGGGTCGCGAACGCCTGTTTCGCCCCGCTCATCGCCACGTACAGCAGCTTGTCCATCGGCTCAGGCCGGCATCATCAGCGGATGTTGATGATCGTCTGCGTCACCGAGTCGGCCGTCGAGATCATCTGCGCATTCGCCTGGAAGTTGCGCTGCGCGGTGATCATGTTGACCAGCTCCTCGGTCAGGTCCACGTTCGAGGCCTCGAGTGCGCCCGCCTGCAGCAGACCGAAGCTCGCGCTGCCGGCCTCGCCGCGGATCGCGTCGCCGGAACTGAACGACTCGCTCCAGTTGGAGTCGCCGAGCTGGCGCAGTCCCTGCGGGTTCGGGAAGTTAGAGAGCACGACCTTGCCCAGTTCGGTCGAGCGACCGTTGGTGAAGCGCGCGAAGACCACGCCTTCGGGGTTGATGTCGATCGAGGCGAGGCGCCCCGCGGCATAGCCGTCCTGCGTCAGCGCATTGACGCCGAACGGGCCGCCGAACTGCGTCGAGTCGCCGAGGTCGACGGTGAGGTTCATCGGTGCGGCGCCGTTGGCAGGATCGTAGGCCGGCAGCGTGATCAGTCCGCCGGCGGGTGCCGACAACAACCCCGCAGACGTGTAGCTCAGCGCGTTCGCACCACCGACGGCGTTGCCGTCGATGTAGGTGTGGACGTCCCAGGCGCCCGGCACGGCCCCTTTCACGAAGTAGTAGGTGGAGGTGTGAGCCGAACCCAGGGAGTCGTACACGGTCATCGACGTCGACTGCGTGAAGCTCGACGGGTCCAGCGGGTCAAACACCGGATTGGTCGGCAGCGCAGCGCCTGCCGGCAGGTTGACGGTCATTTCGACCAGGCCGGTCGCCTGTGGCGCGCTGTCCGTCGTGGTCAGTCGCAGGTCGGTCAACGAGCCGGTATTGAAGGTGCCCGTGCCGGTCGGCGGGTAGATCTGCAGTCGCTGGTTCTTGCTGTTGACGACGAAGCCCTCGCGGTCCACGCCGAAGGCGCCGGCCCGCGTGTAAACGAGGCTGCCGTTGTCGCTCAGCGTGAAGAATCCCTGGCCGCTGATCGCGAGATCCAGCGCGTTGTCGGTGAAGTCGATGCCGCCCTGCTCGAACTGCTGGTTGACGGACGCGATGCGGACGCCGTTGCCGATGCCCTGTGCGCCGATCGAGAACACGTCGGCAAACTGCGCGCGCGACGACTTGAATCCCGCGGTGCTCACGTTCGCGACGTTGTTGGCGGTGACGCTCAGGTCGGCCGAGGCTGCGTTCAGCCCGCTCAGGGCAATGCGAAATGGCATGGTCTACTCCGTTACCGGCAAGGTGGATGGTCAGTCGAACACTTCGCGCACGGCGTCGAAGCCGTACGCGCCGAGGCCGCCGAGGTTCAGCGTCAGCCCTTCCCCGGCGCGACCGAGCGACACGCTCGAGACGGGGGCGGCCGCGAAGGTCTCGAGCGCCGTGGCGGCGCCGTTGACCACCGCGTCGGCCTGCACGATGTAGGCGCCGGGCGGCGCAGGCGTCCCGTCGGCGGCGATGCCGTCCCAGGCGAAGTGCGCCATGCCGGGCGGCGGCGTCCCGAGCTCGACGACATCGAGCAGGCGGCCCGCGCCGTCCAGGATCCGGGCCGTGACCAGCTGCGCGCCAGCGGGAACCAGCACGCCACCCAGCGCACCAGCCGCGTCCTGCAGCACGACTTGCTGGCTGGCGACGAGCACGTTCCTGCCGACGAGCGCCGTGGCCTGCAGGGACTGGTCGGACAGCAGGCTGGACGACAGCGACTCTATCTGCGTCTTGACTTCATTGAGACCCGCCACCGTTCCGAACTGCGCCAGCTGACCGAGCATCGCGTCGGCATCGAGCGGCTTGAACGGATCCTGGTTGCGGAACTGCGTGATCATCAGGTTGAGGAAATCCTCCTGGCCCAGTTCCGCGCGCTTCTTGCCGGACTGCGGCTGGGCAATGGCGAGCGTGGACAGGTAGTCGCCGTCGATTGCAGAGGTCACCATGGTGTATCTCCGGGCCTAGCGGCCCAGTGACAGGGTCCTGAGAATCAGGTCCCTGGAGGTCTCGAGCACCGCAAGGCTGCTCTGGTACGAACGCGAAGCGGACAGCATGTTCGCCATCTCCTCGACCGAGTTGACCGAAGATGCATAGATGCGGCCCTGCGCATCGGCGAGCGGGTTGTTGGGCTCGTAGCGCACCGCGGGCGCGCCGCGGCTCTCGACCACGCCAAGCATGCGCACGCCGGTCGACGTGTCGCCCTGGTCCCGGTCGAAGGCCTGCACGGCGAAGACGGGGTGGCGGGCCCGGTACACTTTGCGCGGGTCGCCGCTGACGCTGTCGGCGTTCGCGAGGTTGCTCGCCGTGATGTTGAGCCGCATCGACTGCGCGGCCATCGCGCTGCCTGCCACGTCGAAGATCTTGAGCAGTCCCATCGCGGTGATCCTCAGGCGTTGCCGGTGATTGCCGTCAACAGACCGTCGAGCCGGCTGTTCACGAGCGTCAGGCTGACCTGGTAGGACAGCGCGTTCTCGGCGAAGCGGGCCTGGTCCATCTGTGCGTCGACAGTGTTGCCGTCGAGCGAAGGCTGCAGCGGCACGCGGTATTTCGCCTCGGCGCCGAGGCCGCCCTCGGCCCCGGTCGCAATGTGCGTGGCACGACTGACCGCCAGCGGCAGCGGACTGCCGCTCTCGCCCGAGAGAAGCTGCTCGAAGTCGAGGTCGCGTGCCTTGAATCCCGGCGTGTCCGCGTTCGCCAGGTTCGAGGCGAGGACCTGCATGCGCTGGCTGCGCAGCGCAAGCGCGTAACCGTGAATGCCGAAGATGGGGTCGTTGCGTACATTCATCTGCCGAACCCTGGTTGCGTCCCTGCGAGTGACAAAGCAAGTACCGTGCCAGACCGGGCGCGTTGTTCAAACACCGGCGCATGCCGTGTGCACTGAGCTGTGGCAGCCCGCCGGCGCCGGGCGAACCGGCAAGCCGCTGCCGCACGGCGGCAACGAACAGCCTCGGCGTGCCGCTGCCAGGCAGCCGCACGCAGCGGCCGTGTTCCCATCTCGCCGCACCACGGCGTGCGCCGCTCGATCTGGCACACCTATTGCAAGATCCCGCGGCAGATCGCTCACCAGCACGGCCGCCGAACATGAACCCACGAACCATCGCTTACGCAATTGCAGCCGTGACGGCCTGCGCCTCACTGCAGGTGTCGGCCGGTGCGGCGTGGCAGGACGTAAAGGAAATCGAGGCCGCCGCGCGACAGGAGGCTGAGTCCGTCACTGCGCCGGCGCACCACATGGCTCCTCCCGCAGCCGCAGTGGATCCCCTCCTGCGTCTGGCCGACTGCGACGTACCGCTGCTGGCCAGCGCCGGCAACCATCGAGCCGGCGCACGCAGGCTCACGGTGCAGGTGGAGTGCGCCGGGCAGGTGCGCTGGCGCGTATGGGTGCCGGTGACGCTCAAGCTGCGGGTACCGGTCGTGGTTGCCAGTCGCCCGGTGCCGCGCGGCACGCTGCTGGGCCCGGGCGATCTCATGCTCGTTGAACGAGAAAGCGACGGATCGGGCCAGACCCCTGCGGACCTGACGTCGCTCGTGGGTCGTCGCGCGCGATCAGACATCCCGGCGGGACAGCCCATCGGTGCGGCGAACACGACGCAGGACCAGCTCGTCCGGCGCGGGCAGCAGGTCACGTTGCTGACCACGGGCAGCGGCATCAGCGTCTCCGGCCGGGGTATCGCGCAGAGCGACGGTGGCCTGGGCACGCGCATCAAGGTGCGCAGCGTATCGTCCGACCGGGTGGTCGAGGGCGTGGTGCGTTCCAGCGAGGTCGTGGAAATCTTGCTCCCCGGCGCAGGCCGCGGCTAAAGTGCCGCGCACATCTGCCGATACCTGAGCCAGGTGCACTGCGGGAGAGTGGGACTATGACAAACAAGATCACCGGAATCGCCGGTCCGGTCATTGGCCCTGCCGAACGCAACACCGTGCCCGGGCGCGGGACCGGTGGAGCGCGCGAGTCGCGCGGATCGGGTGGCGACGACAGCGTGCGCCTGACGGCGACGGCGCAGGAACTGCGCGCCGCGACCGAGGCCCTGGCGGGGCTTCCGGCCTCGGATCCCCAGCGCGTTGCGGCAGTAAAGACCGCCATCGAGCGCGGCGAATATCAGCCGGACCCGGCGAAGATCGCCAGCCAGCTGCTGAAGATGGAAGAGCAGATCTAGCGCCGATGGACACCGGCGCCTGGGTACGTGCGTTCGCGAGCCTGATCCAGGATCAGATTGCCGCCACGCGCGCGCTTGCCAACCGGCTGGAAGATGAATCCCAGGCGCTGCTGCAGCGCGACCTCGGCCGCCTGGACGCAGTCACGGCCGACAAGCAGCGCTGCATCGAGGCACTGGAGCGCATCGAAAGCGAGCGCCGTTCGCTCGTATCGGCGCTCACCGGCCGGCCGGAGCCGGCCGATTTCCTGGCCCTGCTGCGGCAGACGGACAGCAGCGGACGGCTGGCAGCTTACTGGGAAGAGCTGGTCCGCCTGCTGGAAAGCTGCCGGGAACGCAACGTTCAGAATGGCAGGTTGGTGGCCCTGCGACGTGCCCACCTGCTGCGTTCGCTGGCGATCCTGCAGGGCTCCCCGGCGGCGATCACTTACGGGCCGGCTGGGCTGGCCAGCTCGGGTGCGCGGCAACGGAACCTGGCGCGGGTCTAGGGTTCCTGGTTCTCCCGATACCACTTGCTGGCCCGGCGGTACTCCTGCCGGACCTGCACCATGACGGCGCCGTAGACCAGCAACGCCAGGCCAAGCGCGACCAGCGCCCAGTGCCAGTCTTCCCAGTGGCCCGTCAGCAGGGCCCAGGTGAGCCCGGTCAGCAACGCTGCGAGCCCGACACCCAGCGCGAGGTAAGGCCGCAAGCCGTACCGTTGCTGCGATTCCCAGCGCATTTCCTCTGCCTCCTGCCGGTCCCGCGGATCGGCGGACGCCTTTACGCTAGCAGCGGCCGCCCGGGGTGACAAGCGCGCGACGTCGGCATCGTGTGTGGTGTGTCACAGATGACGCCTCAAGATCCCGCCGGGTCTGCCGACAAGCTGCCTGCAAGCCGCACCGTATCAGTCATGACCCTGGCGCCCGGCGGCGGCACTGTGCCGCCGGCGAGGCCGCGCAGTACTTTCGAGGATAGCCAGTGAATGCAGTGACCGCCCAGGCAGTGGCCGATCATGCCGACGAGCAGAATACCGCCGCTTTCGCGTTCGTACAGAGCCTCGCGGCCGAGCTCTCGCAGGGCAGCATCGATCTCCCGTCCCTGCCGGATGTCGCATTTCGCGTGCGCATGGTGCTGGCCGACGAACGCTGCACCGTCGACAAGATCGTACGTGTGACCAGCGCTGAACCGATCCTGGCCACCCGGCTGCTGCGCATGGCGAACTCCATGGCATTCAACCCCGCCGGGCACCCGGTGAGCGACCTGCGCAACGCGATCAACCGCGTCGGCCACAACATCGTGCGCAGCGCGGCGATTTCCTTCGCCATGGAGCAGATCCGCCGTTCCGAATCGCTGCAGAGGATCCGGCCCAGGCTCGAGGAACTGTGGGAGGAGAGCACGCATGTCGCCGCCGTCGCCTACCTGCTGGCAAAGCGGTTCACGACCCGCAATCCCGACCAGGCGCTGCTGACAGGGATGCTGCACAATGTCGGCAAGCTCTACATATTGACGCGACTCGTCGATCATCCGCTGCTGTTTCGCGACCACGAGAGTCTGCAGGCGATCACCCGCGACTGGCACGCGAACATCGGCACGGCGATTCTGGAAAACTGGAGCCTGCCGGATGAAGTCTGCGAGGCCGTGCGCGATCATGAAGACATCACGCGGGCCCATCGGGGCGCGGCCGACCTGACGGACATCACAACGGCCGCTGTGATCCTGTCGCAGGTCGCCGCCCGGGCGGACGGGCTGCAGCCGGACCTGCAGGAGTTGAAGGCATTTCGCGCGCTCGGCATCGACAACGCGGCAGGCCAGCTGGTTATCAATGACATGCAGGAGGAGATCGGCGCCCTGCGCCAGGCCCTCGGGGGTCATTGAGGTCCGGTTCAGGGCAGGTACCGGGCGGTGAGGCGCAGGTGTCAGCCCTGAACGCCGTCATCCTTGTTACCCACCGCGGCGGCTGCCATTGCGGCGTCGCCACGCGATCCGGGGTGCAGTGGCTCGATCGTCTGCGAGGCGGTCACACCCATGACGTTGCTGGAGACGGTCGGCACCCGGGCCCTGTTGCGGGCAGACCGGGAGCGGATCCGCGCGGCGGCTTCGGCCTCGCGCACGGCGGCACGCCGGCGCGACAAGGCGACAAAACCCAGCACCGCGAGCAGTAACAAGGCGATCAAGGCGATTTTCATTGCGTCTTCCCTGGGTTCGATTCGCTCGCAACGGGCAGCGCATCCTCACGCTGCCGGGTCCATGGCACGTGAGCTTGCCCTCGTCCAGCGCCGCGCGGAAGCTCCATTTAGGCAGGATTCGCGCGGGAATGACCAGCCGATGCGGCCACTTGACGCGCTGCGTCACGGTTCCGCAGCGCCGATCCGGATGGTGCGGACTGACGCGGCGTCCGGCCGGGGTGGCCGGGCCACGAACGCAGCCGCGGGCTTGCTCACGGCCACCCGCACATTCTACCAGTGAATGCCCCGCATCAGGGACGCAAAGACCATCGCTTCGCGCGTCGCCGGCCGCTGCTCCTCGCCTTCGCGCTTGCCGAGCGCCGCGGCGGAATCCGGGAACATGCGGTAGGCCGAATTCATCACGACCTCTGACATCTTCGGCATGACGAGATGCATGATCTCGGAGATCACGCCGAGGCGCGTCGCGATGCGCTGCGGCTTGCGGATGATCGCATCCGCGATCATGTCGGCCGCCTCGTCCGGCGAAATGATGGTCGGCATTTCCTCGTACAGCTTCGTCGGCGCGATCATCGGCGTGCGCACCAGCGGCATGTTGATGATCGTGAAGTGCACGTTCTCGTCGTGGAACTCGGACGCGGCGCAGCGGGCGAACGACTCGAGCGCCGCCTTCGACGCGACGTACGCGGAAAACCGCGGCGCGTTCGTCAGCACGCCGATCGACGACACGTTGATGACGTGGCCGCCCTTGCGCGCCGTCATCGACGGCAGCAGGTTCATCGTCAGGCGCACGCACGCAAAGTAGTTCAGCTGCATCGTGCGCTCGAAGTCGTGGAAGCGGTCGTACGACAGCGCGAGCGAACGGCGGATCGAACGGCCCGCGTTGTTGATCAGCACGTCGACGTGCCCGAATTCCTTCAGCACGTCCTTCGCCAGCTTGTCGTTCGCCGCGTATTCCGTGATGTCGCAGGAGTACGTCCTGACGAAGCCGCCGGCGTCCGTGATCTTCTTGCGCACCTCGGCCAGCTTCTCCTCGTCGCGCGCGACGACGAGCACCTTGCCGCCCGCGTCCGCGATGCGGATCGCCGCCGCCTCGCCGATGCCGGACGAACCGCCGGTGATCATCACGACCTTGCCCTTCACCGCGCCCTTGAGGCTGCGGTCGATCGAGAGATCGGGGTCGAGATGGCGTTCCCAGTAGTCCCACAGGCGCCAGGCGTAGTCCTCGAGCGCCGGCACGCGGATCTTGGCCTTGTCGAGAATCTTCTGCGTCGCGGTCGAATCGAAGCGCGTCGGGTAGTTGATGAACTGCAGCACCGAGCGCGGCACCTGCAGGTCGCGCAGCAACTGGTTGAACACGTTCTGGATCGGCTTGCTGCGCTCGACCGACTGCGTCACCGGCTCGGGCACCATCGCGAACACCTTCGGATCGAGGCGGAACGCCATTTCGGGCGCGTGGGCCGCGCGCGCAAAGACGTTCAGTGTTTCGCCGACACGGCGGACCTTGGGATCGGTGAGGTGGAAGCAGCGGCCGTCGAGCTTCGGCTGGTGCGAGAGGTGTACCAGCGCATCGACCACGAAGTCGACCGGCACGACGTTGATGTAGCCGCCTTCGATGCCGACCAGCGGAATCCAGCGCGGCCAGGACTCGCGCAGCCGCTGCAGTGCCTTGAAGAAATAGTACGGGCCGTCGATCTTGTCGATGAAGCCGGTCTGCGAGTGTCCGAGCACCACGCCCGGGCGGTAGACGCGAAACGGCATGCGGCCGTTCGCGCGCACCATCGCCTCGGAGTCGTGCTTGGTGCTGTGGTACGGATGATCGAGTTCTTCCGCTTCCTCGAACATGTCTTCGGTGAACGTGCCGCGGTACAGGCCTGCGGCCGCGATCGAGCTCACCAGGTGGAAGCAGCCGGCGTTGACCGCCTCGGCGAAATCCAGCGCACCCTTGGTGCCGGTGATGTTCGCCTTCGCCATCGCCTCGGCGCTGGCTTCGAGGTCGTACACGGCGCCGAGGTGGTAGAAGTGCTTGATCTTGCCCTTGAGCTTGGCAAGGTCGGCCTTGCCCACGCCAAGCTTCGGCAGGCCGAGGTCGCCCTTGACCGGGACCACGCGCTTGCGGCTGTCCGCGCCCCAGAACTCGCGCAGCTCGTCGAGCTTGCCGATCGACTTCGCGCGGACCAGCACGTAG
>Ga0073899_10000308_pt1 | contig 44924 bp, 40 predicted proteins | sample KloWWTmetaKNB5Ph_FD_88975 | JGI IMG/M metagenome (GOLD analysis project Ga0073899, IMG submission 88975) | Active sludge microbial communities from Klosterneuburg, Austria, studying microevolution and ecology of nitrifiers - Klosterneuburg... | ecosystem: Engineered > WWTP > Aerobic digester >... | reverse complement strand
CGCGGCGACGAAATGAAGATGCTCGGCCGCCGTGAAGGGGGAGGCGATGCCCCGATGCGCGCCGCTGACGATGGCTACGACGCTCCTGGTGGCGCACCGCGTCAGCCCCAGTCTGCCGCACCGCGTCAGGCCCCGCCCGCTGCACCGCGCCAGCAAGCGCCGGCTGAGCCGTCCAAGCCTGGCTTCGGCGATTTCGATGACGACATTCCGTTCTAGCCAGATCTGCGAGTGCGTTGCACAACGTGACCTGCGTCCGGGTTCAGGGCGCAAGTTGCGGCTAGGATTGAAATTGGGCAGTCGAACCCAAACTGGCTGGCAGAGGAGGGGACTTGCATGAATGAGCTTACGAGCTACCCGGATGGGATCCATGCCCTCGAGTCCGGCTATGGGCGGCCGATGCTGGCGGCAATCCACGTGGTAGTCGAGGGGGGGCGGGCCGCAATCATCGATACTGGAACCAACGATTCCGTGCCCCGCGTGCTGGGCGCGTTAGCAGCGCTGGGCATTGAGCCCGAGAACGTCGACTGGGTCATGCTGACCCATATTCATCTTGACCATGCTGGTGGTGCAGGCAGCCTGATGTGTGCGTTGCCCAGGGCCAGATTGCTGGTCCATCCGCGCGGCCTGCGTCACATGATCGACCCGAGCAGGTTGTGGGAGGGAACATCGGCTGTTTATGGCGCCGAGCGCGCCTATGAACTATACGGCCTGCTCGTGCCGGTTCCGCCCGAGCGCATCGTGCCCGCTACCGATGGGCTGGAGGTTCGCCTTGGCGAGCGTCGCTTTCGCGTGCTCGACACGCCGGGCCATGCCCGCCACCATATCTGCATCTGGGACGACACGGCGCGGGCCTTCTTCACTGGCGATACCTTCGGCCTGTCGTATCGGGAACTCGATGTCGATGGCCGCGCCTTCGTTGTGCCGACCACCACGCCGACACAGTTTCAGCCGGACGCGATGCATGAATCGATCGATCGCATGCTTGCAATGCAGCCTGCAGCGATGTACCTGACCCACTACAGCCGCGTCACCGACGTGCAGCGACTGGGGGCCGATCTGCATCGACTCATCGAGACGATGGTTGCCGTCGCCCAGGCCGCGCGTGGCGACGGCGTCGCGCGCCATGTCGAGATCCTCGCCGGTCTGGAGCAGGTCATCCGCGAAGAGGCCGGTCGCCAGAATTGGGCGCTCGACGAGGAGCAGACACTCGAGTTGCTGCGCATGGACCTTGAGCTCAACGCGCAGGGTCTGGGTGTCTGGCTCGACAGCCAGCGAGCTGTCGAGGCGCAGCCAGCATGACACGGGGCGCCCCCGAATGAGCCTGGTCGTTGTGTCGGAAGGCGACGAGTCGACTCCTGCCGACTTTGATGTGGAGCGTCGCTTTGGCGGCATCGATCGCCTTTACGGCGTCGGCACGGCACGCGCCCTGGCGGCTTCGCATGCCTGCGTGATCGGTATCGGCGGCGTTGGCTCGTGGGTCGTCGAAGCCCTCGCGCGCAGCGGTGTGGGCCGCCTCACCCTGATCGATCTCGACCACGTTGCCGAATCGAACATCAACCGCCAGGTGCATGCACTCGATCTCACCCTCGGCCAGGCCAAGGTGCTGGCCATGGCCGAGCGCGTTGCCGCATTCAATCCGCGCTGCCGGGTTGACACGATTGAAGACTTCCTCACGCCCGAGAACGCCGACAGTTTGCTGAATGGCTTCGATGTCGTGGTTGACGCCATCGATAACGTCCGCGCCAAGGTTGCGATCGCCGTTACCTGCCGGACACGCGGCATGCCGCTGGTGATGGCCGGCGGGGCCGGTGGCAAGCTCGATCCGGCGCAGATCCGCATCGACGACCTTGCGCGTACGCTACAGGATCCGCTTTTGTCCAAAGTGCGGGCGCGCCTGCGCAAGGAGCACGCTTTTCCGCGTGACGCCAAGAAGAAATTTGGCATCGAAGCCGTGTTTTCGGTCGAGCCCTTGCGTTACCCGGAGCCGGCGAGTTGCGAAGTTGATGGGGGTGCAGCGGGTGTGGCGCCGAGCGGACGCGCTGGTCTGCAGGGGCTGGCCTGTGCCGGATACGGCTCGAGCATGGCAGTGACCGCCAGCGTGGGTCTGTTTTGCGCGTCACGTGCCATCGATCCACTTTTGCGCGCAGGGCGCAGCCGCCTGGCTGGCTGAGCGCGAACGCTCCGGGACGGTCCCGGTCACAGACCTCTTTGATTGGAGTTCCCGCATGAGCAAGGTCTCATCCCCAGAATCCGCCGCAGTGGTGTTGTTCGGTCATGGCGCGCGTGACCCCGAATGGGCCGGCCCGATGCGGCGCATCCGCGAACGCATGCTGGCTCAATCCGATGCGCCCCGAGTGGAACTTGCCTTTCTCGAGTTCATGCAACCCACGCTGTCCGAAACGATCGCGGCATGTGTCGCGAGCGGCGCAAGGCGCATCGTCGTCGTGCCGATTTTTCTCGCCCAGGGAGGGCATCTCAAGCGTGATCTGCCGGTGATGCTCGACGAGGTGCGGGCTGCACACCCGGATTGCGACATCTCGCTCGTGATTGCGGCGGGCGAGGCCGACCCTGTGGTGGCGGCCATGGCGCAGTACGCGCGGTCCTGCCTGAACTGAGCTCGGCCAGAGCAGCAAGACGACCTTGGCGGACTTGATATTCATAAATATAAGCATATACTTATCATGATGAATATCAGCATAATTCGCCCGCTTGCGCGCGCACTGCCAGCATTTCTCGCGTCTGCACTGATCGCGGCCCAGCCTGGTACTGTGCTGGCACAGGCCGGAGTGCAGACGGTTCGTGTCGAGCCGCAGACGCTGGGCGTAACAATCATCGTCGAGGCCAGTATCGAAGCGCTGCGCCAATCCACGCTCGCGGCACAGATGCCGGGCCGCATTGTCGATCTGAGCGTCGATGCCGGTGACCGTGTGCAGCAGGGCCAGACGTTGGTGCGCATCGACCCTGCCGAGGCCGCTGCAGCTCTTGCGGCTGCTGATGCTGGCATCGCTCAGGCTGAAGCGGCCCGGGTTACTGCGCTGGCGGATTACGAACGCGCGCGCAGCCTGATGGCGCGCGAGTTCATCAGTCAGTCGGCGCTCGATGCAGCCCGAACCCGGTTCCAGGCGGCTGACGCGCAGTTACTTGCTGCACGCGCTCAGCGCACACAGGCAGCGGCCGTGCAGGGCTATGCCACGGTGGCCTCACCGCTGAACGGACTGGTGGCCGAGCGTTTCATCGAAGCCGGCGAGATGGCCCAGCCGGGCCGCAAGCTGCTTACTGTTTATGATCCCAAGCACATGCGTGTGGTTGCGGACCTCGCGCCTCAGCGTCTCGCCGAGCTTGGTGACGCCCTGCACGCCCGTGTCGAGCTGAACGACAGCGGTCGACTCATCGATGCGCTGACCGTCACCGTGCTGCCCGCCGCGGATGCGCGCACCCATACGGTGCGAGTGCGGGTCGATCTGCCGTCCGATATCCCGGGTTTGCTGCCCGGCAGTTTTGCACGTATCCACTTCGATGCCGCTCCGCCATCCGCAGATGCGGCGAGGCCGGTGGTGATTCCCGCGGGCACCGTGCTGCGCCGGGGTGAGCTCACCGCGGTCTATGTGATCGACGCGCAAGGCGGCTTTGCATTGCGTCAGGTGCGCCTGGGTAGGGTGGAGCGGGGGGGGGAGGCGGTGGAAGTCCTCTCTGGCCTGAAGGGCGGCGAGACGCTTGCCCTCGACCCGGTGCAGGCGGGTATCCAGGCACGTTCTGCCCCTGCAGTTGCGCGCTGAGCCGGAGGCGACAATGGATTCACGTCTCGGGATTTCCGGCCGCACCGCCGCCGGCTTTCAGCGCAATGCAATCACGCCACTGCTGGCGCTCGTGTTGTTGCTGGCCGGCATCTTCGCGACCCTGATCACGCCCAAGGAAGAAGAGCCGCAGATCGATGTCACCATGGCCAATGTGCTGGTGGCCTATCCGGGTGCCTCGGCGCACGACGTCGAGTCCCTGGTGGCGAGACCGGCGGAGCAGGTGTTGTCACGCATCGCCGGTGTCGAGCACGTCTATACCGTGTCGCGCCCCGGTATGGCCGTCATCACCGTGCAGTTCGAGGTGGGGGTTCCCAACCAGACTGCGCTGGTACGGCTTTACGACACGGTGCATTCGCACGCCGACTGGCTGTCGCCGCAACTTGGTGTCGGCACGCCGCTGATCAAGCCCAAGGGGATCGACGACGTCCCCATCGTCAGCTTTACCTTCTGGACTGCGGACCCCGAGCGCGCGGGCTTTTCGCTGCAGCAGGTCGCGCGTGCGACCGAGACCGAGCTCAAGCGCATTTCGGGCACGCGCGACGTCGTCACCGTGGGTGGTCCCGGTCACGTCATTCGGGTGAACATGGACATCGAGCGCATGAATGCGCACGGCGTGACTGCACAGGACCTGCGCGCTGCGCTGCAGCTTGCGAATGCCTCGCAGCCTGCGGGCAGCCTGGTCGCGGACAATCGCGAGGTGCTGGTGCAGACCGGCACCTATCTCGAGTCAGCTGAGGACGTACGTAGTCTGGTGGTCGGCGTGCAGGACCAGCGACCGGTGTTTCTGCGCGACGTTGCCGAGGTTGTCGATGGACCGGACCAGCCCTCGCAATACGTTTGGTTCGGTACCGGAGCGGCAGCCGATCAGCGCGGCATCGGCGAGCGTGGTGTGTTCCCCGCGGTCACGCTGGCGCTGTCGAAGAAGCCGGGTGCGAACGCTGCCGACGTCGCCCAGGCGGCGATTCATCGTCTCGAGAATCTGCGCGGCAGCATCATTCCCGACGGCGTGGACGTCACCGTCACCCGGGATTACGGCAAAACCGCCAACGACAAGGCCAACCAGCTCATTGGCAAACTCGTCTTCGCCACCGCGGCAGTCGTGGCACTGGTGTTCTTCGCCCTCGGTCTGCGCGAGGCCATCATCGTCGGCATTGCAGTGTCGCTGACCCTGGCGGCGACCCTGTTCGCGTCCTGGGCCTGGGGCTTCACCCTGAACCGGGTCAGCCTCTTTGCCCTGATCTTCTCGATCGGCATCCTGGTCGATGACGCCATCGTGGTGGTCGAGAACATCCATCGCTGGCACACCCTCGAACCCCGGACCCCGCTGTGGAAGCTGATTCCCAAGGCAGTGGACGAAGTGGGTGGGCCGACCATCCTCGCGACCTTCACCGTCATCGCGGCGCTGTTGCCGATGGCCTTCGTGACCGGTCTGATGGGGCCGTACATGAGCCCGATTCCGATCAATGCCTCGATGGGCATGTTCATCTCGCTCGTGGTGGCTTTCGTCGTCACGCCGTGGCTGGCGCAGAAGATGTTGAGCAGCGCGGGTGAGCACGGCGGCAGCACCCAGTCCGGCGCGAGCGAAGACAAGATGACCCGGCGGCTTGATGCACTCTTTCGTCGCATCATGACGCCCATGTTCGATGCGCAGCGCGGTGCGCGTAACCGGCTCATGCTGTGGCTGGCCGTGCTCGCGCTGATCGTGGCTTCGGTGCCTTGCCGGCGGTGCAGCTCGTGGTCATGAAGATGCTGCCCTTCGACAACAAGAGCGAGTTCCAGGTGGTGCTCGACATGCCGGTCGGCACCCCGGTGGAAGATACAGCGCGCGTGCTCAACGACATCGGTGCGCACCTGGCGACGGTTCCCGAGGTCACCGACTGGCAAAGTTACGCTGGCACTGCCGCGCCGATCAACTTCAACGGTCTGGTGCGCCAGTACTACCTGCGCAGTGCGCCGGAGCAGGGCGACATTCAGGTCAACCTGGTCGATAAGGGCGCGCGTCACCGTCAGAGCCACGAGATCGCAGTGTCGGTGCGCGATGTTGTCACCGAGATTGCCCGTCGCAACGGCGGCAATGCCAAGGTCGTCGAAGTGCCGCCCGGTCCGCCCGTGCTGTCGCCCATCGTGGCCGAAATCTACGGTCCTGACTATGGTGGTCAGGCTGCAGTGGCGAAACAGGTGCGGGCTGCGTTCGAAGCCACCGCGGACATCGTCGGCGTGGATGACACGGTCGACGAGGCGGCGCCCAAGCTCGTCCTGCGCGTCGACCAGGCCAAGGCTGCGCGTATGGGCGTGGCGCAGGCCGACATCGTCGAAGTCGTGCGTCTCGGGCTGTCAGGCGAGAACGTCACCCCTGTGCATGGTGGCGACAATAAATACGAGCTTCCGGTCCGCATCCAGTTGCCCGCGGTGCGTCAGTCCGACGTCGGCGACCTGCTGGCGATGCAGGTGCGCGCGCGCGACGCTGTCCTGGTAAAGATTTCCGAGTTGGTGAGGCCTGTCGAAACCACGCGCGAGCAGGTTTTGTATCGCAAGGATCTGCTGCCGGTGGTCTACGTCACCGGTGATATGGGCGGCAAGCTCGATTCACCGCTGTACGGTATGTTCGATATCCGTTCCAAGGTCAATGGCATGGCTCTTGAGGGCTCGCCGGGGCTGGCTGGCACGCTCGGTGAATGGTTCATTCACCAGCCCAGCGACCCCTATGCCGGCTATCAGCTCAAGTGGGATGGCGAGTGGCAGATCACCTATGAAACCTTCCGCGACATGGGCGCGGCCTACGCGGTGGGCCTGATCCTGATTTACCTGCTGGTGGTGGCGCAGTTCCGCAGCTACTTGGTGCCCTTGATCATCATGGCGCCGATTCCGCTCACCATCGTTGGCGTGATGCCCGGCCATGCCCTGTTCGGCGCGCAATTCACCGCCACGTCCATGATCGGCATGATCGCGCTTGCCGGCATCATCGTGCGCAACTCCATCCTGCTGGTGGACTTCGTCAATCAGCAGGTTCGCGAAGGCGTGGACTTTGCCGAGGCGCTGATCCGTGCCGCTGCCGTGCGCGCCAAACCGATCGGCCTGACTGCACTGGCCGCGATGATTGGCGCAGTGTTCATCCTTGACGATCCGATCTTCAACGGCCTCGCCATCAGCCTGATCTTCGGCATTTTCGTCTCCACCGTGCTCACGCTCGTCGTGATTCCGGTGCTGTACTACGCCGCCATGCGCGGTCGTATCGCAAGCCTGCAAAACCCTGAGGAGAATCCCGCATGACGACCAACGAATACGTACGCGCCTTCGCCGGTGCCTTCATCCTGATCTCGCTTGGGCTTGGCGTCGAAGCCTCACCGCTTTTCGTCAGCAAGAACTTCCTGTGGCTGACCGCCTTCGTGGGTGCAAACCTGTTCCAGAGCGCCTTCACCGGCTTGTGCCCGCTGATCACTATCCTGCACAAGCTAGGGGTGAAGGACGAAAAGGCGAGTTGCTCGAACTGAGGTTCCAACTGACGTTCAGGCTGAGGCTGGCACTGTGGTCTGGGAGCTGACCGCAGTTGGGTTCCGACCAGTGCCAGGGTCGAGGCCGCAGGGTGCTTGGGCCGTGCGCGTAGATGGTGATGAGCTTACAGACCCCATGGCCGCATGACCGCAGGGGGGCGGTGATGTGCCAGCCCCGCGTCCTGATCAGCGGCCGTCTTCCCGCCGCAGCAGCATCCACAGTGCAAATGCGATCGTTGCGCAGAAAGTCAGCAGTGACCAGTTTGCGATCGACAGACCAAGGAAGGTCCAGTCCACCGCGACGCAATCGCCCGCACCGCGGAAGATCATCGGCAGTGCTTGGCCCAGCGGAAAGCTCTCGAGCATGAACTCCAGGCCCGGTCCGCATTCGGGTATCTCGGGCGGGTAGAGCTGCATCCAGCTCTGACGTGCGGCGATACCTCCCCCGGTCAAGGCCGACAGGCCGATCAGCGCAGCATAGGTCCGGCTGCCAGCGCGCGTCGGGCCGTGCAGTCCGGCGACGAGCGCAATCAGGGCAACGACCAGAAAGGCATAGCGCTGCATGATGCACATTGGGCAGGGCTCCAGCCCCTGGACGTGCTGCAGATAAAGGCCGAAGCCAAGCAGGCCGATGGCCGTGGCGAACAGGGCGAGGTACAGCACGCGTGCGGGCAGGTAAAGCAGGGAACTCAGCAGGGACATCTTGGTTCGCAGTCATAGGCGGGCGCCTATTGTAGGTCATGCTCCGCCTGGGCGTGTTCAGGTGGCTTGGGTTCTCGGGGCTGTGTGCCACCTGTCGATCAAGGCACAGGCCTCGGCAGTGACATCGCGAGCGCCTTGAACTGGTGCGCCAAGGTGCAGAGGGCCCGCCCGTTACCTGCCCGAGTCGGAGCAGGTATCGGGGCGCGCAAGGACCCGCGCCCCAGAGTTCCTGAGGTCCTTAGCGGAGAGTCACCATGATCACCCAAGCAACCGAAGCAGTTTCCCGTCCGCGCAAGGTCGAGCGCCTGGTCACCGGCAAGGCCACGTCCGATGGCGCCGGGGTCAAGCTTACGCGCGTGCTGACTCAGCCCCTGCAGCGCCGGCTCGACCCCTTCCTCATGTTCGATGCCTTTGGCAGCGACAACGCGGACGATTACATTGCGGGCTTTCCTGATCATCCGCATCGCGGCTTTGAAACCATTACCTACCTGATCGCCGGCCGTATGCTCCATCGTGACAGTGCCGGTCACGAAGGCCTGCTGGAAAGTGGCGGTGTGCAGTGGATGACGGCTGGCCGCGGCGTGGTTCATTCCGAGATTCCGCAGCAGGCCGAAGGTCTGATGGAAGGCTTTCAGCTGTGGCTCAACCTGCCGGCCAGGGACAAGCTGTGCCAGCCCTGGTACCGCGATTTCGCCCGTGAAGACTTGCCACGCTTCACCACCGGGGACGGGGTCGAGGCCGTCGTCATCGCGGGCGAGAGCCATGGGGTGGTGGGCGCAGTCAGCCGCGCGGCCACGGCGCCTCTGTATCTCGACCTGATGCTGCCGGCGGGCGCACGCTTCAGCCAGGCACTGCCGCCCGAGCACAATGCCTTGCTCTACGTCTATCGGGGGGAGCTGAAGCTGGGGGATAACCCGGTGCCCGTCAGGCACATGGCCATTCTCGCCAATGCGGCGGACTGCGACGGTGTCACCGTTCAAGCCGGCCCAGCGACCCGTGCGCTGATGATTGCCGGACGCCCGCTCAATGAGGCGATTGCGCAACACGGCCCGTTCGTGATGAATACCGAGCAGGAGATCCGCCAGGCCGTGGCCGACTATCGTGCCGGTACGCTCGCAGGGTAGCTTGCCGAGCAAGCAACAACTCAGGCGCGGCGCCTGGCGGCTGCCGCTCGCTGCCGGCGCGATGCGACTGTCGACCCAGGTCAGTTACACCGTGGGTTAGCGCAGCCTGCTCAGCCCGCCAGCGCTTTCAGGGCTGCGACCTGGGCGGTGATCGGCGCCGGAATCGGCACCTCGCCGGCCAGCATCGCCCGGATCAGCGCTGCATTGTCCACTACCGATGGGGCGTCGGGCAGCGTCTGCAGCGGTGGAGCGCCGCCGTCTTCGCCCGCGACGGCAATTGAGCCGATACCCTCCACATACGCCTTCAGCTCCGGGCATCGTCGCGGATTGGCGTAGATTTCGCCTTCGGTGCCGCGTAGCAGCATCGCGCGCCCCGCGTCCACGCGCAGAAATTCATCCATGCGCTCGAGGTACTCGGGATGCGTCACCGCCACCACGCGCACGCTGCGCCCACGACAAGGGTCGACCAGCTTCGCGACGATGTGACCACTGGCGCGCACGCCCATGCGGGTTCGCAGCGCCAGCAGGGCATCAAGCCCCGGCAGCAGCTTGTCCACGCCGATACAGGCGAGGCGTCTGGCGGCCAGTTGGCGTGAAGCTTCTTCGGCATTCGCCACCGGCTCCAGGCCGAGTGCGGCGAGCAGTTCGAAGGGGCTCACGCGGGTGTCGAAGTCGTGCCGGCCCTGGATCAGCACGGGCACACCTTCACGCGCCAGCAACAGGGCCACCAGAGGCATCAGGTTAGCCTGGCGGCGCGCGCCATTGTAGGTCGGCAACACCACGCAGCGCGGGCCATCCGGCACCTTGACTGGCGCCGTACGTGCATCCATCGCCTGCTTGAAGCCGATCAGCTCGTCGAGCGATTCGCTCTTGATGCGGAACGCGAGGAGGATGGCGCCGAGCTCGACGTCGGGTACTGCGCCGTCGAGGATGTCGCCAAACAAGCTTGCCGCAGTGGCGGAGTCGAGCGAACGGGAGCCCTTGGCGCCCCGTCCGATTTCCTTGATGATTGGGCCGTATTTCATGGCGGCGATTATGGGCATGTTTTCCAGGCCCCACCAGTCCGTCGCGTGCCTTGTGCATCGAACACCAAAAACGGAGAAGACCTTCGATGGAAGTCGGATTCATCGGGCTCGGCCTCATGGGCCGTCCCATGGCGCTCAGGCTGATCCAGGCCGGACACCGCGTTCATGTCTGGAGTCGTCGGCGCGCGTCCATGCAGCCGCTGCTCGAGGCCGGGGCGGGTGATTGTGGCAGTGCCGCCGAGGTCGCGCGTCGCGCTGCGATCACCTTCAGCATGGTGGCCGATGGACCCGACGTGGAGCAGGTCACCCTGGGGGCCGATGGCGTTGCCGATGGCGCCTCTGTCGGCCATATCCACGTCGACATGAGCACGATCGCCCCGGTGGCGGCGCAGTCGATCGCTGCCCGCCTGGCCGGGCGTGGCATTACCGCCCTCGATGCGCCTGTGTCGGGCGGCGAGGTGGGCGCCCTCTCCGGCTCGCTCACCATCATGGTCGGCGGCGACGAAGCTGCGTTTGAGCGGCTGCGCCCGCTCCTGGAGGTGATGGGCAAGTCGATCACTCGTATCGGTGCGGCTGGCGCCGGTCAGGTGGCCAAGGCCTGCAACCAGATCATTACCGGCGTCGGGCTGACGTCCGTTGCCGAAGCGATCAACTTCGCCGCCCGAAGCGGTGTAGACGCCAGCAAGGTGCGCGAAGCCCTGCTCGGCGGTTTTGCCTATTCGCGCATCCTCGAGAACCATGGCCAGCGCATGGTCGAGCGCAATTTCAGGCCGGGCTTCAAGGCCTGGATGCACCACAAGGACATGCGCATCGTCATGGAGGAGGCGCACCGCCTCGGACTCGCGCTGCCGGCCGCGGCGGCCACGGCGCAGATGTTCAATGCCATGCTCGGCAGCGGTCTGGGCGACGAGGATTCGGTTGCGATGCTGAAGCTGTTCGAGCGCATGAGTGGCGGTGTAGGCGAGTGAGGAGCGGGGCATGAAAGTCGGGAACCTGAAGGTCGGCAGCAGGACGGTAGGCTTCATTGGCCTCGGTGTGATGGGCGAGCCGATGGCGCGCCATCTGCGTGCGGCGTGCCACGATCTGGCGGTGTGGGCGCGGCGCCCCGAGTCGGCCGCGGCACTTGTCGCCGAGGGCGTGCCCGTTTGCGCCACACCGGCCGAACTCGCGGCGCGCAGCGAGGTGGTGATCACCATCGTCACGTCCAGCGCCGACGTCGAAGCGCTCGCCTTTGGCAAGAATGGACTGGCCGACGGCTTCGTGCGTGGTGCCGTCCATGTGGACATGAGCACGATTGCGCCCGCGATGGCGCGTTCCCTGGCCCAGCGCTATGCCACGCGCGGCATCGGCTTTGTTGACGCGCCGGTATCCGGTGGTGGGCAGGGGGCGCGTGATGCGAGCCTGGCGATCATGGCCGGCGCCGAGGCAGACATCCTGGCGAGTGTGCGCCCGCTGCTGGAAGCGATGGGCAAGCGCATCGTGCATGTCGGCCCGCCGGGCGCCGGGCAGGTGGCTAAGGCCTGTAACCAGATGATCATGGTCGCCGCTGTCCAGGCCTGTGCCGAGGCGGTCCGCCTGGCCAATGCGCACGGCGTCGACGTGGCCGCCGTGCGCAGTGCGCTGATGGGCGGATCAGCGGCTTCCCGCGTGCTCGAGGTCATGGGGGCGAAAATGGTCGAGCGTGACTTCGCCGCTGGCATCGAGGCCCGCCTGCACCACAAGGATTTCGCCATCCTGCTGGACGAGGCGAGCAGACTCGGCACACCGCTGCCGATTGCCGCCCAGGTGGGGCAGCAACTCAATGCGCTGATGGGGGCAGGCTGGGGGCGTGACGACACCTCCAGCCTGCTGCGCGTACTCGAGCGCTAGGTGCGCGGCTTGCCGTACCAGCGGAAACGCTCGATGACTTCGGCCATTTCCTCGTCCGATAGTAGAACGGGTTCTCCGATCTGCAGCGTGTGCCAGTACTGTGCGCACAGGGTCTCGAGCTCGACCGCCAGCGCCAGTGCATGGACCAGGTCGCGCCCGAACACCACCATGCCGTGATTGGCGAGCAGGCAGGCGTTGCGCGCGCGCAGCGCGTCAACAGCGGCGTCCGACAAGGCCTGGGTGCCGAAGGTGGCATAGCGCGCGCAGCGGATCGTGGCGCCGCCGAAGCGCGCGATCATGTAGTGGAAGGGCGGGATGCCGATGCGCTGGCAGGCGAGTGCCGTGGCAAAGGGTGAGTGGGCGTGCAGCACCGCTCCGGCTGCCGGGTAGGCTGCGTAAATGTCGCGGTGCAGTTGCCATTCGGACGAGGGCGCAAGCGGGCCGTGAGGCCGGCCATCGGCGTCAACGATGGCCAGGTCCTGCGCACGACAGCGCTCTGCAGGTACGCCGCTGGGGGTGATGAGCAGCGCTGCCGAAGCGCGGCTTGGAACGTCCGAGGTGCCTGCGGGGAACGCTGGCGGACTGCTGCCACGATCATCCGCGCTAACAAATGGGCCTGCGGAAACCGGGTGGTCCGGGTCGCTCAGGCGCACGCTTGCATTGCCCGCCGTGCCCACGTTCAACCCGCTTGCGTTCATCGCCCGCAGGGTTTCGAGCAGTTCGGCGCGCAGCGCCTCGCCCGCGCCTGCAGCCTTGTTGGCTTTGTCGTCATGACGAGACGGATTCATCGTGCGTGCTCCGGATAAAGCTCGGCCAGCGCATTGGCGGCGGTGACGCCGCGCTCGGTGATGATGCCGGTGATGAGGCCTGCGGGGGTGATGTCGAAGGCCGGGTTGAGCGCGCGTGTTCCGGCCGGTGCCAGACGCAGGTCGGCAATGGCGCCGTCCTCGCGCATGCCTCGTACGACACAGACTTCCTCTGCACCGCGATCCTCGATCGGGATGGTCGCGCCATCCGGGCAGTTGAACTCCAGCGTCGAATGCGGCGCCGCGATGTAGAAGGGCAGGCCTGCAGCACGCGCAGCGAGTGCCTTCAGATAGGTGCCGACCTTGTTTGCGCTGTCGCCATTGGAGGCGACGCGGTCGGCGCCGGTGATCACCATGTCCGCTTCGCCACGCATCAGCAGCAGGCCCGCGGCGTTGTCAGCGATCAGGGTGTGGGGCACGCCGGCGGCGCGCAACTCCCAGGCGGTCAGCAGGCCCTGGTTACGCGGGCGAGTTTCGCTGACCAGCACCTCGACCTCGATACCGGCGGCCTGGGCGGCGTAGATCGGCGCCAGTGCAGTACCGGCACCACAGGTTGCGAGCCAGCCGGCGTTGCAGTGGGTCATCAGCGTTACCGGGCCAGGCCGGCGTGCCGCGATGGCGGCGATGAGCGCGAGACCGTGACGGCCGATCGCGTCGCAGCTTGCGGCATCGTCGGCGCGGATGGCTTCGGCCTCGGCCCACGCCGCCGCCGCCCGGGCGGCGGGCGCCAATGGGCGCAGCACGCGCGCCATGCGGGCAAGCGCCCAGTGCAGGTTGACGGCGGTCGGACGGGTGGCGCCGAGTAGCTGCAGGGCCCGCTCCAGGCTCGGGTCTTCGCTGCCTTCGTGCGCCAGCGCCAGCGCTACACCGTAGGCAGCGGTAGCGCCGATCAGCGGTGCGCCGCGCACCTGCATGCTGCGGATGGCGTGTGCCGCCGCAGGCAGCGTACGCAGGGCGAGGGTCTGGGTGCGAAAGGGCAGTACGGTCTGGTCGAGAATGATGACCGCGTCGCCGTTGCGGCGCAGTGTGGGAATCGGTTGTTCGAACATGCGGGCGGGTTCCATGATCAGTGTGGATGTTTCGTGCGTGTTCCGGCCCGGCGCAGGGGTGTGGCGGGCGCGTGGCTGTCAGACGGCATTGAGCTTTTCGCAAGCGGCCGCCAGGGTGGCTTCGTTCTTGGCAAAGCAGAAGCGCAGCACCTTGTCGTCGTGGCCATCGGCGAAGAAGGCCGAGACCGGAATCGCCGCGACGCCGACCTTGCGCGTCAGCTGCTCGCAAAATGCGACGTCGCTCAGGTCGGAGATCGCAGCGTAGCGGGCGAGCTGGAAATACGTGCCATGCGAGGGCAGCAACTCGAAGCGTGAGCCGGCCAGTGCGTCGCGGAAGAAGTCGCGCTTGGCCTGGTAGAAGGCTGCAAGCCCGGCATGGCGAGAGGCCTCGGCCATGTAGTCGGCAAGCGCGAGTTGCACCGGGGTATTGACCGTGAACACGTTGAACTGGTGCACCTTGCGGAACTCCACCATCAGCTCGCATGGTGCGACCACGTAGCCGACTTTCCAGCCAGTAATATGGTAGGTCTTGCCAAAGCTCGACACCACGAAGCTGCGCGCAGCGAGCTCGGGATGTGCGGCGCAACTGGCGTGCGTGGCGCCGTCGAAAACGATGTGCTCGTAGACTTCGTCCGCCACGACGATGATGGCGGTGTCGCGGGTGAGTGCCGCCAGGCGGTCGAGATCGTCCGTGTTCCATACCGTCGCCGTCGGGTTGTGCGGCGTATTGATCATGATCATGCGTGTGCGCGAGTTGATCGCAGCCGCCACGGCCGCCCAGTCCGGCCGGTAGTCGGGCGCCGTCAGGGGCAGCCGTATCGCCTTGCCGCCGGCCAGTTCGATGGCCGGGACGTAGGCGTCGTACACCGGCTCGAACACGATCACTTCGTTGCCCGGGTGCACGCAGGCGCTAACCGCGGTGAACAGCGCCTGGGTGGCACCTGCGGTAATGGTGATTTCCGACTCCAGGTCATAGCGCGTGCCATACAGCGCCTCCACCTTGGCCGCCACCGCTTCGCGCAGCGCCAGACAGCCTGCCATCGGCGCGTACTGGTTGTGTCCGGCGCGCATCCAGTGCGCGACCCGTTCGAACAGCAGATCCTCGGCATTGAAGTCGGGAAAGCCCTGAGACAGGTTGATCGCACCGCATTCCTGCGCGAGGCGTGACATGACGGTAAAGATCGTGGTGCCGACCTGGGGCAGGCGTGATGCGATCGGAGCAGGGAAGTGTGGCATGGCGGTGGGCCGGGAGTGTGAAGTGGTCGATGCGGGTGGAGTTTGCATTGTCGCAAAAGAGCGCGTTGCCATGGCTGTCGCCGAACGTTCGTGCAGCGTCCCGACTCGGCATTGCACAAAGGGGGGGGCGAGGCTGCGTGATAGAATTCGAGGGTTTTCAACCCCTTGGCGATCCCTGCTTCGCCCCTCCCATCGTGCGCAATCTGCTTATCCTTATTCTCGTCGTGGCTGGCATCTGGTGGTTTGGGCGCGTCCTGACGAGAGCCAAGGAAAAGATTGCCGAAGTTCAGCGCGCAGCGCAGAAGCGGGGCGGCAGGGCGGTTGCTGCCCCCGAGCAGATGTGCGAGTGCGCGCACTGTGGCGTCAACGTGCCCGAGTCCGACGGTGTGCGCGAGGGAGGGCGTTTCTACTGCTGCGACGCGCATCGGTTGTCCGGGCCGCGAGCCGATTGACATGAGCGCTGCCGTGTCGGCCGCCAGCGAGCGTTCGCGGCGCAGTTCGCTGCGTTTCGTCAACCTGTTCAGACTCGTGCTGGCGGGCTTGTTCGTCGCCGCCGGGCGCGAGCTCGGCCTGGGTGACGAGGCGCCGCTGGTGTTTCACCTCGCCGCGTTCTGCTATGTGGGTGCTGCGCTCGGGCTTGGCCTGCAGGGCGTGGGCGGGCGATTTGGTGAGCAGCGGGTGATTGCGCTGCAGTTCGTTATCGACGTGATCGCGCTGTCGCTGATCATGTGGGCGAGTGGCGGCTACAGCAGCGGCATTCCGGTACTGATCATGATCGTGCTGGCCGGCGCCGGCTTGGTGGCGGAAGGGCGCATGGTGCTGTTCTTCGCCGCCTTGGCGACCATTGCGGTGCTGATCGAGAACGTCTGGCGGCTGGCGATGGGTGGGCAGCCGATGGATTTTTTTCAGGTCGGCATTTTTTGCACCGGCTTCTTCGGCATCGCCATCGTTGCCCGTCTGCTGGCCTCGCGGGCGCAGGCAAATGCCTCGCTGGCGGCGGAGCGGGGCGAGGCGCTGGCCAAGCAGCAGGCGGTCAATGAACGCATCATTCTCGACATGCAGGACGGCGTGATCGTTGCCGGTGACAATGGACGCGTGTTGCAGTCGAACCCGCAGGCTGCGGTGTTGCTTGGCATGGACAGCTGCGGGCTGGGCATGCTCGAAGGCTTGCGGCTGATCGATATCGATCCGGTGTTCGACGAGCTCATGCGTCAGTCCGGTGCCGACAATCGGCTATTGCGCATCGGTCCGGGGGGGCGCTTGCTGCGCTGCCGCACCGTGTGCGGCGAACCCGGCAGCGCGGCGGCGGGTGACACGCTGATCTATCTGACCGACTTCGAGGACATTCAGCGCCATCTGCAGCAGGTCAAACTGGCGGCCCTCGGTCGTCTCACGGCCAGCATGGCGCACGAAATCCGCAACCCCCTGTCGGCCGTGTCCCAGGCTGCGGAGCTGTTGCGTGAGGAAAAACGCAGTGAGATGCAGGGGCGGCTGGTGCGGATCATCAACGACAATACTCGACGCATCGAACGCATGATTCGCGACGTTCTGGCGCTTGGGCGGCGCGAACAGGCCGAGCCAGAGGTACTGTCGCTGGCGGAGTTCGTTGCCGAAGTGATCGATGAGCGGGTGTTTCGCGATGCCGCCGAGCGCAGCCTGTTCGTGATCGATATCGATCCGACACTGACTTTGTCCATGGATCGTGCCCACCTGCATCAGATCCTCGACAACCTGCTGGCCAATGCGCGGCGATATTGTTCGGGCCTGCCTTCCGCGGTCAGACTGCAGGCCGTTCCGCTTGTCGGCGAACGCCTTGCCCTGCATGTGCGTGATGACGGCCCGGGCCTGGATGAAGCCACCCGTCGCCACCTGTTTGAACCCTTCTTTACGACTCATGCCAAGGGTACCGGTCTCGGGCTCTACATCGCGCGCCAACTGGCCGAGGCCAATGATGCTACGCTCGAGCTCGACACCACCGGCCTGGGCGCTGATTTCGTCCTCAGCGGGCGCCAGAGACCATGAATCAGAGAACATGACTGCCAGCGAACGCCGTAACCGACCCGAAACCGTTGATGTCCTCGTCGTCGATGATGAGGATGACATCCGCGAGTTGCTCGAACTGTCCTTGCTGCGAATGGGGCTCGGTTGCGACACGGCTGGCTCGGTGGCGGAGGCCCGAGCCAGCCTCGAGCAGCAGCGCTACCGCCTGTGCCTGACCGACATGCGTCTACCCGACGGTGATGGGCTGGACCTGGTCGAATACATCCAGAAATACCAGCCGGCCCTGCCGGTGGCGGTGATCACTGCATTCGGCAGCATCGAAACCGCGATTCGTGCGCTCAAGCTTGGCGCCTTCGACTTCGTTACCAAGCCCATCGAGCTCAAGGTGTTGCGCGAACTCGTCAGCCATGCGTTGAGGCTGGAGTCGAGCGCGCCCACCGCCGTGCCCGGAGACCGCCTGCTGATCGGTAACTCGCTTGCGTTCCAGCAGTTGCGCGCCCAGGCCGAGAAACTCGCGCGCAACCAGGCGCCGGTTTTCATCCACGGTGAGTCCGGCACAGGAAAGGAGGTGATCGCGCGCCTGATCCATGCGCTTGGCGCGCGCGCCAGCGCCCCCTTCGTGCCGGTCAATTGCGGCGCGATTTCGCCGGAGTTGATGGACAGCGAGTTCTTTGGCCATCGCAAGGGCAGCTTTACCGGGGCCTCTGCCGACAAGGAAGGGCTGTTTCAGGCCGCCAGTGGGGGCACTCTGTTTCTCGATGAGATTGGCGAGCTGCCACTGGCGATGCAGGTGAAGCTGTTGCGCGCGATTCAGGAGCGTGCGGTGCGACCGGTCGGCGCACATGCCGAGGTGCCGGTGGATCTGCGTATCCTGTCGGCTTCGCATCGGGACCTCTCGCGTCTGGTCGCCGAAGGGCGCTTTCGGCAAGACCTGTTCTTTCGCATCAACGTCATCACCCTGCGTGTGCCGCCCTTGCGCGAGCGGCGCGATGATATTCCTGCGCTGGCGGATCATATCCTTGCGCGGCTGGCCGAGCGCGAGGGTGGCGAGCCGCGTCGGCTGTCGCCGCACGCGCTCAGTGCCCTGCAACAGCATCCCTTCCCCGGTAACGTTCGCGAGCTGGAGAACCTGCTTGAGCGCGCGTGTGCGCTGAGTGATGGCAGCGTGATCGAGGCCGACGACATCGACTTGCATCCCGCTGATTTTTCGCTGCCCGACATGCAAGCCACCGCAGTGACCACCGCTTCTTCCGCGCCGCTTGCCGAGGATGTAGACCCCGAGGCGGACAACGAAGCCGAGCGCCTCCGGGTGCTGCAGGCACTCGAGCAGACGCGCTGGAATCGGAGCGCGGCGGCCCGCAATCTGGGCATGACGCTGCGCCAGTTGCGCTATCGCCTGCAGAAGTGGGGGCTGGAGTGATCAGGCCAGCACGCTTACCTTGCCGCCGGTCTTCTGTGTGAGGTGGGCCGCCAGCGCTGCACGCACCGCATCTTCTCCATGTACCAGCCTTACCTCGCCTGGCAGGTGGCGCATGCGGGTAATGAAGCGGGTCAGGTCGTCGCGGTCGGCATGCGCGGAATAGCCTGACAGCGTGTGAATGCCGGCCCGAATCGTGATGCGCTCGCCATCGAACTCGACGTAACCGCCGCGTGGGCCGTAGCTCTGGATGGCGTGGCCAGGCGTCCCGCGCGCCTGGTAGCCAGCGAAGAGGACGTTGTGGCGCGCATCGCCCAGCATGGCCTTGAGGTAATTCACCACTCTTCCACCTGCGCACATGCCGCTGGCCGCGATCACGATGGCGGGTTCGGCGCTGCGGGCCAGGCGGTGCACCGTAGCGAGGTGTGCATCGTGGCTGTCGATCGCGATGAGTTGGTCGTAACTCAGCGGTTCGCGTCCGGCACGGACCCTGGCCTTGGCCTCGTCGTCCCAGAAGGGCTGGAGTTCTCGATAGAGCTGGGTGAAGCGGCCGGCCAGAGGTGAGTCGAGGTAAATCTTCAGCGCTTCCCAGCGCGCTGCATGGCGGCCGGGTTGCTGCCGCTGGCGATGGAGGATGTCCTCGAATTCGTACAGCAGTTCCTGGGTGCGGCCAATGCTGAAGGCGGGGATGATGACCGTCCCGCCGTCTTCGAGTGCGCGCTCGACCACGGCGCGCAGGCGCTCACGGCGGTAGCGACGGTCTTCATGCACGCGATCACCATAGGTGCTCTCCATGACCACGATGTCCGCCTGCCAGGGGGAGCGCGGTGCCGGCAGCAGGGGCGCGTGGGGTGCTCCGAGGTCGCCCGAGAACAGCACGCGGCGCCGTACCGGCCAGGCCTTGCCCGACAGTTCGAATTCGACGTAGACCGAACCCAGGATGTGACCGGCGCGCTGCAGGCGAACCCGGCAGCTGGCGTCGGCACTGCGGTACAGCGTGTGCCAGTGACGATAGGGCAGGGGGCGCAGACGCGCCTCCACGATCTTTAGATAGCGCTCGACGAGTAGCTGGTCACGCGTGACGCCGACCTGGAAGGCGTCTGCAAGTACCGTTTGCAAAAGACGCGCAGAGGGCTCGCTGCAAAAAATCGGTCCCTTGAAGCCTGCGGCCAGAAGCCAGGGGAGGCGACCGCAGTGGTCGATGTGCACATGGGTCAGCACCAGCGCGCCGATGTTTTGCACGGGGAAGGTGATGTCGAGACGATCTGCGGCGGCCCCCCCATCGGGGGCGGTCTCCGCGCCCTGGAACAGCCCGCAGTCGATCAGAACGCTGTTGTCACGCTCGATGAAAAGCTGATGGCACGAGCCGGTGACACCGTGACGTGCGCCGTGATGGAGGATGGTTGGGTTCATGACGAGATTCTATAGGCCATGAATCAAAAAATGCCATCGGCGTTGATGCTACTGTCCAAGTCGTTTCAGATACTCGCGGGTAAACATGCGCTCCGGCAGGTCGCGCACCGTCATGGTGTCGTAGGTCAGCACGGAGACCTCGCCCTGTTTCAGCGCATCCTCCATCACCAGGCGGGTGGGGCGCAGCCTCCCGGCCAGTTCCTTGAACTCCTCGTAATGTGCCGTCTTGAGCAGGCGTCCGGAGAGCGCGTAGAACTCGGCCTTGAGTGGGCGGCCATCCTTTTCTGCAACCCAGTACTTGACCTTGGAGTAGGTGACGCCGCGATCCGTCGACGTCAGGTCGAGGACGATGGTCGCCCCTCCGTCGAATTCCTCGCGGCCGATGATGCTGGGTGTGTAGTCGCTGGCAAAATTGGCGCGTGCCAGGTCGCCGTTGGCCACCTGGCCGGTGAGGCGCTGGGCGAGGGACAGGCGCACGGGTTGCGATACGCTCGGCATGAAGATCCACAGATCGCGACCGCGCATCAGCAGTGCCTGACCACGCTCGGAGGCTGGCTCGGTGCTCAGCACGATGGTGTTCTCGTTGCCGCGTGACAGCACACGGAACTTGCGTTCGTCCTGTTGCTGGCCATCGCTGAAATTGCGCACCGTGATCTCGGTCTGGAAGCTCTCACCTGGAAAGCGGATCGCGTCGGCGCGGGTGACGAGCTGTACCGCGGCAGGGTCGGCCATCGGCGTCTCGGGGACGTCTGCGTCCTGAGCCTGGGCCCAGACGGGGAGAAGCAGCGTTATGCCTGCCAGCAAGGCGGTCAGGCGGCGGCGCAGTTGGTGTTTGTGACCCATCGCGTGACTCATTAAATGGCTCATGGATGCTATCCTTTTGACGTTTACTTCACATCGTGACCGTCGTGATGGCCATTGTCCGGGTCGAAAATGTCAGCAAGCACTATCGCCTGGGTGATCAGGACGTCAGGGCCTTGACCAATGTAACGCTGGCAATCGAACCCGGCGTGTTCCTGGCAATTGCCGGACCATCGGGTAGCGGCAAGTCTACACTGCTGAACATCATCGGATGCATCGATACGCCGACTTCCGGCAGGGTCATCATCGATGACCACGACGTGTCCGGGCAGACGCCCGATGAGTTGGCCAGCCTGCGGGCGCGTACCATCGGCTTCATCTTTCAGACCTTCAATCTGCTGCCGGTGTTGTCTGCCGAAGAGAATATCGAGTATCCGCTGCTCCAGTTGAAAGAGCTGACCAAAGCCCAGCGCCGCGAGCGGGTCAAGCACTACCTTGAGGTCGTGGGCCTCACCCGCTATGCGACGCATCGACCCAATCAGCTCTCCGGCGGGCAGCGTCAGCGTGTTGCCATCGCCCGCGCCCTGGCGACGCACTCCAAGATCGTGCTCGCCGACGAACCGACCGCGAATCTCGACAGCAAGACCGGTTCGAGCATTCTCAAACTGATGCGTGATATCAATCGCCAGTCGGGCACGACTTTCGTTTTTTCCACCCACGATCGCAAGGTCATGAACATGGCTGATCGCCTCGTCCGTATCGCAGACGGTGAGATCACCGCGCTGGGCAAGCGTTCGGGCGATCAGTGGGTTTTCGTCAATGACCGTCGTCCCAAGGACGAGGTCGAACCTGAAGTCTAGGGAGTATTCATGCCTCTGATCCGACGCGCCAGGCTGGCGCTTTTCTGTGCCGCACTCGCACTTCCCGCGCTGGCGGTGGCACAAGCAAACGATGCTGCTGACCTGGATGCCGAGCTCGATGCTGATCTTGACGCGCTGCTCGACGTCGGGCCGGCCAGCAAGGAAGGCTCCGGAATCAAGTTCTCGGGTTATGGCGAGCTTGGTGCAGCCTACACGTACGCCGAGGATGACCGCTGGTCGCGATTGCGCGCCCGGCTCGAACTGGCGGCAAGCGGTCGGCTGGGGGAGCGGTCGCGCTGGAAACTGTCAGCACGGGGTGATGCCGATGCGGCCTACGACCTCGAAGACCGCTATTACCCCACGGCGGTCCGCGACGACCAGCGCCGCGACGCCATCCTGCGCGAGGCCTGGGTGGACTTCGGCGCCGGTGACTGGGAGTTCCGTGTTGGCCGCCAGCACATCATCTGGGGCGAAATGGTGGGGTTCTTCTTCGCCGACGTGGTTTCGGCGCGTGACATGCGGGATTTCCTGCTGCCCGAGCTGGAAACGCTCCGTATTGGTCAGTGGGCGGCGCGCGCCGAGTACTTCGGTGCAGACAGCCACTTCGAGATGATCTGGGTGCCGAGTCCAAGCTATGATGACATCGGCAAACCTGGGTCGGATTTCTACCCCTACCCGGGACTGCCTGTGGGTACCCAGGTAACGGAACGTGAGCCGTCCGACAGCTTGTCGAACAGCAACTGGGGTTTGCGAGTGTCCAGGCTGATTGCGGGCTGGGACATGAGTGCGTTCTATTACCGTAGCAACGACATCTCGCCAACCCTCGGCGTAGATCCGATCGGCGGGGGCCTGGAGCTCAGGCATGACCGCATTGGCCAGATTGGCGGCACGTTCAGCAAGGACATGGGCAGTTTCGTGCTCAAGGGCGAGGCGGTGCATACCCGCGGACGCAGCTTGAATACTTTCCAGGGCCCGCTGCCGGGGCTGGCCAGGACCAATATGGTCGACTACGCGCTAGGGGTCGATATTCCGGTCGGGAGCTCAACGCGATTGAACGTGCAGTATTTCGCGCGCTGGCTCGACGATCACGACCCGTGGATGGGCATCGATCGTGAAGAGCGCGGTATGACTTTCCAGGTGGTGCAGGAAATCGGCAGCTCGTTGGAACTCGAGTTCCTCGGCGCGACCAGCCTGAATCGCCGCGATTATCTGCTGCGCCCGAAGGCGACCTGGAAGTTCGCGCCCGAATGGCGGGCCGTTGCCGGTGTGGATGTCTTCCACGGGCCGGACGGTGGCCTTTTCGGCCGCTTCGATGATCGCGACCGTGCCTATGTGGAACTGCGACGCTGGTTTTGAGGCGGCTTGAGGCAAGTCATGCAGCGACGATCGCGCGCTGCATTTCTTCGAGTTCGCTGCGTTTCGGAAACAGCCGGTAGAAACTGCGTGAATCGTCGTCGGTTCGGCCGGCATGCCGGTCGATAAGCTGATCCAGTTGGTGCTGGCACAGATGCATCAGCACCGCAGGGGCACCGACCCTCGGGCAGATTCGTTCCGGGCCGGCCATGCGGTAGCCCAATAGTCGTCGATAGAAGCCCGCGTGGCGTGGATGGACCTCGATAAACACGTCCGTGACCCGGTACGTGAGGCGTGCCAGAACGTAAAGAATCTGCATCATCCCGGCCAGCGCCTCGTGCGAACTGTGCTCGGGATCCATAGCCAAGCGTGTGATTTCGCACACCTTGCCCCCGGTTGTTCGCACCGCATCGATCTCGTCGCGATAAAGTGTGTCTGCTAGAAGACCTGAGTCAGCATCTATGCACAAGGTAAGGGTCGCAATGGCGTGGTCGCCCTTGCAAGCCACGATCGTGATGTTGCGATCGTCGAGGCTCTCGCCCTGACCATAGGGGAATAGGCCCCTAGAAGAATACATGCGCTCAATGAGGCGTGCGGTGCTGCGCTTTAGCGCCTCAATGCCGTTGGCGACGCGAATCTCGTAGCCATTGCGTATCAGCTTGAAGTCTGGGTTGGGTCGGAACTCCCCGGCGTTGTTTCGCAGGGCTCCAGGCGAAATCTGGCTTTTAACGCGAGCAGGCGCGAGCATTGCGCGCACGTAGTTAGAGTGAGCGGCACGTTCGGTGGCCCCGCGCTGAGAGTATGCGTCCATGAATAATCCGATCCTTCGCTTGCGTTCGGTCATGCCCTTCTCGGATATCGATTCAGGGGCCGGTGCGAACTTCAGTTGGGGTAAAAGCCCACAACTATAGCCAGCGAGCACATCAAGCGATGTAATCGGTTGTGTGCATTTGTTCCTAGGATCATATTACACAGCTTCGTAGCATTTTGCTGGAGCTTGTCGACGTATCATAATGAGCTACGAATCCTGGAGAGTTGGAATATGATCTACGAATTTTCGAGCATGGGCAGCAGGCTATGGCGCGTAGTTTACGTGTTGCTTGCAGGTGTGCTGCTTTCTGGTTGCGCAAGCTCTTATCCTCCTGCGCCCGCTGCGGCTGCTGACTCCGAGTACAACTACGTCATCGGGCCGGGCGACAGCATCAATATTGTCGTGTGGCGCAACCCCGAGCTGTCGATGTCGGTCCCTGTTAGACCTGACGGCAAGATTACCACCCCGTTGGTCGAGGACCTCCCGGCTCTGGGCAAGGATTCCAGCACTTTGGCTCGTGATATCGAGAAGGCGCTGGGCAAGTTCATCCGTGACCCGGTCGTGACGGTTATCGTCACCGGCTTCGTAGGCCCCTACAGCGAGCAGATCCGCGTCGTCGGCGAGGCAGCCAATCCGCAGGTGCTGCAGTACAGCCAGAAGATGACGCTGCTCGACGTCATGATCGCGGTGGGCGGAATCACTGATTTTGCTGATGGCAACGGGGCGACCGTCCTGCGCACCACCGAAGGCAACAAGCAATACAGCGTGCGCATTCGCGATCTGATCAAGCGTGGCGACGTGTCGGCCAACGTCGAGATGCGTCCGGGTGACGTGCTCATCATCCCGCAAAGCTGGTTCTGACAAGCTGGCTTCTCCATCAACTACCGGTGTGCCTGGACCCTGAGTGGGGTCAGGCACGCTTCGGGCTGAGCGAAACTGATTCATGGAAGAACTTGTAACGCAGCTTATCGGCTATCTCCGTGGTATGTGGAGATACCGGTGGTGGGGGCTGGCTCTCGCCTGGGTGGTCGGCATTGTGGGGGGGGTCGTCATCTACACGATGCCTGACACCTATGAATCGCGGGCGCGCATTTACGTGGATACGGATTCGGTACTGCGCCCGTTGATGAGTGGCCTCGCCATCCAGCCGAACGTCGGTCAGCAGGTGGCAATGCTCAGCCGTACGCTGATCAGCCGGCCCAACGTCGAGAAGCTGATCACCATGGCCGACCTCGATCTTGGCGTGCGGACGCCCGAGCAGCGCGAGGGCCTCATCAACAATTTGATGAGTGAGCTGCGCATCCAGGCCGAGCGCGGCACCAACCTGTTCAGCCTGTCCTATGCAGACACGCATCCCGAGCAGGCGCAGCGCGTCGTGCAATCGCTGATGTCCTTGTTCGTGGAATCAGGACTGGGTGGCAAGCGTCAGGATACCGACGCCGCTCGGCGCTTCATCGAAGAGCAGATCATCGGCTACGAACAGAAGCTGAACGAGGCCGAGAACCGTCTCAAGGAGTTCCGCTTGCGGAACATGGCCTTGCTGGGTAGCGGTACAAGTGACTATGTCAGCCAGATCGGGGCGATGAACGAACAACTGCAGCAGGCACGGCTGGAGTTGCGTGAGGCAGAAAATTCGCGCTCTGCCATGCGCGACCAGTTGATGGGCAGCAAGGACGATGAAGAGTCGCTTGCGCCTCCCCCGATGCTGGCCACGCCCGAGATTGACGCCCGCATCGATGCGCTGAAGCGCAGCCTGGACGACCTGCTGCAGCGTTACACCGAGCGTCATCCGGATGTGACGGGTGCGCGTCGCGTGATTGCCGATCTCGAAGCGCAGAAACTGGAACAAATCGAGGAGATGCGCAAATCGGGTGCGGGTGCGCCATTGATGGGCTTTGGCGACAATTCGTCTGCCCAGCAACTCAAGCTTGCGCTGGCCGAAGCCGAGGGGCGCGTTGCGTCGTTGCGGGCACGGGTCGGCGAGTACGAGGCGCGTCTCGAGCAACTGCAGGCCTCGGCAAAGCGCATTCCCGAGATCGAAGCCGAGATGGCACAGCTCAACCGGGATTACTCGGTTCACAAGAGCAACTACGACCGTCTGCTTGAGCGTCGCGAATCGGCCAGCATTGGCGCCGACATGAGTGCGCAGGCGGGGATTGCGGATTTCCGCGTCATTGATCCTCCGACCCTGCCGAACAAGCCCTCTGCGCCCAACCGCTTGCTGCTGCTGCCGCTGGCCGGTCTGGTCGGCCTGTTGGCGGGTTTCGCTCTGACATTCCTCATCAGTCAACTGCGTCCGGCCTTCAGCGATCCGCGCACATTGCGCGAGGTGACTGGTCTGCCGGTGCTGGGAACGGTATCGATGCTGCATACCACGGCTCGCACCCGCACCCGACGTCGCGGTCTGCTCGCGTTCTCCAGTGGGCTGCTGGCCTATGCAGGCGCCTTCGTCGCGGCGACGATCGCACTGAAATTCATCCAGGGTTGAACGGAAGATAACGATGAGCCTTATCGAGAAAGCGGCCCAGCGCCTGGACATGTTGAAACAGGCTGCCTTGGAGCAGCCTGCCGAGTCCGATGCTCCGCCCCAGGTGCGCAAGGCTCCCGAGCCAGCGCGTGCCGTTGCACACGACACCGAGGCGCAGTCATCCTTCGTCCCGCGTCCGGATACGCATGCGATTCACAACGTCATTTCGCGTACCGCGCAGATCGACCTCGCCCGCCTTGCAGAGGTCGGCATGGTCACGCCGGACCGTCCACGCAGCACGATTGCCGAGGAATACCGCGTCATCAAGCGCCCGTTGCTGCGCAATGCAACCGCCACTGGACCGGCGCAGCTCGACGATGGCAATCTGATCATGGTCAGCAGCGCGTTGCCGAGCGAGGGCAAGACCTTCTGCGCGATCAATCTCGCAATCAGCATGGCGATGGAACTGGACTACACGGTGTTGCTCGTCGACGCGGACGTGTCGCGCCCCTCCGTGCTCAACCAGCTCGGCCTGAAGCCGGAGCGGGGATTGATGGATGTGTTGGCCGGCGATGTCACCGACCTCAGTGATGTGCTTCTGCGTACCAACATCGAGAAGCTGACTCTCCTTCCTGCGGGCATGCCGCACGCGAGGGCGACTGAACTCCTCGCCTCCGAGGCGATGACGCAGTTGCTCGAACAGATGTCAAATCGCTACCCCGACCGGATCATCATTTTCGATTCGCCTCCGCTACTGGTGACGACCGAGTCCCGGGTGCTCGCCACCCACATGGGCCAGATCGTCATGGTCGTGGAAGCCGAGCGCACCACGCACGCCACCGTGCGCCAGGCGCTTGCGACCATCGAGAACTGCCCGGTCAAGCTCATGGTGCTCAACAAGTCGCGTGAGCGGGGACCCGGCTCCTACTATGGATATGGCTATGGATATGGCGAGGATGTTCGCACCGAAGCGGCGTGAGGGCGCGCGCTACGCGCTGCCTGCCCTGACCCTGTCGACGCTATTGCTGCTGGCTACGGCGAATGCCCTTGCTCAGACCTCGACCGTCACGCCCCGTCTCGACACCAGCCTGACCTGGACCGACAACGCCAGCTCGAGCGGACTCGGTGGGTTTGGCGGCAGGGGGCAGGGGGCCGGCGACGGTGGCACGGACTGGATCCTCGAGGTTTCCCCCGGCATTGCCGTGGCGCGCGACAGCGGTCGCATGCGCGGCAATCTGAATGCCAGTCTCCGCAACCTGATGTACGCGAGCAATACCGACAACAACACCTCTTATCTGTCGCTCAACGGTAGCGGCCAGTTCGAGGCAGTGGAAGACATGTTTTTCATCGACGCTGACGCCTCGATCAGCCGCAATAACCTGTCGGCGTTCTCTACGCGTGGCTCCAATGACCTGCTGGACGTGAGCCAGGACAACGAAACGCGCGTGTTCACCCTGTCCCCCCGCTTCCAGTTCAGGATTGGTGACAATACCGAAGGCGCACTGCGCTACCAGCGGCGCTGGTCGAATGTCGGGAACGGACTGCTTGCTGATCAGGACAAGGACAAGTGGTCTGCCGAGATCACGAACACCCGGATCACCGGCATTTTCGGCCTCGGCCTTGCCTACAACCGGCAAAGTGGTGGCTCCAGTGGTGGTAGCGGCAGCGCCTCAAGGCAGGGCTCTCAGGAGCAGGAGATTGCCCGCGCCACGCTGTATGCGAAGATCTCGCCCGAGCTTCGCCTGCGCGGCATCGTCGGTCACGAGAAGAATGACTACGGCGCATCGGGCGCCGACAGCAGCACCATCACCGGGGGCGGCTTTGACTGGAACCCGACCGATCGCACGGCCATCTCGGGCACGGTCGAAGACCGTGTATTCGGTCGGGGTTACGACGTCAGTGTGCAGCACCGCATGTCGCGCACGACCGTGTTTGCCTCGTTCTCGCGTGATATCGAGTCTTCGCTCGATCTGATTGCTGGGGGCGGGCTGAACGACCCCTTTTACCAGGCGCTCTACGATGAGATTCTTCGCCTCAATCCGGGGATCAGCCCGGCCCTGGCGAGTGACGCCGCCTTGCTGCTGCTCCGGCAGTTGCGTGGTGACGTGCTGACCAACGCCTATTTCCTCAGCCGTTCGATGAGTTCCGGTATCAGTCATGTCCTGAAGCGCGGCGTCGTCTCACTGACGTTCAACCGGTCAGACCGTTCCCGCCTGGGTTCGGCCGACCGCTTGGCGCCCGAAGATGATTTCAGCGCCTTCGACGACATCTCGACCGACTCCATATCTTTGTCCTACAGCCATCGCTTGACGGCCCTGGAGTCGCTCAACACCTCGGTGACACGCTCCACGTCGACTGGGCGCGGGGAGGACAGCGCTGATACCAAGCGCACATCGTTCCAGATCGGCCTCAGCTCCAGCCTTGGGCCGAAAACCACAGGCGCGCTGATCTACCGTCATCAGCGCTCCGATGGCAAGGGCGACACCTTCGGCGACAGTGACCGCAGAGAGAACTCGGTCACCGCCTCGCTCGGCATGAGCTTCTGACCGGACCCCCGATGTACGACTCATTCTTCAAACTTACCGGCAAGCCCTTTCAGCTCAACCCGGACCCCTCCTTCTTCTACGGCAGTCGCGGTCACAAGCGGGCGATGGCCTATCTCGACTATGGTTTGCATCAGAGCGAGGGGTTCATCGTCATTACCGGCGAGATCGGGGCAGGAAAGACGACCATCGTGCGTAGCCTGCTCGAACAGCTCGATCCAGTAAAGGTCGTCGCCGCCAACCTGGTCAGTACCCAGATCGACGCCAGCGACATGTTGCGCATGGTCGCTGCGGCCTTCGGCGTGCCGAGCCGCAACCTTGACAAGGCCGGGCTGCTGCTCGCGCTCGAGACCTTTCTGGTGTCCGTTGCCGCGTCGGGCAAGCGTGCGCTGCTGGTTGTTGACGAAGCGCAGAATCTGAGCATGGCAGCGGTCGAAGAGCTGCGCATGCTGTCAAATTTCCAGCTCGAGGATCATGCCTTGCTGCAGAGCTTCCTCGTCGGACAGCCCGAGTTTCGCGACATCATGCAAAGCGGCGAGATGCAGCAACTGCGCCAGCGCGTGATCGCGTCGTATCACCTCGGTCCGCTGGATGCACAGGAAACACGCGGCTACATCGAGCACCGCCTCGGCCATGTTGGCTGGAATGGAGACCCGATTTTCGAGCCTGGCGCGTTTACTGTCATTTACAGCTATACCGGCGGGATTCCGCGACGTATCAACACCTTGTGCGACCGCCTGCTGCTCGGCGCCTATCTGTCCGAGCGCCACTCGATCGGCGAAGCCGACGTGCGAGAGGTCATCGAGGAGCTTAAGGAAGAGTTCGCCTCCGCCGGCGCGCGCCGGGTGCATACCGACGACGCGCCTCATCACGCGCTCGACGCGGTCGCGCTCGACCGTCTGCAGGTGTCACCCGAACTGGCCGAGCAGGTGGCGGGGATGGCGGCGAACTTCGACATGCAGCGCATCGAGACCCGGCTCGCCGGGCTGGAGCACTCGGTATCGGCCACTTTGAACGTTCTCAACCAGTTGCTGCAGGCTGTGCGTCGCGATGCTCCGGTTGACGGGAAAATGCCATGAGTGCCAGCGCCAGCATGACCTCCAGCCCAGTCGCGCCGGTCATTTGTATCGTCGGTGCGCGACCCAACTACATGAAGGTGGCGCCGATCATCCGCGCCTTGGCCGGCCACCAGCCGCCCATACCGACCCTGCTGGTCCACACCGGCCAGCATTACGACCCGGCGATGAAGGACCGACTGTTCGCCGATCTCGATTTGCCCGAGCCTGATGTCAATCTGGCGGTGGGTTCAGGCTCGCACGCCGTGCAGACCGCCGAGGTCATGAAGCGCTTCGAGCCCGTGATCGACCAGCATGGCGCGCGTGCGGTGCTGGTGGTCGGCGATGTTAACTCCACGCTCGCCTGCGCACTGGTCGCCAGCAAGCGCCACGTCCCGGTGCTGCATGTCGAGTCCGGCCTGCGCAGCAACGATCGGCGCATGCCCGAAGAGATCAACCGCATTCTCACCGACCAGCTCTCTGACCTGCTGTACACCACCGAGCGCAGCGCGCACGACAACCTTGCGCGCGAAGGCATCCCGGACGAACGCGTGGTGTTCGTCGGCAATGTCATGATCGATAGTCTGCGCGCCAGCCTGCCCAAGGCCGTACCGGCGGCCGAATTGCTCGCTGCGGCGGGGCTGGATGCTGAGCGCATCGCTGGCGGCTACGGCGTCGTCACCCTGCATCGCCCGTCCAACGTCGATCATGCCGACACCCTCGGGCCGATCATCGATGCGCTGCGCGAAGTCAGTCAGACCCTGCCGCTGATCGTGGCGTTGCATCCGCGTACGCGCAACAACCTCGAGCGCTTCGCCATGCTCGACCGGCTCGACAGCCCCGGTTTTCTCATCCTGCCACCGCAGGGCTATCTGGAAATGCTGGGCCTGATGTCGGGCGCAAGGCTGGTGCTGACCGACTCCGGTGGCATTCAGGAAGAAACCACCGCACTGGGCGTGCCCTGCGTGACGATCCGCGAGAACACCGAGCGCCCGATTACCGTGGAGCAGGGCACCAATACCCTGGTCGGCATCGATCCGACGGCCATCCTTGCGGCCGCTCGCTCCATTCTTGCCAACGGTGGCAAGGCCGGTCGCGTACCCGAATACTGGGATGGGCGCACTGCCGAACGTATCGCCAGCCACCTGCATGGCTGGCTCGCCGCGCGCGAGGTGGCGGAGCCATCTGCGGTTGCCAGGGGTGTGGCATGAACACGCGAATCACCAATGCCTTCACTTGCGATGTGGAAGACTACTTCCAGGTGTCTGCGCTGGCGCCGCATTTCCCGCGCGCGCAGTGGGACAACGTGCCCTGCCGCGTCGAGCGCAACATCGACCGCATTCTCGAATTGCTCGATGGTCATGGGTCGCAGGGCACCTTCTTTACCCTGGGCTGGATCGCCGAGCGCTTCCCGCAACTGGTGCGGCGCATTGCCGACAACGGTCACGAAGTCGCCAGTCACGGTTATGGGCACGAACGTGCCTGCGCCATGACGCCGCAGGCCTTTACTGCTGATATCAAGCTGGCCAAGGCCGTGCTTGAGGACATTACCGGCCAGGGTGTCAGTGGCTACCGCGCCCCCAGCTTTTCGATCAGCACCGCAAATCCGTGGGCGCACGACTGCATCGCGGATGCGGGCTATGTCTATAGTTCCAGCGTCTACCCGGTGAAGCACGATCACTACGGCATCCCGGACGCACCGCGCTTTCCGTGGCGGCTGGCCAATGGCCTCGTCGAGGTGCCGATCACGACCTTGAAAATGCTGGGCCGCAACTGGCCTGCAGGCGGTGGCGGCTTCTTTCGCCTGTTGCCGTATGCGCTATCGCGCTGGCAGATCGCGCGCGTCAACGCCGACGACAAACGCCCGGCGATCTTCTACTTCCATCCTTGGGAAATCGACCCCGAACAGCCGCGAGTGCGCGAGGCCACGGCCAAGACGCGTTTTCGCCACTACGTCAATCTGGATCGCACCGCGCCGCGTCTCGACCGCCTGCTGTCCGATTTTGCCTGGGGGCGCGCGGACGAAGTCTTCCGCGACGCAGCCTGAGCGCGCGTCGCGCCTGGTGTATTGAATGCCTATCAAGGTCAAGCTACTCTCGTCTGAACATGCCGCGCGCTGGGACGCCTTCGTGCGTGCCTGCCCGCAGGCCACCTTCTTTCACCTGTCGGCCTGGCAGGAGATCGTGCGCACGGTGTTTCGTCACCGTACGTTCTTCCTGTTTGCCGAGCGCGATGGCCAGATCATTGCCGTGCTGCCGCTGGCCGAGGTCAAGAGCCGGCTCTTCGGTCATGCGCTGACGTCCCTGCCATTCTGCGTCTATGGCGGGATCGCCGCCGCCGCAGATGCCGGTGGCGACGCCGTTGCCCTGCTCGAGGGCGAGGCCGACAGCCTGGCGCGCCAGCTTGGCGTGCAACATCTTGAATGCCGCAATCTCCAGCCCCGCCATCCAGACTGGCCGCGGCAGGACTTGTACGTCACCTTTCGCAAGGAGATCCTGCCCGAGGTCGACGCCAACATGCTCGCCATCCCTCGCAAGCAGCGCGCCATGGTGCGCAAGGGGATCAAGAACGAGCTCGTCAGCCACATTGATTCGAACGTTGATCGTTTCTTCGCGCTGTACGCCGACAACGTGCTGCGCCATGGCACGCCCGCGCTGCCGAAGAAGTTCTTCCAGCGCCTGAAGGAGACTTTCGGCGACGATTGCGAGGTGCTCACCGTCACCGACGCGGCAGGCCGGACGCTGTCCAGCGTGCTCAGCTTCTACTTCCGCGACGAAGTACTGCCGTATTACGCGGGGGACGACCTGGCCGCACGCGACCTGGCCGCCAACGATTTCAAGTACTGGGAACTGATGCGCCGCGCCTGCGAACGGGGCTGCAAGGTGTTCGACTACGGCCGCAGCAAGATCGGCACCGGCCCTTACAGCTTCAAGAAAAACTGGGGCTTCGAGCCGCAGTCGCTGTCCTACGAATACCGTCTGTACAAGCGCGACAGCGTGCCGCAGAACAACCCGATGAACCCCAAATATCGCGCCTTCATCGCACTGTGGAAGCGCCTGCCGCTCGGCGTGGCCAACGCCATCGGGCCGCACATCGTGCGCCACCTGGGCTAGGGCCGGGGCTAGGGCGATGGCTGATTCGCGCAGCGCGCTGCCGCCGGTCCTGTACCTGGTGCACCGCATTCCCTATCCGCCCAACAAGGGCGACAAGGTGCGTTCGTTCAACATCCTGCGCCAGCTCGCGCGCACGCATCGCGTCTTTCTCGGAACCTTCGTCGACCATCCTGACGACCGCCAGCATGTCGGCAAACTGTCCGACTGGTGCGAAGAAGTGTGCGCCATCGAGCTCGCGCCGCGTACGGGGCGCATCAAGAGCCTGCGCGGCTTGCTGAGCGGCGAGGCGCTCAGCCTGCCGTACTACCGCAACGCGCATCTGGCCGACTGGGTGCGCACCACCGTCGCAGCCCAGGGCATCGAGCAGGTCGTCGCCTTCTCCGGGCCAATGGCCCAATACCTCGATGCGCCTGGTTTGCGGCGCCGGGTCATCGATTTCTGCGACGTTGATTCGGCCAAATGGACGCAATACGCCGCCGACCGGCGCTGGCCCATGTCCTGGCTGTACCGGCGCGAAGGCGAGCGTCTGCTGGCTTTCGAACGCCAGGCGGCAGCACGCAGTGACGCCAGCCTGTTCGTCACCGAAGCCGAGGCGGCACTGTTTACCGGCGCCGCGCCCGAGGCCGCAGCGCGTACGCGGGTGATGCAGAATGGCGTGGATGCGGAGTTTTTCTCGCCCGCGCATGTGCTGGCGAACCCTTATCCTGCAGGCGGGCCGGTGTTGTTGTTTACCGGCGCCATGGACTATTGGCCCAACATCGACGCGGTGAGCTGGTTTACCACCGAGATACTGCCCGCAATTCGCGCCCGCCAGCCGGATGTACGTTTCTGGATCGTCGGCATGAACCCTGCGCCCGCCGTGCAGGCCCTGGCGGGCGAAGGCGTGGTCGTGACCGGCACGGTGCCGGACGTGCGTCCCTACCTCGCGCATGCGGACGTGGTGGTCGCGCCGCTGCGCATCGCTCGTGGCATCCAGAACAAGGTGCTTGAGGCGATGGCGATGGCGCGCCCGGTGGTGCTGTCAGCGGCGCCCGCGGTCGGTCTGGCGGCGACCTCGGGCAGGCAATGCGAGATCGCGGCGGACAGCGCTGCGTTTGCGCTGGCGGTGATCGACTTGCTTGAGCAGCCCGAGCGCTGCGGGCCGATGGGGGCAGCCGCGCGCGAGTGTGTGCTACGTGGCTACAGTTGGCCGGCGCACCTTGCCGTGCTTGATCGGCTGCTCGGACCCGCGCAACGCCCGGATGCGAACGAGACCGCAACGGCGTCTGGCACCGACGCCGGTTTGCTGCGCCGTGTGGGCAGCGCCTCGTGAGCGATGCACGGCCGCTGGTGATGCACCTCGTTTACAGTTTCGACGTCGGTGGGCTGGAAAACGGCGTCGTCAACCTGATCAACCGCATGCCTGCCAAGCGCTTTCGTCATGCGGTGGTGGCGCTTACCCACTGCGCGCCAGCGTTTTGCCAGCGCATCACCCGGGCTGACGTCGAATTTCTGTCGCTGCACAAGCCACCCGGCCACGGCATCAAACTTTATCCGCGCCTGTATCGGCTGTTCCGCGAGCGGCGCCCCGCAGTGGTGCATACGCGCAACCTTGCCGCGCTCGAATGCGTGGTGCCGGCGCGTCTTGCCGGGGTGCCAGCACGGGTGCATGGCGAACATGGCTGGGACGTGTCGGATCCGCAAGGTACCCGGCGCAAGTTCCAGTGGTTGCGCCGCGCCTATAGCCCCTTTGTCAGTCGCTACGTGGCGCTGTCCGGTCATATCGAGTCCTACCTGGTGGATCGCGTCGGCATTGCGAGCGCACGCGTGGAACGCATCTGCAATGGCGTGGATACCGAACGCTTCTTCCCCGCGCCGGACGCCCGACGCATGGCGCTGCCGGGCTCACCCTTTGATGCCGTTGGTCACATCGTTGTCGGCACCGTCGGCCGCCTGCAGGCGGTCAAGGATCAGATCACGCTGGTGCGCGCGTTTGCCCTGGCGCGCGGGCAGGGCGGGGCAACGGCGCAAGCGCTGCGACTGCTGATTGCTGGAGACGGCCCGCTGCGCGGCGAGGTCGAGGCCGAGATCCGCAATGCCGGCCTGGGCAGTGTTGTCTGGCTGGCCGGCGAGCGCAAAGACGTGTCGGATGTCATGCGTAGCCTGGATATGTTCGTGTTACCGTCGCGCACCGAAGGCATCTCGAACACCATTCTCGAAGCCATGGCCAGCGGCCTGCCGGTGCTCGCCACCGCTGTCGGCGGCAATGCCGAGCTCGTCGTACCCGGGCACACCGGGGCCTTGGTGGTGCCTGCCGACCCCGGCGCAATGGCCAACGCGCTGATGTGCTACGCTGACGATGCTGCGCTGCGGCATAGGTGCGGTGTGGCCGGCCGCCAGCGTGTCGAGCAGGGCTTCAGCCTCGATGCCATGGTGGCGCGCTACACGGCGCTGTATGAAGGCCTGCTGTCGTCCGCTGTGTCTGGCAGATAACCCCCAAACCCCCAAGGAATCCTGATCATGTGCGGCATTGCCGGCCTCTTCGATACCCGCGGCAAGCGCGATTTCGATCGCGCCCTCATGCAGCGCATGAACGACGTCCAGCACCATCGTGGCCCGGACGAAGGCGGCTACCATTTCGAGCCCGGCGTGGCCCTTGCACACCGCCGGCTGTCCATCATCGACCTCGCCACCGGCCAGCAGCCGCTGTTCAATGAAGATGGCTCGGTCGCCGTGGTGTTCAACGGCGAGATCTACAACTTTCAGGAACTCGTCCCCGAGCTCGAAGCGCTCGGCCACGTCTTCCATACCCGCAGCGACACCGAAGTCATCGTCCACGCCTGGGAGGCCTGGGGCGAGGACTGTGTGCAGCGCTTTCGCGGCATGTTTGCTTTCGCCGTGCACGACCGCAATCGAGACACGCTGTTCATGGCGCGCGACCGCCTGGCGGTCAAGCCGATGTTCTACGCGCTGCTCGACGACGGCACGCTTGCCTTTGGCTCCGAACTCAAGGTGCTGATGCAGCACCCCGCGCTCGATCGCCGCATGGACCCACTGGCGGTGGAGGAGTACTTCGCGCTTGGCTATGTTGCCGAGCCGCGCACCATCTTTCTCGGCGCAAAAAAGCTCGGGCCGGGCGAGTCGTTGTGCATCCGTCGCGACCAGCCCATTCCCGCGCCCAGGCAGTACTGGGATGTCGAATTCACCCTAGACAACAACATTGGCCTCGCCGACGCCAGCGCCGAACTCACCGAGCGCCTGCGCGAATCGGTGCGCCTGCGCATGATCTCGGAGGTGCCGCTCGGTGCCTTCCTGTCCGGCGGCGTTGACTCCAGTGCCGTCGTCGCCACCATGGCTGGCCTGTCCGACGCGCCGGTCAACACCTGCTCCATCGCCTTCGACGATCCCAAGTTCAACGAATCCGAGTTCGCGCAGAAGGTGGCGGACCGCTACCGCACCAACCATTTCGTCGAAACGGTGAAGTCCGACGACTTCGACCTCATCGACACCCTCGCTGCGCTTTATGACGAGCCCTACGCCGACAGCTCCGCCATCCCGACCTATCGGGTGTGCCAGCTCGCGCGCAAGCAGGTCACGGTGGCGCTGTCGGGCGACGGTGGCGACGAGACCTTTGGCGGCTACCGCCGCTACCGCATGCACCTGATGGAAGAAAAGATGCGCGCGGCCTTGCCGCAGGGTCTGCGTCAGCCGCTGTTCGGTCTCCTCGGCCGGGTCTATCCCAAGGCCGACTGGGCGCCGCGTGTATTCCGCGCCAAGACCACCTTCCAGGCCATGGCACGCGACGCGGTCGAGGCCTATTTCCATTCGGTGTCGCTGCTGCGCGGCGACATGCGCGCCAAGCTGTTCTCCACCAGTTTCCGCGGCAAGCTCGGCGGCTACGATGCGCTCGAGGTCTTTCGCCGCCATGCCGCCAAGGCCAACACCGACGACCCGCTGGCACTCATCCAGTACCTCGACCTCAAGACCTACCTGGTCGGTGACATCAACACCAAGGTCGACCGCGCCAGCATGGCCCACTCGCTGGAAGTGCGCGAACCGCTGATGGACCACAAGCTGGTCGAATGGCTTGCCACGCTGCCGTCCAGCCTCAAGATCCAGGGCAACGAAGGCAAGTATCTGTTCAAGAAGGCGATGGAGCCCTTTCTGCCCAACGAGGTGCTGTATCGCCCCAAGATGGGCTTCGCTGTGCCGCTTGCACGATGGTTCCGTGGCCCGCTCAAGCAGCGCGTGCGTGACGCTGTGCTCGGTGAAACCCTGGCGGCCACCGGTATATTCAATCGTGAATACCTGCAGCACCTGGTCGACGCGCACCAGTCGGGCGCGCGCGATTACAGCGCACCCTTGTGGTCGCTGTTGATGTTCGAGGCCTTCTTGCGCACGCTCGACGTGGCAAAGCTCGTGCTCAGCGAGGCTGGTGCCCTAGAGCCAGTTCAAGCGTTGCATGTAACGAATTGAGGGGCTATGCTTTGTTGCATGTAACGCAAGGCTTGTTAGGAGAGAATCCATGGTCGCAAGTGTTTCGGAGCGTGTCGGACGCTATCGCACGAACCTGCGTGAAGCGGGCTTGCGTCCTGTCCAGATCTGGGTGCCCGATACCCGCAGGCCAGGTTTTGCGGAGGAATGTCGCAGGCAGTCGAGATTGCTCAAAGCGGATCCGCACGAGCAGGAGGTTCTCGACTGGATCGAGCAGGCCGCCGATGCGGATGGCTGGGTGTGATACGCGGCAATCTGGTTACTGTCGCTTCACAAGGCGACTACGGTAAACCGCGCCCGGCGGTGGTCATCCAGTCCGATTTGTTCGATGGGCACCCCTCAGTCACGGTATTGCCCCTGACCACGGAATTACGCGACACGCCTCTCTTTCGGATCAGCGTCGAGCCTTCGGCAGGCAACGGATTACGCCAGCGCTCCCAGATCATGATCGACAAGATCCATACCGTCCCGCGAACCCGGCTCGGCAACACGCTCGGCAAGCTCACCGATGACCAGCAGGTCGCGGTCAATCGCTCGTTGATGTTGTTTCTCGGACTGGCCTGAACAAGGTTCTCGATGCGCATCCTTCACATCCTCGACCACTCCATCCCGCTGCACAGTGGCTATACCTTTCGCACCGCGGCCATCCTGCGCGAGCAGCGGGTACTGGGGTGGGAAACTTTTCACCTTACCTCGCCCAAGCAGGGCGCGACCGCTGCCATGGTGGAGGAGGTCGATGGCCTCAGTTTCCACCGCACGCTGCTGCCGCCGCCCGCGCCGAGCGGTGTTGCAGAATTGAAGCAGATCCGTGCCGTGCAGGCGCGCATCGAAGAACTGGCGCGCGAACTGCGGCCGGACGTCCTGCACGCGCACTCGCCGGTGCTCAACGCCATTCCGGCGATTCGCGCGGGCAAGAAGCTTGGCATCCCGGTTGTGTACGAGATTCGCGCCTTCTGGGAAGACGCCGCCGTTGACCACGGCACAACCGCCGAAGGCAGTGTTCGCTACCGCGTCACGCGGGCGCTGGAAACCTGGGCGCTCAAGCGCATCGATCACGCCTTCACCATCTGCGAAGGCCTGCGGCGCGACATCGTCAGTCGCGGTATCCCGGAATCCAAAGTCACCGTCATTCCCAACGCTGTTGATGTCGAAGGCTTCCAGCTCTCTGGCGATGCCGACCCCGTACTGCGCGGGCAGCTTGGTCTGAGTGGTGCTACTGTGCTCGGTTTTGTCGGCTCCTTTTACGCCTACGAAGGGCTCGATCTGCTGCTCGAGGCCTTTCCCGCGCTGCTGCAAAAGCGCCCCGAGCTGCGCCTGCTGCTGGTGGGCGGTGGTCCGCAGGACGCCAATCTTAAAGCCCAGGCGCTGCGCCTCGGCGTGGCGGACAAGGTCGTTTTCACCGGTCGCGTGCCGCACAGCGAAGTTAGCCGCTTTTACGACCAGATCGATCTACTTGTTTATCCGCGTCACTCCATGCGTCTCACCGAACTCGTCACCCCGCTCAAGCCGCTCGAAGCCATGGCGCAGGGCCGGCTGTTCGTCGCCTCGGACGTCGGCGGCCACCGCGAATTGATTTCTGACGGCGAAACCGGCAAGTTGTTCAAGGCTGGAAGTGCCGACGCACTGGCGTTGGCGATTGACGAAATGCTCGATCACCGCGAGCGCTGGCCCGCCATGCGCGCGGCCGGGCGGCATTTCGTTGAGGACGTGCGCAACTGGAAGAACAGTGTGGCGAACTACGCAGCGGTTTATCGCCGACTAGCAAAGAAATCAACCGAATGAACGGGTCTTGCTCCGTCGCAGTGCGTTGGCTGTCATGAACCTCACCGATCTCCGTCTTCTTCTCGTCGGCCCCCTGCCGCCGCCTGCGGGTGGCATGGCCAACCAGACGCGCCAACTCGCCGAGCTGTTGCGCGCGGAGGGCGCGCAAGTCGAGGTCGTGCAGGTCAATGCGCCCTATCGTCCAGCGTGGGCCGGGCGTATCAAGGGGGCACGCGCACTGTTCCGGCTCCTTCCCTACCTGGCGCACCTGTGGCGCGGCTGTGGGCGGGCGGATGTCGTGCATGTGATGGCCAATTCCGGTTGGTCGTGGCACCTGTTTGCCGCACCGGCGGTGTGGATCGCCGCGCTGCGTGGCACGCCGGTGGTGGTCAATTACCGCGGCGGCGAGGCGGATGCTTTCCTGCAGCGTACCGCCCGCTGGGTACGCCCCACCCTGCGTCGTGCCGGCGCGCTGGTGCTGCCGTCTGCCTTCCTGCTCGAAGTGTTTGCGCGCTATGGCATGCACGGGCGCATTGTCGCCAACATCATCGATCTCGAGCGTTTTCATCCAGCTGCCGCCCCGCAAGCGCCCAGCGCGGACCCGCATCTGGTTGTCGCGCGCAACCTCGAGCGGATCTACGGCAACGACATCGCGCTGAAAGCGTTTGCGCGGATACTCAAGCGCTTTCCCGGGGCGCGGCTGTCCGTTGCCGGTTCAGGCCCCGAAGCCGCGGCGCTCGCCGAGCTTGCACGCAGTCTGGGCATCGCCGGGCAGGTGTGCTTTACCGGGCGCCTCGACCGCGAGCAGATGGCTGTGCTCTACCGTGATGCACATCTCATGCTCAACGCCAGTCGCGTTGATAACATGCCTAATGCCTTGCTCGAAGCGCTGGCCAGCGGCCTGCCGGTGGTCAGTACCCGAGCTGGCGGAATCCCCTTCATGGTTAAGGATCGCCATACGGCGATGCTGGTGCCGGTCGATGACAATGTGGCGATGGCTGCAGCCACGATCGAAGTACTTGAGGATCAGGTCCTGCGCGCGAAGCTGGTCAGCGCCGGACTGGCCGAGGTGCGGCGCTATCAATGGACAACGGTGCGCGACACCTTGCTCGTCACTTACACGGAGACCATCGGGGCTGCCCCGGCGCATCGCGCAACATGAATACACAAGGACTGGTCATGCATTCACTCCATCCGGGCAGCGATTCGCCGGCAGCGCCGGGCGTCGGAGATCCGGCGGCGCGCAGGCTACACCTGCTGGTGCTGGCCGCAGGCCTGCTTTGGTTTGCGTTCTGGTATCGCGACACGCTGATGGCGATGGTTGGCATCTGGGAGCGCTCCGACACCTTCACTCACGGCTACGTCATCGCGCCCATCTCGGCCTGGCTGATCTGGCGCCGTCGCCACTTCATTCATGGCGTGGACATCGTGCCGTCGCTGTTCGGCATCGTCATCGGCCTTGGGGCCGGGGCGGCCTGGCTGCTGGGCGAACTGGCCAGTGTCGATGCCGTGTCGCAGTTTGCTTTCGTCGGCATGCTCGTCGGCCTGGTGTGGGCGGTCATGGGCACGGCGGTGGTGCGCACCTATGCGTTTCCGCTCGGCTTCCTGTTCTTCATGGTGCCATTCGGCGAGTTTCTGTTTCCGACCATGATGGACTGGACCACGCACTTCATCATCTGGGCGGTGCGCGCCTCCGGGGTGCCGGTGTATGCCGAAGGTTACAACCTGGTGATTCCGTCCGGGCGCTGGCAGGTGGTGGAGGGCTGCAGCGGCGTGCGCTACCTGATGGCGTCGATCGTGGTCGGCAGCCTGTATGCCTACCTCAATTACCGCAGCACGCAAAAGCGCCTGCTCTTTGTCGCCGCCTCGATCATCGTCCCCATTTTCGCCAACTGGCTGCGCGCCTACGGCATCGTCATGCTCGGTCATCTCAGCAGCAACAAGCTGGCCGCCGGCGCCGACCACCTGGTGTATGGCTGGGTGTTTTTCGGCATCATCATCATGGCGCTGTTCTGGATCGGCTCGCGTTGGCAGGAAGACGAGGAGCTGGCGCCGGTGGCGACGCCGAGTGTGCTGGGCGGGACAGGTCCTGAGGCTGGCTCGAGCAGCAGATTCGCCATGCTGGCGGTGGCACTGGCTGCTGTCAGCCTGTGGAATCCGCTGCTGGCCTATCTCGACCGCCAGGGCGAGCACGGGCCGGTGCAGTTTGCCCAGGTCGCGTCCGGTGGCGAATTCACGCCCGCTGATGTCGCGCTGCTGCCAGTGTGGTCACCGAGCTATTCGGGCATGCGCAGCGAATATCGGGCGGCGTGGAGCGGGGCAGACCGGCCGGTCGGCCTCTACATTGCCTACTACCGCGACCAGAAGGCAGGCGAAGAGCTGATCAACTCCGAGAACCGTGTGTTGATCAGCAAGGACCCGGTGTGGAAGCGCACGGCATCGGGCAGCCCGCAAGTCAAGCTGGGTACGGATGAGCAGACATGGGCCAGCCTGGAGATGGTCAGCGCGCACGGCCGCATGATCGTGTGGAATGCTTACTGGGTTGGCGGGCGCTGGACCACCAACGACTACCTGGCCAAGGTGTACCTGGCGCTGGCAACGCTCAGGGGCGAAGGCGACGATTCGGCAGCGGTGATGGTCTATGCACCCTACGTTGAAGGCGAGCACGACGCCGCTGCCGCCACGCTCGAGCGCTTTCTTGCCGACATGGGCGGTTCGCTAGCCGCCATGCTCGCGCAGACGTCCGCACGCTGATTCGGGATATTGAGCTGATGAACAGTCTCTATACGCGCGTGGTCTCGGGACTGGTGTTTCCACTGCACGAGCGCCTCAAGCACCACGATACGGTCGCGGTGCGCAAGCAACTCGAACAAACGCAGTGGTGGAGCCCTGATCGCCTGGCGCAACTGCAGCTCCAGCGCCTGCGCGGCTTATTGCAGCATGCCCAGCAGCACGTGCCCTACTACCGCGACCTGTTCGCCCGCATGGACTTCGAGCCCGCAGCAGTGACGAGTCTCACTGATCTGCAGCGCCTGCCTTTGCTGGGCAAGGCCGAGATTCGTGCCAACGCCGACGCCCTGAAAGCCGATAACGCGGTCGGTCTGGCGCGCTTCAATACCGGCGGCTCCAGCGGCGAGCCGCTGATCTTCTTCATCGGCAATCAGCGTGTCAGCCATGACGTCGCCGCCAAATGGCGCGCCACGCGCTGGTGGGGTGTGGATATCGGCGACCCGGAGATCGTCGTCTGGGGCTCGCCGATCGAGCTCACTGCGCAGGACCGCGTGCGCGCGCTGCGCGACAAACTGCTGCGCACCGAGCTGCTGCCCGCGTTCGAGATGTCCGCAGCCAAGCTCGATGGCTTCGTCGCCCGCATTCGCGAGCGCCGCCCGAAAATGTTGTTCGGCTACCCTTCGGCGCTGTCGCATATCGCCCGCCACGCCGAAAAGCGCGGCCTGCGCATGGACGCGCTCGGCATCAAGGTCGCCTTCTGCACCTCGGAAAAGCTCTACGATCACCAGCGTGAGGCCATCGAACGCATCTTCGGCTGCGCGGTGGCCAACGGCTATGGCTCGCGCGACGCCGGCTTCATCGCCCATCAATGCCCGGCGGGCGGCATGCACCTGACCGCCGAGGACCTCATTGTCGAGATCGTGGACGCCGCCGGCCGCGTGCTGCCTGCGGGTGAGGCCGGCGAGATCGTGGTCACCCACCTTGCCACTGGCGACTTCCCTTTCATCCGCTATCGCACCGGCGATGTCGCGATCATGGACACCGCAGCCTGCGCCTGTGGCCGCGGCCTGCCGATGCTGAAGGAAATCCAGGGCCGCACAACCGACTTCGTCGTCGCCCGCGACGGCACGGTGATGCATGGCCTGGCACTGATCTACATCCTGCGCGACCTGCCGCAGGTGGCGGGGTTCAAGATCATGCAGGAGAGCCTGGACCTTACCCGCGTGCAGGTGGTGCCGGGCCCGGGTTTCGATGCCGACACCACGCGCCACATCCAGCGCGGGCTCGCGGCGCGCCTGGGTGAGGGGGTGCGTATCGAGGTCGAGCAAGTGAATGAAATTGCGCCGGAGAAATCCGGCAAGTATCGCTATGTCGTCAGCAAGGTGGACGCGTCGGAGGTTTCATGCGCGACATAATTGTCACGCTGGCGGTGTTCGGGACGTTGCCGTTCATCCTCAAGCGTCCCTGGATCGGGATTCTGGTTTGGTCGTGGCTGAGCTACATGAATCCGCACCGGATGGCATGGGGTTTCTCGATGTCGATGCCATTCGCTTTCATGGTGGCGTTGGCCACCTTCGCCGGCATCCTGATTTCCCGCGAGAAGAAGGAGATCGTGTGGACGCGCGAGACCCGGTTGCTCCTGATCTTCACCGGCTGGATGTTCGTCAGCACGATTTTTTCGTGGTACCCGGGCCTGGCCTGGCCGCAGTGGGACAAGGTCTGGCGCATCATGCTGATGACCTACATGACCCTGATGCTGATCCGTGACAAGGACCGGGTGCACTGGCTGGTGGTCGTGATTGCCTTCTCGCTGGCGTTCTACGGGGTCAAGGGCGGAATTTTCGTGCTGACCGGGGGCAGTGCGGACAACGTGCGGGGCCCAGGAGGCTCCTTCATCGAGGATCGCAATTCCATCGGTCTTGCGTTGCTCATGACCGTCCCGCTGCTTTGGTATGTGCGCCTGCAACTCAAGGCTGCCTGGCAGCGGCTAGGCCTGATGGCGATGACTGTTCTTACCCTGATCGCGGTCATTGGCACGCATTCACGCGGCGCGCTGGTCGGCCTGGCGGCGATGGGGGGCTTCTTCCTGCTCAAGGCGCGCAATCGCTTCGCCGTGCTGCTTGGGGCAATTCCGGTCGCGCTAGTCGTGTTCTTCGTGATGCCGCCGGAATGGTTTGAGCGCATGCACACGATCGAGACCTACGAGGACGACGGCTCTGCCCAGGGGCGCATCTACGCGTGGGGAAACGCCATCGAAATCGCCAACGCCAGCATTTTCGGCGGGGGTTTCCGTGCGGTGACCGGGTATGGTGGTACCGATTCGCACAGCAACTGGTTCGGCACGCTCGGCGAACTCGGCTGGATTGGCCTGGTCATGTTCGTGCTGCTGCACATCTTCACCTGGATGTCGGCGGCACAGATCATTCGCCTTTCAAGGCCGCACAAGGGGCTAAGGTGGGCGCAGGATCTCGCTGCGATGATCCAGGTCAGCCTGATCGGCTATATGTCGGCCGGGTCCTTCCTCGGCCTGCAGTATTTCGATCTGTTCTACCACCTGATCGTGATCATCGTCGCCGTGCGCGCGCTTGTGGAGAGGGAGGCTGACATGCTGGTACAGGTCGCCGCTGCGTCGCCCCAACGTCGGACGCAAGGGGGTGGCGGGCCGGCGCCACGGCTCGGCACTGCGCCGCCGGGTTGAGTACTGCAGGGCGGTTCAGGTGTTGGCTTGCAGCCAGAGTTCGAGTTCGACCAGCACCCAGATCATCACTCCGTAGTAGCTGGCGTGGCCCGCGGCATGCTCGCGGCGCAGGTAGTCCAGATAGCCTGCCCGTACGATGCCGCGCTTTCCCAGGCTGCTGAGCGCGTCTTCCGCCAGTTGCTTCAGCGGGCCATGCTCGTTCAGCCAGATACCGAAGGGCAGGCCGAAGCCATGTTTGCTCTTGGTAATCGTTTCGTCGGGCAGAAAGCCGCGCAGTGCGTCCTTGAACAGCACGCGCAGGCGGCCTTTGTGTACTTTATGTTCCGGCT
>Ga0073899_10000307_pt1 | contig 44943 bp, 40 predicted proteins | sample KloWWTmetaKNB5Ph_FD_88975 | JGI IMG/M metagenome (GOLD analysis project Ga0073899, IMG submission 88975) | Active sludge microbial communities from Klosterneuburg, Austria, studying microevolution and ecology of nitrifiers - Klosterneuburg... | ecosystem: Engineered > WWTP > Aerobic digester >... | reverse complement strand
GCTCCCGAACTCGATGGCGGTGACCTGGCTGAACCAGTCGGGGTACAACGCGGCGAACTTCGGGACATCGACGATCATCGTGCCGGCGCAGTCGATCGGGATTGCCTACACGATGACGCAGCACAACCTGCCGAACGGGTACTACGGGTCAGCCGTCGTGCACGCGAACCTGCCGTTCACGATGGTCTCGGCGAACGTCGATTACCAGGTGCAGGGTGATGGCTCGGTGATCTGGAACGGGTACAACCCGTGTGGATTGTTCCGAGCGTTCCAGGAAGACTGTGTCTGGGGTTGGCCGGAACAGCCGGGCCTCGCGACACTGACCAAGATCGTCGTCGACAAGGAAGGCAATCCGATCGCGGGTGTCAAGGTCACCTTCGACGGTCGGGATGTCAACGGCGACCTCCAGAACGGCGAGGGCTACACCGATGCCGATGGCGTCGTCAGCTGGAATAGCCTGGTGGCCGGAACCTACAACATCAACGTCGTCGGCGCGCCGGCCGGCTACATGTTCGGCCCCGATTCGGATCTGAGTGACACGAAGATCCTCCTGATCGAGGGCGCCAGCGTTACTAAGACCAACATCGTCACGCTGATCCGCCTCACTGCGACGATCACCAAGACCGTCGTCAGCCAGCCGGAGAATGGCTACCCGATGGTCGGGATGACGGTCGCGGTCTACGCGGCGGCCAGCTGCCCGGCGCTCGGCTCTACCGTCGCTGGTACGTCCGGCGCGTTGGCGTCCGGCACGACCGACGCGAACGGGCAGGTCGAGCTGACCTTCGATGTGGCTGCCGGTGGGACGGCGGTCTGCGTCGTCGTCATCAACGGGTCCGGCAAGGTCGTCTCGGTCGACAGTGGTCTGACCTATGGGCCGGCCGCGACCGACGAGATCACGAACGTCGTCGCGGCGACAGCGACGATCACGAAGACTGTTGTGCGCCCCGGCCCTGCGGATGGCGCGGATATCCCGATCGAGGGCGTGGCGGTCGCGTTGTACGGCGGCGGGTCGTGCCCGGCGGTGGGCGCGACGGCTGGCACAACGGGACGCCTGGCCACCGGAACGACTGACGTGAACGGCGAAGTCGACCTGACGATCGACGTTGCGACGACGGGCGCGTCGGTGTGCCTGGTCGTGCTCGACGCGAACAACAAGGTTGTCAGCCTCGACTCCAGCGTGCCGATGCTCTATCCGGGCGACACGGTCGAGATCACCAATGAGATCGAGACATCGCTGGATATCTGGGTCACGGCCGGGTTTACGGCTTTGAATCAGGTTGCGATCTACGTGTTCACTGGCGCTTGCCCGGCAAGCCCGGGGACGACCGGAGCGTACTGGAGCCAGGCGCTCCAGACGACATATCTAACCGTCCCCCTTCTCAGACCCGCGCAGTTCCACCTCTCGTTTCCTCCAGGCCCGTTCTGCGTAGCCGTTGACGCCTACTACAACGGCAGCATCAACACCTGGAGTGGCGGCACGATCCTGCTTGGCGATCCGGAGGAAATCGGCCTCGCGGGCTCTGACGTGGTGGTCGCGCCTCGACTATTCAGCCCGTACGCGGCGATCACGATCCAGCCATAAGCGCGAGCGCTGGTGCGACAGCCGGACGCTGAGGACGACCCCCGGGAAACCGGGGGCCGCTTTCTTTTGTGCGCGCCGGACGGAGACATCCCGCCCCTTGGCGGTAGCCCGGGGGGCCGTGTGGCCATCATTTCACGACGATCGTGGCCTCCCAGGTTTTCAGTGGGGCGACACCGGTCTCGAACGAGCGATGGTAGATCAGCCGCAACGTGGTTGTGCCGGCGCTGACGGCCTTGAAGGTGGCAGTGACTGACCCGCCGGAACCAATCGCCGAGCTCTCTGGCGCGAATTTCCAGTCACCCTCTTGCTGGAGCACCCCGGTGTCGAGATTCTCCGGCTCCCAGGCGTAGCCGGTTGTCGGGTTGCCATCGAGCTTCACCGTGAATGCCTCGCCGGCCTTGAGCCGGATTGTCGTTCCGGCGTCACTCTCGGTCAGCGCCTTCGAGCCTCCGGCGCTGCCGCACGCCAGAGCCAGGCCGGCAATGATGATCACCGACGCCAATAGCATCAACACTCGCATCCTGACCCTCCTCACTGACGACTTCCGCTCATAATCATATGGCGGTATGCTGCCCCCCGCTGTAGATTGACAGCGAAGGCATGGCCAGATCATAGAGGAGGATTATGCGCAGCTCTATTCTTGTGTTCATCGTGAGCCTCGGGCTGCTTGTCTCGGCCTGTGGCTCATCATCGGACAAGACGCCGACCGCGACGACCGCCGCAGCGACCAGCCCAACGGCCGTCGCGACCGCTGTTGAATCGACCGCCACCAACCCGCCCGCTGGTTCGCCCTCCACGACTGCGCCGTCTGCAACCAGCGTCGCGACGACGCCGGCGAGCACTGCAACCCCGGAGAGCGCGGCAGAGCCGACGAAGGTCACGCTGGCGCTCGGCTTCGTGGCGAACGTGCAGTTCGCGCCGTTCTATGTCGCCCTGGATCGGGGCTACTACGCCGACGCCGGGTTCGATGTGACGGTGCAGCAGGGGCCGAACCCCGACCTGCTCGCCCAGCTCGGCGCTGGCAGCATCGACTTTGCGGTGACAAGTGGCGATTCGCTCGTCCCAGCGCGGGCAGCAGGTATCCCTGTTCGCTACGTGATGGCCCAATTCCAGAAGTACCCGGTCGGCGCGACGGCGATCGCTGGCAAGGGCGCGCCGTTGGTGAAGCCCGAGGATCTCAAGGGGCGTCGCGTCGGCGTCTCGCAGCTGAATGGCTCGACCTACTTCGGGTTGCTTGCGCTTCTGCAGGCCGGCGGCCTGACGCTGGACGACATCCAGCTGGTGACGATTGGCTTCGCCGAGCTCGAAGCGCTGACCCAGGATCGCATCGACGTGGCGATGACCTACCTCGTCAATGAGCCAGTCCAGGCCCGGGAGATGGGCTACACGATGGAGGAGCTGGCTGTCTCCGACTTCGTGAACATGGTCTCGACCGGGCTGGTGACGAGTGACGCGATGATCGAGCAACATCCGGATGTCGTCCAGCGCTTTGTCGAGGCAACGCTCAAGGGCCTGAAGGATTCGCTGGATAACCCCGACGCAGCGTTCGAGGCGTCGATGAAGCGGATGCCGGAAATCACCGGCGACACCGTGCGGATTCAACGAGCAGTGCTGGAGCAGGCCCAGAAGTGGCAGCAGCCTCCCGCCGGCCACCCTCTCGGATGGACAGATCCCGAGGCGTGGAAGAATACCCAGGATCTGCTCGTTTCGGTTGGCATCGTCAAGACTCCGGTCGATCTTGATTCTCTCTACACCAATGCCTTCGTCGAGCAGGCCGCGCGTTAGCGGGCCGGCGGAGTCCGACAGTAGCGACAGCCGGAAAGCACCGGCTGTCGCGCTGCCACGGCCACGCCGCCGGCAGCGGGTTCTCGCCCGCAGATCCCCGAGGAGTAAGCGGCTGCTTCTCTGGTTGCCGGCGGTCGGGGTATTGCTGGCGCTTGGGGTCTGGCAGGTGTTGTGGCTGCGACAGGTCTTTCCGAGCTACATGCTGCCCTCCCCCGCGTCGGTCGCCGACAAGTGGTGGCTCCTCTACCGTAACGGGACGCTCCTGCATCATGCCGGCGTCACGCTCAGGGAAGCGCTGCTCGGGTTTGCCGTCGCATTCGTTGTTGGCGTTGGCCTGGGCTATCCGCTGGCGCGATTCCATACGTTCGACGTGATCTTCGGGCCATACGTCGCTGTCTCCCAGGCGATGCCGGTGATCGCCTTCGCGCCGCTGCTGGTCGTCTGGTTCGGCCTCGGGCTGTTGCCGAAGGTCATCATCTGCGCCCTGATCGTCTTCTTTCCGATCCTCGTCAACACGGTCGTCGGCCTGCGATCGATCGACCCGTCGCTGATCGAGGCGTCCTGGAGCATGGGCGCGTCAGATTGGCAGACGTTGCGCTATGTCGAGGTTCCGCTGATGCTGCGACCGCTGCTGGGCGGGATCAAGATGGGGCTGACGCTGTCGATGACCGGGGCCGTCGTGGGCGAGTTCGTCTCATCGAGCGCCGGGCTGGGATATCTGATGATGCTCGGCCGCACTGCCTACGACATTCCGATGGTCTACGTTGCGGCGCTGACAATGGCCACGATCGCCACCATTGGCTATGTCGTCATCAGCCTGCTGGAACGCCTCGTCGACGCGCTGGTCTAGCCCCAGGCTAGGATTTGCGGCTGCGGCTAGCCTGGGCTATCGCGACGGCGAGCTCGTCGTCGGCATCGGCCAGCCACGCGCGGGCCAGACGCTCGGCGGTCTCCCGGTCGCCGATGGCCAGGTCGCCATCGATCACCATCTCGCGGAGGCGTTCCTTGACATGCTTGATCCAGATGCCGGGCGGCAGGCCGAACAGCGCCATCAGCTCGTCGCCATCCAGCGGTGATTGCAGCGCGTCGAGGGCGGCCACGGCTTCGAGGCGCGCGACGTGCTCGCGCAGGCCGGCCACCCGGCGGGCTGCCGCGGCCTGCTTGTCGGCGCGCGCGCTGGTCACGTCGGCGGCCGCCAGATCGAGCAGGTCCTCAAACGCGTCGTCAGCCTCCAGCGCCAGCCGTCGAACAGCCGCGTCGGTCCAGCTGTCGTCGTACCCTGCGCCACGCAGATGCATAGCGACCAGCAGCGTGACTCGCTGCTCGAGTGTCTTCTCCTGCTTCAGCCGCCGCATCGCCCGGCGCGCCAGGTCCGCCCCGGCGATCTCGTGGCCGAAGAAATGAACCTCGCCGGCTTGGTCGACCGAACGCGTGGCTGGCTTGGCCGCGTCGTGCAGTAGCGCCGCCCAGCGCACGGCCAGCCGAGCGGGCGTCTGGCCGACGACGCGGACGGTATGCTCCCAGATGTCCTTGTGTCGCGCGCCGACGGAATCCCGGTCGTCCTCCGCCATCGGCTGCGCCTCCGGCAGTACCCAGCGGATCAGATCGGCCTCGTGGAGCGCCCGTAGCCCGTCGGCCACGTGTGGGCCGACCAGGAGCCTGTTCAGCTCGGTGGCGATGCGCTCACGGCTGATGCGCCGCAGCTCGGGACCGAGCGCCTGCATCGAGGCGAGCGTGGCGTCCTCGATCTCGAAGCCAAGCTGGGCGGCGAAGCGGGCGGCGCGGAGGATCCGGAGTGGATCCTCATTGAATCGCTCGGCCGGGTCGCCGACGGCAATGATCTGCCGGCCGCCGAGATCGCCGATGCCGCCGAACGGGTCGATCAGCTCGCCATCGAGTGGGTCGAGCGCCAGCGCGTTGATCGTGAAGTCGCGCCGGGAGAGGTCGTCGCGGAGTGTCGCGTTGTGGGAGACCTCCGGCCGGCGGTCTGGCGTTGGGTAGGTCTCGCTGCGGTAGGTCGTGATCTCGACGACGATGTCTGGCTCGCCCGGCTGCTGGAAGACAAAGCCGATCGTGCCGAACTGCTCCCCGATAGCGAATGTCGCGTCCGGGCTGGCTGCGCCCCCTGCCAGCTTTGTCTGCTCGGGTGTGGCTGATGTGGTGAAGTCGAGGTCGCTCCGGCCGCGATCCAGCAGCAAATCCCGGACGATTCCGCCGACGAGGTAGAGCTCCTGTCCGGCCGCGTTGAACGCGTGCGCCAGGCGGCGGACGATATCCCGCTCCCTCCCCGGCATCCGTTCGACCAGCTCCGGCAATCGCACCCGCGTATCGCTCACTCGCGCCACACTCCTTACCCCGCCAAGTCTAGCGGACACGGGCGGTGGCACGCGGGGACAACGGGCGCGAATCGCCGCACGTTGCTGCTGTCTTCAGATAGATGGTCATGGGAGAAGGTCAGGCCCGGATTCCGAACCTGCCCATCGCGCGGTACTTGGCATAGCGAGCGTCGAGGAGCGCGGCCGGGCCGTCGGTTATGAGCGCGTCGAGTGCGGCCAGCTGGCGGTCGATAACGTCGCCGACGGCCGCGATCATCGCGGCCGGCTCCTCGTGGGCCGGGATCGGCTCGGGGATGATCTCATCAATCAGGCCGAAGGCGCGTAGCTCTGGCGCGGTGACACCCATGGCGGCAGCCGCCTCCGGCGCGCGCGCGGCGTCCTTCCAGAGGATTGCGGCCGCGGCCTCGGGTGACGCGACTGAGTAGACGGAATTCTCCAGCATCACCACCCGGTCGGCCACGCCGATCGCCAGCGCGCCGCCGCTGCCACCCTCGCCGATCACGATAGCAACGATCGGCGTGCCGAGCGTCGCCATTGCGTAGATGTTGTCGGCAATCGCGAACGCCTGGCCACCCTCTTCGGAGGCAAGGCCCGGGTCTGCGCCAGGGGTGTCGATGAAGGCGATGACCGGGAAGCGGAACTTCTCGGCATGGCGCATCAGCCGGAGCGCTTTCCGGTAGCCGGTCGGTTTCGGCATGCCGAAGTTGCGGGCGATATTCTCCTTGGTGTTTTCGCCCTTCTGGTGACCGATCACCATCACGCTGCGCCCGCGGAACTGGGCCAACCCGCCGATCAGCGCCTGGTCGTCGCCAGCCAATCGGTCGCCGTGGAACTCGATGAACTCGTCACAGAGCTGATTGACATAGTGCATCGTGTGAGGCCGGCCCGCATGGCGCGCAAGCTGGACCCGATCCCAGGCAGTCATCGTCGTCAGCTCAGGCATCGGCCACCTCGCTGGCAAGGATCGCGGGCGGCACGAGGCAGCCGGCAGCCTGCTGGTAGATCCGCATCAGCGAGCCGATCATCGGCTTCAGCGCGGAACGCGGAACCACTCGGTCGATCAGGCCGTGCTCCAGCAGAAACTCGGCAGTCTGGAACCCCTCCGGCAGCTTCTGACGGATTGTTTGCTCGATCACTCGTGGACCTGCGAAGCCGATCAGCGCGCCAGGCTCGGCGACGATCATGTCGGCCACCGTCGCGTACGATGCCGTTACCCCGCCGTAGCACGGGTCGGTCAGCAGCGCGATGTGCGGCAATCGCTGTTCGGTCAGCCGCGTCAGCGCCGCTGTCGTCTTGGCCATCTGCATGAGCGAGAACAGCCCCTCCTGCATCCTCGCGCCGCCAGAGGCGGAGATCGTCAGCAGCGGGGTGCAGCCGGCGACCGCGCGTTCGGCCGCGCGCGCCAGCTTCTCGCCGTAGACCGCGCCCATGCTCGCTCCCATGAAGGAGAAGTCGGTGACGACGATCGCCAGTAGTTGGCCATCGACGGCAATCTCGCCAGAAATGACCGCCTCGGCCATCCCGGACTTCGCCGCCGTCTTGCGCGCCTTGTCAGCGTAGCTCTCGCCATCGACGCTGAACCCGAGTGGGTCGTCGGTTGTGAGATCCGTATCCCACTCGACGAAGCTGCCTTCATCGGCGAGCAGGTCAATCCGCTCGCGAGCGGCCAGCCGGAAGTGGTAACCGCAGCGCTGACAGACCCGGTGGGTCTGAAGGTGCTCCTTGGTGTAGGCCAGCTCGCCACACTTCGGGCATTTGACCCACAGGTCTTCCGGCACCTTCGAGCGCGCGTCCTCGTCGTCGGACGTGGTAAATCTCGGTTGTCGTCGGAAGAGCTCTCTCATCGTGGTCCTGGGATATCCTTGCCGGAACCTGAGACCAGCGAATGCTGCCCCCTGCCACCCCGCCTTCGGCGTGCGGCAGTATAGCACAGGAATTGCGATGGGCCGTCACAGCGGTCGCGGTCCTGCTGACGATCGGCTATCCTCGGAGTGGGGCAACTCGATACACGAACGGTAATTGAGGAGTGAGCATGGCGGCGATCGAACGGGAGAAAACCGTGGCAATGATCCTCGCCGGCGGCCAGGGCGAGCGGCTGAGTGTCCTCTCGCGCCAGCGCGCCAAACCGGCGGTCATGTTCGCCGGCAAGTACCGGATCATCGACTTCGCCCTGTCCAACTGTGTCAATTCCGGCATCTACGATGTTGCTGTTCTGACTCAGTATCGCCCGCATTCGCTCAACGACCACATCGGTCACGGCCGGCCCTGGGATCTCGACCGCGCGACCGGCGGGGTCCACGTCCTCCAGCCATATCTCGGCCGGGCCAGATCTGACTGGTACCGCGGCACCGCCGACGCGATCTACCACAACCTGTTCTACGTCCAGGAGGCCCGCGCGACCGATGTCCTCATTCTCTCCGGCGACCACGTCTATGCGATGGACTACCGCCCGATGCTCGCGCGCCATCGTGAGCTCAAGGCGGACGTCACCGTCGCCGTTCAGCCGGTGCCGTGGGACGACGCGAATCGCTTCGGCGTAATGACCACCGACGACGAGGACCGCGTTATCGACTTCGACGAGAAGCCAGCGCAGCCGCGCTCCAATCTCGCCTCGATGGGCGTCTACATCTTCCGCGCCGAGGTGCTGCTCGATGTCTTCCGCCGGCCAGAAAGCGATCGCTCGATGATCGACTTTGGCCACGAGGTCATCCCGTTTCTGATCAGCGACGGAAATGTCTTCGCCCACCGCTTCGGCGCATACTGGCGCGACGTTGGCACGCTCCAGTCCTACTGGGAGGCGAATATGGAGCAGCTCGCCGACGTGCCGGGCCTCAACCTGTACGATCCCGACTGGCGCATCCACACCCGCAGCGAGGAACGCCCCCCGACCAAGATCATGGACGGCTCGCGAGTTTCTCGATCGCTGCTCTCCAACGGCTGCATCATCATCCGTGGCTCCGTCGAGCATTCGGTGCTCTCGCCGGGTGTCGTTGTCCACGAAGGGGCCGTCGTGCGCGATTCGATCATCATGACCGACACCGTGATCGGGCCCGGCGCTGTCATCGAGCGCTGCATCGTCGACAAGATCGCCCGGATCGGCGCGGGCGTGCGGCTGGGGGTCGGCGACGACTTTTCGCCGAACTGGCTGGAGCCGTCGCGGCTCAACACTGGCCTGACGCTTGTCGGCCGTGGCGCAAGCGTGCCGGCCAACGTCCGAGCCGGCCGCAACGTGCTCATCGCGCCAGACGTGCGCGAGACCGATTTCGAATCGCTGGAGATCATCAGTGGCGAGACGATCGATCCGAACGTGCCGGTCTGGTCCTGAGATCGCGTGCCAGGAAGTAGCCGCGAAACCATGCGTCGGCCTGCTCGTTCAGCAATCAGGGCTCGGGCCGGCATCGGTGTGACAGTAAGGCTCGGACGTGGCACAGTTGTCGTGGCGGGTTGGGGACCGCCGTCAACACGCGCCGCCCGACACGTAACATCATTTCGATTCAGACGGCTCGGCCCGGGCCGCGGCTGTGCGTGGCTACTGCTCGGCATGGCGTCTGCTTTGTGCGTTGCGCCTGCGGGGCCGCCGTGTTCTGGATCAGTCAAGAGGGGATCTGGTTGGTGATCGACTCCGTGCGTCTTTCCAGTGCTGAGCTCCGGCAACGGCAGATCGTCGACCTCGAGCATGTGCTCGCCGCGTTGTCCGAGGCAGACCGCGAACGGTTCGCGCGCCTCTACGAGGTCAGCTCCGCGGTCGGCCGGCTCGTGCCGCCCGACCACATGCGCCGCTGGATCGTGAAGTATTTCGGCAGCGTCGAGGCTGTCAGCGAGCAGAAGGTCGTCCGCGTCACGAATCGCTGGACACTGGAGGGCTCGCTGTTCAACGAGCTTCGCGCCCGCCGCCCGCTCGAGGCGCGCATCCCGGCCGATCTGGCCAACGAGATCGCTCGCACCGCGCCGGATCCGTTTTGCGAGCCGGAGCTGAACACGCCGGAGGATGTCTTCGGGCGCATCGAGGGCAAGCACGCGGTTACTGCGAGCAACATCGCCAAGTACGATGGCTATCACGGTGTCGTCATCTTCCGTGAGCATGATCCGCTGGCCTTCACCGAGGCGTCGGTCAAGGACGCGATCGATGTCGCAGTCCGCTGGCAGGCGAAAAGCAGCAGCCTGGATTCCGAGGCGATCTATCCGCTGATCATGTGGAATTGCCTCTGGAAGAGCGGGGCGTCGATCCCCCATGGCCACCTGCAGGTGAGCCTGACCAAGGGCATGCACTACGGCCATATCGAGAGCCAGCGCCGGGCCGGCGTCGCCTACACCGAGCGCACGGGCGGCAATTACTATGATGACCTCTACCAGGCCCACGAGTCGCTTGGCCTTGGCCGTGTCTACAACGGTGTCCGCGTCATGGCGCACGTTACCCCGCTGAAGGAGAAGGAGTGCCTGATCGTCGGCTCGGCGCTTGACGAGGCGTTCACAGGGACCGTCTACTCCGTGCTCAACTGCCTGACCGATTACCTGAACGTCGTTTCGTTCAACCTGGTTATCTGGCGGCCGCCCCTGCGTGAGACTGGCGAGAATTGGGCCGATTTCCCGGTCATCGCCCGCATCGTCGATCGTGGCGACCCGCTCAACCGCACCTCTGATTTCGGCGCCATGGAGCTCTACGCTGCCAGCGTCGTCTCAAGCGATCCCTTCAAGGTCGCTGGCGCCCTCTGGGAGCGGCTCGGCGGCTGACCTGTCCGCCGACAACTCTGGGCGAGCCTCGTATCATGGGGGCTGGCGTGTGGGGATGGCGGCGAGGAGGCGGGTATGAACGTGTCGACGGGTGGCCTGCGGGTCGGGATCGACATCGGCGGGACGTTCACCGATCTGTTGGTCTTCGACGCAGATGCCGGCCGCTTCCATATTGGCAAGATCCTGACGACGCCAGATGAGCCGAGCCGCGCGGTGATCGATGGCCTTGTCGCCACACTCTCCGCGGCCGGCCTCAGCTCCACCGCAGTCCGTGGCATCGTCCACGGCACAACACTGGTGACCAATGCCATCATCGAGCGCAAGGGCGCGAAGACCGCGCTCCTGACGACCCGCGGCTTCCGCGACGCCGTTCAGATCGGTCGGGAGCACCGCTACGATCTCTACGACCTGTTCCTGGAGATGCCGAAGCCCCTCGTGCCGCGTGACCTGCGGCTGGAGCTGGACGAGCGCGTGCTGGCCGACGGCGCCGAGCTCGTCGCAGTCTCGCCCGGACAGGTCCGTGAGCTAGCCGATCAGCTCGTCGCCGCAGGGGTCGAGGCGGTTGCCATCGCTCTGATCCATGCCTGGCGTGACCCGGCTCACGAGCGGCAGGTCGAGGCGCTCCTGGCCGAGTACGCTCCCGATCTGGTCGTCTCAACCTCGTCCAGCGTTGTCCCTGAGATCCGCGAATACGAGCGGGCATCGACGACGATCGCAAATGTCTACGTCCGCCCGGTCGTCTCGCGCTATCTCCATCGGCTTGAGGAGTCGCTCGCGGCGCTTGGTGTGCGCGGCAGCCTGTTGATCATGCTCTCCTCTGGCGGAACATGCACCGTCGAGACGGCGCGAACCTTCCCGATCCGTCTGATCGAGTCCGGCCCGGCTGCCGGCGCGCTGGCGGCCGCCGAATATGGGCGGCTTTCGGGCATGTCGGATGTGCTCTCGTTTGACATGGGCGGCACAACCGCCAAGGCCTGCCTGATCGATGCTGGCCGGCCGTTGACCACGTCCGATTTCGAGGTCAGCCGTGTCTACCGGTTCAAGAAGGGCTCGGGCCTGCCGATCAAGGTTCCAGTCATCGAGATGATCGAGATCGGCGCAGGAGGCGGGTCGATCGCGCGAATCGACGCGCTCGGCCTGCTCAAGGTTGGGCCAGACTCGGCCGGTTCCGATCCCGGGCCGGCCTGCTATGGACGCGGCGGAACCGCGCCGACCGTCACCGATGCCGACCTCGTGCTCGGCTATCTCGACCCCGCGTTCTTCCTCGGCGGACGGATGACGCTCGACGTGAACGAAGCAAGCGCCGCGATCGAGCGTGACATCGCAGATCCCCTGGGGATCGACGTCCTGCAGGCCGCCTGGGGTATCCACCAGGTTGTCAACGAGAACATGGCCAACGCCGCCCGTATCCACGCCATCGAGCGTGGGAAAGATCCGCGCGCCTATCCCATCTTCGCCTTTGGAGGCGCCGGACCAGTCCATGCCTGGCGCGTCAGTCGCATCCTCCAGTCACCACGCCTGATCGTGCCGCTTGGCGCTGGGGTTACCTCAACCGTTGGCTTTCTCGTCGCGCCCCTGGCGTTCGACTTCGTTCGCTCCTGGTATGGCCGGCTCGATGCGCTCGACTGGCCGCGCGTCAATGATCTGCTGGCGGAGATGGAAGAGGAGGGGCGGCGCATTCTTGGCGAGGCCGATGTCGCTGCCGCTGACATCACCGTCACGCGCGTCGCTGACCTGCGCTACGCCGGCCAGGGCCACGAGATCTCCGTGCCGCTGCCGCCGGGCACGTTGACCAACGAGTCAGTCGCCGGTCTACAGGACGGATTCGAGGCTGTGTACCGCTCGCTCTTCGAGCGTATCGCTCCCGGCAACCCGGTCGAAGCGCTCTCCTGGCGGGTCTCGGTTGCCGGCCCTCGCCCGGATCTTCCGCTGGATCGACTTGCCGGCTCGGTCGACTCTACGTCCGACCCCACCGTTGCGATCAAGGGCGAGCGTCCGATCTATCTCCCTGAGCAGCAGTCGCTCGTCTCTGCCCCCGTCTACGACCGGTACAGGCTCGCCCCCGGCGCTGCCATCTCGGGGCCGGCCGTCGTCGAAGAACGCGAATCGACCCTCATCGTTGGCCCCCACGCGCGAGCGCGCGTGGACGCGCTGTTGAGCCTCGTGGTGGAGGACGCCGAATGATCGACGCTATTACGCTCGAGGTCATGTGGAACCGGCTGATTGCCGTCGTCAACGAACAGGCAGCGGCGCTGATGCGGACATCGTTCACCACGATCGTTCGCGAATCGGGCGATCTGTCGGCCGGCGTCTTCGATACCCGAGGCAACATGATCGCGCAGGCCGTCACCGGCACACCCGGCCATATCAACGCGATGGCTACCTGCATCCATCACTTCCTGGCGGTGTACCCGGCCGATACCCTCCGGCCAGGTGATGTCCTGATTACCAACGATCCCCAGAAGACGTCGGGCCACCTCCACGACTTCACGGTGATCACGCCGGTGTTCAGTGCGCCTGACGTTGGGCGGGAGGCACGGCTGGTCGGATTCTTCGGAAACACCTGCCATGTGCTGGATATCGGCGGGCGCGGGCTGGGGACCGATGCACGCTCGGTTTACGAAGAGGGGCTGTTCGTCCCGATCACCAAGCTCTACGACGCCGGGGTCGAGAACCGGGAGTTGCTGAAGCTGCTGGCGGCGAATGTCCGCACGCCCGAACCGGTGCTTGGCGACATCCACGCCCAGGTTGCCGGGAACGATGTCGGCGGCCGGCGATTGATCGAGTTCATGGATGAGTTTGCTCTTGAATCGCTTGAGCCGTTGGCTGACGCAATTATCGATCGGTCTGAACGAGCCATGCGCGCCGCCATCGCCGCGCTACCCGACGGCGAATGGCGCAACATTGTCTACTCCGATGGCTACGAAGAGCCTGTCCGGCTGGAGGTGACGCTGACCAAGCTCGGCGACGAAATCTGGGTCGACTGGGCCGGCTCCAGCCCGGAGAGCACCCGTGGCATCAACGTCGTCCTCAATTACACCCACGCCTACACGACGTATGCCCTGAAGTGTGCGCTAGCGCCGGAGGTGCCGAACAACGAGGGGTCGTTCCGGCCAGTCCATGTCTCCGCCCCGCCAGGGTCGATCCTCAACGCCCAGCCCCCGGCCGCGGTTGGCGCGCGTCATATCATCGGCCACTTCCTGCCCGGCGCGATCTTCGGCGCGCTGGCGCAGATCATCCCCGAGCGGGTGATGGCCGAGGGCGCGGCCAACATCTGGAACATCCAGCTCACTGGCAAGGATGACGACGGCCGACTCTGGACCTACGTCTGGTTCTCGACTGGCGGCACCGGCGCCCGGCCAACCAGCGATGGCATCAGCGCTGCCGCATTCCCCAGCGGCATCTCCGGCGTCCCGTCCGAGGTTATCGAAAGCCTTGCGCCGGTCATCATCCACCGTCGCGAGCTGCGCCAGGATTCCGGCGGTGCCGGAAAATATCGCGGCGGGCTCGGCCAGACGCTTGAGTTCTCGGTCCGGACCAGACACCCGTACACGTTTTCGCCCCTCTTCGACCGCGTCCATTTCGCTGCCCAGGGCGCCGATGGCGGGCATCCCGGTGCGCTGGCGAGGATCACGACCTCGTCTGGCGAGGAGCTGGACCGCAAGGGCGCTCGCGAGCTGCCGGCCGGCGCGCACGTCACGCTCGAACTCCCCGGCGGCGGCGGCTACGGGAACCCGCGCGACCGCGACCCGGCCGCCGTCCACGACGATATCCGTGAGGGACTTGTCTCGGCGAGCAAGGCCCGGTCGGCATATGGCATCGATCCGGAACCCGGCGATTGATTCCAGTATTGAATCCAGCCGCGCTTCAATGCATCCATTCTTTCATCACCCGACGTTAACTGGGTATGAGGGGAAGCGGGCATCTCGGAGTCGCTGACGCCAGAGTTGTCAGGTATCAGCGACGCGGGCTGGAGGAGACGATCCCACGGTTCAGGAAACGGACGTTGGCGCGACGACTGCGGCTCTCGGGCAACCGGCGGCCCGGCTCGTCGTTGCGTGCGTGCTTCGCGGCCATCGATCGATCCGACCAGCCTTCCTCTCGAGACGACTCGGCGTCTGGCCAATGGTGGCCGGCGTGATGGTCCGGATGAAGGAGGAGACAGCGTGAGTCAACCCGAACACGGATTCGACGCGCTCCGCGAGGAGGTTCTCGCGGGTAAGTTGGATCGACGGCAGGTTCTCAAGCGTGGCGCGATGCTCGGCCTGAGCGCGCCGGTGATCGCCGGCTTGCTGGCCGCCTGCGGCGGCAGCGAGAAGGCGACATCAACTCCAGCAGCGGCGGCGACGACCGCGCCGGGCGGCGAGGCGACCAAGCCGGCCGAGAGCAGCCCAACGGCTGCCAGCGGCGCCACTGAACCCGCAGGCGCCAGTCCGACGGCAGCCGAAGCCAAGCCGACCGAAGCGCCCGTCGGCGAGCGTGGTGGCGGCGGGAATCTGCGCCTCCTTTACTGGCAGGCGCCGGTCATCCTCAACGTCCACCTGGCGAATGGCACCAAGGACTACCACGCCTGCCGCATCTGCATGGAGCCTCTGGCCGACTTCGATAGCGAGCTGGAGCCGGTTCTGTTTCTGGCGAGCGAGTACCCCTCGGTTGCGAACAAGACGCTGGACCCGGATGGCAAGTGGTGCATCTGGAAGCTCCGCGAAGATGTCAAGTGGCACGATGGCGAAGCTTTCGACGCCGATGACGTTGTCTTCACCTTCCAGTACATCACCAACGGGGAGAATGCCGCGACCACGATCGGCCGGTACAAGACAGTCGATACTGTCGAAAAAGTCGACAACTACACGATCAAGGTGAACTTCAAGGAGTCAACGCCGGCCTGGTACGACCCGTTTACCACCACCGAGGGTTGTATCCTGCCGGAACATATCTACAAGGACTTCCAGGGCTCGGAATCGCGCAACGCCCCGGCGAACCTGAAGATCACCGGCACCGGCCCATTCAAGGTGCGGGAGTTCCGACCCGGCGACGTCTGCCTCTACGACATCTTCGAAGACTATTGGGACCCGGGCAAGCCGCACCTTGACTCGGTCGAGATGAAGGGCGGCGGCGATTCAGTCGGCGCGGCGCGGGCTGTGCTCCAGTCGGGTGAGGCGGACTGGGCCTGGAACCTGCAGGTCGAGCCGTCCGTGCTCAACCCGATGGAGGCGGCCGGCATTGGCACGGTCTCAGCACTGCCGGGCGGCGGCACCGAGCGGTTGATGATGAACTTCTCCGATCCGCGCACCGAGGTCGATGGACAGTTCTCGCACTTCGGCACGCCGCACCCGGCCTGGAGTGACGTGCGGGCGCGAAAGGCGCTCGCCTATCTCTGCGATCGCGCGACGATCGCCGAGCAGCTCTATGGCAAAGGCGGCCTCGCCGCGACGAACCAGTACGACGAGCCGGCCAAGTTCACCAACAAGGAGCTGACGGCCGAGTTCAACATCGACAAGGCCAAAGCGCTCCTCGGTGAGATGGGCTTCACCGGCGCTGAGATCCTCTACCAGACATCGATCAACTCCGTACGCCAGAAGACACAGGAGATCATCAAGCAGGCGATGGAGTCGGTCGGATTCAAGGTCCAGCTGAAGAGCGTTGACGCGGCGGTCTATTTCTCGACCGATGCCGGAAACCCGGACACGGCCGGTAAGTTCTACGCCGACCTGGAGATGCACACCAACGGGTCTGGAATCTACCCAGCCCAGTGGTTCGAGCGTTATCGCGGCGACCGGATCTCCCAGAAGGAAAATGGCTGGACGGGCAGCAATGCGTTCCGCTACTCGAACCCCGAATTCGACAAGATGCACGATCAGTGCCGGATCGAGATGGACCCCGACAAGCAGGTGACGCTGTTCCAGGCCATGATGAAGCTGGTCACCGAGACCGATGTCGTCGAGGTGCCGCTGGTCAATCGAACCGGTCTGTCGGCGAAGGGCAACAAGATCGAAGGCTACATCGGGTCGCCGTGGGCAGCGACTCCGCCCTGGGAGCTCAAGCACTGGACGCTTAAGGGCTAGCCGTCAGCGAGGCTCTATGACGCGCGGAGGGGGATGGGTGTGTTGCCCAGCCCCCGCTGCGCGCGTATCCAGGATACATCCGGCCCCGGCCGGATGACGTATATCGGCTATCGAGCCTGACCTTGCCGGACGTCGATGGGATGCATAGAATTCCGCGACTCCCGCATCTGGAAACGCGCGGGTCGATGCTTCTGCCCAGGGGTGGACATCGCCCGGCGCGAGGAGACGATCGACCGCGCTGGTGGTTGCGATAGCAGTCTGTCGTTGTCTGCCGTGGTGGAGCGTACCCGGTTTCGGGTGCTCGGTAGAGGAAGCAGCCGCATGATGCGGCGGCTATTGTGTGGCGCAGGGCTTAGAAAGGGCGACCGACTGATGAGCGATTCATCGAATGGGTTCGATCGGCTAGAGGCCGACGTGCTGGCCGGCCGTCTGGATCGGCGGCAGGTCCTCAAGCGTGGGGCGATGCTCGGTCTGAGCGCGCCAGTGATTGCGGGACTGCTGGCTGCCTGTGGAGGCAGCAGCGAGAAGGCGACGTCGACGCCAGCGGCGGTGGCGACGAAGCCGGCCGGTGGTGAGGCGACGAAGCCGGCGGAAGCGACCAAGCCGGCCGCGAGCAGCCCGACGGCGGCCGCAGCCAGCCCGACGGCAGCCGAAGCCAAGCCGACCGAGACCCAGCAAGCGGTTGGTCCAGCCGGCGGCGGCGGCCAACTTCGACTGCTCTGGTGGCAAGCGCCGACGATCATGAATCCCCACCTCTCGACTGGCACCAAAGACTTCGACGCCTCGCGCGTCGTCTACGAGCCGCTGGCCGACTTTGACTCCGATGGCAATGGCCTGCCCTCACTGGCCGTCGAAATGCCCACGCTTGAAAATGGCGGCGTCTCGAAAGACGGCCTTTCCGTGACCTGGAAGTTGCGCAAAGGCGTCAAATGGCACGACGGTACGCCATTCACCGCCGATGACGTCGTCTTCACTTGGCAGTACGCCTCGGACAAGGCAACCGCTGCTGTCACGATCGGCAACTTTGCCAACGTCGACAAAGTCGAATCCGTCGACGAGACGACTGTCAAGATTATCTTCAAGCAGCAGAATCCGGCCTGGTTCGATGTCTTCACCGGCCCGAACGGCATGATCCTGCCGAAGCATGTCTTCGGTGACTACGTTGGCGAGAAATCACGCGACGCCGCGGCGAATCTCAAGCCGATCGGCACTGGCCCGTTCAAGATCCGCGAGTTCCGACCGGGCGATGTCGCAATGTACGACATCTTCGAAGACTACTGGGACGCTGGCAAGCCGTTCTTCGATAGCGTCGAGCTCAAGGGTGGCGGCGACGCGCAAGGCGCGGCCCGAGCCGTTCTACAGTCGAACGAAGGGGACTGGGCCTGGAATGTCCAGGCGGAGCCATCCATTCTGAACCAGATGGCGCAGGGCGGTGTTGGCATTATTGTCTCCAACCCTGGCTCCAGCGCCGAGCGGATCATGATCAACTTCGCCGACCCGAACACAGAGGTCGATGGCGCGCGATCCGAGCCGAGCACTCAACACCCGATCTTCAAGAGCAAGGATGCGCGTAACGCGATCGCGCTCTCGATTCAGCGCGACGTGATCGCCAAGCAGCTCTATGGCGAGGGCTCGAGCGCCGAGCTGGGCAAGGCGTCCTCGAACAACCTCAACGCGCCAGGCCGTCTCGTCTCTCCCAACACGACCTGGGAGTACAACATTGACAAGGCCAAGCAGTTGCTGGCGAATGTGCCGGAGGCTGCCGGCTATAAGCTGCTCTACCAGACCTCGATCAACTCGGTGCGCCAGAAGACGCAGGAGATCGTCAAGCAGTCGCTCGAGCAGGTCGGCTTCGTCGTCGAGCTGAAGAGCGTCGATTCCGCGGTCTACTTCGCGTCCGACGCCGGCAATCCGGACACCTACCCGCACTTCTACGCCGATCTCGAGATGTACACCAACGGTCCGTCCAGCCCGTACCCGATCAGTTGGGCTGAGCGGTTCCGATCCGACGAGATCGCGGCAAAGGCCAACAGTTGGGCGGGCACCAACATCACGCGCTACAACAACCCGGAGTTCGACAAGCTCCACGACCAGGCGCGCGTCGAGATGGATCCGGCCAAGCAGGTCGATCTCTTCGTGGCGATGAACGACATGTCGGTCAACGACTTCGTCGAGGTGCCAATCGTCCACCGGGCCGGCGTCGCTTGCGCGTCGAAGACCCTGGCCGGATACAAGGGGACGATGTGGTCCAGCGACCTCTATGATCTCAAGAACTGGAAGCGCCAGTCCTGACCGGGTCGTCGGGTTTCCCTGGCCGGGGTGTCGAAGGTCACCCCGGCCAGCCTGTCTTCAGCAACAGCCTCGACAGGTCCGGCGATCTCGGTCGGCAATTCCGCGCAGAGGGCTATCGAATCGGTCGTCCGCGTGCTAGGATTGGCCACACTCTCAGTGGCACGGCGTTTCGACCGAACAACAGAGGTTCCGCGAAACCGTCGCGATGACGGACATATCGTCATATCGGGCGGCGCGGTCGGGAAGTAGGGTTGGGGAGCTATGGGTCGTTATATTATTCGTCGTGTCATCACGGCGGTTCCGACGCTGATCGCGATCAGCATGGTCATCTTCGCGATCCTTGCGCTCGCGCCCGGCGACCCACTGTCAGATCTGGCGCTCAACCCGTCGGTGCCACCTGAGGTGCGCCAACGAATCCGCGAGAGCATGGGGCTCGAAGATCCGATCCCGGTCCGCTATGCGAAGTGGGCCAGCTCTCTCTTCCGGTTTGATTTCGGCTACTCGTTCCGCACACGCGGCCCTGTCATCGACCTGATCAAGCAGCGGCTACCGACGACGCTGTACATCAGTGGCTCGGCATTCCTGCTCTCGATTCTCATAGCCATACCAATCGGAGTGCTATCGGCGGTCAAACAGTACTCCGTCTTTGACAACGTCGCGACGACGCTTGCCTTCATCGGCTTCTCGTTACCGACGTTCGCAACCGGCCTCTTCTTTATCCTGCTCTTTACGATCAAGTTAGGCTGGTTACCATCGATCTATAGATCGACGCTCGACACGCAAGGGTTAGCCGGGGTCTGGGAACGGATCAGGCAGGCGATCATGCCTGTCACTGTGCTTGCCCTGTTCCAGGCGGCGATCTTGCTCCGCTTCGTGCGCGCGTCAATGCTGGAGAATATCCACCAGGACTATGTTCGCACCGCCCGCGCCAAGGGGCTGACGGAGCGCAACGTCATCGGCAAGCATGCGCTGCGCAATGCGCTGATCCCGGTGATCACGATCATCGCGCTCTCGCTGCCGGGCGTCATCACCGGCGCAGTTGTTACCGAGCAGATCTTCAAGGTTCCGGGCATGGGCGCGCTGCTGATTACGGCGATCCAGAACAACGACACGCCGGTAGTCATGGCGATTACGTTCATGTTCTCGATTCTGGTGGTGTTCTTTAATCTGGTGGCGGATGTCATCTATGGCGTCCTTGACCCACGGATCAAGTACTCGTAGGCGCGACAGACGAGCACACGAGGAGAGAGGACGATCTGATGGCTGAAGCCCCTGACGCTCAAATTCAGGGTAGCCCCGCGGCTGCGATATTGGACGCGGGACGGCTCGGCTCTCGCAAGCCGCGCTCGCTCTGGTCCGACGCGGCCCGACAGTTTCGCAAGCACAAGCTGGCGGTTGCCGGTGTCTTCGTTCTGATATTCCTGATCGTCATAACGCTCATCGGGCCAGTCGTCTGGCCTCAGAACATGAAGACGATCGACTTCTCGAAAGCGACAATCGGTCCGGCGCTCGCCCACCCGATGGGAACCGACGACCTCGGCAGAGACCTGTTTGCCCGGGTTCTCTGGGGCGGGCGCATCTCGCTCGCCGTCGGTGTGACGGCGATGTTGGTGGCGATCCTCTTCGGCACCTTTATCGGCGCGATGTCGGGCTTCTTCGGTGGCTTCACCGATTCCGCGCTGATGCGGTTCACCGATATGTTCATCTCGCTGCCGACGCTGCCCTTGCTGCTGCTTGCGATGTATCTCTTCCGCGACTCGCTGATCCACAAGTTCGGGCAGACGCTTGGCCCGTTCCTGCTGCTGGTCTTCCTGATCGGTATCACGAACTGGATGCCGGTTGCCCGCCTCGTCCGCGCCTCCTTCCTCTCGCTGAAGGAGAAAGAGTTCATCGAGGCGGCCCACTGCATCGGCGCCAATCGTTCGTCAATCATCTTCAAGCACATCCTGCCGAACTCAATGGGGCCGGTGATTGTCGCAGCGACGCTGGCTGTTGGCTCGGCAATCATCAGCGAATCGACGCTGTCCTTCCTGGGCCTCGGCTTTCCGCCGGACGTGCCGACCTGGGGACAGTTGCTGAACACGTCGGTGAACTTCATGGAGATCGCGCCGCACATGGTCATCTTCCCGGCGATGTCGATCTTCCTCGCGGTTCTCTCCATCAACTACGTTGGTGATGGCTTGCGCGACGCACTCGACCCGCGCAAGACCACCGGCTAACCACCGCCAGGCGTGTGACACGATGCCGGACTGCCACCAGGCAGTCCGGCTCGTTACTTGTTTTCAGGGAACCAGCAACGCCGCCCGCGCAGGTCTGCGGGCCGGCCGAACGGACGAGGGATATCGATTCATGGTTCGCGACTCACTTCATCCGTCGACGCCCCCCGCCGATTCCGCCGAGCGCCTCTCCGATCTCGGTGCATTGCGCGCGAAGCAGGCGCGTTCGCTCTGGTCGGACGCAGCGCGTCAGTTCCGTCGCCACCGACTGGCGATGGCCGGCGCGTTTACGTTGCTGTTCCTGACGCTTGCTTCGATCTTCGGCCCGATGATCTGGCACGGTAGCACCTGGATCAACTTCGAGTACTCGACACTCGGTGTTTCGTCCACCCACCCGATGGGCACGGATGACCTCGGGCGCGATGTGATGGCGCGCGTCCTCTGGGGCGGGCGGGTGTCGCTGTCGGTCGGGGTTGTCGCGATGCTGTTGTCGGTCATGATGGGCACGATGGTCGGCGCGCTGGCCGGCTACTTCGGCGGCTTCGCCGATTCCGCGTTGATGCGGCTGACCGATATGTTCATCTCGCTCCCCGATCTGCCGTTGCTATTGCTGACGATCTATCTCTTCCGCGATCCGCTCGCCCAACGCTTTGGCACGACCGTCGGTCCGTTCATGTTGATCGTCTCGCTCATCGGGATCACCAGCTGGATGTCGGTTGCTCGCCTGGTGCGCGCCTCGTTCCTCTCACTGAAGCAGAAGGAGTTCATCGAGGCGGCTCACTGCATCGGCGCGAACCAGACGACCGTGATCTTCAAGCACATCCTGCCGAATGCTATGGGTCCAGTGATCGTCGCTGCGACGCTGGCTGTCGGCTCGTCGATCATCACCGAGTCGACACTCTCGTTCCTCGGCCTCGGCTTTCCACCCGATGTGCCAACCTGGGGTCGTTTGCTCAACGACTCGATCAACTTCATGGAGATCGCGCCGCACATGGTCATCTTCCCGGCGATGATGATCTTTCTGGCCGTGCTCTCCATCAACTACGTTGGCGACGGGCTCCGCGACGCGCTCGACCCGCGCAAATCGCTCTGACGCTGGCGCGAGACCGCCTTGCCGGAGCATGATTGCCGGTCGGGGCCGCGATCGGGTAACGTGCAGGTGTGGGGGGTAGCGTGAAGCTGCGATGTATCGAATGTGGGCGGGAGTACCCGCCGGAAGATACGCGGACGGGCTGTGACTGTGGCGGGCTGCTCGAAGTCGAGCTGGAGATCCCGCCCGTCTCTCGTGAGATGTTCGATGCGCGACTTGGGATGCTCGATCACCCACTGCGATCCGGCGTCTGGCGCTATCGCGAGCTGATGCCCGCCTTCCCGGACGACGCGATTGTCTCCAAGCCCGAGGGTAATACCAATCTGTATCACGACCAGCGCCTGAGCGATTTTGCCGGGACCGAGGTCTGGTTCAAGCACGAAGGTGAGAACCCGACCGGCTCGTTCAAAGATCGCGGTATGACAGTCGGCGTCAGCCACGCCCGCTGGACTGGCGCGACGATGGTTGCTTGCGCCTCGACCGGTAATACCAGTGCATCGGTTGCCGCATATGCCGCGACGGCCGGCATTCCCTCGGTCGTCTTCATCCCCGAGGGCAAGATCTCGGCCGCAAAGCTCGGCCAGACCATCGCCTACGGCACGACGATCATCCAGGTGCGCGGAGATTTCGATGCGGCCATGCGGATGGTTCGTGAGGCGACGAGCAGGTACGGTATCTACTTGCTGAACTCACTGAATCCATTTCGGCTGGAGGGCCAGAAGTCGATCGTGCTGGAGTCGCTCCAGCAGCTTCGCTGGCAGGTTCCCGACTGGATCGTCATCCCTGGCGGCAATCTCGGCAACACCAGCGCGCTTGGCAAGGCGTTGCGCGAGGCAGTCGCGGCCGGCCTCATCGACGAGATGCCGCGTATCGCCGTCTCTCAGGCGGCCGGCGCCGCGCCGTTCTATCGCGCCTGGCAGACCGGCTTCGAGGCCTACGAGCCAGTGGCCGCCGAAACGATCGCGAGCGCGATTCGGATCGGCGACCCAGTCAACTACACCAAGGCGCGGCGTGCCATCCTCGACACCGAGGGAACGGTGACTGCCGTTGACGATGACGCGATTATGGCGGCCAAGGCCATGGTCGATCGTGTCGGCATTGGCTGCGAGCCGGCCTCGGCGGCCGGCCTGGCCGGTATTCGTCGCCTCGTGACCGAGGGCGTTATCCAGCCGGGTGAGCGAGTCCTGACCTATCTGACAGGCCATCTGCTGAAGGACACCGAAGCGAGCGCCGACTACTACATCACCCGTGGTGGCGCGTATCCGACGGTCATCGATCCGACACTGGAGGCGCTGGACCGTGCTATTGCCGACCTCCTGTAACATCCGCGTCCCCGCGTCCAGCGCCAACCTCGGCCCCGGCTTTGACTCGCTGGGTCTAGCGCTCGATCTCTGGATGCAGGTGGATGTAACCCGTCTCAACGGCCCGGGCGACGTTCGTGTCGTTGCCTGCGACGATCTGCTGGGCGGCGGCAACCTCGTCGTCGAGGCGATGCAGGTGACGGCGGATCGGCTCGGGATGTCGCTCCCATCCTGTGAGATCGCGGTCTTGAGCGATATTCCAGTCGCGCGAGGCCTGGGCTCATCTGCCTCGGCAATCGTCGCCGGTATTCACGCGGCCGGCTTCGTCCTCGATGTGCCGCTTTCCCCGGCGCTCGTCGTTGACATCGGCGGCGAGATGGAGGGCCATGCCGACAATATCTCGGCGTCGGAGCTGGGCGGGGCAACCGTCTCGATCCGCGCCGAACGCGGCTGGGTTGCAGAGGTCGTCGCGCCCGCATTGCCCTGGGAGGTCGTTGCTCTTGTCCCGGACGCCCCGGCGTTCACGCATGAAGCGCGCGGCATCCTTCCTCCAGCCGTCTCGATCCCGGACGCGGCGGCCAATATCGGTCGTGCCGCCATGCTGGCGCTGGCGCTTCGTGATGGCCGCGGCGATCTGCTGCGCGAGGCGATGAAGGACCGATTGCACCAACCCTACCGCGCCGCGATCTTCCCCCATCTCGAGCCGGTCATTGACGCAGCGCTAGCGGCCGGCGCCCTCGGCGCCAGCCTGTCGGGGGCCGGCCCGACGATCCTTGCCTTCGCTGACACCGCTGTTGCCGCAGCTGTGGCTATCGCAATGGAGGCCGCGGCCGCCTCACATCGATTCGCGGGACGAGCGAGCAGGTTGGCGATTGCAGGTGGCGCGATTGTCGATGTGCGCGCGCCTGTCCGATAGCGGCTCGTCTGCAGTCATTGCGCTCGCTACGTCAGATTGCCCCGCGAGACAGTGGATGATCTGGTAGACTTCGCGGTTGTCGCGGCGTGGGCCGTGATGGAGACAGATGGATAGTCGCCTTTCTGCGCCGCCGGCCGGGTGGGTCGCGCAACCACCGCCCGAGCCCTGAGCGTCGCAACTACCGGGAGGAAGGAGCACGCGTTGCGCAAGCACGCCGCTGATCCCCAAGTTCGCGATTACGAGATGATGCTTGTCGTCGCGCCGACCGTGACCGAAGAAGGCCTCCAGCAGGTCGTCGATCGGATCTCGGGGTACATCACCGCCCAGAACGGGACCGTCGACTCGACCAACAGCCAGAATCCCTGGGGTCGCCGTCGATTGGCATATCCGATCCGGGACTTCAACGACGCGTTTTACGCCCTCTACCGCTTCCATGCGACATCGGACGCGATCGACGAGCTCGAACGCGACCTGCGGCTGGACGAACAGGTGATCCGACACCTGATCGTGCGGTACGATGTTCTCACTGAACACGAGGAACGGCCGCGCGGCGAGGGATTTCGCCGTGGCGAGCCGGTTTCGACCCGCACTGCCGAGCCGGTAGCTGACGCTCCGGCTGCACCAGACGCGACCGTCGAGAGTGCCGAGGCTGTCGAAAGTGTCGAGGCCGTCGAAAGTGTCGAGGCCGTCGAGAGTGTCGAGGCCGTCGAGAGTGTTACTGAGTCGGACGAGGGCGGCGAAGACGTGTCGAAGCCGGACGAGGCATAGACGCCCTCGCGCGTCCGCGCCAGTAGCCGTTGGCTCGGCTGGCCCGCCGCGCAGCATTCAGGAAGTGGAAGAGGAGAGCGTCATGTCGCGAGGCTTCAGTCATGTGGTTCTGGTCGGGAATCTCGGCCGTGACCCGGAGATGCGCTATAGCCAGAACGGGACGCCGATCACGAATTTCTCGATGGCGGTCAGTCGTCGCCGTCGCGACCAGGAGGGCCAGTTCCAGGATGAAACGAGCTGGTTCCGCGTGACGCTCTTCCGCTCAATGGCCGAAAACGCGAATGACTGGTTGCGTAAAGGCAACCGAGTCCTGGTCGAAGGCCAGCTGCAGATCCGACAATATACCGATAGCAACGGGGTCGAAAAGACCAGTGTCGACGTGCTGGCGAACAGCTTCCAGAATCTGACCGCGCGCGAAGACCAGGGTGGCGATGCCACCGGCGCGTACAGTGGCGGCTACAACCGGGACAATCGCAGCCAGAGCGGTAGCGCGCCGCGAGGCGGCGAACGCCCGACACAGCCGCCGAGCCAACCGAGCCAGCAAAGTCAGCAGAACGACCCGTTTGGTGATTACGACGACGATATTAACGATGTCCCGTTCTAGCACATCCGCCCCGCTGGGACTGTAGGGAAGACGAGGAAGAAGCCGATGGATGAGCGACAGTCGTCGCATGGGGACCAGTCTGGTGCGGGCCGGCCGCGCCGCTTCGTGAGCAGCGGCCCGGGCCGCTCCTTTTCTCGCCGCAAGGTCTGCGGATTCTGCGTCGATGGCATCAATCACGTCGATTACAAGGACGTCCCGCGCCTGCGGCGCTACGTCTCTGATCGAGGCATGATCGAGCCGCGCCGCAAGAGCGGAACCTGCGCCAAGCACCAACGCTCGTTGGCAGTCGCGATCAAGCGCGCCCGGCATCTGTCGCTGCTCTCCTTCACCGAGGGCTCGCGCGAGGGTCGAGATCGCGGCGGTCGGGGCGAGCGCGGTGGCCGTGGCCGAGACCGTGGTCCTCGAGACTTCGGCGACCGCGGGCCACGCGAATTTGGTGACCGCGGGCCGCGTGACTTCGGCGACCGTGGGCCTCGAGACTTTGGTGACCGCGGGCCGCGCAGCTTCAGCGATCGTGGGCCGCGTGAGGACTTCCGCGACGCAGGGTCGCGACCGCAGACCGAGAGCAACGATTAGGCGCGTGGGCGCTTGTGTCGCCAGCTTCAGCTGGCGCGAGTGTTCCGCAGGAACCCGGTGGTTGCCGGGTTCCTGCCACGTGACCTTGCCTGCGTCCGGCTTCAGCGAAGCGAGATTCGCCGCATGCTAGATGGAATTCGTGAACGCGCCCGGAACGTTTTCTCTCGCTCCGGGGCGCAGCCGCAACGGCGGGTCACCCGCCGTGAACGCGAGGACCGCCAGAAACGTCTGCTGTATATCGCCACGGGCATCGCCGGGGCGGTGGTTATCATCGCGCTCGTGGTTGGCGCTTCATATCAGTATTACTTCTACCCGCGCAGCGCCGTTGCAACGGTCAATGGCACGAAGATCGAACGACGCGATTACTGGATGGTCCGTGGGCTGCAGTTGCGCCAGAACCTCGCGCAGCTGAATCAGCAATATCAGATGACCCAGCCGGATCAACGCCCTCAGCTCGAGCAGCAGGCACAAACCATCACCGACGAGCTGAAGGACGTGCGCGGCGCTGCCCTGGCTGAGGACACGATCTCGGCGATGGTCGATAACGTGATCGTTCTCCAGCACATGGGCGAGTTCGGGATTCAGATCACACAGGCCGAGATGGACGAGTTCACCGCCGCGCAGTTCGCGCCCGGGCCGTTGAGCTCGCCGACCCCGACTCCGCCGGTTGACGCGACCGCCGCGGCCTGGGCGACCGGCACCAGTGAAGCCAAGGCTGCCGAGGCAACTCAGACAATGCAGGCGATGGAGACTGCCGCCGCTGCCGCCTCGCCAACCGGCGAGATCACCGGCACCCCGGAGGCCACCGGAACCGTCGCTACGTCGCCAACGTCGGAGGCGACCACCACTGCCCCGGCAGTAGTCGAGACGGGCACACCGGCCACCGATGGCACGCCATCTGGCTCGCCAGTGATTCCACCCTCGCCGACCCCGTCTCCGACCATCGCGGCCGACGCCGCGCGGGCGACGGCGGTGTCGCGGATCGACCAGTACACGACCAACTTCCTCAAGCCGTCCGGAATGACACGTGCGGATTATGACCGTTTGATCGTCAGGCCGGAGCTGGCGAAGTCGAAGGTGCGAGAGCAGCTCGAGGGCAAGGTGCCGCAACGCGCCGATCAGATCCACGCGGCCCATATCCTTGTCGCCACCGAAGATGCGGCGAAAGCTGTCGAAGACAGGCTCGCCAAGGGTGAGGACTTCGCCGCAGTCGCGAAAGAAGTCAGCACCGACACGCAAACTGCCGGCAACGGTGGCGATCTGGGGTGGTTCCCGCGGGGCGTGATGGTCGCGCCATTCGAGGCCGCTGCCTTCGCGCTAAAGCCCGACGAGGTATCCGCGCCGGTGCAATCAACGTTCGGCTGGCACGTCATCAAGGTGTTCGAGGTCGAGCAGGATCGACCGCTGACGCTGGATATGGTGCAGTCGCTGAAAGTGCGGGCGTACAACGACTGGGTCCAGAAGCAACGTGATGCTAGCGAGATCACGTCGGCTGTGCCGTTGACGACGCTTCAGCGCCAGCAGAACCAGTCCAGCAATTCGACATTCCAGGCGCCGGCGGACGCGCCACAGCCACCGCCGCCAACCTTGGCGCCGGCCTCACCGGCGCCGTAATGACCCCCTCCGGCGCGGGCATTGGCTGCCCGTGCCGGAGGGCAGCGGCGCTGGCCACCTTGGCGCGAGTGGATCGACCCTGCCGGCATCGCGAAAGTTGCGGGGGGTGGTTGAAACGCGATGAGTGACCCGGAACTCCAGGACTGGGCGCGCAGTGAGCAAGGCCCGGGTCAGTCTGTGCCGAGCATCTGGCCGGCCGCGCACGGCGCCGGTCGCGGCGTCGGCATTGCCCTTCTGGTCATCGAGCTGCTGGCCGTAGCCGTTGGCTTCTGGCGCACACAGTCCGCATCGGGGCTGGTTCTCTGGCTCCTCTGGCTGCTGATTCTGGGGATGATTGTCCTTGGCGCGATCACTGCCAAGCTCGTGCGTGGCGTCGGGACGATGTCCTACGTCATCGACGACCATCGGTTGACGGTCTTCTGGACCGGCCACAAGCACGTAATCGCGCTTGCCGAGATCATCGAGGTCGAATACGACCCGTACCTGCCGGTCCCATCGTCAGGCTGGGAGCCGCTGTGGCCCGGCCTCGTTGTCTGGACACGCAGGCGGGGTGACGGCATCTGGCGTGCCTGGGCAACGCTCCCTCCGCGCGGTCGGGTTCGTATTCGGACAATGACCGGCGGCGTCGAGATCTCTCCAAGCCGCCCGATCCGCTTTCTCGTCGATATCGACCGACGTCGCGCCGGTGGCCCTGCGCCTGCTGTCGAGATGCGCTCCCAGTCAAAAGCAGGACACTGGAGCGAGCCAGCCGAGCCGTGGCGCGAGCCAGACTCCCCGACGGCGCATGACCGGCCGGCCGGTGCCGAGCCCGCGATCGAGACGGACCGTGCGACGCGAACGGAGCTCGGCCTGCTTCGATATGCCTACCGGCAACTCTTCCACAAAGAAATCCTTGGCGACCGGCTGTCGTCGAACCTGATCGCAGTCGGAGTAATCATCCCTCTGCTCATGGTTGTCTATCTGTTCAGCCAGCTCGCGGGAGTGGCGGATCCGGTCGCGCTGCATTGGGACGCGCTCGGCGAAGTCGATCGCCTCGGCCCTCCGTCGGCGCTCTGGCAGCTGCCGATGCTGGCCGCATTCGTACTGGTTGGCAATACTGTGCTGGCGACGGCGCTGGTCACTGTCGATCGCTTCCTGTCCCGGTTGATGCTCGCGGCGATACCGATCGTGCAGCTCGTTGCGACGGTCGCGCTGGTGCGCGCTGTCGGCTGATCAGTTCGCGTCGCGTCGCAGTGCGCGGTCGTTGCTATACTGGCCTCGCAAGGCATGGTCTCGGTCGCTCGCAGTGACGGTTGGGGTGACATGGCTAATCTCATCACCGTCGGGCGCGTTGTGCTGCTCTTCGGCGCGATTGCAACACTCTACAGCAGTAGCTATATCGCGATCTTTCTTGCCGGACTTGTCATCGCCCTCGTGTTCGCTGGAGATGGGTTCGATGGCTGGGTAGCGCGTAAACGCGGTTCGACATCACAGCTCGGCGCTGTGCTCGACATCGCGGGTGATCGGGTGGTTGAGAACGCCCTCTGGGTTGTCTTCGCTCACCTTGGCCTGGTCGGGGTCTGGGTCCCGTTGGTTATCCTGACGCGTTCGTTCACCGTCGATGTCATGCGCTCGGTCGCGCTGGCCGAGGGCAAGACGCCGTTCGGAGACCAGACGATGATGCGCTCGCGCCTGACCTGGTTTCTGACCGCGTCACGCTTCAGCCGCGCCGCCTATGGCTGGTCCAAGGCGCTCGGATTCGTCTTCCTTGCCTGGTTCGTCGCTTGGCAGCTGCCCGATGCCGACGGGCGGTTCCTCGATATCCTGTACAACCATCAGGTGTTTCGCGCCGTTGGCTGGGTCCTCGTCTACGCCTCGGTCACGCTGTGCGTGGTTCGTGGTCTGCCAGTGATCTACGATGCGATGTATTACCTCAAGGAACCTGCCGATCGGGTCGAGCAGAGTGAGCGAACGTAGCCCGCGCCTGCTCGATAAGCCGAGCATCCCCCCACGCAAGCCAGAGAATCGCAAGCAACGCTGGGGAATTGTGGTGGCGTGGCTGTTTGCGAACTTCACCCGGGTTACGCCGATCCGCGTGGGATATCTGCTCTCCGATCGTGTCGGGGATCTCCTCTACTGGCGCACCCGCGTCTATCGGCTGAGCGTGATCGACAACCTGCGCCACGTCTACCGTGGACAGATCAGCGAGATGGCGCTTCGTCGTCAGGCGCGACGTGTATTCCGAACATCGGCCCGCAACTTCTGGGATCTGGGCCGGCTGCCGCACATGGCGCCCGAAGAGTTCAGTCGGATTGTCCGGCTACCGGAACACGACTGGTCTCTGATCGAGTCGATCAGAGATGAGGGCACGGGCGGAATCATCCTCACCGGCCATTTCGGCGCGTTCGATTTCGCCAGCCAGACGCTCTTTACGCGTGGCTACAATCCCTATGTGCTGACCGCTCCGACTGTCGGAGAGTTTGTGTACGCCGCCGTGTCGTGGTTGCGCAGGGGCCAGGATGCGCCGCTCGAGGACGTCTCGCCGGCGGCGATCCGGCGGATGATGCGCGTGCTGCGAGGGGGCGGCTTCGTCGGCCTCGTTGCCGATCGCGACTTCGCGGACTCTGGTCAACTGGTCGAGCTGTTCGATGAACTCACGACACTACCAGTCGGCGCGGTGCGGCTGTCACGCGCTACCGGCGCGCCGATCATCCCGGTCTTCGCCGTCCGCGACGACGCGACCGGCCGCGCGCAACGCTATGCGTTCTTCATCTCGGATCCGTTTACCATCGAGCGCACCGCCGATGAGGAGGCTGATGTCGCGGTCGGCCTGCGGAAGATGGCGGCCGTCCTTGAGCGCTACATCGCCATGTTTCCCGAGCAATGGGTGATGTTCCATCGCGTCTGGCCTGAGGGGGCCAGAAGACGACGCCTCATCGACACAATCCGCGAGGCAACGGCGGAGCGGCTGGCGAGCGCTACTGGGCCAGACGACCAACCCGTGTCAGTGGCTGGCCCAGCCGAAGATCAGCGATAGTTCACAAACTGCAGCGGCGTCTCAAATTCCTCCTGCTTGAGTGACTGAATCACCGTCTGCAGATCGTCGCGGTTCTTGCTGGAAACGCGGACGAGATCGCCCTGGATCTGCGGCGTCACCTTCTTGAACTCGGTGCGGATGCGTTTGCTCAGCTCCTTGGCAAACTCGTCGCTCAATCCTTCACGTAGCTTGACAACCTGGCGCAGCCGGCCGCCGGCCGCGTCCTCCTCCTTCTGATAGTCGAGGATCTTGAGCGACAGGCTCCGGCGCAATAGCTTGCTCTCCAGGATGTCCCGCACAGCGCGGAGCGACATTTCGGAGTCGGTCGAGACGATGAGCTGGCTTGCTTCCTGCTCGATCGTCGTCTTCGTGTCCTTCAGGTCATAACGGGTGCCAATCTCCCGCGTCGCCTGGTCTACTGCGTTGCGCAACTCCTGATGGTCGAACTTCGAGACAATATCGAAGGAACTCTGTGCTGCCATCGTTGCCGTTCACCTCTCTTTTCGCCTCCTAAGCATGTCCTAACCCATCGTTCCCTGACAACCACGCGGTGTGACGGGAATACGAGGGGCGCCGCTGATGCTGTATCGTGTGTTGCACCACGAATCGTGCGGTGAATCGGCCGCGCTAGCGAAGGGGTTGGGATATGGACGATCGTAAGGTCATGTCGATCGAGTACTGCCGCTCGTGAGGGTATCTCACACGTGCCGCCGGTCTGGCGGAGAAGGTGCTCGACAAGAACTCGGACAAGGTCAGCCAGTTGACGATGATCCCAAGCAGCGGCGGGGTCTTCGAGGTGATGCTCGGTGACGAGCTGATTTACTCGAAGAAGGAGACGGGTGATTTCCCCGATCCGGACAAGCTTGCCGAGCAGGTCGCAGCCGGCTGATTCTCCCCCAATTCACCTGAATTGAAACAGCGCCGGGCATCGCCCCGGCGCTGTTTGTCGTTGTTACTGGTTGCCGAGCGGCTCCCATCGGCAGATACTGAGCGTACCGTGGTCCGGACGCGGCATGACGAAGGGAAGATGAGCAATGGCACGACCGTTGAAGATCGGGTTCATCCTGCCGCAGATAGAAGGCCGGCGCGAGGGGACGACCCCTGGTTGGACCGATATCCTCGCCGCGGCACAGGTCGCCGAGGATATCGGGTTCGATTCCCTCTGGCTCGTCGATCATCTGCTCTACCAGTTTGGGCCGGACGATCCGCCTCGCGGTATCTGGGAGTGCTGGACGCTGCTTTCGGCGCTCGCGGCAACGACGACCCGCGCCGAGCTCGGCACGCTGGTCACCTGCACCGGCTTTCGCAACCCGGCACTACTCGCAAAGATGGCCGACACGGTCGATGAGATCAGCGGTGGGCGTGTCATCCTCGGGCTTGGCGCAGGATATTACGAGCACGAGTACGCATCGTTCGGTTATCCATACGACCATCGTGTCTCGCGGTTCGAGGAGGCGCTCCACATCATTGCGCCGCTGCTGCGTGACGGGCGGGCGACCTTTCGTGGCCAGTATTCCTCTGCCGAGGATTGTGAATTACGCCCGCGCGGTCCACGCCCGAAGGGGCTGCCGATCATGATCGGCACCGGCGGCGAGCGAATGCTACGGTTGACCGCCGAACATGCCGACGCATGGAACGGTTGGCTTGTCCGTGGGCAGAACCATCCGGATGCGATCCCGCCACTGCGTGAGCGGATCGACGCCGCCTGCCGTCAGATTGGCCGTGACCCGGCCACGCTGACCCGGACGGCGACCGTCATGGTTGATCCGCGCCCGTCGGCAGTGCCGTCAAGAACCGGCCCGCTGGCCGGCACGCCCGAGGAGATCGCCGACGCGTTCCGTAGTTTTGCTCGCGAAGGCATCTCACACATCCAGATCGCCTCCCGGGTCACCAACGCAGAAGGTATCGAGCAGTTTCGCCCGATTCTGGCGGCGCTCGATCGAGACTGAACGGAATATGCCGGACAAGACGAAAGCCGGCGGATAACTCGCACCGGCTTTCGTCAGGTGGTGGGGATGGTGGGATATTCGATTCTGAGGGCCGGTGGAAGCATCGCTTCTCCGACCATGACGGAGGATATCCCGATCCCGAATATGTCACACCGTCATAACGGACATATCGTCACCTGTCCAAATGGTCAGGTAGCGAGAAGCACAGAGGGGCCGAAACTCGACCCCGCTGAACAACTTCGGAGGCGATCAGACAGTTGGGGTGGCTTCTGGCGTGGTGTCGTTCGGGTTTCCGTGGTGGTTGCCGTCGAACGGCATGTTCTTGCCCGAGAAGCCATTCTGGATCATCTCTGTCAATCGACTCGGCAACTCGTTGAGGATCTTGTCCGCCTGCTCCTGGGTCAGCTTGCCATTGGTGACGGCCTGGGTCAGGTTGGTCTTTGTCTGGGCGACCAGCGCATCAACCACGGTCTGGACAGTGCTGCCATGCGCGGTGATGACCTGCTCCAGCGTCGAGCCAGACTTCAGCTCGGCCTTGAGATCGTCGGTTGAGATCCCGAGCGTGCTCGCGATTGTCGCCATCCCGTCGCCGTGGCCGAACATCCCACGACCGAACCGACCGTGATGCCGGCCGAATGAGAAGAAGTCACCGTTTGCGATGCGCTTCTTCATCGCGTCGCCCTGCTGCTGGGTCAGCTTGCCGCTGGTGACAGCGTCGTCAACCGTCTGGTCGCCGGCCGAGATCATCGCCTGATCCAGCTTGTCGCGACCGATGCCGAGGTTATCGGCGAGGTGCGTCAGGAACGTGTCCTTCAGCCCGCCGCTCCCGGTCGTCGACGAACCGGACTCTGCTGCAACCGTCCCACCGATGACCAGCGCGCCGATCACGAGGGCGAGGGTGATGATCGCGGCCCAGCGGCGCTTGCCGCGTCGCCAGGAACTACCGCCGGTCGTTCGGGAAGGCGTATCAGGAAACTGCTCGCTCATGCGCGTGCTCCTTCGTTACTTCGTTTCTGCGCTGCGGGCTACGTGGCCCACACAATAGCGGGGTGGCACGCCCGTCGCGACCACCGTGTCTATGATTGTGAGGGGCGATCCTTGGAGTTGGCTGGGAAACCGATGAGGATTCCGCGTCAGCCTCTTTCGGCGAGATTCACAGGAAGCTCTCAGCAATCGGTGTTCTAATGAGACCGAGGACTGGAGAGGATGCGCAACGATGAGCACGCAGGGATGGGCCGAGCGAGCGCCGGATGATGTGGCGGCGGCCGGCGCGAATCGCATTCTCGTCGTCGATGATGAGCCAGCCATCACCGAGCTGATCTCGACCGCATTGCGCTTCGTCGGTTACGACGTCCGGACGGCGTCGACGGGCCGCGCCGCGCTGCTGGAGTCCTCCGCCTGGGATCCGACGCTGATTGTTCTCGATATCATGTTGCCGGATCTTGACGGGTTCGAGGTTGCCCGGCGGCTTCGCGACGGCGGAGATCGGGTTCCGCTTATCTTCCTGACTGCCCGCGATGAGCATGAGAGCAAGATGCGCGGGTTCACCGTCGGTGGAGACGACTACCTGACGAAGCCCTTCAGCCTGGAGGAGCTCGTTGCCCGCATTCGAGCCATTATCCGGCGCTTCGATACCCGCGAGACGCCGCCAGCCCGGTACCATCGCTACGCCGATCTCGAGCTGGATGAGGACGGTCACCGTGTCTGGCGCGCCGGCCAGCTCGTGCGGCTCTCGCCGACCGAGTTTCGTCTGCTGCGCTACCTGCTGATCAACGCCGGCCGCGTGCTGTCGAAAGACCAGATTCTCGCCAACGTCTGGCAATATGACTTCTATGGCGACGCCAACGTCGTCGAGACCTACATCAGCTATCTCCGCAAGAAGGTCGACGACTGCGAGCCCAAGCTGATACAGACAGTTCGTGGTTTCGGCTATTCGCTTCGGCTTGAGCCGGATTGATCACCTGTGTCGATCAAGACGCGGCTCCTCCTTGCGATCTCTGCTCTGGTGTTGGTTGGGTTCCTTGCCAGCGGCTTCCTGACGGTGAATCGCACGCGGGCCGGCATGATCCGACGAATCGACCAGTCGCTCGTCAGCAGTCCGGTTCGGCCGCTCCGCCCACGTGTGGGAGCGCTCGACCGCGAAGGGGGTCGCCAGGCGACCGCGATGCTGCTCGTCGATGTGAATGGGACAGTCCTCAACAGCTGGCCGAGTGGCTACCCGGACCACCCCGATCCGCTCCCCGATCTCGGCGGAATGACCCCGGCCCAACTTACGCGGCGGACCGGAAGGATCTTCACTGCACGAGCGGTCGATGACTCGTCGTTGCGCTATCGCGTTCTGCTGCGAAGCGCCCCCGGCACGGGCTTCCTCGTGGTCGCCGCGCCGATGGATGATGTCGATGCAACGACGCGAAGCCTGCTAGTCGGGATCACAGTCCGCAGCCTGGTGATCCTCGCTCTGTTGCTCATTGTTGTCTGGCTCGTCATTCGACGCGGTTTGCAGCCGATCGACGACATGATTGCCAGCGCCGGCCAGATCGCGGCCGGAGATCTGGCGCATCGGATCGAGCATGAGGACGATGCGACCGAGGTAGGGCAGCTCGGACTGGCGCTGAATCGGATGCTCGCGCAGATCGAGTCGTCGTTTGCTGCGAAGGAGGCTTCCGAGCAGCAGCTCCGCCAGTTCGTCGCAGACGCCTCGCACGAGCTGAAAACGCCACTAACCTCGATCCTCGGATATGCCGAACTGTATCGGAGCGGCGCCGCGACAACGCCAGCCGGAATCGAACGTGTGATGTCGCGGATCGAGTCCGAGGGTGTCCGGATGGGCACGCTGGTCGATGACCTGCTACTGCTGGCCCGACTGGATCAGGGTCGCGAGCCAGATCGGGCGGAGCTCGATCTCGGCCTCCTCGCAGCCGAAGCGGTCGCCGCCGCGCGGGCCGTCGAGCCGGATCGCTCGATCTCATTCGACCGGGAGGCGAGTGTCTGGGTCCTGGGCGATGCCGATCAACTGCGTCAGGTAATCGATAACTTGCTATCGAACGCGCGCCAACACATCGGCCCCGGAGTTGCCGTCCGCGTCAGCGTCGCCAGCACGGGCGATGATGTTGTCCTGTCAGTAGCTGACGATGGGCCGGGGATGACGTCCGACGCGGCCGCTCGCGCCTTCGATCGCTTCTACCGCGCCGATAGTTCGCGGGCGCGATCGAGCGGCGGCAGCGGGCTGGGCCTGTCGATCGTCGCCTCGATCATCGCCGCCCATGGCGGGACTGTGACGCTAGATACCGCGCCCGGCAAGGGCGCGACATTCCGCGTGTCCCTTGCCCGCTGCGCGCCTCCGGCCGGCCTGGACGCGTAGAAAGTCCGCGCCCCCTTGACAGCAAGTCATAGTCACAGGGTAGGATATGTACGTACAGCCTTGTGAAACTGGATCTGCGCGGGGTCGACCCGGAAGACGAACCTGAGACGAGGGGGCGGAGTCGATGACAGCACGACGAAGATTGATAGCGACGTTCGCCGTAGCACTGGCGTTGGGCGGAGGGCTACCGATGGCGCTCCCCGCCGCCGCCGATCTCTGGCTATCCGGCGGTGATTCCGCTGTCGTCTCCGGAACCGATGGAGAGGGGCTCAACCTCCGGGCCGCGCCGGGTCTGGACGGCGAGATCATCCTGTCGATCCCCGACGCGGCCGAACTGGACGTTGTCGATGGGCCGATGACGCTCGATGACGGCACGTCGTGGTACGACGTGCTTGTCGAGGTCGATGGCGACTGGTTGGCGGGCTGGGTCTCCGCGGACTACGTCGAGCCGGCCGGCCTGGCTGCGCATGTCTATCGGTATGTCGCGAGCGAGGGTTTCGCCTTTGCAGACAACACCATTACTCCGGGCGATTCCTCTGAGGCAGCGAGTGATGTGCCAATTGCAGTCTCGACTGACGGCCGGGGAGTGGTCATACGGAGTGAGCCGTCATCGGCAGCCGAGCAGCTCGCTGCCGTGTCAGATGGCGCCCTTGTGGATATCCTCTCGCCGAATTACATCGATGACGAGGGCGTCGCCTGGTCGTATGTTCGATACGGAGGGGTTATCGGCTATACGCTGACCTCTGGATACGAGACGGGCGACTGGCCGACGACGCCGTCCAGCGAAGCTGGCCAGGCCATCATCGACGCAGCGTTCACGCACCTGGGCATCCCCTATGTTTGGGGTGGCTCCGACCCGGACGGCTTTGACTGCTCGGGTTTCACCTGGTGGGTGTTGAGCGAGGACCTGGGCTATGGCATCCCGCGCGAAATGGAAGGACAGATGTCGACCGGCATGCCTGTCTCGCGCGCTGACCTGGAGCCGGGCGATGTTGTCTACTTTCAGAACACCTACCAGCGGGGCGTCTCCCACGTGGGCTTCTATCTGGGCGACGGCCTGTTTGTCAGCGCCACCGGGCAGCACGATGCCGTCGGCGTCAGCAGCCTGTACGACCCATACTGGGCATCGCGTTACCTGACAGCCCGTCGCGTCAACTGACCCTGACGCCGCGATGCATCGTGCCGGGATCACTCTGGCCTGCGCACACACGGACATGGGAGGGTTCTGGTCGCTCGATCGACCAGGGTTCAGCTCTCCCGTGCCGGCGCGCGGATTCTCATCAACTCTCAGCGAATACACAGGATGAACACGTATTCTCTCACCACTGCGTTGCTGACGTTCATACGCGGGAGCATCGCCTGCCCGGGGTGAAGTCAGCCTGGCCTTGCTGCCAGCCGATCGTGTTTCACAGAGGGATGATCTGATGAAGTCGATTCGCGCCAGACTCGCGATTGTGATCGTGATCGTGATCGCGATAGTCGCTGGCGCCGCCGGCGTCTGGTATCAATTCTTCCGGGACAGTGCCCCGCCACCTGCCTCGTTGGAGTCCGCCGTGTCCGCGCTCGCCGCCACAGCGACGACAGTCCGCGGCGTCGCGACGATCGCAGAGCCGACTACCACCGCAGGCGCGGAAGCGACGAGCGGATCGGGGCAGGGGCTGGCCGGCGTGTGGTCGGTTGTCCCGGACGACAGGGCATTTGTCGGCTATCGAATCGGCGAGGAGCTGTCCCGCGTTGGCACGACCGAGGCAGTTGGCCGGACCGCAAACGTCACCGGGTCGCTGACGATTGACGACATAAGCCTGACTGCTGCGACGCTCTCCGTCGACATGACGACGCTGACCAGCGACGAATCGCGTCGGGATCGCGCGTTGGGCGACCAGGCGCTGGAGACGCGGCGCTTTCCCACCGCGACGTTCACGCTGACAGAGCCAATTGCGCTCCCCGTGACTCTTGCCGCCGGCGAATCAACGTCGGTGACGGCGAAGGGCAAGCTGACGCTGCACGGCGTTGAGCGCGAGGTTGAGATCCCGCTCGACGTTCAGCTCAGCGGAGACACACTGGTCACAGCCGGAACACTCGACATCGCGCTGTCGGACTTTGAGATCAAGAAGCCTCGAGCGCCGGCCGTCATTTCGGTCAAGGATCATGGCACGCTCGAGCTCCAGCTGTACTTCCAGCGCGCCAGGTGATCGCTGGGGATCAGGCCGACCCGAGCTTGACCGACTGGTCCGGCTCGTAGTCGTTCCGGCTGGTCGCCGACACGGTGTTGACAACGATGTCGCCATTCGCCTTGACCGAGATCGGGAACGTCGAGAGTGGGCGTGGCGCTGGGCCGCTGGTGACGACGCCGTGTCGGTCGAATGTCGAGTTGTGGCATGGGCAGTGGAATTGCCCCTGCCCTTCCTGCCACGGCACCTTGCACCCCTGGTGCGTGCACGCCCAGTAGAGGGCGAGCGCGCCGTCCTCATTGTTGATCAGGTGGAAGTGACCGCTGTCGCTGGACGCCGGGTCAGCGCCACTCTTCGGAATATCCGCCTTCGGGACGGTCAGCTCGCCCTTATATCGCTCGTCGCCCGACTTTCGTGTCAGCAGGATCAGCCCGCCGGTCGCGGCCACGACGAGCCCCGCGCCGCCGATGATGGCATTGCGGACGAACTCGCGTCGATTCATGTTCTCCATTAGCGAAGAGGACTCCTTGTCAGGGCCGCCATTACCGTGTTGACGACGCTTACCTGTCGTCGAGTGAATGGTGGGCGGCCGGTGCGCGCGTGCTTGTTGGATACGTAGGCGATGACAATGTCATCGACAGGGTCGATCTGGAGGGTGCAGCCGGTGGCCCCGCCGTGGCCGAAGCTGGCAGTAGAGAGCAGATCTCCGGACATGCCAGTGTTGCCCTTGACCGAGAAGCCAGCGCCCCAGGGCGTGTGCTGTGCGGGAAGGTCTGGCAGCAGTGAGCCGGGCGTGTTGCCGCCGGTCTGGTCGGTCGTCATCACCCGGACGCCCGCTTCGGAGAGCACCCGCGTCTTCCCGCCGGGGGCAAAGAGCAAGCCAAAGCGCAACAGATCGCTGACCGTTGCGCTGACGCCGAAAGCTGGATGCGCCATGCCGAGCCCGTAGTCGCCGTTGTACATGTCTCCAGGCGTTCCCTCGCCCAACGGGCCGGCCACCTTCGCCAGCCGGCCGAAGATCTCGTCGCTGGGCGGGAACCAGGTGTCGCGAAGACCGGCAGGGTCCAGTACCAGCTCGCGGACAAGCTCGGGAAATGGCCGGCCGGCCGCAACAGCGGCGGCGCGCCCGGCAATTGCGTAGTTATAGTCGCTATAGGCATGCTGGCTGCCGGGCGAAAACTGGAGCGAGTAGGTGAGCGCCTCGTCGACCAGCTCGTCGAGCGGGGTCTGCGTCAGCAGCCGCTGCTCCATCTCGGGCGACTCGTAGATCAACCCCGATGTGTGGGTCAGCAGGTGTCGGAGTGTGATCGTCTCGCGGCCGTCGCCGGTGACTTCCGGCAGGATCATTCGCACCGGCATCGACAATGTCAGAACGCCACGCTCAACGAGCGCGACGACTGCCGCTGCGGTATAGACCTTCGAGATCGATGCCAGCGGCCAGACCGTCGTGCTCGTGGCCGCGACGCCCGGCCGGGCGTTTCCGGCGTGATGCTCGCCAATGGGCTCTCCGCGCCAGGCGACAGCCACTGCCGCGCCGTCCAGCTCGCCTCGCTCGATGAAGCTGTCTATCAGGTCGTATGTTTGCTGGAGCCTGCTGGTTGCGTTGTTCGTGGTCACGTCCCGCTCACTTTCCGTCAGAGTGTATCAATCCACCGCGAGACTATCGCCGCTTGGGAGCCCTCCCCGCAAGTGCCCTAGACGATCGCGGAGAGCAGCCAGAAGACGCCCATGCCGGCCAGGAGCGCCGCCCAGTATGGGCCGGCACGGCTGACAACAACCGTTGTCGCCAGCGCTCCAAGAAGCCGGCTGGAGGTTGCTCCGGGGCCATCGATCAGCCCCGGAGCGGCCAATGCCGCGAATGCCGCGACCGGAACCCAGGACAGAAACCGGTCAATGATCGGCGGAAAGCTGCGGCGCGCGAAGTAGAACCCGCCAGCGCGGGCGAGCCACGTTGCTGCGCCGATGGTAAGGATCATCAGCAAATTGTTCAACGGCCGGCTCTGGTTTCGAGTATTGTCCCGAGCAGCGCTGCCGCGCAGATTGCGACCGGGAGCGCGATCCCGCTGCTCACGAAGCTGGACAGCGCCAGCATGAGCAACGCCGCAGCGGCGGCGGTCACGAACGCTATCCGCCCACGCATGAGCGGCCGGAGCAACGCGATGAACGTCAGCGGGAAGATGAACGCAAGCCCGATTCGCTCGGGATCGGGGAGCATGGCGCCGAACATGAGCCCGGTGAGCGTGCTGAGGTTCCACACCACGTACAGGCTCAGGCCACTGCCGAGCATGAATCCGGAGATGCCACGACCCTCGCGTGCGTGACGAATCGTGAGGCCAAAGCCCTCGTCGGTGAGCATGCTGCCGGAGATCTCCGGCCGGGGACGCTCGTCGGGAGCCATCATCCGCCGGAGCACCATGCCATAGAGAAGGTGACGCAGGTTGAGCAGGATGGCAGTGAAGGTTATCGACAACGCAGCCGCACCCGATGCGGCCATGCTGACGACCGTGATCTGCGCCGCGCCCGCAAAGACCGTGAGGGAAAGGAGCTGCGTCTCGACCGCGCTGAATCCGGTCGCCCGGGCGGCGATCGTGAAGGCGACGGCGAACGGGATGACCCCGGGCCAGAGCGGGAGCGCGGCGACGAATCCGCGTGTCACGCTGCCCGCGCTCTGCTCGCCCGCCAGCCGCGGGCTCGCGCGGTGTTCGTCCGTCGTCACGATACCTCGTCTCGAAATCGTCGTCGGCCTGCCCCAATCAGGATGATGCCACACTGATATCGTTGATTCTGGGCGGTCCGGCGGCTATGTTGCCGCCTGCCGATAGCGCGCTCGCGCGTACAATCAACGCCTGAACCGCGTGAGATCTGGAGCGCGGCGCGTCGAAACCAGACAGGTGATCCGCATCGGAACGCTCGATCTCCCGACTTTGAGACGGCCACGGTCATCATTCGTGGCGGCGCTGGCGTGCGTCGCGCTCATATGGCTGGCGTCGGCAATCAGCCCACCACCAGTGGCCGCCCATGCTGCGCTCTTGCGCAGCGATCCTGAGGCCGGCGCAAGCCTTGTCGAACCGCCCACCTCGATTGTTCTCTGGTTCAGCGAGCCTGTTGAGCTGCGCTACAGCACGCTGACAGTCCTGCGGCAGGATGGCTCTGTCGTCCCGACCGGTAGCCTGGCGTCGGTCGGCACGCCGGACGAGCCGGGGCTGACCGCGGAGCTGCGCGGCAACCTTGCGCGCGGAAGCTATACGGTCGTCTACTCCGTCCTCTCGGCAGTCGACGGACACGTCTCGGGCGGATTCTTCAGCTTCACCATCGGCGACGCGTTGATGCCTAGCCTCGAGCAAGAGACGGCGCTCGCCAGCCTGGCTTCGTCGAGCGCGGTGGCGCCAGTGGCGCTATCCAGCGGAGTCCGGTGGATGAATCTCCTGGCTCAGGGTGTGCTGGCCGGGATGCTCTTCTTCCTCGTCGTGGTCCTCCTGCCGGTGGCCGGCCGGTCAGACGCTTCCGGTGTCCCCGCGCGCCATTTCCGTCGGCTGGCGCTGATCGCGGTGATCCTGCTACTTGTTGGCCATCTGGCGTCGGCTGTTATCCAGGCGATGAACGCGTCACGCTCGACATCTCCGCGCGATGTCATCGATGTGCTGCCGTCGATCCTTGGGAAGACACGGTTCGGTGGCGTGTGGCTGGCGCGCGGAGTACTGCTGGAAGCGTGGGCGGTCGTTGCCTGGGCGCTGTTGCGCGGCGCGCGATTGCCCGCCTGGCATGGCAGAGGACGGCTGCTCTGGAGCATCGGTCTGTTGGTCTCGGCGCTCGTGCTGTTGACTACCTCGCTCGGTAGCCACGCGGCGACCCGTGGCAGCGCCACCAGCTGGCCGGTGCTGACCGATTGGCTGCATCTGATCGTCACCAGTATCTGGATCGGCGGACTCGCGGGCTTGCTCCTTGCGCTCGAAATTGCGCCGACCAGCGATGCTCGGCATGGCCTCGTTGCGCGGTTTTCCAGGCTGGCGCTGGTTGCGGTTCTCGGGATCATCGCGACCGGTGTTGTCTCGGCCTGGGTCGAGGCATTTAGCTGGGACGGGCTGGTGTCGACCGATTACGGCGCCTGGCTGATAGTCAAGCTCGTTCTGGTGGCTGGAGCCCTTGGCTTCGGGGGGCACCACTTGCTCAACGTCCGTCCGCGCCTCGACGTGGCTTCGCCTGACGGTGAGATCGGCGTCCCAGCACGATTCCGGCGCACTCTCCGGCTCGAGCTCCTTCTTCTGACCGGTGTCGTGCTGGTTACTGGCGTTCTGACTGGGACGCCCCCAGCCCGTGACTTGCTTCAGCGTGTTGACATCCTTGGCTCGACCCGACTGACTGGCGGAGCATCGATCACGCTCCGAGTCTCCCCGCCCGAGGTTGGCGCGAACCAGTACTCCGTCATCGTCGCGCCGAGCGATCCCGACACGTTTGGCGAGGTCCAGCGGGTGTATCTGCGTTTCACGCCGCTCGCGGTCGATCCGCCGGCCGGCGCTGAAGAGCTGGCCGGAAGCCAGCGCATCCAGCTTCGCCAGGCCGGCCCGGCTGACGCATCGACGTTCATCGGCAGTGGTTCCTTCATCACGCTCGATGGGGACTGGGATGCGACGGTCGTGATCCGACGAGCTGGCGTTGCCCAGGATCTCGAGGCGTCATTCGGGATCACGGCTCGTGATGGCAAGCTCCTCTGGACCGGCATCCCGGAGCCCGTCGCGAGCCGCAGCAACGCGGCGATCGCGCTCGGGGGGGTATGGTTGGCGGCGGCGGCGATTCTGGTCGTTGGCGCCTGGCGGTTTCGACGTCAGCGGCTCTCGCTCACTTACGGCTTGATCGGGCTTGCCGCCGTGGCAATTGTGCTTGGCTCCTTCTTGATTGCGCTCGGGAGTGGGCTGATCGCGACCTGACGTTCGCCGCGCCGGGCTGGAGTTGTGGCAGTCCCGCGTGCTACATTGTTGTCACCGGGTGGAGCATCGACTCTGGCTCACCGTCGGCGCTGGCTGTGAAGAGGTGGATAATGCGGCGGCTGCTCGCCTGGGTGGAGGGTCAGTCGACGGAACGGGTGCTCATTGCCTGCGTGGTCGCCGTCGTCCTCATCGGTATCGCCGATGCCTCGACGGACCCCGATTATCTCCTCACGATCGTCTATATCATTCCCATCTCGCTGTCGGCCTGGCGAGCCGGGTGGCAACGAGCCTGGGGCATCACGGCTCTTGCGGTTGTGACATTGCTGATCGTGGATACCCTGAATCCTCAGGACGGCGCACTGACGCCAGCAGTGCTCTGGAATCAGCTTAGCCGGTTGGCGGTCGTTGTCTTCATCGTGATTCTGATCAACGGCCTGCGCGAGGCGCGGCAGCGCGCCGAGCTGATGGCGAGGACGGATATCCTGACCGGAATCTCGAATCTGTTTGCCTTTCGGGAGGTCAGCGCGCGCCACCTCGAGCACGCGCAACGCAATGGCCAGCCACTAACGCTGCTCTTCCTGGACATCGACGACTTCAAGATCGTTAACGACTTCGGCGGCCATTCAGCCGGCGACGAGGTGTTGCGCCGAATCGCGAGGGAGCTCAGCTTCGCCGCCCGGCAGGATGATTTCGTTGCCCGAGTTGGCGGCGATGAGTTCGTCGTGCTACTGCCGCGGACAGATGCTGCCCAGGCAGCCGACGTGATCAACCGGATCACCAGCCGGCTAGCCACGATCAGCCGCCCCGATGGATCGCAACTGACCTGCAGCCTGGGAATGGCCACGCATGCGCCGGCCCTGGCAACGATCGATAAGATCATGCAGGAGGCCGATAACGCGATGTACTTCATGAAGGCGCATCGACTCCCACTGGAGGAGCAGCGCGTCGATCCGCATGGCAGGTCGTTGCGACTGCTTGCCTCGGCGGAAGACAACCCAGTCGATGCGTCCGCATTCGGGACGGACTCCTGAAGCCCAACGAACGGCGCGATCTGCGGGCGAGTCTGCCCATCTGCATCGACGAGTAACACCGGGGCTTCAATCTTGCGACACGTTGCGAACATGCCATCCAGTGGCGTCGGCATCGGCGCGCGGGATTCCTGCAGGCATTTCCGGATTGTTGAAAGGGGGCTCCGTGGTTACTCCCTCCCGGATCTGGTGCTATCTGCTGGTCGTCCTCGGGATGTTGATCGGCGGGTTCTTGTTGACGGGTTGCGGCTGGCGCTCGGAGCTTGTTGAAGAGACCCCGACTGCTGGCAACGCCCTGAAAATCGAGATGTCGGATACCAGAATAACGCCAGACCATCTCTCGGCGCAAAAGGGCGATGTGACCTTCGAGGTCACGAATAACGGCGCCAAACCCCACAATCTGACGGTGAAGATGGGCCCGGACGAGCATCAGTCGCCGGAGATCGCGCCCGGTGCGACGGCGACCTGGACGCTGCATTTTCCGCGCACCGGCCAGTTCGCGATCTACTCAAGCCTGGGCAACGATCACGAAGCCGGAATGGAAGCCGTTGTTCTGATCGAGACCGACTGAGCACAATCTGATACGGCAATGGCATGTTCTACTCCCTCCTGTTGCG
>Ga0073899_10000305_pt1 | contig 45182 bp, 36 predicted proteins | sample KloWWTmetaKNB5Ph_FD_88975 | JGI IMG/M metagenome (GOLD analysis project Ga0073899, IMG submission 88975) | Active sludge microbial communities from Klosterneuburg, Austria, studying microevolution and ecology of nitrifiers - Klosterneuburg... | ecosystem: Engineered > WWTP > Aerobic digester >... | reverse complement strand
GCCATTGTTATCGTCTCCTTTTTTCTCTGGTGCCGTTCGTTCCTGCACAGCTTCTTCCGTGAAACGGCCCGCCTGGATGACCCAGGCTCCCAGCAAGAACGGGCCCAGTCTAGCACAGGGGTTTCGCGCCAATTTTCTCGGCCGCGCTGGACATGGCGTCGTATATCGGGACGAGATCGCGTTCTGCAAGGGACGACACCCAGGCAATGGCCGGATCGCCACGGAGCCACGTCAGCTGACGCTTGGCCAGGTTGCGGGTCGCCTGCCGGGCGGCGGCCACGGCCTCCTCCAGGCTGCACTCGCCGGCGAGATACTGCCAGAGCTGGCGGTAGCCGACGGCCCGCAAGCTGGGCAGGTCCGGGCCAAGGTCACCCCGCGCCTGCAGCGCCCTGACCTCGTCCACCAGCCCGGCCGCGACCATCTGGTCGAACCGCGCATTGATCCGGACGTACAGTTCCGGCCGCGACACGGGCATCAGGGCGAACCGCGCAAGTCGGACCGCGGGGGGTTCAGACTGCCGCTGCAGGTCTGACAGTCGCTCGCCGGTAAGCTGCAGGACTTCGAGCGCCCGCTGGATCCGCTGGGCATCCGCGGGTTGAATCCGGCTCGCCGCGACCGGGTCGCGCGCAGCGAGTTCGGCATGCATGGCGGGCCAGCCGGTCGCTTGTGCGACCAGGTCCAGGGCGGCGCGCACCTGCGGGTCGGCTGCGGGCAACGGCGCAAGCCCGTGGGTCAGTGCGCGGTAGTACAGCATCGTGCCGCCCACCAGCAGGGGGACCCGGCCGCGCGCGCGAATCTCGGCGATGCACCGCAGGGCGTCACACAGGAACCGGCCCGCGGAATACGGCTCCGACGCATCGCAGACGTCGATGAGGTGATGCGGCACGGCCGCGCGTTCGGCCGGCGACGGCTTCGACGTGCCGATGTCCATGCCGCGATAGACCAGCGCCGAATCCACGCTGACGATTTCGAGCGGAAAGCGCCGGGCCAGCTGCAAGGCGAGCGCGGTCTTGCCCGTGCACGTCGGCCCCATCAGGCCGACGGCGTCGGGGGCTTCGTCGATTGCCTTTGCTGGAGTTTTCACCTGCCGCGCAGGAACAGCCGGTCGAGGTCGTCCATGCTGACAAACGACCAGGTGGGACGTCCGTGCACGCACTGATCACTGCGCACGGTCTGCTCCATTTCCCGGAGCAGCGCATTCATCTCGGGTACGGTCAGCCGACGGTTGGCGCGCACGGCCTGGTGACAGGCCATGGTGCCGAGCGCGCGGTCGAAGGCCACCGTCGTTGCGGCCCGGCCCTGCTCGCGCAGATCCGCAATCATGTCCTTGAGCAAGGCGGCGGCATCGATGCCGGGCAACAGGGCCGGCGTCGATCGCAGCAGCACGCACGCAGGACCGCCGCGATCAATATCGAGGCCGAGGCTCGCGAACAACCCGGCATGCGATTCCGCCTCGTCCGCATCGGCGACCGCGACCTGGACCGCAATCGGCACCAGCAGCGGCTGTGCTGGCAAGCGGTCGGACTGCATCGAGGTCTTCAGCCGCTCGTACGTGGTGCGCTCGTGCGCGGCATGCATGTCGACCAGCACGAGGCCACCTCGCGCCTGCGCGAGGATGTAGACGCCATGCAGCTGCGCGATGGCGTAGCCGAGGGGATGTTCGGCGTCGGGGGCGGCGGCGTCCGCTGCTGCGATCTCGCGCACCCCGCCAAGGCGAGCATAGAGGTCCGTCGCCGTGAGCTGCTGGCCCGCGGCCGCGGGGTTGAGGGTCAGGGGACAGGGGTTAGTCGAAAAGGCGTTGCCGGGCAGTGACCAGTCGGCGCGAGCGGCAGGAATCGCATCGGCCGCGGACTGCGTCGGTCGCGTTTCGGCGAGCGCGCGCTCGAGCGTGCGCCACAGGAAATCGTGGATCAGGCCGGGTTCGCGAAAACGCACCTCCAGTTTCTGCGGGTGCGCGTTCACGTCGACGCGCGCGGGGTCCATCTCGAGGAACAGCACGTACGCGGGATGGCGGCCATGGAACAGCACGTCGCGATAGGCGAGCCGTACCGCACTGGCGATGAGCCTGTCGCGCAGCGGCCGGCCGTTGAGGAAGAAGTACTGCTGGTCGGCCTGGCTGCGTGCGTACGTCGGCAGGCAGAACCAGCCGTGCAGCCGCATGCCCGACCCTTCGTGCTCGAGCTTCATTGCGTTGGCGATGAATTCCTCGCCCAGCATCGCCGCAACGCGGGCATCGCGCGACCGCTCGTCGCGTGCCGGCGGATGATCGGCAAGCACCTTGCGCGCAGACGAGAGCCGGAATCCCACGTCGAAACGGCTGAGCGCAAGCCGTTCCACCAGCCGTTCGATCTGCGCCAGCTCCGTGCGCTCAGAGCGCAGGAACTTGCGCCGGGCGGGCACGTTGAAGAACAGGTCGCGGACCTCGACTGTCGTGCCGTGCGGATGCGGGTGCGGCGCGGGGCCCGTCAAGGTGCCGTCGGCGGCGGCAACCATGTGCGCCGCCTCAGCTGCGCGCGGACGCGAAACCATCCGCATGCGCGACACCGACGCGATGCTCGGCAATGCTTCGCCGCGGAAACCCAGCGTGCGCACTGCCTCGAGGTCATCGATGCTGCCGATCTTGCTGGTGGCATGACGGGCCAGGGCGAGCAGCAGCTCGTCCGCGGCGATCCCCATGCCGTCGTCCCGCACACGACACAGTTCAGCGCCGCCCTTCTCGACCTCGATGTCGATCGCCAGCGCTCCGGCATCGAGGCTGTTCTCGACCAGTTCCTTGATCACGGACGCCGGGCGCTCGACCACCTCGCCGGCAGCGATCTGGTGAACGAGTTGCTCGGGCAGGACCCGGATCGTCATGGCAGGCAGGAGAGTCTTGGCGGCTCGCGCCGGGTGCGCGAGCATAGCAAAGCGCAGGGAATCAGCGTCCTGCGACGGCCGTGCCGGCGTCCGCCATGCCGCCCCGCTGCGCGGCCACGATGGCTGCGAGTTTCGAGCCGGGCGGCGGGTTGTCGTACCAGTAGTTGCGCACGCCCGTGCGTAATGCGGCGGCAATGCGTGACTGGTGCTCGGGATCGCGCAGGCGCCGTTCGTCGGTCGCGTTCGAGATGAAGGCTGTCTCGACCAGCATCGACGGAATGTCCGGCGACTTCAGCACGATGAAGCCCGCGTGCCGGACACGCGGCGTGCCATGCGTATTGCTCACCCCGCGCAGTGCAGTCAGAACGCTGTCGGCCGCTTCGACGCTGTCGCTGATCGATTCCTTCTGCGTGACGTCGAGCAGCACCGATGCCAGCACGTCGTCGCTGTCGTCGAGCGAGACGCCACCTTTCAGGTCCGCTGCGTTTTCGGTGTCTGCCAGCCACTTCGCCGCCTCGTCGCTGGCGCCACGCAGCGACAACACGTAGACCGACGAACCGCTCACGGCACGGTTCTGCACGGAGTCGGCGTGAATGGAGACGAACATGTCGGCGCCGAGGCTTCGCGCCTTGCGCGTGCGGCCACCCAGGGTGATGAAATAGTCGCCCTCACGGATCAGGACGGCCTGCATGCCGTCTTCTGCGTTGATTTCCGCCGCGAGCTTGCGCGCGATCGCGAGCGTGACGTCTTTCTCGCGCATGCCGCCCCGGCCGATCGCGCCAGGATCCTGTCCCCCGTGGCCGGCGTCGATCGCGATGACCAGTTCGCGGCCCTTGACGGCCGGACTCGCCACCTTCGTCGGCAACGGAGCCGGCTCGGTGACCTCTGGCACCGCGGGCGCAGCCACTGCGCGCGAGGAGTCGGCGGCCATGGCGAGCACCTCGTTGCCCGCAGGCGGCGTGCGTGCTGCGTTCATCGGCGCCGCGACGACCACGGGCGAGCCAGGCAGTTCGACGACCAGGCGATGCCCGGCGCTGCCATCAGGGCCAACCACGAAACTGCGCGGTTTCAGCGCCTCGGCCAGGTCGAGGACGAAGCGCAGGCCCTGCCCTTGCTGTGGTCCCGAACGCAGCGACTTCACCGGGCCCTGTCCCGACGGCAGCGATTCGTTCGCCGGCAGGGTCGTGTTCGCGAGATCGACGACGACACGATCGGGGTGGTCGAGCGTGAAGACGTCGTATTCGACGGGCGCCGACAATTCGATGACCAGTCGTGTGCCTTCCGGACCGGACCACAACCTGACATCGGTGACGCGTGCGGTGTTCGCCCACGCGGGCAACCAGGCCAACGACAGCACCAGCCAGGCAAGCTGCAGAGCGGTTGAACGGAGCCTGCGCGTCAGCATGGCGCGTAATCTACCGCGCCCGAGCCAGATATTTCAATAAAATTATAAGGATACGGGATGTTTATCAGGTACCGTCAGAGCCGCTCGAGCACGGCCCGACCTGCCGGCGAGCACGCCGCTGCAACAAGCTTGCGCGCATCCGGGCCGGCGTAGTCGAGCGTCAACGCCAGATCGGCTGCGTGCAGCCTGCCATGCGCCTTCTCCGGCCACTCCACCAGCAGTACCGAGCCCGCGACTCGCAGGTCACGCAGGCCAAGGTCATCGAGTTCATCAGGATGCCGCAGCCGGTACAGGTCGCAGTGGGTGGAGTCGTGTCCCTGCAAACGGTACGGTTCGAGCAATGTGTACGTAGGGCTGCGGACCGGACCGACGTGTCCCAGCTCCGCCAGCAACCCGCCCACCAGCGTCGTCTTGCCGGCGCCGAGTTCGCCGGAGAGCGTGATGAGCATCGACTCATCCGCAGGCGCGGCCAGCAGCGCTCGCGCAAGACGGGCACCGAACGCCCGCATCTCGTCCGCGCCACGGGCGACGTACTCCGTCATCACCGCGGGTTCACGCAGCCGCGCACCTGGTCGATGACATCGGTCGCCAGCAGGCCGCGTTCCCCGGTCGCGGCCGCGCGATCGCCCGCGCTGGCGTGAACGAACACGCCGGCCATCGCGGCAAGCGCGAGGTCGCCGCACTGTGCGGTGATGCCTGCAATCACACCGGTGAGAACATCGCCCATGCCGGCCACGGCCATGCCCGGGTTGCCGCGATCACAGAGCCAGCCTGCACCCGCCTGCACCTGCACGATCGTGCCCGCGCCTTTCAGCACGATCACGCCGCCGTAACGCTGCTGCAGGGCGGCAGCGGCCGCCAGCCGATCACGCTGGATGTCGTCCGTCGTGACTCCCAGCAAACGCGCTGCTTCGCCAGGATGCGGCGTCAGCACCCAGTGCCCGCACTTGCGCGGATTGCGCGCCAGCAGGTTGAGCGCGTCGGCATCGACGACGACAGGCTTCTGCGCAGCGAGCGCCGCGTCGAACACTTCCATTGCCCACGACGACTGGCCGAGGCCGGGTCCGAGTGCGAGCACCGTCGCGCGCTCGAGTCCGCGTTCCATGGCGCTGGCGCTGCCAACGGCGAGCGACATCAATTCGGGCCGCGAGACGAGCGCGCCAAGGCTTCGCGGGTGCGCCGCCACGGTGACGAGGCCCGCGCCCGCGCGCAGCGCGGCTGCCGCCGCGAGGTGCACTGCGCCACCCATGCCCGCGGCACCGCCGATCACGAGTACGTGGCCGTGCCGCCCCTTGTGCGCCGTGCGTCCGCGCGCCGGCAACGCAGCCTGCACGACTGACTCGTCCAGCAGACTCAACGCGGGTTTCGACCCTTGGTAGGCACCCAGCGGCACGTCGAGGTCGTCGAACACGATCCTGCCCGCGTGGTCGGGCCCGGCGCCGAGATAGCAACCCACCTTGCGGCCGATGAACGTGACCGTGAGCTCGGCGCGCACCGCACAACCCAGCACGTGACCGCTATCCGCCTGCAGCCCGGATGGAATGTCGACGGCGACGACGGGCCGGTTCGCCTCATTGGTGGCGCGAATGCAGTCTGCCGCCGCGCCAGTGACGTCGCGGGCGAGTCCCGTGCCGAAGATCGCATCGACGATGACTTCGCCCGCTCGTACCACCTGCGGCTGCCATGGCTCCAGTTGCCCCCCCGTCGCGACAAACTCGGCGTGAGCGCGACGTGCGTCTCCGGTCAGGCTGCCGGGATCCGCGACTGCAACGAGGTGAACCCGGAGACCCTGCGCGCGGGCGAGTCGGGCAACCACGTAACCGTCGCCGCCGTTGTTGCCCGGCCCGCACAGCACGAGGATCGAGCGCGCGTCCGGCCAGCACTGACGCAGCGCGTTGAGGGTCGCATGGCCCGCTCGCGTCATGAGTTCGTAGCCCGGAAGGTCGAAGCGCTCGATGGCTCGACGATCGAGTTCGCGCACTGCGGCGGCGGAGAAGAGCCCGGCGGGAAGCGGGTGCATCGGGCAATTATACTGCCCGCCCACTCGTCCGGTCCGTACCGTCCCATGCAACCCGTCGAATCGCTTGCGCAATCGATCAAGGAATGGGGTCGTGAACTTGGGTTCCAGAAAGTCGGCATTGCCGGCGTCGACCTGGCCGCAGACGAGCAGCGGCTGGCGGCATGGCTGGCGCTGGGGCGTCACGGCACGATGCAGTACATGGAACGGCACGGCACCCGGCGCACGCGACCGGCCGAACTGATCCCCGGCACGATTCGCGTCGTGAGCGCGCGCATGGATTACCGGGTCGACACCACGGACCCCGACGTCGTGCTGCAAGACCCCCTGCTGGGTTACGTGTCCCGCTATGCGCTTGGTCGCGACTACCACAAAATGCTGCGTCACCGACTCGCGCAGCTGGCCGGGCGCATCGCTGCCGCCGCGGGCACGGCCGGCTTTCGAGCCTTCACCGACAGCGCTCCCGTGCTGGAGAAGGCGCTGGCCCGCAATGCCGGTCTCGGCTGGATCGGCAAGCACACGAACCTGCTCGACCGTCACGATGGCTCCTGGTTCTTCCTCGGTGAGATCTACACCGACCTGCCACTGCCCATCGACGCGCCGGTGAGTTCGCACTGTGGCTCGTGCACGGCGTGCATCGACGCCTGCCCGACGCAGGCGATCGTCGCGCCCTATGAACTGGACGCGCGACGCTGCATCTCGTACCTGACGATCGAGCACAAGGGTCCAATTCCGCAAGAGTTTCGCGCTGCGATGGGCAACCGCATCTACGGCTGCGACGACTGCCAGCTCGTGTGCCCGTGGAACCGGTATGCCAGGGTCACGGCCGAGCCCGATTTCCGGACGCGGCACGGACTCGACGCGCCAAGCCTGGTCGAGTTGTTCCGCTGGAGCGAAGAGCAGTTTCTCGCGCTGACCGCAGGCAGCGCGATTCGACGCATTGGTTACGAGCGCTGGCTACGCAACGTCGCGGTGGCGCTCGGCAATGCGCCGGCCACGCCGGCGGTCATCGCCGCGCTTGAGTCACGCGTGGACGACCCGAGCGAGCTGGTGCGCGAGCACGTCCGCTGGGCGCTTCGTGCCCAGCGGAGGTGCTAGGGGTCAAAGGTGCAGCCGAAATCTGTAAGTCTGGCCTCCGGCCTTCCTTGCCTCCCTGTCCTTCCTTGCCTTCCTTGCCTTCCTTGCCTTCCTTGCCTTCCTTACCTTCCTTACCTTCCTTACCTTCCTGCCCTTCCTGCCCTTCCCTATCCCCTTCTCGGCGCGGCACACTGGAGGTTGTCGATCAGCCGCGCCTTGCCGATCCGGCCCGCCGCGAGCACCACGACGTGGACGTCGTTTGCCGTCGGGATCGCGAGACGATCCGCCGTGCGTACTTCGAAATACTCCGGGCGGAAGCCCGCTTGCACGAGATCGCCGAGCCCGGCGGCCTGCATGCCGGCGTAATCCATGTCGCCCGCTTCCAGCCGGCGCCGTGCCTTGTCGAGCGCGCGATACATGGCAGGCGCTGCCGCCCGCTCGGATTCGGACAGGTAGCGATTGCGCGAACTGAGCGCGAGCCCGTCGTCCGCACGCACCGTGGGCGCGCCGGCGATCTTCACCGGCAGGTTCAGGTCGTCGACGACGCGACGGATCACCGTGAGCTGCTGGTAGTCCTTTTCGCCGAAGATCGCCACGTCCGGCTGCACCAGGCACAGCAGCTTGACGACCACGGTCGCGACCCCCTGGAAGTGCCCGGGGCGGAACGCGCCGCAGAGAATGTCCGTGAGCCCGGGCACGTCGACGACGGTGCTGCCGACGCTGCCCGCGGGGTACATCTCTTCGACGGTCGGGTGAAAAAGCGCATCGACGCCATATTCGCCCAGCAGGCTGGAATCGTCGTCCGGCGTACGCGGATACGCGCTGAAATCCTCGGACGGCCCGAACTGCATCGGGTTGACGAAGATGCTGGAGATGACGCGCCGGCCATGCAGGTGCGCAGCCGACATGAGGCTCGCATGTCCCAGGTGCAGGTTGCCCATGGTGGGCACGAACGCGATGCTCTCGCGGGCGAGCCGCCAGCGCGTGACGGTTGCGCGGAGTTCCGCGATCCGCGTGATCGTTTGCATCGGTCGGGCAGTCCCTGGTGGCGTCGCTGCTGGCGTGCTTAGAAACAATGCTCGGGCGCGGGGTATGCCCGGCTTTTCACGGCGTCGCCGTAAGCCCGGATCGCCGCCAGCGGGCTGTCGCAGCCCTGCTGAAAGTTCTGCACGAACCTGGGCTTGCGCCCAGGCGTAATGTCGAGCACGTCGTAGAGCACGAGGATCTGGCCGTCGGTGTCCGGACCGGCGCCGATGCCAATGACCGGCACGTGCAGCTCCGCCGTGATCTCCTTGCCGAGGTGGGACGGGATGCACTCGAGCAGCACGACGTCCGCGCCGGAATCCTGCAGCAACCTGGCATCGCGGCGCATCTGCTCTGCCGCCGCCTCCTCGCGCCCCTGCACGCGGAACCCGCCCGTCTTGTGCACAGACTGCGGCCGCAAGCCGAGGTGCGCGCAGACCGCGATGTCGTGACTGGCGAGGAATTCAACGATCTCCGCCTGGCCGGCGCCGCCCTCGAGCTTCACCATCTTGGCGCCGCCTTCCTGCATCAGTCGCACGGCGTTCTTCAGCGCTTCGTCCTTCGACGTGTAGGTCATGAACGGCATGTCCGCCATCAGGAAGGGCCGTACCAGTCCTTTCGCGACTGAGCGGCAGTGATAGATGACGTCGCTCAACGTCACCGGCACGGTCGTGTCATAACCCTGGATCACCATGCCGAGCGAATCACCGACGAGCACGACGTCGAGATTGGCCGCATCGACGAGGGCGGCGTAACTGGCGTCGTAACAGGTGATGCAGGAGATTTTCTCACCCTGCTCCTTCATGCGGCCCAGCGAGGCCACGGTGACGGGCGGACGCGCCGAATCCCGCAGTTGCAATTGGGTGTACATAGGGCCGCCTCGTGCGAGGCCGCAAGGATGACGGAGCGGCCCCGAAACATCAACGCCAGCAGGTGCCGGGGTCTACAGCAAGCTCTTGAGCGGGTTGAAGTAGTGGCGTCCCTTGCGGGGCCGGACGATTTCGGCCAGCAGGGCCTGGTAGTCCGCCTCGTTGCCGATCGGATCGATCTCCGCGGCATTTACGATCAGCACCGGGGCCGCGTCGTACTCGAGGAAGAACCGCGCGTAGCCTTCGGTGAGTCGCTCGAGGTAGCGGCGCTCGATCTGCTGTTCGTATTCGATGCCGCGACGCGCGATGCGCTCGAGCAGCACGTCGGCCGGGGCCTGCAGGTAGACGATGAGGTCGGGCGTCGGCGCGTCGATCGCGAGCCGCTCGTAGACCTGCTCGTACAGCGCGAACTCCTCGTCGTCGAGCGTGAGCCGCGCGAACAGCCGGTCCTTCTCGAGCATGTAGTCGGCTACGCGCACGTTTTCGAACAGGTCGGACTGGCGCAGGTCCTGCAACTGCCGCGAGCGCTGGAACAGGAAGTACAGCTGCGTCTGGAACGCGGCCGCGCGCGGGTTGCGGTAAAAGCGCTCGAGGAACGGGTTCTCGGCATCCTGCTCCAGCACCAGTTCGCTGCCGAAATTCCGGCCGAGGCGGCGCACGAGGCTGGTCTTGCCGACGCCGATCGGGCCTTCGATGACGACGTAGCGGTGCGGCGTCGGCATGGCAGGCTCGGCAACCTCGTCGTCGCCGGGAGTGCGGTCGAAAGTCATGCGTCAATCCGTTCCAGGGCAGGCGGGGCCAGGCGCTGCAGCAGTGCGTCCACTCTACCAACGCCCGGCACGTCGAGGGATGGGCTGATCTCGGCCAGCGGGACGAGCACGAAGTCGCGTTCCGCGATACCGGGATGCGGCAAGGTCAACGCGGCTTCGCTGCAGCGGGTTTGGCCGTACACGAGCAGGTCGAGATCGATGAGGCGCGGCCCCCAGCGCACGACCGGTGCTTCGCGCCCGAGCCGGGTTTCGAGCGTTTTCAATTCGCGCAGCAGCGTGGCTGGATCGAGTTGCGTCAGCAACGCGGCCGCGGCGTTGACGAAATCGGGTTGTTCGGCCGGCCCCATCGGGCGCGAACGATAGGCCGAAGAGCGCAGCACGAGTCGCGTCCCGGGTATTGCAGCCAGTGCTGCGAATGCGCGTTCGACCTGGCGCACGGGTTGCGCGAGATTGCTGCCGAGCGCGACGTACGCCGGCACCCAGTGCGGCCTTGCGGACGCGGCGGGTGGAGGCGCATGGCCAGCAGTCACGGCGGCGTCGGTGCCGCACCAGAAGGCTTGCGACGACGACGCGGACGCCGCCGCCGGCGCGAGGCCGCACTTCTGGTCGCTTCGCCCTGCTCCGACACCGGACGGTTCTCGACCATCGCGAGACGATCGTCGGCCGAGGCCTGCTGCAGGTCGGTCCACCACTGGGCCAGTTCCGGATCGGCTTCGCCGGACTCGGCGCGCAGCAGCAGGAAATCGTACGCCGCACGGAACCGCGGATGTTCGAGCAGACGCAGCGCACGGCGACCCGAACGTCGTTCGAACCGTGTCTGCAGCATGATCAGTTCGCGCATCGGCAGCGAGAATCGCTTCGGCAACGCGATTCGCTGCAACTGCCGTCCGATCACCTTGTCGCTGGCGTCGAGCAGTCGCTGCGGATCGTCCGGCAGCGGTCCGTCCGGCGTGTCCAGCGCGCGCAGGATGGCGGGCCACAGCAGCACGGCGAAGAGGAACGTCGGCGCCACCGATTTATCGTCATGCACGCGATCGTCCGTACCTTCGAGGCCCAGTTGCACCAGGCGTGAACCGGCGGACTCCGGAGCGGCTTCGAGCGCAGCGGCGACGTCCGGCATCAGGTGGGCCAACAACTCGAGGCGGATCAGCCATTCGAGCGAGGCTTCGGCATGTCCGGACAGCATCAGCTTCAGCGTTTCGTCGAACAGGCGCGCCGCAGGCATGCGGTCGAGCATGTAGGCAAGCTCGCCGATCGGCGCTTCCGTGCCCGGGTGCAGCGTGAAATTGAGCTTCGCCGCGAAGCGCGCTGCACGGAGCATGCGCACCGGGTCCTCGCGATAGCGCGTCGCCGGATCGCCGATCAAGCGCAGGATGCGGTTGCGCGCGTCCTCGACGCCGCCCACGTAATCCCAGATCGAGTAGTCCTCGATGTTGTAGTAGAGCGCGTTGGCCGTGAAGTCGCGACGCCACACGTCCTCTTCGATCGTGCCGTAGAGGTTGTCGCGCAGGATGCGGCCGTGCTCGTCGATCGCGCGGTGCTCCACTTCGTCGACGCCGTGGTCTTCGTCGATCTCCGTGTGCGCGGCGCGGAACGTCGCGACCTCGATGATCTCGTGACCGAAACGCACGTGCGCGAGGTGAAAGCGCCGGCCGATCAGGCGGCAGTTGCGGAAGGTCCGGCGAACGTCCTCCGGATGCGCATCGGTCGCGATGTCGAAGTCCTTCGGCTGCACGTTGAGCAGCAGGTCGCGCACGGCACCGCCCACCAGGAAGCCCTGGTAGCCGGAGTCCTTGAGGCGATAGAGCACCTTGAGCGCGGCCGGCGAGATGTTGGAGCGCGACACCGGGTGGTCCGCGCGCGCGTAGATCGTCGGCTGGGGGGGACCCGCGGGGGCCTCGGCGGCCGCTGCGGCCTTGGCATCGCGCGACCGGAATAGTTTAGTGAACGAAAACAAGGGCAGGGAGCTTCTGCTGGACCGGGGAAAACAGCCGGGTATAATACGCGGCTTCGTCAGGACCCGGTTAGTCCAAACCGGTCCGGCTCACGCTCCCATCGTCTAGAGGCCCAGGACACAGCCCTCTCAAGGCTGGTACGAGGGTTCGAATCCCTCTGGGAGCGCCATTTAATCAATGGCTTATGTAGTCACCGACCTGCCTCGCAACGATGCCGGAATCTGGTGGGAATATAGCCGTGCGGATCTCGTGCGGTATCAGCGCACGATTCAGCCAATTCAACGGCTTACGGTGGCGTGCGTCCGCGACATCATTCCCGTGGACGCTCAGCGGCCGCGTCATGTGAAAGTGCGGGACACTCGGTGAGGGTCGAGACGGTTGCTTAGCAGGTCGCAGTTGATCGGCGAGCCACTCAATGAACCGTCTGGCCCCGTCGCGCCGCCGTCACGGACTAATCCCCAGGCCAGGTTCGCCGGAACGTCGCAGACATCAATGTCCGACAAGGTGCAGGGGCAGGCGCTGAGCGCCACCACCGCACGGCAGTTCACCCCCCAGAATCAGGGGATCGGGCGGAACCAGATCGCCTTGCCGGACAGTCCGCGCACCCGCAGCAGCAACGTCGGACCGATCGACGCCACCGCAACGGCACCGCAGAGATTGCCGGAGCTCGGCACGTTCAGTGCGGCATTGCGCAGCGGCAGCAGCGACGGCGTGGTCCCGTACTGTTCGCACTCCGAGTCGCCGTAGAGGCCGTAGGCCTTGTCGTTGGCATCGACGAACTCCCAATAGCCGTACACCGCAGGATCGCCGACTGCACCGTCGCCCAGGAACGTGAGTTCGGCTGAGATCATCACGAAGCGCACGTCCGCAGGAACGGGCTTCTTGCCGGGATCAAGCGGCACATCGGCGGTGGCGTCGGCCTTCACCGAGAGCACCTTGAAACGGTAGCGGTTCAGCGGAGCGTCGTAGATCTGGATCTCGCCCGCCTCACCGATCAACAGCGGGTTGGCGCGGCTGCCCTTGGGCTGCCACTGCAGGCCCTTGCCGACCGCCACGCAGTCGAGCGCGGTCCCAGGGTCCCGAGCCCCCTTCGGCGAGCAGGCCCTGCCCGTCACCGCCACCGGCTCATTCGTGGTCTTCTTCGCCGCCGCTCCGGCGGGGCTGGCTAAGCCGACGGTCACGAAGGCGACCACAGCCCACGCGCCGACTCTGGCGACCCGTCGTTTCGATGCGATCTCCATGGACGGACGGTATCGGACGTGGATGTCAGTTGCAACGGCGACAGGAACACCGCTCGTTGGAGAAATCGCTCAGCAGTGTGCTGAGATGCCTCACAGCGCAACTGCGACGAGGTTCGTTCAAGGTTCACGTTCGGGGGATCCGCGACAGCAGCGGACAGTCGTTTCAAACGCCCCGGACTGCCGCCGCAGGCTGCTGCGAGGAAGTCGGAGAGGTCGGCGGACGCGCTGCGCGTCGGCCACGAGCCCCGGATCAGCCTGCCCGCCCTGCCCCGTCCCCCGCATGACCCCGACATACAGCCGCACTCATGCCCGTATGAATTTGCGGCCGGTCCCTGGACTGCTCACCGCGAACCGACAACCTGTGATGCGAATCACGGAACGGGCGGCTGTGACCACCTACGGTGCGCGTATCGCGGACACTCTGACGGTCGGGCATCCCGGCCGAGGACAGCTGGATGAAGTACGAGGTCATCCGCAGCCCGGCGCAATGGCATGGGTTGCGCGGGCAATGGAATGCCCTGCTCGCCGACTGCAGGGCTGACCAGCTGTTCATGACCTGGGAGTGGCTGGACTGCTGGTTGCGGGTGCAGCGCTCGGTCACCGACCTGAGAATCATCTGCGTGCGCGGGACCGGTGGCGAACTGCTCGGCGTCGCACCTTTCTACGTCGCCAACTATCGGCTGCTGGGCATATTGCCGTACCGCATGCTGCGAATGATCGGCGACGTCGACTCCGGCGCCGAGTACCAGACCTGGATCGCGCGCACCTCGGACGAAGACCGCGTCTGCGAGGTGATCGTCCGCGCAATGTGCGCATTGCGATCGGAATGGGACCTGCTCTGGATCCCCAACCTTGAATCCTGGTCGGGCGCACATGAACCAATGGTCCGGGCGCTCCGCGCTGGCCGCCTCGGCATCCGCAGCCGCCCCAGGGGCTTTTCGACGGTGGCATTGCCCGCGGATTACCAGGCGTTCCTCGCGAGCATGTCGACCAACCGTCGCCAGCAGATCCGGCGCAACACGAAGAAGATCCTGTCGAAGCCCGGCGTCGAGGTGCGCAAGGTGACGACTCGTGACGAACTGGGTCCGGCGCTCGACGCGCTGTTCCGGTTGCACGGCAAGCGCTGGAGATCCGTGGGTCAGGACGGCGTCTTCGACCGCAACGTCAAGGAGCGGGAATTCTACGAATGCTTCGCGCCGGAAGCGCTGGCGCGCGGCTGGCTCGCGGTCTATACCCTGTTCGACGGATCCGAGCCCAAGGCCGTCCAGATCGGATATGTCTATGGGCGCGCGTTCCTGCAGCTGCAGGAGGGTTTCGACCCGGACTACTCGCCACACGTCGGCAACGCGTTGCGCACGTGGGTCATTTAGGACTGCATCACGCAGGGCCTGACCGAGTACGATTTTCTCGGCGGCCATTCCGAGCACAAGAGGCGCTGGCTCGCCGTCGAGCGCACCGGGATGGACCTGCTCGCTTTCACGCCCGGACTCTGGAGCATCCCGATCCGGATGGGAGTCTGGCCACGGGGCTCGTACCTGCGCCCCGCCAGTTCGAAGGCCAGGAGCCCGGCGGCGCCCGCCCGCAAACCCGGTCCAGCCGTGACGGACAGCCAGGTCATCTAAGGCAGGCGCCGCCAGATGTCCGCCTTACTGTCCGCCATCACGGACAAATCCACGATCCACTCGGTGCACTGCGCGATCATGCGTGGCGGCACCAGCAAAGCCATCGTCTTCGCGGCAGCCGACTTGCCGGCGGATCCACGTTCGCGGGACCAGCTGATCCTCGCGGCATTCGGCAGTCCGGATCCACGCCAGATCGACGGACTCGGCGGTGCCGATCCCCTGACCAGCAAGGTTGCGATCGTCGGCCGGGCCACGCGACCCGACGTCGACGTCGACTACTGCTTCGGCCAGGTCGGCATCGCCGCCGCGACCGTCAACTATGCCGTGAGCTGCGGCAACACCGCCGCAGCCGTAGCCCTGTACGCGATCCACGAGCGGCTCGTGCGTGTTGCGGATGGCCCGGCCCGCGTTCGGATCCATTGCGTCAACAACGGCAAGCAGATCGTCGCGACCGTTTCGACCACCAATGGCCTGCCGACGGGCAACCGCGATGCACGCGTGCCGGTCGTCCCGAGTCCCGACGCACAGGTCAGTCTCGAATTCATCGACCCGGCCGGCGGCGACACCGGCCACCTGCTCCCATCCGGAGTTCCCCAGGACGAGATGCGTACGACCCGCGGCACCGCCGTGCGGTTTTCGCTCGTCGACTGCGGCAACCTGTACGCAATCATTCCGGCGGACACCTGGGGGCTCAGCGGGTCCGAGAGCCCGTGCGAACTCGAGTTGGTTCCGGGCCTGCGTCAGGAAATCGAGGAGATCCGCGAGTCGATCGCCGAGCGTCAACTGCAGGATGCGGATCGCACGCCACCCGCCACGCGGCGGGCGGCACGCTTGAAGATCGCGATCGTCGGCTCGCCACAGCAGGACGTTTCGCCGACGGACGCAACCGGCGCGCGCCGTGCCATCGATCTCGTCGCCCGGATCATCAATCCGGAGCGGGTGCACAAGGCATTCGCAGTGACAGGTGCGATGTGCCTGACGGCGGCCGCCAGTATTCCCGGGACCGTCGTGGCCGACCTCGTGCGCCGGCCGCTGACGGGTGGACGCGGCGTGTTCAGGATCGGTCACCCCTCCGGCGTGATTGCGTCCGAGATCGTCCATGGCTTCGACTCCGGGCGGCCCACCATTCACTCGATACGGATCGACCGCAGCGCGCGCCGCATCATGGACGGCAACGTATTCGTATCGGCTGGGGTACTCGTGCCGTGACTCGCCCCGGGCAGATAACTCCTGGCACCGCATTCGTCATCAGCCATGAGCCGGATCCCAACCGGCGCACGAGCAGCACGAGCCTGATCGCGCTGGCGGTGACGCGCTCGCTGGGCCGCCAGGGCGTGCCGGTGGTTCGCCTGCACCCGAACCGCCTCGATCACAGCCTGCATTCAAAGTACTGCAGCGAGGTCGCCCTGTGCCCCGACATGTACCAGTCGGGGCCCGCGCTCGTGGAGTATCTGCTGCAACTTACATCACGGTATTCCGGCAAACGCGTCCTGATCCCCGCGAGCGACGACTGCGCGGAATTTCTGGGTGCCCACCGGCCAGTCCTGGAACACGCCTACCGAGTCTGCGCCGCACGCCCGGAGGTGATGCAGCACGTCGTCAACAAACGACGGCAGTACGAGCAGGCAGAACGGCTAGGGATCCCGATTCCGGAGACGTACTTCCCCGAGAGTCGCAGTGACATCGAACGACTGGCGGCGACGATCGACAACTATCCGTACATCATCAAGCCGCTCGTCGCCCACACCTGGCGCCTTGCCTCGATGCAACGCGTCTCGCAGGGCCGCAAAGCGCTGCTGGTACGCACGCCGGACGAGCTGCGCAGCGCATGGCTGTCGATGGGCGACGACTGCAGGGACGTCATGCTGCAGGAAGTCATCGGCGGCCGGGACGAACAGCTGTTCACCTTCCTGGCTTACTTGAGCGATAACGGAACCCCGCTTGCGTATTGCGTGCGGCGCAAGATACGCCAGCTGCCGGTGGACTTTGGCTACTGCACGATGACGGTGTCCTGTCACGACGACGTTGTCGTCCGCCAGTCATTGCGGTTGCTGCAGGGCATCGGCTTCTCCGGCATCTGCGGTGTCGAGTACAAGTTCGACGCAGTGAGCGGTGAATACAAGCTCATCGAGATCAATCCGCGCCCGGTCAATACCATCGGGCTCGCGCCGGCCTGCGGCGTCGACATCCCCTGCATTGCCTACCGCGACCTCGTCGGCGATCGCGTCGAACCGGTCACCACCTGGCGCGACGGCGTGACCTGGTACCGGCTCTACGCGGACCTCATGGCAGTCAGGCAATTGGGCGGCAAGGGCGGCCCTTCGTACTTCGAATGGTTGCGTTCCCTGCGCGGCCCCAGGACCGAGGCCGCGTACGCCCGGGACGACTGGCGTCCCGCCTGGCACCATTATCGCGACGTAATTCGGTTGCACGTCGCGTCGCGAGTTTCTCGCGCTTTGCGGCCGGCACCACAACCGCGGACCGCGCAATAGCGCGACTCGACGGAGAAAAAGCGGTCGGAACGACTGTCTATGCCGCTGGTTTGCCGTAGACCCACAGGCTGACGTCGGCAAGCCAGCGCATCGGCGCCTGCCAGCCCAGGCGGCGCAGGACGGCCGTCAGCGAATCGCTGAGCCAGATCGAGACCCGCTCGGCAAGCAGCGCGCGCCGGTTGAATCGGATCGGCCCCAGGCCGATGCCGACGAAGTGGCGATACTCGAAACCGGCGTCATCCATCTTGCGCCGGAACTCGCGGAAGTCCATGAAACGCCCGATCTTGTAGGGCTCGGGCGGCAAGCGTCCGGTGGCGGCCCGGGCGAGTGTCTTGAGTCCCACGGCCGGGTCCCAGAGTATCGGATTGAACCGGTTGCGAAAGCTGACGAGCGCGTAACCTCCAGGCTTCAGGATGCGCTTGATCTCGCTGAGCACCACCGCGTAGTCCTCGACGTAGCTGATCACGCCGAGACACACGACGACATCGAAGGATGCCGCTTCGAACCGCGTCTCGCGGCAGTCGCCGCGGTGCAGGTCACCGACGTCCAGTTGCATCGACTGCAGCCGCGCCCTGGCGTGCCGCAGCATGTCCTCGGAGTACTCGAGCCCGGTGCAGGAAGCGCCGTGCTGCCTGAGCCGGCTGAGCACAGGCGCGGATCCGCACCCGAGATCGAGCACGCGGCCGCCGGCTGGCAGGACGCGGAGCACGTACTGCACGGCCGCGTCGCATCGGGCCCGGAAACTCGCCTCCTGCAGCGAGTCCGTGTCGGAGTCGTACATGTCGGCCCATTTGCGTGCGGAACGTGCGTCGGAGAAACGCAGTTCGGCGGCCGAGGTGTGCGCTGCCTGGTCCATGGTGACGTCGGAACCTCCTGTGGGACGTCATGCATGCTAGGTCGCCCCGGAAAACCACGACGCAATGCAGTTCACATTTCGTCGCGGCCGCGCGCTGCCGCACGGTCCATGCAGCCACATGCCGATAGGATATTCTGGCATCGGGTCACGCCTGCCTGGTGCATCCAGACGCTAACCTGTCCGGGATGCGTCCGATGCAGCGGGCGCCGGTCGGCAAACGGGCGAGGAGTAGCGAGCGAATGATCGACGACTGGCGAAAACTCCTGTCCTTCTTCTCGGCGGGTGAAAAGCGCCAGATCCTGCTGCTGCTGCTCAGCACGACGGTGAGTGGACTCGTGCAGGCGGTCGGGGTCGCGTCCATCATGCCGTTCATCGCCGTCGTCGCCGATCCGGACCTGGTCGTGGAGAACCACTACCTGTCCTGGGCCTACGGCGCCCTCGGATTTACCAGCACGAATGCCTTCCTGAAATTCCTCGGCCTGGCCGCATTCATCATGCTGCTGGCGACCAATGTCCTCGCAGGCATCAACGCGTGGCTGACTTTCCGGGTCTGCCACCTCGGCGAATACAAACTGGCGCGCCGCCTCATGAGCAGGTACCTGGCGCGTCCCTACCTCTTTCTGCTGCAACGGAACTCGTCGGAACTCGTCAAGATGGTGGTGGCCGAGATTGACCGGGTGGCCATCGGCACGCTGATGGCGGGCATCAACGTATTCTCGGATGCCGTTACGACCTTTTTCATCGTGGTGCTGCTGGTGGTGATCCAGCCGTGGGTCATGACTGTTACCCTGGTCGTGCTGGCGGTGGCGTACCTGCTGATCTACCTGCTGATCATGCCCAAGGTCACGCGGCTCGGGACGGAGTTCGCGGCCTTGAATACCAGGATCTACAAGAATGCCCACGAGGCGATCGGCGCCGCCAAGGCCATCAAGGTGCTCGGACGCGAGGCGCATTTCGTGGAGCGTTTCTCGCGGCCGCTGCTGCGTTCTTCCAGGAATGCCATTACCTACAGCACCCTGGAAATCGTCCCGGCCCAGAGTCTCGAGCTGGTCGCTTTCGGCGGGCTTGTTTTCGCAACAGTCTACCTGATCGGCGACACGGGAAACGCGGGTGAGATACTGCCCGTCATCGCGATGCTCGCTTATGCCGCGTACCGGCTCATCCCGGCGCTGCAAGGACTGTTCGATGGCGTCGAGGCCATCCGTTACAAGACAGCGGCGCTGGACGGCCTGTGGCAGGACTACTCCGATCCGGGCACGGAGCCCGCCATCGCGACGGGCGAGGCGATGGTTCCGCGGCACTCGATCCGACTGGAGAACGTTTCCTTCCGCTACCCTGACAGCCGTCAGGACACCTTGCCCGGGTTGAGCCTGACGATTCCAGCGGGACGGGCCGTGTGCCTCGCGGGGCCGACGGGGGCCGGCAAGTCGACGACCGTGGACCTGCTGCTCGGCCTGCTGCCACCGTCGGCCGGTGGGATCACGGTCGATGACACGCTGGTGACGCCAGGCAACCTGCGTGCCTGGCAAGGCAACATCGGGTACGTGCCACAGGTGATCTACCTGATCGACGACACGATCGCCAGCAACATCGCCCTCGGCACCGAACCCGGCGACATCGACTATCTCAGGCTCGAACGGGCCGCGCGGGTTGCGGAGTTGCATGATTTCGTCGTCAACGAGCTCGAGGCCGGGTACCAGACCGTCGTCGGCGAGCGCGGCGCCAGGCTGAGCGGAGGCCAGCGGCAGCGAATCGGCATTGCCAGGGCGCTCTATCGCGATCCGGCGGTGTTGATCCTGGACGAGGCAACCAATGAGCTGGATCTCGCCACGGAAGCCAGGATCCTGGCTTCACTGCGGGCGCTCGGCGGCAGGACGATCGTCTTCGTGTCGCACAAACCGTCCGTCGCGACGTTCTGCGACGAGGTCGTCGTGCTGGAGGGCGGGCGCATCGCGGCGCAGGGCAGCTACGACGAACTCACGGCTCCCGGCAGCCGGCACCGCGCCCTGCTCCAGGAAACCTGAACGTCAGGTCCTGGCGATGAAGATTCGCAGGGGCTCGCCCGCCAGTCGGTCGCGCAGGTAGTCCAGCAAGGCGTAGATGAAGAGGATGACCCCGGACATCTCGAGGAATTCCTCGGTCGCGACGAGCAGCGAATACGGCAGGTCCTCTATGTCCCCGTGCCGTGAAAAGTACCAGCCGCCGACGGACTCGAATCCCAGCGCACCCGCGAGATAGAGGCTGCCGGCGCCGATGAACAGGCCGCGTGTGCGAACGGACAACGACCACACGAACCTCAGGTACAGCACGCCAATGACCAGCACGGCCAACCCATAAGGGATCACCCACGCGAAGTACAACGGCCCCGCGACTGGCAGCAGATCACGAACCGGCTCGATCAGCAGTTCATGCAGCGAGGCATCCTCGTCGATTGCCATGAAGGTGAAGATGATGACCAGCCATTTCCAGTAGGCGGCATGGCGATCGGCAGTCGATTGGCTGGTGATGACGGTCAGCAGGACCGCGCTCGTCACGAGTATGAACGCGGAAAAAAACGTCGGCACGTTGTTCTCGACGTTCATGTCGAAGGTATCGACCAGGCCGAATACCTGCTGGTGGTGGAAGACGTGACTCGCGATCGCCCCGGTGACGTGGGCAATGACCAGCACGACCGCTGCCAGCATCAACGACAAGGCAAACCTGCCGGGCTCTATGCGGATCTCCATCGGTCGTTGCCCTCCCCCGACCTGCAGTGAATCGGCGCGCAGCATCAGCGCCGGCAGTAGGTTGCCGCGGGCTGCGCCTCGCGGCTCAAGTCGACGAGTTCGATTCCGGTGGTTGCGCGCGCGGCATCGAGTGCGTCCGCGCCCGGCCGCTGCAACGAGTACAGCCGGATCGCCTGCAGACCGGCAGTCGCATACACCAGCTCAGCACGCGCGACATCGTCGGGCTGGATCGGTTCGGTGCCGAGCATGACCTTGCCGACGAGGTCCTGGCCGCACCGGGCGATCAGCGGGTGACGGGTCAGAAAGCCGAGATTGGCCTGCCCCAGGTGGATGGGCAGGAAAAAAAGAGTGTCCCGGCTCCAGCCGTCGTAGACCTGCCCGCCCCAGCGTCGCTTCAGCTGGAAGATGCCGTCCGACAGCAGCGGCCGGCTGCCACAATAGTCAGCCTCGTGATAGCCACGCTCAAACGCGTACAGCAGGCCGAAGTAGTACAGCGCCGGAAACACGCCCTGCGATTGCTGCCCGAATTCCCCGCCAGACGTTCCGGCCCACAGCAACTGCAGGCTCTGCCGGTCACCGAACAAGACCTGGCCCGCCACGACCTCCCCTTCGCGCAGGATCTCCATCAATGCACCGTTCTCGGCGCAATAGCGGACTTTCCACTCCGGCTCGATGTACGCCGAGCTGCCGAAGCGGTTGGTCAGGTGCGGCACGTACATCTCGCCATAGAACCGCCGAATCGCCTCCTCGTCGCGGACGATCCGATACCGAAGGCCGTGCTTGCGGATCTTGCGCAGGTCCTCGCCCCTGGCCGAGCTGCGCAATTGCGCCAGCACGCCCCCCCAGCTTTCCGGCAGCGACAGCTTCTGGTCCACCCAGGCGGGGCTTTGCAGGAGTCCGCGATCCGCCAGCAGGCGGTGATAGGGCCAGGGCAGATCCGCGACGACGAAGTCGACCTTGTTGCGATAACCCTCCACCCAGTTTCTCGCCTGCCAGGCATGCAGGTGTCGATGCTCCTCTTCGATGCGGTACTCGTCGTAGAGAAGTCCGAGCACGTACGACAGGTGGTTGCCCGACCCGAAATAGAGCGACCGGAGCGGTGCCCCGGAATGCCTTTCCGAACCGGTGACCAGCAGCGCGCTGGCCTCGTGGGTCGCGGCCGATTCCCGGTATTCCTGCCACTGCCAGTAGAGCCGCTCGGTCCCGGCGCGCACGCGCGCGAGCCCGTCCGGCCGACCGACCATGGCTGGACGAGTCGCCGAACGCGGTTCGGGCAGCGTCACGCCCGTGGCACGAACCTGTCTGGGTCCCTGGGAATGCAAAGTGACTCCGTGTGAAGCGACATGCTCACAGGCCATGGGGCGGGCGGTTGTGAACGGACGCACAGTTCACAAATTCACGCGGATGTCAGAATCTGTTCCATGCGGCACACGCCCCCCCGCCTTCCACGATGCAATACCTAGAAGTCAGGCGACTTTCCGCGATGGACCGCGCGACCGTCGTCGCCGTGGAGCGGCGGGTATACAGCCGCGAATATCAAGAACCGCAACATGTCATCGAAGCCCGCCTGCGTTATGAAGACGATCACTACGGATCGCTGAATCTCGGCCTGTTCGCCGGCGACAACCTGGTGGGCTATGTCCTGGCGCATCTGGACGACGGCGCGGATATTCCGGGACAGGCGATCGGGGACAACGTCTACGTGGCGGACATGGCGGTACTGCCAGGATACCAGCGCCACCTGGTCAGGCTCCTCACTGCATTCGCCCGCGAGGTTCGCCTCGAATATCCCGGACTGCCGATCGTCGCGCACTCGATCCGGGACACCGGGCGGATGTGGCGACGGCACGACGCGATCTTTCGGCGGCTCGGCTTCGCAATCGCCGCCGAACGCAGCGACTGGACCACGCCAGCCGGTCCAGCGGCTTCGCTGGTCGTTTGGCAGCCGCTGGCCGCAGAGCGCTGCCCGCGTCGCAAGCCACCAGCCAGTGCGTCGCAGGCGACCGAATGCTGCCGCACATCCTCCGGCAAGGAGCTGCATACGAGCCTGATTGTCGACGAGGACGGCCTGCTCGACCTGCGGGAACACTGGCAAAGAATCGAACAGGCTGTACCGGGACTGACCGTGTTCCAGACGCACCGCTACCAGGCGGCCTGGGTGCGCAGCTTCGCGGTCGATCTCAAGCTCATGATCGTCTGCATCCACGACGGCGACGAGATGATCGGCATTGCGCCGTTTCAGGTGTCGCTGCTACGGATGCACGGCAAGGTGCGCCGACAGCTTACTTTCCTCGGGGCACCGTGGCAGGTCGACCGGCCGGCCTTGCTGTTCAGTCGCGATGCGCGCGACTGCGCCGAAGCCGCCGCCCGCGCGCTGCTGGCGCGACGCGACCAGTGGGACGTCATCTGGTTTCATGAACAGGATGCTGCCAACCCCGCACTAGAGACATTCTGCGTCACGCTGTCCCGGCACGGGATCCTGCACGGCAGGGTCCCGAGTTCGCATTGTCCGTACCTGACCTTCGACGGCACCTGGGAGCAACTGCTGGCGACGAAGTCGCAGAAATTCCGCAAGAACCTCAAGGCAGCGCGCAAGAAGCTGCAGGGTGCGGGGCAACTCGAGTACTCGAGTTGCGCCGGCGACGAGCAGCGGCTGCAGCAACTCTTCGGCGAGTACGAAGTGCTGGAAAGCCGCGGCTGGAAAGCCCGCAAAGGGGTGGGCGTGTCGCAGAGCGTGGAACACCTGCGCTTCTACCGGCACTTGATCCATGCCTTCGGCGACAGCGGACAGTTCGTCTTCCGCTGCCTGCGCGTCGACGGCCACCTGGTGGCGGCGACCTTCGGCCTGGTGCACGAGCGTCGGTTCTATTCCCTGCACATTGCTCACGACGCTGCCTATTCGAACTGCTCGCCCGGCACTTTCCTCGAGTCGCTCGAGCTCGAGGAATGCTTCCGGACCGGCCTCGAGGAGTACGACTTTCTCGGCGGCTTCCTCAAGAACAAGGTCCGCTGGGCGACACGCGCCAGGGACACCGTCGAGGTGCACCTGTATCAGCGACAGCCGGCACTCGTCGTCGCGTACCTGTATTTCTTCGTCGTCAAGCCGCGCTTGAAAAGGCTCATGTCGCGATTCGGCATCCGCCTGCCGACCAGGCCCCGCAGCGACCGGGTGGACGACGCTGGCTGACGAGTCCCGGTGGTTTCAAGGTGCCGCAGCGCCGGGCTGCGCCTCGTAGACGCAAGCCTGTCCATCACGAAAGCTCACGAACCCTGCGGCGTTGAGACTCGCGACGAGCGCGGGGGACCAGCGCTGCACCCACAGCCCGACGGTTCGTTGCGGGAAACGCGTTGGCCGGACGATCGCGCCGAAGCGGCACTTGTAACGCACGACACCGTCAGCAAGACTCGGCCGCGAATGTCCCATCACGACGCGGCTGACGCCTTGCGCGGCACCCCACGCGATGCTGCCCGCGTCGAGAACTTCGCTCGCGCCCGCCCGTGGCGGCACCGTCGTCGAGCCGAACCACCCCAGATGCAGGGTCGCGCCACGCTGCTGGAGCAGCATGCCGGCAACCCAGTCGCCGGCGGCTGTCAGCATGGCCAGTGTCATTCCTCGACTGACGGCGAGGAACTGCGCCTCGTCCACGAGGACCGCGCCCGAACCGAAACGCGCCGTGACGTACGGCCGATACAAGGCGGCGTAGAAGCGCCTGACGTCGCTTACGTCCGTCGTGAAGCGGAGTTCGTAGGCATTGCGCCTGGTCTGACGCCTGACTTCCTTGCGTATCGGCGCGGGCAGCGTGACCGGTGATTCTCCGGCAGCCAGCAGCTCCTGCGATACCCAGGCCGGCATCCGCAGTTGCGCGCCTGCCGGCAGGCAGGCCTGCCACGCACGCGGTACCTCCACTGCCACGAGATCTGCAGCGGAACAGGCCCTGCGGAATGCGGTGCCGCGCAACTCGAGCGGGCTGCCGAGCCTGCCGACGACCGTTCGCTCCTCAACTTCGAGCAGTGCGCCGGCCACAAAGTCCGCGGTCGACAGCGTACCCGCACAGATCATCGTGACTGGATCAGTCGACCCCGGCAGTCTTCCAACCAGGCGTTGCACCGGCAGCACGACTGGCGTAGCCAGCGAGGCGATCGTCTTGACGTGTCTCCATGGCATCAAGAAGCGACGAACGGTCGATCAACGCAGGAGTTGCGGCGTCGAGACAGTGGGCACTTCAATCGTGCGCGCGTTGGCGGGCGACCGTTGCGAGATCGCGGCCTGCAGGATCTCACGGTACCGTCCCACGATGTTGGGCCACGTCAGCCTGGCGGCGCGGGCACGCGCGCGTCCTGCAAGGTCATGCACGAGTTCCGGTTCATGCATGAGCTTGTCGAGCGCCGCACGAATGCCCTGCGGGTCGCCCCGGGGAACGACGAGGCCAGCGTCGCCGACCACCTCCGCGCAACCCTCGGCGTTGGTGGTGACAATGGCGCAGCCCGCGTCCATCGCTTCCAGCAGCACCATCGGGAAGTTTTCCTGGATCGATGGAAACACCAGGATCGGTGACGATTCGTACAGGGACCGCAAGGTCTCGCAATCGACGAAACCGACAAACCGCACGTTCGGTGCGACGCTGCGCGCCTGCGCCTCGAGCTGGTCCCTGAAGGGGCCGTCACCGGCGATGACGAACTCCCATTCGCCGTCCACGCCAGCGACGGCGTCGATGAAATGCTGGATGCCCTTGCGGGGGAACATCCGCGCGACGACCAGCACCCGGTTGCGCCGACCGGTCCCGAGACCGGGGTGCGGCCGGTGTCCATTCGGCACGATCGCAACCGGAACCGAGCAGCCCTGCTGCTGCATCAACTCAGCAAGGTACCGCGACGGCGAGGTCACCGCCGAGGCGCCCGCGACGATCCGGCGCCAGGCGGGCTTGAGCATCCGGTGCATCAGGCCGAACCGGTCGGGGTTGTAACCCGGGACGTCGGAACCGTGGGCGGTCAGGACGTATGGCACGTTGAAGCGCTCGGACAATGCGCGAGCCAGCGGTCCTGACGGCAGGATGAAGTGTGCATGGATGACGTCCGGCCTGATGGCACGGATCAACTGCGCGCCGCGCCGGTAGGTGGGCAGGAGGGTCGTGAGCAACTCGGCTGTGGTCGTGTAATGACGATGCCGCCGGACGCAGGCTGTCCGGTGCACAACCACGCCTTCGACCGTTTCCTCGGTCGGCAGCCCCTGCATCCCGGAAGTCAGCACGGTCACCTCGTCACCGAGGCGGACCAGTTCCTCGTTGACTGCCGCGGCGACATTGCTGCCGCCGCCGCCGATCGGGGGGTACTCGTAGGTAAGGGACAGGATCTTCAAGCTGGGCTCCTGGCGAGTGACCGGATCGGGCGGAACTTCGTGCGCGCCAGGTCACGCTGAATCGTCCCGATCCTGATCCGAATCGGCGAGTTGGTGCCGAGGATGAACTCGAGTTCGCGGCGAACGCTCGAGCAGGCCTGCTCGCCGCCGTCAGGCGCCATGTCGAGAGTCACGTCCAGGGTCAGGTCGGCATGCTGCACGACCTCGAACGCCCTCAGGCCAGGCACTTGCTCGAGCAGGACGTCGATGCGGTAGGGAGAAACCAGGCCGCCGTCCGGCAGCACGATGCAGTCCATCGATCGACCGGCGAGTTCCACGATCGGGCGTCCGGCAAGCTGCGGGTCGCGCTTGACCAGGTCCGCGGTGTCGTAACGGATCCATGGCGACGTGCGCTCGGCAAGGTCGGTGACGACCAGGCGCTCGACTGACGGCTCGCCGGCGATGGGAAAAAACTCGAGCATCAGGCTGGACCGAGCCGGCGTGAATTGTGGATTTCCGGGAGTGCGGTAAGCGACCAGACCGAGCTCGGACAGGCCGTAGAAATCGGCGACGGGTGCGCCGAACCCCCGCTCGAGCGTTGCGCGGCGCTGTCGCGTCAACTGTTCCGCCGTCGAGATGACGAGGCGCGGGCCGGCCGGTCGGGGCGTCCGCTGAGTCCGTTGCGCAGCCAGCAGTTCCAGTGTCGAGAGCGGGCCGTACAGCACGTCCGGCCGCAGGGCATCGAGACGCGACGCGAGCGTTGCCGTGTCCTCACCGATGTTGGCGTAGGACCAGCGCGCGACCGTCGGCCACTTCGCCGAACGCCTGCTCGTAAGCAGCAGGCAACGCTGTCCCGGTCGGTACCCGCATGCGAGCAGCGCACGCAGGAATGCCCAGCGGCGCCGCAGTTGGGCCGCGCGGTCCTTGAAGACCGACAGGGGTTCGTCGCTCGAGCCGCTCGAAAGCTCCTCGGCGAGGTGAATGTCACGGCGCCTGTCGTGAAGCCTGTCCTCGGGACGGCAGGACCGGAGGGTCGCCTTGTCGAGCCACGGCAAGCGCTGGAAATCCCCGGCGACTCGCAGGTCGTCGACGTCGATACCCGACGCTGCCCAAAGGCCGCGATACAGCGGGACGTGCCGGCCCGCATCGGTCATCAGCCGCTGGAGTCGCCTGCTCGCAGCCGGCGGCGACGATGCAGTCGATGCGCCCGGGTTCATGACAGGCAGCGCGTCACGCATCGACCACTTCCGGCGTTCGCTCGCGCATGTCGGCAAAGGCGACTTCGAGCGTGCGTCGTTGTACGGCAGTTCCAAGCAACTCGGCGCGATGCTGCAGGTCGTCCCCTCCGACGAGCGCCGCCTCGGCGGCGGCGATCAGTTCCCGTGCACCCCATCGCTCGGGGAAATCGTCGAGCGGCAGCAGGCCCGTGCTCATGCCGAGCTGATCGAACAGTCCACGGAACTTGTCGTTGTAGGACAGACCCACCAATGGAACGCCCATGCCGGCCCCAAGAATGAGCGGGTGCATCCTCGACGAGATGATCAGCGCTGCGTGAGCCATGACGGCCTTGTACAGCCGGGGATCGGCGATGCGTGCCATGCGGACGGTGACGTCGCGCAGTCGCCGTGCCAGCGCTTCGCACACGACATCGTCCCCCTCGTGCGCGACGTTGTAGCTCGGCAGCAGCAGCACCGCGGCTTCGAGACGCCGGGCCAGGTGCGTGAGGCCGTCCACGAGCACGTCGAGCAGCAGTTCGAATCGCCGCTCGTCGCGCGCGACGCCGATGCCAGTCCTGGCCTTGACGACGTTGGGTATGAAACCGCCGCGGCTGTGGAACCAGCGCCTGGCTGCGACGACGATGAGGGGTCGACCGGGTTGGAGATCGAGGCTGCGCAGCAGGTCGACCGCGTCCGCACGTGGCGCCGGCTCGAGCATGAACGCCGGATCGGGTACGACGTCGATCGAGCGCGACGTGCAAGCGGCCAGTGCTGCCTGCGCGAAACGGTCGCGCACGGAAATCGTCGTCAACGCAGCGCAGGCGAGTCTCGCGGCCGCCCGGCTCTCGGCGTGACGCAACGGCCCCGCACCGATCGAATGGCCGGCGATGCGAGGATTCAGGCTTTTCAGCAAGGAAATGCGTGCCGCCCAATACGGCATCTTGGCGCGACTGTCGTCGTCCTGAAACAGTCCGCCACCGGCAACGAGGACGCGGTCGGCAGCGACTGCAGCCCGGCACAATCCGGCGACGCCGGAAGTGCCACGAGGGATCATCCGGGCAACGCCGCGAATCGGTGGGCCCACGCTGTGACTGGCGACGATGGAGACCTCGGCGGATGGGTCATGCGACGCGATGCATTGACTCAGTGCCGATGCAATGGCGCGGTCGCCGACGTTGTGGTCGGCGTCGCCACCCAGCAGCAGAATCCGCGGCCCCAATTTCGGCATGTTCGCCTGGTTCCTCTGGCCCGGCCTGCCGGCCCAAGCCGACTCGACGCAGATCGCTGCCGTGCCGGGCCCTCGTGAGGCACCGATGCTAGTCGGCACGTGACTACCCGCTGCGGACCTGCATCACAGTTTCGGCAACGCTCAGACAGCAACCAGGCTACGGCATCCGCATTAAGTATCTTGCGTAACTTACTAATATGTCAAGGGTTTTCTACCGGAGGCAGACCGACCCCGATGTTGCAGCGGAGCACTATCGAGCCGGGTGCCGCCGCAGCGGAAGCACTGCTCGTCAGCTGAGCTTGATTCCTTCCTTCTCGTCGATCGACCGCTCGCGGTGGATCAGGATCCACTGCGCGTGCTCCTCGAGCGCCGAGTCGCCCAGGACTTTCAGGATGCGGCGCCGGTCGGCGTCGTTGTCGGCATCGTCGACACGCTTGCGCGCGTTGCGGAAGATGCGGCACATGAACTCGTACTGCTTGATCAGCTCGGCCTCGGCAGTCGTCTTCGCATACGACTGCCGCACGCCCACCATCAGCATGACGATGCCCATCAGGTAGACGACCGGGGTCCGCACTTGGTCCGACAGCGCCGAGCCAACGAACAGCAGCGTCGTGAGGGCAATGATCGTCGTCCAGATACCCAGCCGTCCGACGCGCATCGTGGAATCGTGCTCGACGATGCGCTGGGCGGATTTCCTGCGGTAATAGCCGAGCTGGCCGGACTTGTCGTCGCCGATCCACTCCTGCACCGCGAACTGTACCCCCTGCGGCTCAAGGTTTGGCGCCACGTCGCACTCCATGCCGGCGACGCGCATGACGTTGCGGATCCAGCCGAGTTCGGTGTCCTGCATCTGCAGGAAGTTGTCGTGCGCGTATTTTGAAACGCTGCCGCTCGTGACCCCGGCAGCGGCCCAGTAGAACTGAACCCGCAGGCCTTCCGCCAGCGTACGGTAGTCCAGGTACTTGCGTTGCCAGCTGCCGCGCACGGCCAGCGCGTTGTTCACGACCGCAAACAACATCAGGGAGATGATGCCGCCGATCATGACTGGCGTGGACAGCAGGTCGGTGTACGTCAGGTAGCCCACGGCGGTCAGGAAGGCCGCCACGTGCCCTCCCTGCAGCGTCTTCACGACCTTCTTCTGATAATGGATGGCCAGCCAGTCGGCTGCGCAGAACGCCTGGTTGATGTCCCAGAGGCCGCCCGGCAGCGTGGCCACCTGCTCAGCACTGAGCAGCGAGTAGCGTTCCTTGTCGATCGCGGCGGCGTGGTTCTGCGCTTCGCGGCTGAACTCGTTGGTGTACTCGAACACCTTGCGGTGCCGCGCCGAAATCTTGTCGGTCCGTGGATTTTCCTCGTCCGTCGTGAACCATGCCGTGTCGAAAGGCTTGAGTCCCGGCGCGGGCTCGCCGTCGGGTCGATCGCGCGAACAGACGATGTGATAAACGAGGTCGCTCTCATCCTCGGTCAGGTTGAGCTTGCTCGAAGTCACGCGCGGAGTGTGGCCGGCCATCACGTCGTGGTGATGGAACTGGATCGTCGCCGCCGTGCCGCCAAGCAGGTCGCTGGCCTTGCCATCCCAGAGCGCGAGCAGCACGTGGCAGTGCGCGCTCAGGAACACGCCAAGCTGGGCGTACTGGCGCGTGCGGCTCGGGCCGGGCTCGACGATCGATCGCGGCGAGCTGCCAGGCAGCAACGGCAATTCGAAGATCTCGGACGCCGCGTCACAGAATGCGGCGAATTCGCGGCGGGACTCGGCCATGAAATCCTGTTCGTAGAGCGCACGCGGCATCGGCAGGACGACGCTGAGCGGCATGCCGAGCTTGAGTGCTTCTTCCGCCACCAGGCGGTCCGCGCCGTCGGCCAGCGAGGACATCACGACGACAATGCGGCTGGGGTACTCATAGCGCAGGCTGAACAGGCAGTCGCGCACGCGGGACCGTATGACCGGGATTTCGTCGGCAACGAGGTCGCGATGGCCCGTCACGGCCACGATGAAAGGAACGGCGTAGCTGCGCGCGCCCGTCCGCCGGTCCGGACCGGCGGTGAAGGGAGTCTCAGCGGGCGCTGCGTACTCGGGTGCCGTCGCCATGCGCGGGGATGATACCCATCCATCGCACCGGGCGCGTCGATTGATGCAAACCTCGGCGAGCCGCGGACCGACCGCCTGCTGCAGGCGTTAACGGAACAGCGTCGTCAGTCGGCCGAGCGATTCCCAGCCAAGGTAGATCGTGACCAGCCACGCCACGAAACCCAGCGCAGCAAGGTGACGGGGATAGGCGTAGCCACCCATCAGATCGGGCCGCCGAGTCGCCACCCACAACAGGACGGCAATGCCGATCGGCAGGATCAAGCCATTGAAAGCGCCTGCGAATATCAGCAGTGGCACCGGCGCCGCCCCGGCCACCAGGTACACCGTCGCCGACAGGCTGATGAACGCCATCACCAGCAGGTTGCGGCGTCGTGCGAAGCGTTCTGACGCGCCGGTCAGGAACGAGACCGAAGTGTAGGACGCACCGATGACCGACGTGATCGCCGCAGCCCACAGAATCAGGCCAAACATGCGCCTGCCAACTTCGCCGGCGGCGGCTTCGAAAGCTGAGGCAGCCGGGTTGGAGGGCTCCAGCCGCACGCCCGCCGCAACGACTCCGAGCACCGCGAGAAACAGCAGCACGCGCATCAGGCCGGTCACCAGCACACCGATGACGGATGCGCGCGAAATCTCCGCGACACGGGCCGGACCGCGCACGCCGGCGTCGAGCAGTCGATGCGCGCCAGCATAGGTGATGTAACCCCCCACGGTGCCGCCGACCAGCGTCGTGATCGCGAGAAAATCGACACGCTCGGGCAGCACCGCGTTACGCAGCGCGGTGCCAATCGGGGGCTGGGAGACGAATGCAACGTACGCCGTCAGCGCGATCATGACGAAGCCGAGCACGACGACGATGCGGTCCATCGCGACTCCGGCCCGGCGCGAGAGAAAGACTGCAATCGCCAGCAAGGCCGAGACCGCTCCACCCCATTGCGGGTCGAGTCCCAGCAGCGCCTCGAGCCCGAGCCCGGCGCCGGCGACATTGCCGACGTTGAAGACGAAGCCGCCGAGCACCACGAAGAACGCGAACACGTGCCCGAGGCCCGGCGCGACACTGTTGCCGAGTTCCTGCGCACGGCATCCCGACACGCCGATCACGCGCCAGACGTTCAGCTGCAGCGCGACGTCGATGAAGATCGAGACCAGGATCGCGAAGGCGAAGGCCGCGCCGAGCTGCGCGGTGAACTGCGTGGTCTGGGTGATGAAACCCGGGCCGATGGCGCTCGTCGCCATCAGGAACAGGGCGCCGTACAGACGCTTGTCGAATCGGCGGACGATCACGTGTTCGCTCACGCCCGGCAGGCGCATGCAGCAACAAAGCCCGCGCTACGAGCCACGGGCTTTGTCCGGCCCCTGCTTAAGGTACTGACTTGTACGGAATGACCTTGACCCGCAGCATGAACTTGATGTTTTCACCGCGCATCAGGTGGTCGCCGTTGTAGTTTGCACCGGGTTTTGGCGTATACGTTGCCGCATTGACGAGCCAGAGGAACTGCCTGACCTGGATCAATGCCCCCGCAGGATTGCCCTGGTCGAGCCTGTAGATCGCGAGCGAGATCAGCGCGTCCATCGCCGTCGAGACCACCGGCTTCAGGGATCCCGTCGTCCTGGCAGCCACGATCGACTTGCGCAGCAACGTCAGCTTGTAGCGGGTCAGCTCTACAAACTTGGTGTAATTCAGTGCCGGATTTGCCTCGTAGTCAAATCCGGTGCCGAAGTCTATGTGCATGCCGACCACAAAGTAGGACGCGCCCCGGACCTTCGCGACGGTGCTGCCGCAACCGTTGGTGGCTTCGGTCGCCGCGCCGACGTAGTCGGGATTCCCAGTGTAGGTGGGTAATGTGGCGGCATTTTCGAGCATGTTGATCGGGTTGGTGGACTGCCATACGACCACGTCCTGGTACTGCGGATCCTTGTTCCACCTCGAATCCACAAACTCGAGAGCGCTGCCAATGATCGGATCGAAGCACTTGTACAGGTTGTTGGGCAGTACTGTGTCAGTCTCGTTCTCGACGAGCACAGCACCCTTCTCGATTGTGAGCGCGCTCGAGTCCACCTTGACGACCACGAACTTGGGCGAACCGCACAGGTACGCCGGAATCCTCAGTTGCGCGTCGGGTCCGAATGCAGAATCCGTGAACAACGTCAGCGGCGCCCGCGTCGTGCACTTGCCGGCAACCATGCGCGGATCCGTGAACTCGTAGGCCGTGAACTTGATCGTGTCTCCCGCCGTATATGATCCGGTCGGAAAAACCAGCGTCTGGCCGTCGATGGTCTCGCAATTGACACCGACGGTGCACTGGGCCGGGCGTGGGACGTCGTACTCGACGATGAACCCACCGATCGAGCCCGGAGCGGCTCCTTCGTCGTTCCAGACGTAGAAATTTCCAGCATACCGGCCGACTGTCAGATGGTTCTCTTGCCCGTTCTCGGTTCCATCGCCGTCGTTCGGCTCGTTGCCGGGCCAATTGGTGTAGCCTGGAATCGCGAGGTTGTTGTTGGTGCCGGAAAATGGCCCTTCGCTATTCACCCAACGCCAGCCATCGCCGACTCCCGTCGCCGACGCGTCCTGCGCGCCACCCACCCAGACCTGGCTTTGCTGCAACGGCGTAGCCAGAGACAGCGACGGATTCAGCAATTGATCAATGACCCACTGGTTCTCGCTGGACGAGGTGATGGTCGCGAGGTGCCCCGTGGCACCGCCGACACTGATGTCGTCGGCGCAATCCGCCGCGTCGTCCCAGGAGATTCCGTTCGCCTTGTAAACTTCGAAAACGTGGCCGGTCGCATCATTGATATCCGTGTAGACCATCACCTGGGTTCCAAGGCACGCGGCGTGCACGGACTCCCCGGCAAACAAAGCGATCAGACCGATAAACAGACCGGTTCCTTTGTTCACTTTCTCTACTCCTGCGTGCGCGCAAGGCCAGGGACCGTTGCGGTGTTTTTTTTCTTGCGTCGAGTCGACAGGCGACCCTTCCGCTCGACTTGCGGGCTGCACTTCAAAGCCAGCCCGGACGCAAGCATGTCTAATGTGTGAAACGTATCACAAATCAATAGCATTTGCGCCGCCATCACGACCGCCGAATCATGTCAACCAAAACGGCCGGACGCCGCGCTCCGTTGGCGGCAAATCGTCCGGCCCGACGCAGGTTCGTCAACGGTTCTTGTTGCTCTGCAACATGGCGGTTTGCTTTGGCGCGTCCCGCGCGCCGCTCCGCTCACGCTCGTACTCCTCCGCCCAACGGGTTGCGTTGTTCACGAAGAACGGCAACGCCCCGGTGTCGGCGCGCAGCGCGGCCAGCCCTTCGACCAGGAGCTTGGAGCCCGGCGCAGCCTGCCCCAGGCCCACCAGCGCCGCGCCTTCGGTGCTGGTAGCGGCCGCCGTGCGCCAGTGAGCGGGTCCCAGCGCCGGCAGGCAAATCGCCCGGGCTTCGGCGGCGGCCGACCGCGCCTCCTTAAATCGCCTGGTGTCGACCAGCAGACTGGCCAGTAGAGTCAACGTGCCGGCGACGTCCGTGTGCTGATTACCGAGCAGCTTCCGGCGCATCTGCAGCGCTTCGCGCAGCATTGGTTCGGCCGACGCGTAGTCACCCGCTTCCATCTGCCACATCGCCTGGTTGCCCATGCCGCGGGCAATCGACGGATGCTCGGGCCCGACCGTGCGCCGGTACATGTCGAGCGATTGCTGCATCATCCTGCGGGCACCCCCGGCATCGCCCTTGTCGTGCAGCACGAATGCCAGGTTGTTCAACGCCGCCGCGATGTCCGGGTGATCGTCGCCGAGCAGCTTGCGCTGCATGGCTATGGCCTGGCGGTACATCGATGCCGCTTCGTCGTACTTCTTCTGGTCCGCCAGTGCATAGGCGATGTTGTTCAGGCTCAGCGCGATCTCGGGGTGCGTGTCGCCGAGCAGCACGCGTTTCATCTGCAACGCTTCCCGGTACAGCGTTTCTGCTTCGTGATACTCGCCCATGTCGCTCAGCACCAGGCCGAGATTGCCTAGCGCCTCAGCCAGGTCCGTGTGCGGCTCCTTGTGCAGCCCCCGCTGCAGCGCAACGGCACGGCGCATCGCGGGCAGGGCCTCGTCATACTTGCCCTGGTTGTAGAGGTTCATCGCCAGGCCTTCGAGGCTCTTGGCCACCTCGAGAGTGTTGTCGCCGAGCAGCTTGCGCCGCATCGACAGCGCCTGGCGGAACAAAGGCTCGGCAGCGTCGTACTCGCCCTTGCGGAACAGGAGATCGGCCAGCTGGTACTGGCTGCGCGCAATGTCGACGTGCTCGGGCCCGAGCCGTTTCTGTCGCAGGTCCAGCGCCTTGCGGTACATCGACTCCGCCTTGTCGTATTCCGCCGTCAGCGTCAGCACCCCGCCGAGCTTTTCCGCCGATTGCGCCACTTCGAGGCTGTCCGCGCCGTAAAGCTCGAGACGCTTCTGCAGTGAGCTGTCGAGCAGCGACGCCGCCGAAGGGTACAGCGCCAGGCTCGTGTACACCGTCCCCATGGCCTCCATCAGCGTGGCCTGGATGGCAGGCTGCGTGACCAGTTCCGACTTGATGCGCTGCGAGCCCTTGTCGAGAATCTCGCGCGCAGTGATGGAGTTGCCGCGCGCCTCATTCGGATCGGAGACGGCGAACAGCCCGACCAGGAAATTCGTCGTCTGCCGGGCGGTCTCGGCTTCGGTCTCGGCGCGGACACGCTCGCGCTCGGCCTGGTTGCGGGCGATCCAGGCGGCGGCGGCCAGGCCCGAGGTGATCGTCATCCCGACGACGGACGCCGTGACCAGCGCCATCATGCGTCGATGCCGCCGGTGGGCCTCGCGCTGCTTCAACGTGTCGAGGCCGACGCCGAGCATCCCGGCGATCAGCTTCAGCAGGACATCCTGCCTGCTGTCCTTGCCAGGCCGGGCGTCGGCGGCAATCGGCTCGCTGCGGATCGAAGTGAGTTGCCGGTCGGACCCCATCGTGTAGATGAGCGCACTCGGGAAACACTCCTGGTCCGCGTTCGCCTTAACAGCGGAAGCGCCAGGCTCGCCGGCTACGACCAGGCAAAAGATCCTGTGCTCGCGGCCCAGGCGCTTGAACGCGAGGATTTCCTCATTCACCCAGCGTGACTTGGCGGCGGCCGGCGAACAGACGACAACCTGGAACGCGGACTGCTCCAGTGCCCGCGTCAGGGTCTCGCCCAGGTTGGTCGCCGTCGCCAGTTCGTCCCGGTCACGAAACACCGGCGCGAATCGCGCGGGAACGGGACCATACGCTGTCTCAGTGCCGATGAGGCGCTTCGGCACCGAATACGTCTCGAACGCCTTGTGCAGCCACCTGGCCCAGCGCTCGTCGCTATGGCTGTAGCTGATGAAGGCGCGATACTTGAACTCGGGATCCATCCGTCGCGCTCCAATCCCACAGCGGCCGGGATAGTCGCTGAGCCAGGCGGGTTCTGTCAAAACGCCGTTCGGGCCCGGCCCGACGAGCTTCTTTGTCATTCACCTGAATTACGGCGACCATACCCCCCGGCCTTCACATCCAGTCAGGCGGAATCCAGGTTGATAGCCTACGTGCGCTGTGTCGTGACAATGGCGTCGCTGGCGATCGCCGCTTGCGGCGCTGATCGGGATGCACCACCAGCGAACGCGAACCTGCCGGAGGCCACGAGCCTGCACCGACCCCTGACCCGCGCCTTGGGTGGCGAGCCCGCCACTCTCAACCCGCGGTTCGCCAAGGACAACGCCGCCCTGGCGCTCATGCAGGATCTTTACGAGGGCCTGACGGCCGAAGCGGCCGACGGCAGCATCGTCCCCGGAGCGGCAGCGACCTGGAGCGTGTCGGACGACGGCCGCACCTGGACCTTCAGGTTGCGTGAGAACCTGCGCTGGTCCAATGGCACGCCCCTGACCGCCGCGCAGTACGTCGCCGGCCTGGACGCGGCGAGGGCAGAGGACTCACAGGCGCCCTACTCCGCGTTGCTGCAAGACGTCACCTCCACCCGCGCAACCGATTCCCGGACCGTCGTGCTCGAAATGGCGCGCGCGGTGACCTATCTTCCTGCCGTGCTGGCCTTGCCGGTCGCCGCGCCGCAGCACCTCGCGGCCAGCGCCGATGTGCCAGTCATCGGCAACGGTCCATATCGGCTGCTTGCGCGTCGCCCTGGCGAGAAGATCGAACTCGAGCGCAACCCCCACTATCACTCCGCGGGTTCGGTGGCGATCGAGCACGTGACCTACCTGACACTCGAGGACCTCAACACCGAACTGAACCTCTACCGCTCGGGCGCACTCGACATTACCAGCGAAGTGCCGAACACGCAGGTTGGCTGGCTGCAGCAGAACCTTCCCGGTGAACTGCACATCGCACCGTACCTGAGCACGTATGGCTACGCGTTCAACCTTGCGCGCATGCGTGACCAGGATGCGCGCGTGGCGCTATCCATGGCAGTCGATCGCGGGCAGATCACCGGGCAAGTGACCGCTGCGGGAGAGCAACCTGCCTACGGCTGGGTCCCCGCAGGCGTACCCGGTTACACGCCCGCGCAGTTCACGTGGACCGCGCTTCCCGGCGCCGAGCGTATCGAACAGGCGCGACTCCTGTGGCGCGCCGCACGCGGACGCCGTGCCGCGCCCGATCGTCTGCGGCTGTGCACGGACGCGAGCGCCAATCATCGGCGCACCGCCATCGCCCTGGCCGACCAATGGCGGGCGGCGCTCGATGTCGACGTGGAACTGCTTGAGATGGAGTGGAAGGCATACCTCGCGCGGCGCGAGGATCCGGGCGATTGCGATCTGCTGCGGTTCGGCTGGTCCGCGGACTTCATCGACGCCGAAGCGTTTCTCGCGCTGTTCGAATCCGGACACTCGCAGAACGTCTTGGGCTACAAGAGCGCCCGCTACGATGCGCTGCTGGGCGAATCGCGTCTGGTGCGGGACGGGGCGCAGCGTGCTTCAGCCATGGTCCTTGCCGAACAGTTGCTGCTGGCGGAGTCGCCGGTCATCCCGGTGTTTCATCGGGTTTCGAAACTGCTCGCCAAGCCGGACATCGAGGGGGTCGCGGTCAGCCCGCTCGGCCACCTCGCGACACGGCACCTGCGCTTCAAGGCGAGAAAATAGGGCGGGAGGCTTGCGCCGTCCCGCCCAAGGGGTGGACCGGGAGGTCCGGGGTCCTGCTGATCGATCGTGTTACGGATTCGCTGCCGTGACGGCCGCGGCAATGGCTTGCACCTCGGCCGCGGTCAGCGACGAGAGCGATCTCATGCCGCCCTTGTTGTTGTCGATCGCGGCCTGGATCCGGGTTGCGTCACGCGCGTTGCGGCTGAAGATCGGCTTGATCGCACCGTGACAGCTCTGGCACTTCCCCGTGTAGAGCGCCGCGCCGTCGAGGGACGGGGGTGGGGGCGTCGGCGCCTGCGCCGTGACCGCAACGCTGGCCGACGACGTGAGCGCACCATCGCTCACGGTCAACGTCGCGGTATACGACCCGGCGACATCGGCCACGAAGCTCGGCTGGCTGCTGGTGGTGTTCGACAGGCTCGCATTGCTGCCACCCGGCACCTGCAGCACCCACGCATACGTGAGTGCTGCACCTTCCGGATCGGTGCTGGCAGTACCGTTGAGCGCGACCGTGGCACCTGTCGTGACGCTGCGAGGCGTGCCCGCATTGGCGACCGGCGGCTGGTTACCGCCGCTCGGCGGCGTGACCGGTGGTGTCACCGGAGGCGTGACCGGCGGCGCGACGACAACGCCGCCCTCGCGCTCGATCTGCGCCTTGTCGGCAACCAGCGAGGTGCCGTTCCAGCTGCCGTCGACTTCGACCGTCTGGCCTGGCGCGCGCAACAGGAACTCGCTGGCGCTGATGCGGGTGTCCGCGTCTTCGTACTCCGTGCCCGGCAACAGTTCGATGCTGACACCCAGCACTTTGAGGCTCGTCGTCGCGATGTCGCTGGCCGGTCCGCGCAGTTCGACTTCGTCTTCCGGTTCGTCACGCTCGAGCCGGGTCGCAAGCAGCTTGCCGGTACCGGCCGGATCGACATAGCCGCCCACTTCGACCCAGTCGCCGACGCGAAGGTCGTCCAGGCCGAAGAAGTGATCGCCGCTCTCGTGATCTTCCTTGCGCGTCGTGGCGGACACCACCACGGTGACGCCCAGCGCGCGGAAACTGCCGCCGGCAGCGTCAACGCTTTCGACCATGGCCGCGAGCCGAGCCGTCGACTGCCGCTTGAATGCGACCCTGGCCGCAACGAGCGTATTGGATGAATCGAACCTGCCCTCGGCTTCGACCTTGACGTTGAGCTGGAGGTCGGCCGCGGTGCCATTGACGAAGGCCGTCGCTGCGTTCGTCACGACCTTCTGGCCGGCGACGTCGAAGTCCGTCGCGGAGCCGAACCGTGTCACGAGACCGTCGACTTCGCAATCGTCGCCACTGCGGCCGTCAGCATTGTGGCCCTCGCGCTCGACCTTCGTGGCGCGCAAAGCACCGTCCGTCAGGAACGACGTTCCCTTGACCTCGACGAGGTTGCCGGCAGCAAGGCCCGTCGAGCCGAAATCCTCGAGCGTGGCCGCCGAGTAGTCGACGACGAGGGTGCCGACGCTGAAGCGCTTCAGGCCGGTGTCGAGATTGCTGACCAGGCCGGTCACCTCGACCTCGGTCTCGCCCGCGCCCGCCTTCTCGATGCGGGTCGCACGCGCCGTGCCCCCGGCGCTCGCGAAGCCGTGCACCTCGATCCTGTCGCCGACCGCGATGCCGGCCAGCGAGCGTGTCGGGATCGAGTCGTCGAACATGGTCTCGTTGTCGACGATGATCACCTGCCCGGCAATGGTGAGCGTGCCCGCCACCGCGTCGACGTCCTGCACGGCACCCTGGATCAGGCGATCCTGCTGGATCGACTTCGCACGCGCGACGCCCTGCGCATCGACCTCTGCCGTCAGGTGGATGACTTCACCGACCTTCAGCTCGCCCGCCGTGGCCGGTTTGTCCTCGATGCTGACCTGCGCCGAGTCCGTGTCGTAACGGACGCCATTGACGATGACGCTGCCGAAGCCGGCGATCGCGCCGGTGACGAACATCGTCCTGGTCGACCCGGTCGCAGCAGGCGGGTTCGAGGCCGTGCCGTCGTCGGTCGCACCTCCCCCGCCACCGCATCCGGCGACCAGCAAAGCCACCGCCGTCATTCCTGCAACGTTCTTCTGCACTGGATTCATCTCACACCTCTACACAGCTCGGTACTGATCGGTATCGGACCCGTCGTTGCGGGCCCGTCTTTACCCCGGAGCTCCGGTCAGTCCTCGAGTTCGGCCCTCGTGGCCAGCACGGCATTGCCCACCAGCGTGCCGCGCGCCTTGACCTGGCGGCCCGGGGCCGCCTGGAAGAACGCCGCGGCGTTGACGGTCACGCCATTGGTATCCCTGAATTCGGTATTGCCATCGGTGGTGACGGCGACGCCGCCGACCGTGAAATTCGGCGCGGCCACGTTCTGGGCGACGCCCTCGAGCCGGACCTCGCCCTGGTCGTCGTCGCGTTCGAGCTTCGTCGCGAGCAGGCTGCTGCCGTCGTTATAGGCGTCGACTTCCACGTAGTCGCCGACGGCGATGTTGGCAAGGCTGAACCGCTGCACGTCGACGCCACTGTGGTCCTCGAAGCGCGTGAGTGAGTTCACGCGGATCGTGACGCCGAAGACCACCAGGCTGCCGCCTGCCGCGTTCACCGAGTCGACGCGACCCGAGAACTCCGTGTCGCTGCTGCGGCGGAACTGCACCTTGGTCGCGACGATGACGCCCGAGGCGTTGAAGCGGCCCTCGACCTCGACCGGCACGTCGAGTGCAAGGCTGGACGCCGTGCCGCCTTCATAGACGGTCGAGACCGTGGTCGTGACGCGCTGCCCGGCAACCGCGAAGTCCGTTGCCGACACGAAGCTCGTGACCAGGCCTTCGTAGTCCGCCTGCTCGCCGGTGTTGCCGGCGGCGCCGCCGCTTTCCCGCTCGACGCGGCTTGCGACCAGCACGCCACTGCCGTCGACCGAGCCGAAGACCTCGACGCGGTCGCCATTGGCCGGTTGCCCGCTGGCGAACCCGCTCAGCTGCGCGCTCGCGTACGAAACCGTCAGCTGGCTCAGCGCAAAGCTGTGCGCGTTCGTGTCGAGCGCGGAGATGGTGCCCTTCACTTCGACGCTCGACTGTGCAGCTTTCCGCTCGACGCGCGTCGCCTCGACCACGCCCGTCGTCGCCACGCGCCCGCTGACTTCGATACGATCGCCGACGGCGACGCCTGCGAGGCTGCGCGGCGAGATGCTGTCGTCGAACGATGTCTGCGCGCTGACCTGCACCGTGCGCCCGAGCACGACCAGCCGCGAGTTCACGCGATCGATGCTCTGCACCGGACCTTCGACTTCGTCGTCGAAAATGACGCGCGTTGCCGTGCCGTTGACGCCGTCCTGGTCGATGCGACCTTCGATGCGCACGACCTGGCCGACGCGCAGGTCCGATTCGGCGCCAGGGTTGTCGTCGAGCGTGATGGTGGCGCCCGTTGTCACGTAGTGCACGCCATTGACGTGCACGCTGCCGAAGCCAGTGATGGAACCCGTGGCCGTGACGATGCCGCCGCGATCGATGCCCGCGATGACGCCGTCCGAGCTCCCTCCGCCGCCACCGCCGCAGGCAGCAACCAGGGTCGCGACACCGAACGTCATCCAGCGGCGCACCGCCGTGCCAGCTTGCATCATGATTCTTCTCCGACCGTCCGTTCCTGAATTGCAAAGACTCCTGCGCCCAACCGCAGGGTGGCCACCTGCGCCCCATCAACCTGTTGCGCTTCATGCGCGCTCAGCCATTCGTCGCAACGCTCCAGGAAGGCCTGGCCTTCGCGCTCCATGAACGCGAGGAAGGCCGGCAGCTGGCGCGGATCGACCTGACGGCTCTGGGCGCGACCCTCGAAACGCGGCGGCTCCGCAGCATCACGCGCCAGGTTGTGTTCGACGGTGGCCGCAAGGTCGGCGAGCACCGCGCCTGCGCGCTCTACGGCCTGCCCGTCCATCGCCCGCGGCATGTAGAAGCGGCGCAGCGCGCGATAGCGACCGTCCGTCGTGCGCTCGATCGAGTTCGAACGCACGAGTTCCTTGATCAGTGCCGTCACCGGAATGTCGCCCGCGTAGCGGCGCACGAGCTGCTCGAAAGTCGCGCCGTCGCCCTTGGCTTCCAATGCGCGCGGCTTGCCGATCTCGTCGATGAACTCGGCGTCGAGGTGCCAGCCCGCCAGCACGCGACTCGCGTGGTTGAGGTCGTCCTCCGCTCGCAAGTCCTCGACCGCTGTCGCAGCGCCGGATTCGCGGTAACGACGCACCTCACGACGAGTCATGCCCGTGAGCAGCGCGATGCGCGACACGTTGGTGGGGCGGCCGCGCAAGCCGAATTCCTCGGCTGCGACGCTGACGAAGACGCCGCGCGAGAGCTCGGCGAATTGCTTCCAGGTGACGCCGGATTTCAGCAGCCAGCGCGCGATCGGCCGCAGCCAGCGCAGGCTGGCAGTAACGATGGGGCGATGAGACTGAATTTCCATATGTGGGACAGTATGTCCCTTATACGGATAAATGACAACCTTTTCCCGACCACGAATCGTCCGGGCTCGAACTGCGAGGCGGGTCACAGCCTGGCGAATCGGATCACGGGAGGGTCCGCTTGCCGGCTAGACTCCGCCTGCAGGACGGGGATCAGGCACGATGTCGACGACGGACAAGCGCGTGGAGGAGTTACTCGATCGCTGGTTGGCGAGCGTCGAACTGCACCTGCGTTACCTGAAACTGGACGACGCCGCGTATGCACGCGCCGAGACCTGGCCGAAACACCAGCGACCCAATGCGCTGGTCGTGAATCTTGCCCGCACCCGCCTGCTGGACCTGAGGCGGCATCTCAACGAACGCCGCGACGCCGGCGACGCGAAATTTGCCGAGTCGCTCGAGTTGATGTCGTTCCTGACGAGCCTGCTCGGCGCGGAGCACATCGAACGCTTCATTCCGCTGGCAAGCGGCAAGGCGCCTGATTCGGGCATGTCTGCAACGGTGGAGCAGCCACGAATTCGCGCCGTGACCAAGGCTGCCCCCAATCAAGCAAGCACCGCTGCCGCGCCCGTCGCGGCGAAAGCAGCGCATGCCAGCGCGACCCACAAGTCCGCCATCGGGTCACACAAGCGGCCGACACGGCCACGGACAAGCCCGCTACCGGCACCCGCGCCGAAGCCCGCGGCTCGTCCTGGACCCGCCACGGCGCCGCCGTCCATACCCAGGCCCAAGAACGCGACGACACAGCAAGTGATCGCCGATGCGGTTCGCATGCTCGAGTGGGGCCGCGAATGGCCGGCGCTCGCAGGCCTGATCGCCCGCATGGCCGATCGACCGTCCGAGACGGAGATCTGGAAAATCCTGCGCGCTTATCGCGCCGACATCCTCGCCACGTCGCATCGTACGGGTTGATTGCCAGCATTGGCATCGTGACACCGTCACGCGGCCTGCGGTACCTTCGCGGTCCGCCGGGGACCGCCGCTTGAAGGAGCGCCCGACCCATGACGTTTTCCCGTTCGTTCGCAGTTGCCTTGTTCGCGACCTAGTGTTTGTTCGCCGGCGCCACGCCGCAGGCCGACGGCCCGCCATCGAAGGGCGAGCAGGCGCTCAAGTACCGCAAGTCGCTGTACCAGTGCGCTTGACGGGTCGCTTCATATCAGAAGCGGTAACCGACACCGGCGTGCAGGATGAGAGGATCGAGCTCGACCGATGCCGTGACTGGCGCGCCTCCGAGTGGCGCGATCACGCCGGATGCCGAAGTGTCCAGGTACAACTGCCGCGCGTCGACGAACACCGACCACCGTTGCCCCAGCCTGGCTTCACAACCTGCCTGCACGACGAGGCCCCATTCACTGGTGGCGTCGAGCCCCTGGACGTCCTCGCCTGCAGTCTCGCGTACCCAGGCATAGACCAGCCCGGCGCCGACATACGGCCTGAGCCTGCCGAACGACCGGGGCGCATACAGCCCCGACACGATGACCGGTGCGATCTGGATCTCGCCCAGCCTGCCGCTGAGCGGCGGCGCCAGCGCCCGTAGCGATCCGCTGGCACCCACGGCCAGGTCGAGCGGGGAACCGATGGCGAGACGCGCGGACCAGCGATCGTTGAACTCGAAACCTGCGTCGCCGAGCAGGACCGTCTGATCGTCGATGACGACGGCAGCTCCCGCAGCCGGTAGTCCGGCGATGGCAATGGCCGCGTCGGTGTGGAACGCCACCCGCGCATACCCCAGCCGCGCCGACCAGCGCGAATCGCCCTCCGCCACGCCGGAGACCGGCCACGACAGCAGTACCGACAACGCGAAGAACACGGCGCCGGTTCCGGCAGCCGACACGCAGCGATGGCACCTGTAGTCCATGCCGGAGAGTCTGGCCGACCAACGACTCCGCAAGTTTTGTAAACTGCTGTCGATTTTTGCAGAATCCGGCAATGGCCATCACACCGTGGCGCAAGGTCAGCAGGACGATCGGGGTGCAACCGGTGGTCAGCGCGAACATCGGCTTGCGCAATCCGATACGCGTCGAGCGCTATCTGTTCCAGGCGCGGCGCCAGGAAATCCCGGCCCTGCCGACCGCACTGCTGATCGTGCACCTGGGGGGTGCCCGTGTATCGGGCGGCCGGCTGCACGGCCGTCCGGCAAGCTACGTGCCGAGCTTCGCAGTGTTCCTGGCCGCCGGCTGCCCTTCGCGATGGCTGCTCGAGGGCGCCATCGACGTGGCCGGCTTCTATCTGCCGGTCGCGCTCGGTGACCGTCTCGCCCGCCAGGTCGAGACCGCCGCGGAAGGCTCGTCGGAATACCAGTTCTCCGATGCGCTGGTGACCGCCGCCACGCTGCAGATCGTCGAGGAACTGCGGCTCGGTCCGGAAGCCGATGCGCGCTTCCTCGATGACCTCGCGCGCGTGCTGGTTCGGCAGACGGAGCGCGTGTTCGCTGGACGTACCGGAGGCCGCGTGTCGCCCGCCCCCACGCAGCTCAGCAGGCTGAAGTCCGCGCTCGACTGGATCGACCGGCACCTCGACACGGAAATCAACAACACGGCGCTCGCACGGCACGTCGGCCTCGGCGAGTCACACTTCCGGCATGTCTTCGCCGCGGCGTTCGGCGTGTCACCCAGCCTGTACGTTCGGCAACGTCGCCTCGAGCGCGCCCGGGAGTTGCTGGCCTTGACGAGTCGGCCCATCGCCCACATTGCCTCCGACTGCGGGTTCGCAAGCCAGAGCCACCTGACCACGTGCTTCAAGGCCAGGCACGGCGTGACACCCGCTCGATTCAGGCGCGCACTCCTGCAGGGCAGTTGTCGGACCTCAGAGGAAGCGACCCATGCTGACCCGCGAAAAGCTAACAAACGAAGAATGGGCCGCCGTACGT